>Ga0116157_10000036_pt1 | contig 156046 bp, 119 predicted proteins | sample AD_UKC048_MetaG_FD_89882 | JGI IMG/M metagenome (GOLD analysis project Ga0116157, IMG submission 89882) | Active sludge microbial communities of municipal wastewater-treating anaerobic digesters from USA - AD_UKC048_MetaG | ecosystem: Engineered > Bioreactor > Anaerobic > Digestate | place... | reverse complement strand
GCACCTGGCCACCGATGGTGATCGTCCCCGAGCGCGAGTCCGTCGACGAATTGGCCGAGACTGTGACCGTTACGCTGCCGTTACCGGATCCCGATGTCTGGCTCACGCTCGCCCAGCCCAGGCTCTCCGAGACCGTCCATCCTGTGTTCGAGGTCACGGTGATCGCGTAGCTCTGGGCACTGCTGCTCACCGTCTTTGACGTTGGATCTATGGAGGTCGAAAGAGCTGCTCTGTACCCCCCATCTGACATGCTGTATTCGTACTGGTTGTTTCCATAGGTTTGCACCCAGTAGTAATATGTCGTCCCAGAGAGCGGGGGCACATCATCGTACTGCGTTGCGGTTGTGAGCGATCCCAACTGGACGGCGCCCGAAAACTGGTCGACCGTGTTTCGGTAGACGTAATACCCCTGCGCCTCAGGGACCGAATCCCAAGTGACGCGCACCTTATCGGTGAAGTCACCATCCGTCGCCTTGACGTTTTTTGGCGGCGGAAGACTATATTCCAGATAGAGTGTAAATCCGTCGTCCACAAAATCTACAAAGAAGTCGTCATCTGCAACGGGTTCCTCCTGCCACAGTTCTTGATGCACTTGGATTTGGTGATCATCATTGAATCCGTCAACGTGACCGATGATTATTATTCCTACTTTTTCACCACATCGCGCTTCTATCGCCCCCGTTTTTGCTGATAGTGTATTGCTCTCATTGTATATGAATTCATCGTAATTATATTTAAAATACATGTCTTGTGTATCGTAGGCTTCGGTCCCGATAGCCCAACGCCCAGCTGGATCCGAGGAGGCATAGTATGGCTCGTCTTTCTCGAGCACCCCGAGGAAGAGCCCAAAGAGGGGTATTGATGGGAACTTGCTGTTTCTTGGAGTGAAAATAAGTTCGGCTCTGGTGACAGTGGAACCTGCAGGCACGTCATTCAAGTCAAACCAAAAAACGGCCCTGTAGAACTTGTCGCCAAACACGGAATCTTCCTGCCCACAGGTCGGCGATACGTTATAGGAAGACGTCATGTCGGAACCCGTCTTATTCGACTTTAGGGTCTCGCGCATGCTCTGGATATCGCTGAAAAAGGGTCCGGCTGCAGAAGAGCGGTCGGCTGTCCCGGCGAGTACGCCGATGGCGATTGCCAGCTTCCACAATGAGTTGGTGACGTTCACTGGCGCGATCGATTTCGGAAAATGGCGCTTCATGGCCGCGGCGCGCTCCAGTTGTCGGCTTGGCCGCGGACAAAGGCATTAAAAAAATCCCACCCGGATTCCGCGTTTATGCAGTGCTTGGACGTCAGGGTAGCGGTGGTGTATCCGGCTAACGAGACCGACTGGCGCTGCATGTAGGCATGCAAATTATTGTCGTATAACGTTCGCGTGTTGGACCCATTGTCCGGGCAGAAGGCGCTCCAGCTGCCGGCCGTATAGCGCGCGGTATTATTCCCCCACTCGGCCGTAGTGGTTCCCCCGTTGTTGCCCGCCGTCCACGACCTGGGGAAAGTTCCCTCGAATCCGTCTGAGAAGATGGTCGTGGCGCCGTAGCATGTGGCACCAAGGGACGCTAGCCCCGCAGTCACCAGGGTCACCACGGGGACATCGCCGTCGCCCACCTCGCCCATTCGGAGCACTAACCTGAACGGGATGAAATGCCGAATCCGCTCTGCGATACAGTCTCCACCTCGCGCCACGGCGCCGCGGGTGGGGCAATCGATGTTCCAAGACATCTCCGAGAATGCTAAGTTGGCGGCCAGTGTCCCAATCTGCAACGTGTTTATATATTAATATTCCTATGGGGAGTTTAATCGGGCTAATGGTTGCATTTAGTCGCCGGTCTTCGTCAACGCGGCCTGCGATTCTGTTCTGATTTCAACCCTCTGCCCAGCGATGCGCCGCCCCGCCGCCTTCATTGCTGTGGCCCGGCACAGCGAGGACTGAGGTCCGCTACCGTCCCGTCGCGATCGTGCCCGAGCCGAAGGGGCGCGTACAATACTGCTGCTGTGCCCAACACGAAAACGCCGCCAGCGCCAGGGCGGCCAGCGATGCGAGACGGGGTGCGCCTCCCGTGGGGTGATCCGCAACGAAACAGCCTTCTGGTCGCGCCCAAAGATTTGCGGATCTGTTTTGAAACCGGGCGCAAACTTGGGCCAGGACTTCCCCGCCGATGATCATTGCGGGGATGCGATTTTTAGATCTCGCTCTTTCCTTCGCGCGCCGGCCTGGCTTGATTGGTCCCGATCGGAGTCGCGATGGATAGGACTGACAGGCCCGCGCCGCGGGCGCCGAGGTTGCCAGAAGACCTCTCGTGGATTGACCGGGCCCTGCTGGAGGTGACATGGCGCGCGAGCCGGCTGGGCCTCGTCGCGCCATTCACCCTGCGCACCTGGGGCGAGTGGTGGGCGGAGACCGACCTCGGCCGGACCCCGGCCAGCAATAACCCTCAGCCTGTCACTCGGCACCCGCCGGGGCCGCGCGAGGGTCGCCAGCCGCTACGGCGAGTCGCCATCGCGGTGCTCGCCCGAGAGGATCCTCGCCCACGAGCTGGGCCACGTGTTCCAGGACTGGTGGCGACGCGGTCGCGCCCCGGCACCGATCCGGGGCCGGCGGCGGGTCTTCGGGGGCAGGGCGCGTTTCCCCGATCCCTGGAACGACCTGCTGGAATACCTGGAGGACCACCCGGGCTTTTCCCACGACCGGGACCGGCACATCAGCCTCTACGCGTGGAGCGATCCCGACGAGGATTTCGCCGAGGTGTTTGCCGAGGTCGTGATGCGGTCGGGGGACATCGCCGGGCTGCGCCACCGGCCGGACGTCCACCGCAAGGCGCGCTTCCTGGTGGCCGCCGGCCGCCGGATCCTCGGGGCCACCCCAGCCCTGCGCCGCTCAAACCGGCGGGGGATGCGCTACGCATTCGGCGGCGGGAGGAAGTTCATTTGCCCGGCCAGCGGAGATGCCATCGGCGTGCCGCTGGTCTCGGGCGATTACCTCTGCCCGTGCGGGGGCGTGGTGTCCTGCGACGGGGCCCGGGTCACGCACCGGGAGGGATAGGGCCGGAGGCAGATCTTGCCCGGCCGCCGCGGGACCGAGGAAGTTCTTCGGGGTGCGGATAGGGAAGTGACCCGCCTTCCGACCAATCAGTCCCACACGTCCATGGGCCCCGGCGATTTGCCCCGGCGGGGAACCGGGGCATAGAGATGGGGAGATCAGGGTGACGACATGATACTGGTGACCCCGGGCCAACTCAGATCGGCCGCCTCCTCGGTGGCGCGGGAACTCGACTCGCTCGGCATCTACGACGAGCGCCTCAGGTCGGTCGAGGTCCGGCTCGCGCCACTGGCCCTCGACTGCCTGGGCTGGTGGGACGGGGAGATCCGCATCCCCGCCGTGTCCCTCCCCAGGCTCGGCGAATTATTCGGCCGCGCCCGCTCGAGCCTGCGCGAGGTGCTGCGCCACGAGTTCGGCCACGCCCTGGCCGACACCCACCGGGGGCTGGTCAGGTCGTCCCGCTTCGTCGAGGCATTCGGGGCCCCGCACTACTCCGGGGTCTGCTGGGAGTACGACCCGGAGCACCACGTCTCGCCCTACGCGTCCACCCTGCCCATGGAGGACTTCGCCGAGACCTTCGCCGCCTTCGTCAGGCGGGCCGGGAACCTGCCGCCGCACGCGGACACCGTGCCGATCCGCCGCAAGTGGCGCTTCCTCCGCGGGCTCTGCGGCGCCGTGCGGCGCGGCGTCAGGCGATGGTGAAGGTCGAGGAGGCGACACCGTGGTGGGTGTCGACCCTCACCGACGCGCGGAGAGCCTTGCGCTCCCGCCCACCACCGATGTCCCAGAGATGTCATCCCGTGCGCCTGATCCCACAGCGGGCGCTCGGTCCCCTCATTCGGCCCGGCGCATCGCGATGACGTTGCGCGCGCGTCTGAGTGGCCGTAGACCGAACCACGCCTGGGCGTCCTGCTTGGTCACGTCCCTTCGGAGGTAGTGCCGGAAGGTGATGTCGGCATCCCAAACCTCACTCTCGCCACCATCTCGCGCTCGTGCTCGGCACGCACGTACGAGTACGTCTTGAGCAGCAGCGCGCCGTGGTCCCTGTGCCCGGGCCACTCGGCCACCGTGCGCAATGCCAGGGCCACGCCCGACGACCCACCCCAAAATGGCAAAAAATGAGTGCGACATTTCCTAAAAAGGGAGCGCGGCCCGAGGGATTCGAACCCCCGACCCTCTGATCCGAAGTCAGATGCTCTAATCCGCTGAGCTAGGGCCGCGTCGGTGTTCCCTCTATAGGCCCCGACTGGTCCAACCGCAAGTCTCCGCACAGGTGCTCCGCACATGGGCTTTGACTTTTTGAATGCCATGTCCGACTTTCTCCCAATGCCCACGGTCCGCATCCGCATCCACGACCTTGAGGCATGGTGCCGCGTCGGCGTTCCCGACACCGAGCGAGCGCGTCCGCAGCGCCTGCTGTTCGACATCGAATTCGATGCCACCGCCGGGGAAACCGACGACATTTCAGCCACGGTCGATTACTTCGCCGTGGCCCAGGTCGCGCTAGGAACGGCGGAGGCCCGTCCCCGAAAACTGATCGAGACTCTGGCCCGCGATATCCTCGACGCCCTCGCGGCCCAATTCCCCATCACCGATGCCTGCGTCCGCGTCCGAAAGTTCTCGGTGCCGAGCACGGGTGAGGTCTCCGTGGAGATGCGACATCCGGGCCAGCTTGAAAATTCAGGCACCGAATCGTAGGAGCCTGCTTGCAGGCGATCCGATTCGCGCGCAAGCGCGCTCCTACATCCTATTTTCACCTTCGGTGGTGCCCACCGCGGCGGGCATGACGCCTGACTCGGAAACAGCCGATAGGCCGACTTCCAAAATCTCTTCCCCCTGCTAAAAAAACAGCGATGCCTTCCGACAACCCACCCCCGCCAGCCCATCCCGTACGCCGGCGGTTGCCCGAACGTCTCGCCCGATTCGTCGTCCAGGCGATCATGTGGCTCTGCTATCGCATCCACGCGCGGGATGCGGCGAATGTCCCTGGCGGGGGCTCTGCCCTGCTCATCTCGAACCATGTCTCCTACGTCGATGCCCTGCTGATTGGGTCCTGCCTCAATCGCGACGTCAGGTTTGTCATGATCCGCGCAATCTATGAGAACCGCTGGCTCAATTGGTTCTTCCGGATCATGCGCGTCATCCCCATCTCGATGGACGAATCCCCCAAGAAGATCCTCGCATCGCTCCGTGAGGCCCGCGCCGCGCTCGACGGGGGCCAACTCGTCGGCATCTTCCCCGAGGGAAAAATTTCCACCACGGGCCTGCCCGACGACTTCAAATCCGGTTTTGAATATATACTGCGCGACAGCAACCATCCGATCATCCCCGTGTACCTCGGCGGCGCCTACGGCAGCATCTTCAGCCATTTTCGGACGCCGCCCTTCAAGCGCATGCCAACCCACTTCCCATATCCGGTGTCGGTCTTCTTTGGAACACCCATGCCCGCCACCGCTTCCGCCGCCGAGGTGCGCGAAGCCGTCGTCGCGCTCTCGCGCAAATTTATTGATGAGGAACGCGCCAAGGGTCGACCCCTGCCGGACCACATCCGGGAGGTCGATGCCTTCGCGTCTGCACCATCGAAACCCCCAAGGGCCCCTGACGGCCCGGGCCCTTGACCCCATTCTCTTGTCGGCCCCGCGAAATCCGGCAGATTGTCACTTGTAAGAAAGGCGCGCCATGTCCAAGGAAACCCTGATCGAACTCAAGGGAGTGAAGAAGCGCTACGGGCCGGCGGGCGATGTGCTCCGGGGCATCGATCTCCGGGTGGAGCCCGGTCAAACGATCGCCATCGTCGGGCCATCCGGTTCCGGCAAAAGCACCCTGCTGAACATCATCGGGGCAATCGATTCGCCCGATTCGGGATCCGTCCGCATCCGCGACAAGGATCCGACCACGATGTCCGAGCCAGATCTCGCCGCGATGCGCGCGCGGGACTTCGGGTGGATCTTCCAGGCCCATCACCTGATCCCTCACTGCACCGTCCTGGAAAACGCCCTGCTGCCCACCCTTGCGATCGGCGATCGGCGAGCGGGCGCCGCATTCGTTGACCGCGCCCGCGCGCTCCTGGATCGGGTCGGCATCGCCTCGCTGGCCGACCGCAGGCCCGGCCAGCTCTCTTCGGGTGAATGCCAGCGGGCCGCCGCCGTTCGCGCGCTCATCAACGGCCCGCGCGTCCTGCTCGCCGACGAACCCACGGGCGCGCTCGATGCCGCCAATGCCGCCGCGATGATCGAACTCCTCCTTGAACTCCATCGCGATGCCGGCGCGGCGCTCATCCTGGTCACCCACGCCCCGCCCATCGCCGCGCGAATGGGCCGAATCCTCGAACTCTCCAACGGGCGCCTCTCGGCCAAGGGCGAGCCATGAACGCGTTGCGCTGGATTCGCCGCAGCCTCTGGTTCCACCGGCGCGTCCACGCCGGCACCGTTCTCGGAACATGCGCCGCAGCGGCGGCGATCGCGGGCGCCCTCCTCGCCGGTGACGCCGCAAAACGAAGCCTGCGCAATTCCGCGGAGAATCGCCTCGGAAATGTCCAGATCGCCCTCCAGACCGGCAGGCGCCTCGTGCGCCACACGATGGCCGAGGAACTCGCCAGACAGACCGGCGGCCAATTCGCCCCGGTGCTCGCGCTGCGCGCCACCGCCGCGTCGGCCTCCGTGCAGCCACTCGCCATTCAACTGATCGGTGCCGAAAAACGTTTTTGGGGGTTTGCGAGGCCGGGGCGAGTCACCCATCCGCATGGGGATGGCGCATGGCTCAGTCCCCGTGCGGCGAGGCGACTCGGGACGAAACCCGGCGAGTGGATCACCCTCCGCCTGGTCCGCGAAGGAGGCATCGCGGCCGAGGCCCCCTTCGCGCCCACGGCAACGGGCGCGGAACCCGCGCGCATCGTCGTGGCGGGCATCGTGCCCCGCGATGCGCTGGGCGAGTTTTCCCTCGAGCACGGTGCTTCACCCCCAGACAACGTGTTCGTCCCTTTAACCTGGCTTCAGGAACACTTTGGCCTTTCGGGCCGCGTCAACCTGTTGCTCGGCAACGGATGCGAGGCCACCGCCGCGAACGCCGCCCTGCGCCGTTCGTGGCGCATCGAGGACGCGGGCCTTGAACTCCGCCCCGTCCCAGCCACGGGGGAATTGGAACTGCGCAGCCGCGAGGTGTTCATCCCTCCCCCCATTGCCGAGGCGGTCATGCGCGCCGTCCCGCAAGGCCGCGGTGTCCTCACCTACGTCGTCAACGAGATCGCCTGCGGTGAACGCTCGGCGCCCTATTCCGTCGTTGCCGCCATGCCCCCTCACGTCGAGGGCCCGGTGGCCGCGGGCATGCCCCCCAACTCGATCGTCCTCAACGACTGGCTTGCCACCGATATCGGCGCCCGCAGCGGCGACACCATCACTCTCCGATACTTTGCGCCTGGCGACGGCCGCAGGTTGATCGAGCGCGCCACCACCTTCCGCGTCGCGGCCATCGTGCCAATCTCGGGCCGCGCAAACGATCCCACCCTCATGCCCGATTTTCCGGGTCTTGCCGGCGCGAGCGACTGCCGCAAGTGGGATCCCGGCTTCAAAGTGGACCTCTCCAAGATCCGCGACAAGGACGAGGCCTACTGGGATGAGCACCGGGGCACCCCAAAGGCGTTCATCACCCTCCGGGAAGGCGAGGCCCTCTGGGCCAATCGTTTTGGCTCGATGACCGCAATTCGCTTCCCCGCCACCGACGCCAACTCCCTCGCCGCCTCGCTGGCCCGTGCCATCGACCCCGGCTCTCTGGGGGTTGCCTTCCGCGATGCGAGGGCCGAGGCGCTCCGTGCCGCGGAAGGCTCAGTGGACTTCGGCGGTCTCTTCGTCGGCTTCAACATGTTCCTGATCGCGTCCGCCCTTCTTCTGACGGCGCTGCTTTTCGCGTTCACTGTCGAAAGTCGCCGCCCCGAGGCGGGGGCGCTACTCGCCATGGGCTGGCGCCGGACCGCCGCCACGAGACTGCTCATCATGGAGGGCGCAGCTCTCGCCGTGATGGGGATGCTCCCCGGAGTCCTCTTGGGCATCGCGTACATGGCGCTCGCCATCGGGGCGCTGAATCACATATGGCTGTCCACGTCGGGTTCGGCACCCCTCGGCATGCACGTGTCGATTTCTGCCGCCGCGGCGGGCGCCATCATCGGCGTCCTCCTCTCTTGTGCGACCATCGCATGGACGGCCCGCGGCCGTCTCCGCGGCCCCATACGCGCTCTCCTCGCGGGCGAAGACCCGGATGCGGGAACCGCGCGATTCGGTCGCGGACGCGCCGGATGGATCGTGGTTTCGATTCTGGGCGTCGGCGCCGCGGTGGCCATGTTCCTCGGACCCCAGCCCACGGGCGGTGAGGCGCAGGCCATGCGGTTTTTTGGCGCGGGCGCTGCCATGCTTCTCGCCACCGTCGGTGCCGCCGCCGCGTGGTTGAGACATTCGGCCATCGCCGCCCCGAAATCCCCCGCAAATTTTAGTCCACGCCAACTCGCCTGGCTGGGTGTCGCGCGCCGACCAGGACGAAGCACCGCCACCGTTGCGCTGCTAGCCTGCGGCATTTTCATGGTTGCATCCGCGGGCGCCCACCGCCGCGATCCACTCTCGGGCGCCGACCGACGCGATTCGGGCACCGGCGGTTTCGCACTGCTGGCCAAGGGTCCTGTCGCCCTGGCCAACGACCCGCGCGATCGCGCCGCCATGGCGGACCTCGGCCTTTCGGCCAAAACGGCGGCTCAGGTCCACGCCGTTCCCGGAAGGGTGCGCGATGGCGATGACGCCAGTTGCCTCAATCCGACAAAGGCGCAGACGCCGCGCCTCCTCGGCATCGACCCGGGAGAACTCCGGTCCCGCGGTGCATTCCGCATCACTCGCGCAATCCCGGGGGTCAAGGTCGCCGACGGCTGGGGACTGCTCGACACCGACCTGGGCTCGGACGTCGTGCCTGCGCTCGCCGACGAATCCACCGCAGTCTGGGCGCTGGGCCTCGGCATCGGCGCCCGCCTGCCCATGGCGGATGGCCGTGGCCACCGTTTCGAAGTCGAGATCGTCGGGTTGCTTGCGCCATCGATCCTCCAAGGTTGGCTCGTCATCTCGGACCGCAATTTCCTCGACCGATATCCCGATGCCTCGGGTTATCGTCTCCTCCTGATCGACGCCCCGCCCGATCGCCGGGATGCCGCGCAGTTAGAGATCGGTCGCGCACTGGCCGACATGGGGTGGGAGGTGCGCCCGGCCGTAGCCAGGCTCGCCGACCTCATGGCGGTCGAACACACGTACCTCGCCATCTTTCAAGTCGCCGGCGGCCTCGGTGTCCTGCTCGGTGCCGCCGGACTTGGCACCGTCCTGCTCCGCAACGTCCTCGAGCGACGCCGCGAACTGGCGATGCTCCGCGCGATCGGTTTCTCAACCGATGGCGTCCGGCGTCTCGTCCTCCGCGAACACATCCTCATCCTGGCCCTCGGCACCGCGTGCGGCATCGTGCCAGCCGTGCTCGCCACCTGGCCCGCGATCCGCGCGACCGGCGGAACGCTGCCCCTCCTTGGCCTCACGTGTACCCTTGCCGGCGTTATCGCCGCCGGAGCCCTCTCCGTCCACGCCGCGACGCGGCGCGCGCTGGCGGGCAATCTCGTCGCCGCACTGAGAGACGAGTGAAGCCCGGGGCATTCGCCTTGACCTCTTGCCTCAGACCAACTCCCATACCCCGCGTCGTTGGATTTAGCAGTTTGGAGAACGCCAGATGCAGAGTGCCGGGGGACAACCCCGTAACCGAAAATCCCCTATGAGAAATGTCCTGGCGTCTGGCGTGGGTTTGATTCTGTTCGCTGCGACCGTACTTGCGACGTGTGGTGATGCAGCAACATCCAGCGGCTATCTCAATGCGGGGGTCGGCATCGTGGACATCACACCCACCGCGCCAGTCATACTGGCGGGCTCGCCAACTCCGAAAAAGTCGTCATCGGTGCGCACTCGCCTATATGTGAGGGCCTTGGTTCTTTCGGGCGGCGGCCAGAAGGTGGCGATTGTCACCCTGGACACGTTGAAATACCCCGTAGAGCATGTGGTGAGAGCGCGGCGGCAGATCGAGACGAGGACCGGCATTCCAGCCGCGAATGTCATCATCTGCGCTTCCCATACGCACTACGGTCCACTGTGGAGCTATTACGGGGACCGACTGGTGACACCCATTGCGGAGGCGGTGGCGATTGCCGCGGGCGATCTCGTGCCCTGCAGGCTCGGCACCTCGAGGGGCAAGGTTGAGGGCGTGAGCGAGTGCCGAAGGGTGATCAAAGATGGCAAAGCGTGGAACCGATGGCAGTTGGCTCCCGCGGAAGCCGACAAATACCCGGCGGAAGGTCCGGCCGATCCCGAGTTCGACGTGCTGGCGGTGGTCGGCAAAGACGAAAGATACAAGGCGGTCGTGTATAACTTCGCCTGTCACGCCGCCAATACCCGGGCCCCCGTCGTATCGGCGGATTATCCCGGCGATGTCCAACAGTATGTCCAGGGGCACCTGGAATATGATGTGCCCATGTTTTTTCTCACGGGTGCCTGCGGTGACGTGAATCCCGTTTACAGCGCGCGAAGGGAACTGCTTGGTGAAAAGCTCGGGGGGGAAATCATCCGGTGCCTTGGACAACTCGAACCCGTCGCCAAGCCGTCGCTCTCGATCGAAACCCGGGAAACGCAGATGCCGGGACGAGAGCATCCGGAACTCAAGGAGGCGGAGATTGCCCGGAACTGGCCCGGACAGCTCGAGCATTACAGAGCGGCGTTCGACAATATGAAGAAAAGGGAAAAGCCGGGCTACCCATATTTCTTCACTGGGATTCGCATCGGCGACGATTTCGCGATCGTGACCAACCCCGACGAACTGTTTTGTGAAATCGGGATGGCCATCAAGAAGCGTTCGCCGTTCAGGCATACGATGGTCGCGGAGCAGACCAACGGCGCGCACGGCTATGTGCCCACCTCGAAGGCGTTTGAAGGGGGCAGCTATGAAACCTGGTTCGGAGAGCACTCCTACCTCACCACGCGTGCGGGCGAGATCATCGAGAACGAGTCGCTCGATATCCTGAATTCCTTGAAACGCGCGCGGTAACCGCCACCCTTTCTCGCACCCCAAAAAATCATGAGACTCTCCCCTTCTAATCTCCTACTCTGCCTCACGATCTCACTGTCGGCACGGGCGGCTGACAGCCGGCCGTTCCCAAACATCCTGCTGGTGACGGCCGACGACTTGGGTTGTCAGGTATCCTGCTACGGCGAGACGCGATTCCGAACGCCCAAGCTCGACGCCCTTGCGACCGAAGGGGTGCGGTTCGATCGGTTCTACGTGGCGCAGTCGTCGTGCAGCTCCTCGCGCGCCTCGTTGTTGACGGGGCGTTGGCCGCATCAGAGCGGCCAAGTCGGATTGGCGCACCTCGGTTTCCGCATGGATGCCGGGCAGAAGAACTTGCCGGCGCTGCTGAAAGGCGCCGGCTACCACACGGGCATCATCGGCAAGCTCCATGTCGAACCGTCCGCCGATTTCCCCTGGGACTGGATGCCGGCCAAAGAAAAGACATCCGCCCCCGTGACCCGCAGCGTCGGCTGGGTGGCCCAGCAGAGCCGCGAGTTCTTCGGGTCGGCCAAGACGTCGGGCAAGCCATTCTTCTATTATGTCAACTTCTTCGACCCGCACGGCCCGTACACGCCGGACGTGGACCAAGTTGACGGCGTTCCCGAGAAACCATTCCGCCCAGCCGACATCCAGGAGCCATTTCCGCTGAAGGCGCCCACCGAGGCCGCCAAAAAGCGGCTGACCGCCACGATCATCAACACGATCCTGCGGCTGGACGTGGGAATGGGCTTGCTGATGGACGAACTGAAATCGGCCGGACTGGCGGAGAACACGCTGGTCATTTTCATCGGTGACAACGGCCTGCCGGTTGTCCGCGGCAAGGGCACCAGCTATGAGGACGGCGTCCGCGTGCCGCTGCTGGTGCGCTGGCCGGGCATGGCGAAGAGCGGACGGGTGTGTCGCGAGATGGTCTCGGAGGTCGACCTGATGCCGACGATCCTCCAGGCCGCCGGTGTTGCCGTGCCGACAGAACTGGTCGGCCAGTCCATCCAGCCGTTGTTACAGGGCCGGTCGCAGCAGTGGCGCGCGGTGCTTTTCACAGAGATGAATTTCCACACGCCCGATGTGTTCCGGCCGCAGCGCACCGCCCGCGACGACCGCTACAAGCTCCTGCTGAACCTCGCGCCGAGCGAGGACCAGGCGGCAGTCGAGCTGTTCGATCTGCGGGCCGATCCGGGCGAGACGAAGAACTTGGCCGACGACGCAGCGCATGCCGCCGCCCGCCAGCGGCTCGAAGCGGCGATAACGACTTGGCGCCAGAAGACGGGCGACCCGTTGCTTGACCCGACCCGCGTGCAGCGATGGAAAGATGCGGCCGCACGTTGGGCCAAGCTGCCGCGCGCCAAGGATCACGCCAATTCCGTAGTCCGCATCCCGGAAGGCGATCTGGATCTGTTGAAGTAGCGCCTTTCAGGGCTGACCCCATCGCTGACACGATTCCGCCGGGAGGGCCCGCCGCCTCGCGCGCCGCGCATGACAGGTGCCTTTCCTCATCCAGTGAGACGCGGATGCCGGGGCCGGCGTCCCTCCCATGCCCAACGTCGCTGGTGGTCAGGATTTGGGGTCAGCATGTCAACGGAACCGGAACAACACCTTGCCCCCGCGGCCGCCCTCGCTTGCTCGCCGGATCGCATCCGCGGCTCGCTCGATGGGGAACGTCGAATCCACCGCGACCCGCAACGTCCCATCGCACACGAGCGGCGCGATCTTCGCGAAGAGGTCGCGCACGACCTGTCGCGGCGCCTCCTTCACCCATCGGCTCACCCAGAAACCGCGCACCCTCAGGTCGGCGAAGATCATCTGCGCCGCCCCGACGGTGAAACCCTGTTTCGACATGCCACCATAAGTCACCAGTGTCCCGCCGGACGCAAGACAGCGCAGAAGCCGCCCCGCGCTCTCGCCGCCGACCGCGTTTAGCCCCAGCCGCGGTCGCGGTCCACCCGTGATGGCCGCCACGTCCTTGAAAAATGGCTCGTCCTCCAGAACCACCGCATCCGCCCCCATGGCCTTCAGTTCATCCCTAACGTCGGCGCGCCTCACCACGTTCAACGTCTTGAGACCGCGGTGCCTCGCGATCGAGATGACGCACCGGCCCACCCCCGAGTTCGCCGCATTCTGCACGACCCAATCGCCCGGTTTCAAATCCACAAAATCCTCCAGCATCCGCCACGCGGTCGGCGGATTCACCGATATCATCGCCGCCTGCTCGGTGTCCATGCCTTCAGGCAGGGGGATGCAATCCTCGGCCTTCGCCACGAGCGCCTCGCGCCAGCAGCCGACACCCGCCGGTGGTTTCACCCATCGACCCGACGCCAAGTCTTCCACACCAGCCCCACACTCCGCCACGACGCCAACGCCCTCGTTGCCCGGCACCGCAGGCAGGTCCGGCAGCTTCCCATAGCGGCCCTCCAGGATGTTGATATCGGCCGGATTGATCGGCGCCGCCAGCATCTCGATCAGTACCTCGCCCGCCCCGGGCGGCCGCACCTCCCGCGCCTCGACCCGAACAACGGAGGCCGGATCCCCAAATTCGTGAATGCAGACGACGCGGCAAGTTCTCGGTTTGGCCATATGCGGATCACTCTATCGCGAGATGGAACGCATGAAAAGGCCCCGCGCGCTTGGATTTGGCAGACGGCCCCCAGCGCGCTACCCTCACCACCGTGAAAATCCCAGACGAGGCCCGCCAACGCCACGCGGAACTGGCCAAAGAGATCCAGCGCCATGACCGCCTCTACTACCAAGAGGCCTCCCCCGAGATCTCTGATCAAGACTACGACCGGCTCTATCGGGAACTGGTCGATCTCGAGGCGCGTTTCCCGGACCTCTCCGGACCCGACTCCCCCACCCGGCGCGTTGGGGGAGCGCCCCTCTTAGAATTCACCAGCGTCCGGCACGCTGTGCCGATGATGAGCCTCGACAATACCTACTCCGAAACCGACCTGCGCGAATTCTTCCGACGAATTACGGAGCGCCTGCCGGGCGAACAGATGACCTACGTCATCGAACCGAAGGTGGACGGTGTCGCCATTTCCCTCCGCTACGAGCGCGGGCACCTCGTCACTGCCGCCACGCGAGGCGATGGCGTCACGGGAGACGACGTCACCGCCAATGCGCGGACCATCCGCTCCCTGCCCCTGAGAATCGGCACCAGCGCAGAGGTCCTGGAGTTCAGGGGCGAGGTCTATATGTCGCGCGCCGAATTTGACCGGATTAACGCCCAGCGCGAGGCAGACGGCCTCCCGCTCTTCGCCAACCCGCGCAACAGCACGGCCGGCTCGCTCAAGCTCCTGGATCCGCGCGAGGTCGCCAAACGCAGGCTATCCGTGGTCTTGTACGGACATGGCGAGGTCCGCGGTACCAACATCGGATCGCACACTGAATTGCTCGCGGTCTTTTGCGAACTTGGCCTCCCCGGCCCGCGACAGGTCTGGCAATGCCACTCCCCCGACGAGGCCCTCGCCGCCATCGCCAAACTCGATCATGACCGCCACGGTTTCCCGTTCGACACGGACGGCGCCGTCATCAAGGTCGATAGATTCGACCAACGTCAGCGCCTCGGTTCTACGGCCAAGGCGCCACGCTGGGCGATCGCTTACAAGTATTCGGCCGAGCAGGCCGAGACCATCCTGCGCGCCATCACCCTTCAGGTCGGCCGCACCGGCGTCCTCACCCCTGTCGCCGAACTCGCCCCAGTCAAACTCGCCGGCACCACCGTCACCCGGGCCACCCTCCATAATTTCTCAGAATTGGCCCGAAAGGATATCCGGGTCGGCGATACCGTCATCGTAGAGAAAGCCGGCGAGATCATCCCCGCCGTGATCGCCCCCGTCCCAGAAAAAAGGCCCCCCAACACCACCCCCTATCATCCCCCAGACCGCTGCCCCATCTGCCCGGGCGGCGGCGACCTTGTCCGCGAGGACGTCTTCCTGCGATGCACCAATTCCGGCTGCCCCGCCCAACTCAAGCGCCGCATCCTGCACTTCGCGGGGCGCAACGCCATGGACATCGAGGGCCTCGGCGAGGCCCTCGTGGAACAGCTCGCTGACCAGGGACTCGTTCGCGGCCTGCCCGACATCTTCGCGCTCGACGCATCACGGCTCGCCGCCCTCGAGCGCATGGGCGAAAAATCTGCCCGCAACCTCGTGGCCGCCATCGCCGCAAGCCGCGACCGTGGCCTCGAGCGCCTCCTTTTCGGGCTCGGCATACTCCACGTCGGCGAGACCGCCGCCCGCGATATCGCCCGCAGATTCCGCACCATCGACACCCTCCAGAGCGCAACCGCCGACGAACTCCAGTCCGTCGAAGGCATCGGCGAGATCGTCGCCCAGAGCATCCGCACCTGGTTCAACGATTCCGCCAGCCAGGCGATGCTCCGCGACCTCGCCCGGGCCGGCGTCTCCATGGAGGCCACCGCGCCGCGCCCACAGGAAGGAGCCTCGTCCCTCGCCGGTATGACCATCGTCATCACCGGCACCCTCAGCAAGCCCCGCGACGAATTCGAGGAACGCATCCGCGCCCTCGGCGGCAAGGTCGCTTCCTCTGTCAGCAAGAAGACAGCCTTCGTGCTCGCCGGTGACGAGGCCGGCTCCAAGCTCGAAAAAGCCCGCCAGCTCGGCATCCCGGTCCACTCCGAGAAGGCCTTCGAAGAGCTTGTAGCCGGCGGCTGACCCATTAAGATAGGGCCGTGAAGCGTTGCGCCGTCGCCGCATGTTTCGCCGCCCTTGGCGTGGCCGCCCTGCCTGCCGCGTCTCCTTCGTCCATCGAAGATGCCCGCATCGACAGGGAGCGTGTCCTCCGAGCGGCCGACAAGCTCGACTTCCTCTCCTCCCAGATGGAGAACCTTCAGGGCGAAGTCGCCAAATTGCGCTCGGAGACCGACGCCCTCCGCTCGGAAAACGAGGCGCTAAAACGTTCCATGCAGGAATTGACCGCCGCCCAGGCGGCCGACCGCCAAAAGCTGCTTGACGAAGTGAGCCAAATCGTTGCGAAATCAACGTCGGCGAAACCCGCCAAGACGGAGGTTCCCGCGGCACCCCCCGCGAGCGGGGCATCGGCCAAGCAAGAGAAAGGTTACAAGCATATCGTCGAGAAAGGTCAGACGGTGACCGCGATCACGCGGGCCTACAACGCCCAAGGTGTCAAGGTGACTGCGGACGACATCATCCGGGCAAACAACCTCGGTCCGGGCGCCATTGTGCGCGCGGGCCAAGAGATCTTCATACCGAAAAAGGACTAGCGCGATGGGTTGGACGCTCAGGAAGACCGACGGCCAAGTGTTCGAGGATCGCACCCTCGATGAACTCGTGCACTGGGCGCGCTCCGCGCAGATCAACCCGTACGACGAGCTCTCCGAAGATGGCCAACTGTGGCGCAAGGCCTTTGAATTCCCCCAACTCGAGATGGAGTGGCTCGTGACGCTCAACGACGGCACCGAGTATGGCCCGACCAACCTCCCCACCCTGCTCGAGTTCATCGCGGTCAAATTGCTGGCCGAGGATGGCGCCGCCATCCATCGCGACACGCGGGAGCGACGACCGATCTCGGCGCTGATCCAGGCACATCGAGAAAAGGAGACCAAGACCACCGAATCTCAGGCCGCGCCGCCACCATCACACCCGCCGACAGCCCCAGTCACTTTCGCCGCCGTCTTCGGCAGGCGCGGCACCAGCTCGCCAAAATCGAACGAGGCCGCGCAGCATGCGGCCGCGGGTCCTCCGGCTCCTGCGGCGAAGGCGGAAGAGGTCGACTACCAGACCCAGCCACTCCCCTCCCCCCTCGAGGCCCCGCCGCCGGCACCCGCGGGCGTGATCATGCCAGACACCCAGCTCGATCCGGCCAACGATCCGGATTTCGTTGCGCTGGAACGCGAGGTCCTCCAGGCGAAAACGAACTATGACAAGCTTCTGAAAAAGTACGAGAAGCTGGTCCAGAAGCTGCCCAAGAACCCCGCTGCCACGCACTGACGCATCGGCCGCCCCGGCCCATCAATACAAAAAGGGCTCATCCGGTTCGTCGGCCTTCTCGATGCTCTCGGAGCGAATGAAAGGTTGGGGGATGCCGGGCCCCACCTGCTGGAAGCCCAGCTTTCCGTCCACCTGGATCCACTCCATCTCTTCGACGCCGGCGGGACCGCTGCCGTCGACCCTGAGACCCAGAACCCGCGCGTCCGCGGCACAGCACACGATGAACATTCGCACCAGATCGAATGACCCTGGCTTCTTGGCATCGTGCACCATCTGGCCAAGGACCCTCACCCGGGCCCCCTCCATCTTCTGCCTCATTTCCGGATCGGCGGCGAACACCATGATGTCGTAGACGGTCAGCTCGTCAGCACCGCCGACGCCGATCGATGCCCGGTGCCCCTCCGGTTCCGTGAATATGGCCTCGGCCTCGATCTTTCGCGGCCCGGCATCGGGCCGCGCAGCCGTCGGCGCAACGATCTCGACATCCAACTTCTTCTGGGTCGGCGGCGGGGCCCTCATGATCCCACGGTTTCTCACCGTCGTCGCCGAGAAGCCCTCTGGCCGAACGGAAAACAGAAGCACCAGCGGGAGCATCAGCGCCACCGTCCGCACGATCAGTGCGAGGGTCAGTCCCTCGCCGTGCGAATGGCCGTGGTGCTGGCATCCATCGTGCTGGTCCCCGAGATCGTGGCCGCCGTCGTCCCCAGGATGGCAGCAGGGCACCCCCCGGGGCAGCAGGCAAAGCCCAAAACCGATCGCCGCCAAAACGGCCCCCGCGGCCGCGATCAAAGGGCGAAAGAATGGCGCGACGAAAACAACGAGATCGCCACGGGCGAAATACGCCAAGAACACCGCCCCCCAGCAAACCAGCGTCAGCGATCCCAGCGACTCCGCAGCCCGGGACCGCCATCCAGCCACGCCAACCGCACGCTCACCCATCGATGGCACCTCCTGCACCAATCATCAGAACGGTTGCAGCGAAATGTTCACGCAGATCCAGAAGATCGCCGCACCTGTCCCCAGCGCGAGCAGGCCGACGAACCACGTCCGGAATACGGCATTATACATGAACGCAAGCTTCAGGTCGAACACCGGTCCAAAAACCAAGAAGGCCAGCTTGGATGCGAAGGGGAACTGGTTCAGCGTGGCCGCGATGAACGCATCCGATGTGCTGCAGAGCGACAGGACGACCGCGCCCCCCATCAGGCTCCCGACCGCCAGCGGCGCGCTCGAGGCGAGGGGCACGATGATCTCCCGACTCACAGCCGTGTTGAAAACGGCCGCGATCGCCGCGCCCATGACAAGGAACGCCGCGACGTCCAAGAAGTCCGAGGCGGAACAGCGCACCGCCCGGGCAAACCTGGCCCGCATGGGCAAAGAATCCCCGTCGTCCGAACTCCCCTCCCCAGGGAGATCCGCCGAGGCATGCCGCAGAAACGCCTCGGGCCGCACTCTCAGAACCAACAGGCCAGCACCCGCCGCCACGACATACCCGAGACCGAGCCGCAGCGAGGCCATCCACCACGGCCCCTGACCCTGGAAGGCGGCCAGCGTGCTCAACAGCGTGATCGGATTCACGATCGGCGCCGCCAGCATGTAGGTCACGGCGCATGCCGCCGGCACCCCCTTGCGGATCAACCGCCGCATCACCGGCACGATGCCGCACTCGCAAAGGGGAAACACCAGGCCAAACAGCCCCGACAGGGCCACCGCCACCACCCGGTTGCGAGGCACCGCACGCCGAAACCATGCCGGGGGAACGAATGCGTCAATGACACCGGAGACCAGCGTCCCGAATACCAAGAACGGAAACCCCTCGAAAAGCACGCTCAGAAACGAGAGCGTGAAATCGTTGAGGCTAAACCGGAACGCGGTCATGGCGGCACCCCCGGCCGACCCGCCGCATCACACCAGCCCGGCGTCCTTCAGTGTCCGATAGGCACCGTTTCGATCAAGCGTCTTGAGCGCGCGCGCCGTGAGCTTGACCCTGACGTGGCGCTTGAGCTCCGGCACCCAGATCCGCTTAGTCACGAGATTGGGCAAGAAAGTCCGCTTGACCTCCTTGGTGACGTGCAAGCCAATGCCGCCCTTCTTCTTCGCCTTGCCGCTCCGTATGATGCGGCGCCCCCTGACGGGGCCCACGCCCGTGATCTGGCATCGCCTAGACATATCTATAACCTCACTTGCACAAAAGCACCTGCCGGGCCCTCTTGATGGCCAGCGTCAATTTCCGGTGCAGCTTCGCCGGCATTCCGGTCACCCGCCGCGGCAGGATCCGGCCCTTCTCGGTCTGAAACTTCTTGAGCAGCTCGGTGTTTCGAAAATCGATCGCGTCGGCATTGATGTCGATGCGTCGCTTGGGGAAGCCGCGCTGCTGGCGCCTCCCTTTTCCCCGCGTCTTTTTGTCAGGTTTGCCAATCATCGCTCATCCTCCGGTCAACCCCACATCACTGCTGCTGCTCTTTGCTGCGCGCGCGAGGTTCCTCTTCAGATTCCTCATCCTCATCCTCTTCGCCCGATTCGGCGACGTCCATGAAGTGCGGCTGCGACTCCCACTTGTTGTGGCCCTTGCGCGCCCGCTCCATCTCCGCCTGGCACTCCACGGTCAGGCGCGCCCACGGGATGGCCTCCAGCCGCTCGTGGGGGATTCTCTTGCCCGACTTCTCACAGATGCCGTAGTTCCCCTCGTGGATGCGCTTCAGCGCCTCGTCGATCTCGTACAGCGAATCCTGCTCCTGGGAAAGCAGGCTCAGGGCAAAATCCTTCTCGTAGGCATCGCTGCCCGCGTCGCCCATGTGCTGGCCAAACGCGGATCCGCCACCCAAGTCGGGGGCCGCGCGCAAGTTGTCCCGCGACACGTCCTGCATCTGGTCCAGAAGGTGGTCCTTGAGTTCCTCGAGCCTCTGCTTCTGTTTCCGCAGGAACGCCGTCAGTTCCACGGGTTTGCTGGGCTCTGGCCGATAGTCGTCCGATTGCTCAAACGGCACGTCGTCCACCCTGCGGGCGGGTCGGCTGACGCTCTCCACCAAGACCGGGCCCCTGCCCGACGTGACGCTTGTTGCCGAAACAGACTTGCGCGCCACGTGGTTCACCGACACAGCCGGCGAAGCCGGTTTCGCCGGTGCCGGCGCGGCCGCCGGCTTCGCTTTGGCGAGCTTGGTCGCCGGGGCCTTCCCCTTCGCGGGGGCCTTGGGCTTGGAGGCCCCCTTCGGGGCCACCTTGCGGGCGTGCGCCTTCTGCGCGGGTTTCGCGTTGCGCTTCATCGCCCCCCCCTTCGGGGCGGCCTTCTTCGATTTGGAGGTTTTCCCGGCCATAAAAAAGAGGCTGTACTGTAGTCGCGGTTCTTCGATCTGCAATGAAAATTATGGACCCCGGAATGGTGCCTTCAAGGGGTGGGAGGAGGGGTTCCCGGCGCCGATGGGGTGGCGGCCCCCTGGTCTCCGGGTTCCGACACCGCCTTCTTCTTGGCCTTCGGGGACTCCCAGACCTTGGTGTTGTTCTTGCTCTCGCTCGGACTGGATGCCCTGGCCCCTCCCTCGCGCCCCGGTTTCCGGATCAGCTGGTTGGCCCGGGCGATCAAGATCTTGTCGCCGGCCCTCTGGAGAATCGCCCCCCCCGTGGCCTCAACCCGCAGATCGCCCTCCGGACGGGCCAGCGTGATGACCCACTGGTATTTCATGAGCGCCGCGGGCTCATCGCTCGCGGCCGTCAGACTCAGAATATGCGTCTGCACGCGCGGGGCGGCCGCGGGCGTCAGGAGTTTCGGCAGCTCGCTAACAAGTTCTTCGCGGGTGTGCACGAAAAGCCTGTCGGATGGGCCGAGCCGCAGGGTCGTCTTGATCTCCAGAGAGTCGTCCATCGCGGCCAATATCGCCGCGCAGTCCCTCGCCACCGCGGCGGTCCGAAGTCCCGCCAATATCGCCTCCGCCTCAGCTTTCGTGGGCGGCCCCCCGGCGGCCGCGCCCAGGGCGCACGACGCCAGAAGCGCCACCATCCCCAGAATGGGCCCGGCCAGCCTCTTAATCATCGTGGGATGCTCGGCCCACCCCCCCCTCCCGTCAAGCCCCGGCGCCGACCGTCGGACTTCTCAAAGTCCGCTGGGCTGCTAGCGTCACCCGATGTCAGAAACGCCAGCAGCGGCATGGGACGCCGCGATTGAGGGACTCCGCCCACTCCGGTCGCTGGCCCTCATCACGCACGTACGGCCCGATGGAGACGCCTACGGGAGCCTGATCGCACTCGGCCTCGCCCTCGAGGATCAGGGGAAACGCGTCTCGCTCTACTGCGAGGACGGCATGATTGACCGGTACCGGTTTCTGCCTGGCGCAGAGAAGGTCCAGCGCCCGCCCCAGCAGGCGCCCGATGCCGATGCCCTGATCGCGGTCGACTGCGCCGCGGCCAAGCGCCTGGGTGCCGCCTGCCAGCACTGGGCCATCCGTCCCTGGCTCAACATCGATCACCACGAGAGCAACGAGCGCTTCGGCGCCATCAACATCGTCGACCCGCACCGCCCCGCCACCGGCGAGTTGCTCTTTGAACTGTTCCGCCGGGCCGGATGGCCGGTGACCCCCGCGATCGCAGATAACCTCTTCGTCGCCATCTCGACGGACACCGGCTCCTTCCGATATCGGAACACCACGGCCCGGACCTTCGAGGTCGCCGCCGAACTCAGCCGGCTCGGCGCCCGCATCGCCGATCTCTCGCTCGCCTGCTACGGCTCGTTCCCCCTGCGCCGCACGCGACTGCTCAAGGAGACACTCCAGGACCTCACGCTCGACTGCGGCGACAGGCTCGCCTTCTACCGCATCACCCAAGAGATGTACGCCCGCACCGGCGCCAGGCCAGAGGACACGGAGGGCATGATCGAGAATATCATCTCCACGGAGGGCGTCGATCTCGCCATCGTCTTCGAGGAGCGCAAGAACGGCACCGTCAAGATGAGCTTCCGATCCAAGGGAGCGGTCAATGTCAACGAGGTCGCCCGCCGCTTCGGCGGGGGTGGCCACCCGCAGGCCGCGGGCGCCGAACTCCCCGGATCTATCGCCAACGTGCAAGAGCAGGTCTTGCCCGCCGCGCGCGCGGCCCTCGGCGCCGGCGCGGCCCCCTCCGATCAGAGATAGCGAACGGCCCACCCACCATGACACCGATCCGCCTCCTCAGCACCGATTTCGATGGCACCCTGGTCGGATTCGAACCCGATCAGGAACGGCCCGACGCATTCCTCGACTGGCTCGAGAGATCAGGAGAGGATCGCCCCGTCTGGATGATCAATACCGGGCGCTGGATAGATAGCATCCTCGAGCGGCTCCGCACCCTTCAGATCCCCCGCGAAGCCTGGCCCGCATGGGTCGCCAGCGGCGAGCGCGAGATCTACCGGCTCGAAAACGACGCCTACCGCCCGCTCCATCCTTGGAACGCGGAATGCGAGGCCGCCCACGCCAAGCTCGCCGAAGAGGTCCACCACGCCTTCGCGTTCATCCGCGGATGGGTCGGGCTCCACACCGATGCCGTGTGCCTCTACGAGCAAACCTCATTCGCCGGCGTCCGGGCGTCCTCCATCGAAGAGGCCGATCGCATCACCGCATTCCTCGACGGGCTCTTCGCGCATTATCCCGACCTGGCCGTCCAGCGCAACGACGTCTACTTCCGGTTCTGCCACCGCAACTACCACAAGGGCGCTTGCCTCGCCGAGGTGCAGCGCCTCGTGGGTGCCTCGCCGATCCAGACCTTCGCCTGCGGCGACCACTACAACGATCTCCCCATGCTCCGGGCCGATGTCGCCGCCATGCTGGCGTGCCCCATCAACGCGATCCCCGAGGTCCGTGCCGCGGTGGCGGGCGGCGGTGGCCACGTCGCGACCCGCGAGTTCACCGCCGGACTCGTCGAGGCCCTCGATATCTTCTCCTCCCGGGGCGAGTAGCCGACCGCCCAGGCGCTTGGATGTTGGATACTTACCGCGGCCCGCCCATCCCGCCGCCGCTCATCCGCCGCCCACGTCCTTGAACTTCATCAGCTGGGCCTTGATCTCGATGCGGTCCTGGGGATTGCCCTTCGCGTCGGCCTGAACCTTGGAAATCCGGTCGACGACATCCATGCCGGACACCACGCGCCCAAAGACGCTGTATTTGCCGTCGAGAAAAGGCGCGTCCGATACGCATACGTAGAACTGAGAACCGTTCGACCTCCGCTGCGGGTTGACCTTGTCCGGCTTCCGCGCCGCCGCGACAGCGCCCCGATCGTGCCGGAGCTTCTTCTCCAGGGGCAACGTGTAGCCGGTGCCACCGAGGCCATCGTTGGCGCGGTCCTCGTCCTTGCTGTTCGGATCGCCACCCTGGACGATGAAACCGGGGACGATCCTGTGGAATGTCGTGCCATTATAGAGACCGGTGCGAATGTTCCGGCGGAAGTTCTCCGAATGCTTCGGCGCCTGCTCGTCGTTTAGCGCGATAACGATCTTGCCCAGGGGGGTCGTGATCACCGCCACCTCGGTCTCCGGATCGACATTGCCGCTGGGCAAGGGCATGGGCGGGGGCGCCTCCGATGCGATCACGGGCGACGGCTCCGTCTGGCCCTCGTCATGCTTCCGCTTCTTCTTATGATCCTTCTCGCCCTTCTGCTCATTCTGCTGCTCGGCGCTCATCATCACGGGATCCGGCTGCGTCTGCGCCGCGCCCTTATCGTCGCCAAAAAGCCCGAAGAAACAGCCACTCAGTCCCCACGCGCACGCCAGGGACGCCACCAGATACAGGATCTTTATTTTCATTTAGCTCACGAACGGCAAAGCGACGACCACGCCCGGCGAGCCGCCGATCGCGACCTCAGTGCCGACCTTGGAATCGTGCCTCTGCAAGAAACCCAGCGCAATCGTTTTCTGCAGCGAGGGCGAGCGCACCACACTAGTGGCCCGACCGGACAGCTTCCCGCCAGCCATGACGTTTGCCCCCGCGGCGGGCACCGCATCGCCGGTCAGGACGATGCCCACCAGATTCCGGTTCACGTGGCCCACGCTCTTGATCCGCGAGATCACCTCTTGGCCAATGTAGCAGCCCTTGGTGTAGGAGATCCAACGGTCCCCGGATTCCGCCTCTGGCAGCAGCGTGTCTCCATCCAGCTCACGTCCCCACGCCGGCACCCCCGACTCGACGCGCAGCGCCTCGGCAACCTCGGTCGGGCACAACCACTCCCCCATTTCCGGGGCCGCCGGCCCCTCGCAGAAGATGTCGGCGCCCTCAAACCCAATGCGGTTGTTCGGTGAACACCCGCGGCCATCGCGCAGCGCCGCAATGGCCCCGCCCCACGCGTGCATCGCGCGAAAGTCCCGCCCGCAGCCCACTATGCTCACATCGTCGGCGACGACGTATTGCCCAAAGCGTCCCACCAGGGCCCCCGCCAGCTCCGCCGGCCCATCGACGATTATGCCCCCGTCGCCGGCGCGCGCCAGAAAGACCTCCGCCAACAGCCTCCCCTTCGCTGAAACCACCGCGGCGCACAGCGACCGCGAGCCGTCCCACCTCCTGACATCGTTGGTGCACTGGCCGTTGAGAAAGCGCACGACGTCGCTCCCGGAGAAACGCAGCCAACAACGCCCGTCCAGCCAGAACGCGCCTCCCTCTTTGCGACACCGCCAGTAGATGGTCTCGTCCACGCTGCCCGCAATCTCGTGGCTCCTCACCAATTTGCAACCGGCCCCTCCCCCGGCTTGTTGGGCCACGCCCCTTGAGGAATAATATCCCCGTGACGCCCGCCGAGATAAAAGCTGACTTGGCCCGGCTCGCGCTTGAGCTCGGTTTCCAGCGTTTCGGCGTTGCCCGCGCCCTCCCGCCCGACCGCACCGATTTCATCCGGGCTTGGATCGCGGAGGGGCGCCACGGCGAAATGGCGTGGCTCTCAAGGGGCATCGAACGCCGCCTCGACCCCCAACTCGTCTTGCCCGGCGCCAAGTCCATCGTAACGGTCGGCCTCGGCTACCGCACCCCGCCCCCGGAACGTTCCCGCGAAGTCGCCGCCTACGCCCGCGGGGACGATTACCACCGCATCATCGAGCCGCGCCTCCGCAAAATGGCCTCGCTCCTCCAATCTCTTCACGGGGCATCGGCCCGCGCCTATGTCGACACCGGCCCCATCATCGAGCGCGACGCCGCCGCGCGCGCCGGCATCGGCTGGATAGGCAAAAGCACCATGCTGATCTCCGAAACGCTCGGAACCTGGTTCTTCCTCGGCGCCATTATCACCGACCTCGAATTGCCCCCGGACGCCCCCGCCACCAACCGCTGCGGCCGCTGCACCCGATGCATCGCCGCATGCCCCACCGGGGCGATCACGGCACCCTACCAGCTCGACCCACGCCTCTGCATCGCCTACCTCTCGATCGAACACCGCGGCCCAATCCCAGAGGAACTCCGCCCCGCCTTCGGCGCCCGCATCTTCGGCTGCGACGACTGCCTCGAGGCTTGCCCCTGGAACCGCTTCGCGCTCGCATCCCGCGAAAACGCTTTCCTGCCACACCCCCTCCCCCCACTGCACCGTCTGCTGACCCTGACAAAGGACGATTTCGATTCGCTCTTCTCCAGATCCCCCGTCCGCCGCGCCCGATGGGAGGGCTTCCTCCGCAATGTCTGCATCGCCCTCGGCAACACCGGCGACCCCTCCGTGATCCCCGCGCTCCGTGCCGCCGCCGCCACCGCACCCCCGCCAGTCCCCGAACATGCCGCCTGGGCCATCCGCCGCATCCTCCGCCACCCGGCAACACAGCCAGCCGATCACCGCGATCCGCCACCCCCGCCTCCCGCTCCCTCCAACCCCCCATCACCAAAACACCCGGAATCCATCCCCAACACACCCCCCGATCATGCTTGGGAATAACCCGCAAACCCCGCCCCCGGCATCCCCCCTATCCCGATGGAAGGCAGGGGCTTGGAGGACCAGAGAGAACCCGCGCCCGGTGTGGAGAACCTGTGAAAAACACCCCGTCGTTCGCTCCAGTCCGTGGTCAGGCACTTCGCGCGCGCCGCGGATGCGACTTTTTTTCGCCGCCGCCACAATTCACTTGCCGCACGCGACCCGCGCGGTACTTTGTAGATGTACCTCGGAGAAGTGGCGGCTTAGGAACACCGAGTGGTAAGGTGAATAGCGCGCACCGGCGCGCACCGGCACGCCGGGGCCAAGGAAAACAGGCTGGTCGCGGGGGCAAGGAGGCATGAAGGAGCAACTGGAGGAGGTTTGGGCGAGCATCAGCGTCGAACTGCGCCAGCGCATTCCCGCGGATGCGTTTGCCCGGTGGTTCGCCAGCGCACGTCTTCTGGACATCGGTGAAAAGGGTGTCCGGATCGGGGTCGCCAACACGATCTACCAGATCTGGATCGAGGAGAATTTCCTCGTCCCGCTGAAGGAGTCCCTGGTGGCGGTGCTGGGCCATCTTCCCGCGATCCAGTTCCAGGTCACGGAAGGGCGTTCCAAGGACCTGCCGTCCCCGCTCACGGAGGAACCGGAGGGCGCGCACAACGGTCGGCATTCGGGTGTCATCGGGCTGAATGCGGGATACGATTTCGAGTCGTACGTGGTGGGTTCCAGCAACGAGCTGGCGCATGCCGCGGCCCAGGCCGTCGCGACCGCGCCGGGCAAGACCTACAATCCCCTATTCATCCACGGCGGTGTGGGTCTCGGCAAAACCCACCTGATGCACGCCATAGGGAACGCGGTGGTGCGCCGCGGCAAGACCCCGAAGGTCTGCTACGTGACCTCGGAACAGTTCACCAACGAATTCATAGATGCGCTGCAGAAGAACGCGCTGCCCCGGTTCCGGCGCAAGTACCGGTCGCTGGATGTCCTGCTCATCGACGACGTGCAGTTCCTCGGGGGGAAGGAGCGGACCCAGGAGGAATTCTTCCACACCTTCAATTCGCTCTTCGACGGCCGCAAGCAGATCGTCCTCACGAGCGACCGGTGCGCGTCCGACATGCGCGATCTCGAGGAGCGCCTGGTGTCGAGGTTCGAGTGGGGTCTCTCGGCGGAGCTGATGCCACCCGACATCGAAACCCGCATCGCGATCCTGCGCAAGAAACTGGCGTCGATGGAGGTCTCCATTGGAGACGATGTCCTGAACTTCATGGCGCGGCACATCACCAACAACGTCCGCCGCCTCGAGGGCGCCCTGCTGCGGGTGGCGGCCTACGCGTCCCTCAGCGGAAAATCGCCGACGGTGGAGGCCATGGAGCCCAAGCTCCGCGACCTGATCCAGGAGGAGCAGCGCCGCAACGTCTCCATCGAGGCGATTCAAAAGCGGGTCGCCGAAGTCTTCGACCTGCGGCCGAGCGACATGACCAGCAAGAAGCGACCGGCGAGCATCGCCCGGCCGCGGCAGATCGCCATGTATCTCGCCCGTCGCCTGACTAAGTCCTCCCTCCAGGAGATCGGGGCGGCGTTTGGCGGCCGCGACCACGGCACGGTGCTCCACGCCTGCGGCGCCGTTGCCGAGCGCATGGCGGCCGATCTGCCGTTGAGGCAGAAGGTCGAGTTTCTGGAAAAGGAACTCAAGGGCACCCAGGCCGCATAGGGCTAGGAATCTGTCGGGCTTAGGCCGACAGATTCCTCTGGGAAAGCCGCGCCATGAAAACGACTTCCGGGATCACGAAAAGCAGGTTCCGGGCCTTTTCGCATATGCAGAGTGCGCCTTGCGACTCGACGACCCCCAGCAGTCCCCTAAGGCCTTCGCCGGATCGCGGTTTTCCTTTGAGCCTGCATATTCCACGCAAGCGCGTGAAATATGCAGGCTAGCCCCTGCGCCGATGCCACCCCCATGCTTTGTACTCGCCTCTGCTTCGCCAAGGCGCGCCCGTCTTCTCCGCGCCCGCGGGCTGAGGTTCGACGTGGTTCCCGCACACGCGGCCGAGATCGATGCCTCGGATCCGCCTCTCCTCAGTCCGGGTGAGATTGCGTCGTGCAACGCGTGGCTCAAGGCCAAGGCTGTCGCACGGGTCCACCCGACCGACATCGTGGTCGGCTGCGATACGGTCGTCGCCCTGGGCGCCAGCGCGCTCGGCAAGCCGCGGAGCCGCGACGAGGCACGCGCGATGCTGTACCGGCTCAGCGGTCGTACGCACGCCGTTATTTCGGCCGTGGCAATAATCCGGCCGCGGCCCTCGCACCGGCTGAGCATATTCCGCGAGGTCACGCTCGTCCGGTTCCGCCGGCTTTCCGATGCGGAGATCGACCGCTATCTCGAGAGGGTCGATGTCATGGACAAGGCCGGGGCCTACGCGCTCCAGGAACACGGGCGCAGTATCGTTGAGGCCATCAGGGGCTCCGCCGACAACGTCGTCGGCCTGCCCGTGGACCGCCTCCTCCAAGAACTCGGGCGCTGAACGGATCCGCTCGGCAGCCCCCGTCCGCCGCCCCCGAAAACCGTTCTCTCTGGCGCCACGATGCATTTGGCGCCAAACTGGCACGATGAGGTTCCGGGCATGCATGGCCATCACCATCCTGGCATCCGCCCAGATCACTTTCGCTGATGCCCCGGACTGGTGGCAACGGCTCGCTGAATCCGCGGGTCTTCGGCCCCGCGCCGCGGACGAAAAATCACCCACCGAAATCTTCGATTCCGGCGGCAAGACCACGGCCCTGATGACCCGCCTCGGGCTCCGGTACCGCACGTGGGACGGCCTGGAACGCGCCTCTCTCCTCATCATCGGTCCAGATGCGCTGACCGGTTCAGAGCCGATGCCCGGCGACATCGAGAAGTTCGCCGCGGCAGGGGGCAAAGTCCTCATCCTGGCGCAGGATCCCATCTGGATCGCCGAGTTCGTGGGCCTTGAGCCTTCGCCCGAACCCTGCCTCCGGGCTGGGCCCGGTGGTTTGAATCAAGCGGTCGCCCAAGGCCTGCCACCGGAGGCGCTCGGCGGATGGCCCTCGCCCCTGGCGAAGTCTCCGATCCGCGCACCCAATCGAGGGGGCTGGCGATCGCTGCTCGATCCCATCGGTCAACCCGGCTTTACCATTCTCATGGAAATGGACTACGGCTGGGGGCGAATCACCTGGTGCTCAATCGACTTCGACATGGCGACCGGCCACGAGCCCGCCATGGCCCTGGCCCGGCGAGTCATCGAACACGCGGCCCGACCATCGGGGCTCGATGCCCCGTCGTGGCGCGCCGACCGCGAAGCCAACCGCAGACTCTTCGATCCGGCCCCCACCGCGAAGGCCACCCCTGCCGCGGCGCCGAATCAAAAATCGTCGGATCCCTCGCGGTCCGATGGCGGCACCACCCCAATCGGCTTTTACATCACGCCGGGCACCGCGCCCTGACCAGAAACGTCGGGCGCCGTTCGTGGGCGCGGCTTGTGCCCCGACTCAGAATCCGGGCCGGGAGGGTTTTGGACTGCGGTGGCAGAGTCCGGCAACCGCCGGACGGCGCCACCGCTTTGGCAGCGCGCGAAGCGCGAACCGGGACCATCGGCTTCGGCTCCGCCGGAGGCAAAAGCGGTGTCGCCGCTACGCTCTGCCACCGCAGTCCAAAACGGCCCCGCCCCCAGAAGTTTCATTATGAATAATCCGGCGCGTGGACGACTAGTGCACTGTAACCGATGAACCTGAGCGAGAACTCTCGGTCCATTTGGGAGGGACGCCGGCCCCGGCGTCCAGGTGCCACCTGCGGCCCGCGAGGCCGCGGGCCCTCCCAGCAGATGTATCAGAATTAAATGAGACACCGCACTGGTGCCGCGTTTACGCGGTCTCCGCGTCATCAGAAGTTCCACACGAATGATGCGGCGCGCTCTCGATCCGGTCAGCCCCGCCGCGCGAGGCATGGTGCGGGATGCTGGAAAGGGGCGCCAGCTTATGGGGCGCGGCGCGCGGCCGCGCCGCTTTTGCGAGCAAACGGCGTCTTCGAGTCAGCCGCGCTTCTTTGTACGACCCACCACCCCAGCACACCAATCCAGACCCCGATGCTCAGCCACACGCCTCCGGCCGGTGCCGCATAGCGCATCTCCACCGTGGCTTCGCCCGGCGGCACGACGACGCCCCGCATGATATAATCGGCCGCAACGATCTCCGCGGCCCTCCCGTTGACAGTCGCGTGCCAGTTGGCGTCGAAACGGTCGTTGATCATTAGCACGCCCCCATCTTGCGTGCGGGTCGTCACCTCGATGCGCCTCTTCCCATAGGCCCTGACCACTGCGGTCCCGCCACCGGTGAAAGCCCTTCCCCCGGCCAGCCCCACCCGGTCCGCCGCCCCTTTATCCAAGAGCAACGATGCCGCCGGATCCCAATCTGTCGCCGCCAGTTTCGCGAGCACCGCGTCCGGGGTTTCCAGGACCTCGATCTTCCCGAAGACGGTCGCCCTCGGTAGGGATTCCTTCAATTCGATGACGACGTGGCTCACCGGCTCACCCTGTGCGACCGACGAAAGGCATGCCCCGTCCTCCGGCCCGCCCGATGCCCGAAATCCGAACGCCCGAACGATGTTCCCCGCGAATCCTGGCACCCCCTGCTGCAACTGCTGCACGAGTTGCGCGGGCGCCAGCACGAACCGCACGCCGGCGAGCTTCCACAGCCGCAGCGGATTGTTGCCCAGGGCACGGAAGAACGCCTCGTAGTCGTGCGGCATCCGCGAGACCGCCGGGATGTCGATGGCGGAAATCCCGTGGTATGGCAGCAGCGTGGTGAGCAGATCATTGAGGGCCGGATCCTGATTGAAAACCTTCACGCGCGCGGGCTGGCCTTCCGGCTTGAGGACGCGCACCAGCGGCGCGTTGGCCGACAGATATCGCTGAAACCGGAAAGGCTCGACGTAATGGCCCACCACCCAAAGCATCTGCACCGTCGCCAGCACGCAGGCGGCAAGGCAAAGACGATCCAAGACTTGCTCGCCGCCCTTGGCCCCGGCCTCCACAAACTTCTTCCCAAACAGGTGCACGCCCCCCGCCAGCGCCAGCGCCAAAACCAGCGCAAAGGCCAGGCTCGACTGCGCCACGGCCCGAATCACCTCCACCTCCGCATCCCCGTAGCCCTGCGCCTTGAAATCGCCGGCGCCCTCGGACCCCAGATCCCCGATCAATAGGAATCCCGCCGCCATGCCCGCCGCCACAAGCAACAGGAAATTCCGCAGCCGCTTCCGCGGTCCCGCAAGCGCCTCGCCGCCCCCGACCAGATGGCGCACCCAATCCAACCCCATCGCAACCATCGTGATCATGAAGAAATGCCCGGGACACCGGAACTTGATCGGGTTGCGCCAGGTGTCCATGTAAGGCAGTTCATAGAAGAATCGATAGAATGGGGCGTGACGACCAAAACCCAGCAGCAGGCAGGCCACCGCACCCGCCACCGCGAACAGGCCAATCGCGCGCTGCTCCGCCGTCCACCGGGGCACCGCGTCGCCCAGCGTCCGCCACCGCACCAGCGCAAATCCCCCCAGCAGGCACAGCAGGAACGCCACCGTCCCCAGTGATTGCTGGTCCAACTGAAAATTCCGCATCCCCTGCTTGCTCTGTTCCCAGCCAACCGTCCTGCCCACCTCACCCCAGTACGGGCCGCCGGCATCGCCCGTCTTCCACCCGAAGAAACCCGGCACCAGATAGGCCATCGTCTCACCCGGGGGCAGGCTCCACTGCGTCGCCCAGGCGTACCGCTCTCCGGGATTCTCTTTTCCCGGTGGCGCCGCCGCCACGACATTCTGCCGCAGCACGTCAGAGACCACCGGCCACCCCACCGCCGCGGCGACGGCCACGACGCAGGCCAGCCGCGCCACCGCGTCCCGTGCCCCGGCGCGCCGCCCCTGCCACCACTCCCTCCCAGCGAGGAAAAGCCCAAAGAAACCCACCATCAGGCTGAAGAGCATCCCGGTGTCCTGCTGCAGCGCCAGGCACATGCCCACGCAGGCGCCCGACAAGGCCGCCGCCAACCAGCCGCCCCCCCGCACCGCCCGCAGCAAGGCCCACATCGCGCACGCCACCACGGACCATTGCGCGGAGGGCAGAAAATGCCCCGAGAACACGTTCGTCAGCAGCGGCCCCTGCCACCCGTACACCACGCCTCCGAACACCGCGACCCACCGGCCCAGCCCCACCTCCCTCAGGAAACCGTACATCGCCAGAACCGCCAGAACCGCGTAAAGAGGATACGAGAGCGTGAAGAATTCCCACGGCGGCAGCAGCGCCATCAGCGAGCCGGCATGCAGCGTCGTCGCGCCAAAACCAATCCCGAGCCAATAGTCCGGAAAAAATAGCCCCGTCGGGGGCAGCGTAAACCGCGCGTTCGCGTAATTCCCCACGTTCACATCCACCGTCCGCGGGATCGTCGCCCCAAGATCGAACCCGCGGAATATCGCAAGCAACACAAGCAGCGACAGCCCCGATGCCCACCAGATCGCCGGAATTCTCCGCAACATCCCGCGTAGGCTATCCACGCGCAACTTTTTGGGAACGAAAATCATTGCGCTGGCTGTTGAATGTTGGGAGTTGAAGCCGGTTGTCGGAAGTTCGCAGCAATGATCCGTCCCTTTGCGGCTTGCCCCGCCGGACCCCCGCGCTTCAATCTTCCCGCCACATCACGCCCCGCATCCCATGAAGGCTTCCATCATCATCCCGGTGCCCGCCATCAACGACTACATCCGCGAGGCCCTCCCGCACTACGCCGCCCTGACACACCGCGAGTTCGAAATCCTCATCCTCCCAGACAACCCGCCAGCCGATCAGATCGCTGGCGCGCGCGTGATCGCCACGGGTCCCGTCGGCCCCGCCAAAAAACGCGACATCGGCGCCGCCGCCGCATCGGGCGAGATCTTGGCCTTCATCGACGACGATGCCTATCCGGCCCCCGTATGGCTCGAGCACGCCCTCCGCCATTTCCAGGATCCTGTCATCGGCGCCGTCGGCGGCCCGGCCGTCACCCCGAAAAGCGACGCCTTCTGGCAGCGCGTCTCTGGCGCCACCTTCCTGAGCCGCCTCAGCGGCGGCTTTCCCGAACGCTATTGGCCCATCGGCAAGACCCGCGATATCGACGACTGGCCCACCGTCAACTTCCTCGTCCGCCGCGAACTCTTCGACCGCCTCGGCGGCTTCGAGACTCGCCACTGGCCCGGCGAGGATACCCTCCTCTGCCTGAAGATCATCGAGGCCGGATTTCGCATCGTCTACGAGCCAGGCGCGATGGTCTGGCACCACCGCCGCGCCGATCTCAGAAAACACCTCGCCCAAGTCGCCAACTACGGCCTCCACCGGGGCCACTTCGCACGAAAGTATCCGCGCACCTCCCTCCGCCCCCTCTACCTCCTGCCCTCGCTCTGGGTCCTGTTCATATGCTTTAGCCTCATCGCCTGGCCCTTCCCGCCCCTTCGCCCCTGGATCGCCGTCGGCCTCGGCGCCTATGCGGCCGCGCTCGCGGTCGCCTCGTTTGACATATGGCGCCGCCAACGCCAGTTTTGGGTGGCGGTGGGGGCGATCACGTTTATCGTCCCCACCCACGTGGCCTACGGATTAGCATTCTTGATCGGAGCGGCAGCGCCAGAGATTGACACGCACAGGGAAAAGCAGGGATGAAAGTCGCCATTTCTTATCCGCCCCTCGAATCGACGAAGGGGATCCCGCTTCTGTCCCAAAATCGTCAATTCCAGTGGTTCAACGCCCCGACGTACATCTACCCCGTCATCCCCGCCACCGCCGCCACCCTGCTCCAGCGCGAGGGCCACGCCGTGGTCTGGGATGACGCCGTCGCCGAGGGCAAGAGCTTCGCGGATTGGGAGAGGTCGATCATCGATTCCGACGTCGAACTCGTCGCCATCGAGAGCAAGACCCCGGTCGTCAAGAAACACTGGCGCATCATCCGCGAGCTGAAGGATCGCAAGCCCTCGCTCACCACCGTGCTCATGGGAGACCACGTCACCGCCCTGCCGCACGAATCGATGGAAAACTGCCCCGTCGACTACATCGTCTCCGGCGGCGACTACGACTTCTCGCTCCTCGCGCTCTGCGATCACCTGTCGGACAAGTCCAAACCCATGCCCCGCGGCGTCTATTACCGCGACGGTTCCCGCATCGCCGACACCGGCGCTTTCGCCCAGACCGGCGACTTGGCCACCTTGCCATGGATCGATCGCGACCTCACCAAGTGGCAGCTCTACGCCTACAAGAACGGAAATTACAAGTATACGCCCGGCACCTATACCATGGCCGGCCGCGACTGCTGGTGGCGCAAAGACGGCGGCTGCACCTTCTGCTCCTGGACGGTCATCTATCCCCAATTCCAGAAACGCACGCCCGAGGATCTCCTCAACGAGGTCGAGATGCTCGTGGAAAAATACGGCGTCCGCGAGATCTTCGATGACACCGGCACCTTCCCCTGCGGCAGCTTCCTCCAGGAATTCTGCGAGGGCATGCTCTCCCGCGGCCTCAACGGGCGGGTCCACATCGGCTGCAACATGAAGCCCGGCATCCTCAAGCCCAAGGACTACGCGCTCATGGGCCGCGCGAACTTCCGCTTCATCCTCTTCGGCGTCGAGTCCGGCTGCGATGAGACCCTCGTGCGCCTCAACAAGGGCAACACGGTCCAGGACATCCGCGATGCCATGAAATGGGCCAAGGAGGGCGGCCTCGAGCCACACGTCACCTGCATGGTCGGCTACCCCTGGGAATCCCTCGCCGATGCCAAGAAAACCATCGCCCTCACCAAAGAGCTCTTCCAGAAGGGATACATCGACACCCTCCAGGCCACCATCTGCATCCCTTACGCCGGCACGCGCCTCTGGAAAGAGTGCCTCGCGAACGACTGGCTGCTGACGAAGGATTACGACGACTTCGACATGCGCAAGCAGGTCATGAAAAGCGAGTGCACCACCGAGCACGTCCGCCAATTCGCGCGCGAGCTATATTGGTCGTTCCTCTCAGTGCCCTTCATCATGGGCAAGTTGAAGAAGATCCGCACGCTGGACGACGTCAAGTTCCTCTTGCGCGCCGCCATACAGCTCGTCGGCCACATCCTGGATTTCCGCAAATCCCAGGCGTAGGGAATACCTCCGACGGCGCGGATTCCCCGGATGGCGCTTTCCTGTTCAAAAAGGGGCGCGCCATGCGGGCATCCTGGGGAGGGCCCGCGGCCTCGCGGGCCGGGTTGGCCCGGGTGTTGCGCGGCTGGTGAATCGCGGACGCCGGGGCCGGCGTCCGTCCCAACTGATACTGAGACGCCAGCGTGGAGGTGATGGTCTGGCGTTCTGAGAAAGCCTCGCCCCGGTGTCCGCGTGGAATCTTCAGGCCGATCCGCCGCCTCACCGAGCAGGCCCGAGCGCGGCGATCGCCGCATCGAAGACGCGCGTCCACGAGCGCCGTTCCGCAAAGGCGATGGCGCTGCGCCGGGCGGCAAGATAGCCAGGGCGATCCGCGAGCCACCGGCGGAGCGCTGCGGCGACAGGGGGAACCGAATACTCGACGAGCTGGCCGGCCCCGGCATGATCGATCTGCCGGGCGGAGGCTGGCACATCGGTGATGAGGACCGGCAGGCCGCAGGCCATGTAGATCTGGGGTTTATTCGGATCGGCGTAGTAGGTGAAGCTCGTGGGGTCGGGCTCATACAGCGCCAAGCCAACACCCTGCCGCGCGAGGATGCTCTCCACCTCGGAATGGGATTCGATGTAGCCCCGAAAATCCACGCGGTCGGCGATGCCGAGGGCCACCGCCTTGGCCTTGAGATCTCCCAGGATGGGGCCATGGCCCAAGACCGTGAGGCGAAGCGACGGAAATTCCCCGCGCAGCGACGCCACCAGTTCCAGGGCAAGCTCGAGCCCCTGGAAACGGCGGACGTGCCCGAGGTAGGCGAGATGCAGCGGATTTGCCTCGGCGTCCGGGCGCCGCGCGATGTGCTCGAAGTCGCCCCCGGTTGGGACCGTGTCCGCCGGGGCAAGGCGGCGACCGCGAAAACGCTCCGAGCGGCGCGCCGTCATCCGATCCGAAAGCGCCCAGACCCTGTCGGAAAACCTGCAGGCGATGAAATCGAGCGCGTGGTAGATGGCGTTGAGAACCCGAGACGAGAATCTCCGGTCGGCGTAGTCGATCGAATAGAACACCACCTTGCGGGTGCGGCCGAACGCGCGGAGAAGGATCGCCGGGAGAGCGTTGAGCGGATCGCAGGCGATCGCCAGGTCGAACGCCGGACCGCCCCGCAGGCCCCAGATAATCGTGAGCAGCACATCCTTGATGTAGAAGAGCGGCGATGGGCCCCGCCACCGGACGAATCTCCGGATCTCGGCATCGCCCGAACCGGCCCCACCGGAGGGACGCTCGACCCACGAACGGGTATCCTCGCAATATGGGAACGGATGACTGATCAGGGTGACGTGATCGCCCCGACGCCGGAGATATGCGGCCAGTTCCTGCGCCGGCCCATCCGTGAAATAGTGGGTTATGACGAGGGCGCGCATCAGCCGGAGCGCCTTTCGGGCCGGGGCCGCAGGAGTACCCCCGCGGCATAGATCCAGAGCGTGGTCAGGCAAAGCGGCCAATGGAGGAACCAGGCGGGATCGGGCCGTTTCAGAAAACCGCGGGCCGATGTGGCGACGGCCGGTATGACAAGGCACGTGCTGGCGACGAAGCCCAGGAGGCCCCGCCGCGAATAGCTGCCGCCAAAATCGCCGCCCACGCGCCGCGACGAAAACGCGTAGTAATCCCGGATGCGGCGCCTCTGCTTGCGCACGAAATCACCGAATCGGGGGCAATACCAGTGCAGGATGTCGGTCTTGACCTTGGCCGCCAGGCGCGGCCGGGATGACGCGAGCCGCCGCGGCACATCGACATCGAAAAAATAGTCGGACGGCGGAAGCTCCTCGAGGACGCTGCGGCGATACACGGTGCCGTTGGCGCCAAGCGTCGGAATCCGTCCGCCCGGCCCGAGATCGATGGCGATCCAATCCCCCCTGTCGGACGCCTTGACGGGCAGGCCCGTCCAGCGCCCCGTCGCGTGATTGTGGCGATCGAAATTGCCGCAGTAATAGCAGAGCGGATCGTTGATGCCCATGAGGGCGCAGTAGCGGATGATCGGCGGGTCCGCCCGGTCCCAGTGGAAGTACAGGGGCTCGGTGAGCATCAGGTCGGGCGCCTGACGGAAGGGGGCGACCATGCGTCGCAACCAGTCGCGGCCCACGATGAAATTGTCGCTGTCGATGAACGCGACGAACTCCCCGCGGGCGCGGCGGAGACCGACGGCCTTGGCGGCCTCGCCGGTACGAAGCGGATTGTCCAGTATGACGTCGGCACCGTAACGCGCGGCGATGGCGCGGGTCTCGTCGGTCGAACCACCGTCGGCAACGATCAGTTCAAAGGCGCCGTCAAACTCCTGGCCGCGGATAGCCTCAAGGCAGCGAGCGAGCACCCCCGCGGAGTTGAGGGTGGGAACGATGACCGAAACGACGGGCGACACGGAAGCCACCTTACAACCCCGCCGCATTTTGAAAAGTCTGGTGGACGGGCGAGCGACGCCGTGGTTCTCCAATAACCCAACCGGGGAGAGCCAGTCGTGGCGTCGACCGAGTGGGCCACATCCCCGATCGCGGGCCCGCTACGCAGGCCCCGTCTCCTCCAGCATCCACTCGAAGCGCGTGCCCCGCAGGCAGTCCCTCACATCCCCGTAGTTCTCGATCACCTCCCGCAACGGCCAAGGATTCGTCTTGGCGTATCGGACCTCCATCGGTTCTTCGGGAATGCCCAAGAAGTCGCATATTTTTCGCGCCGCAACCCGAGGATCGGCCGCAACATCCCGCTCATACGTCAGGGCCACGTGCGGGCGTCCCTCGAGGAGCGCATCGAGCTCGGCCAGTTGCCGGTCGAAGATCTCCAGCGCCTCGATCAGCGGCCTCTCCACGCCGTCCACCTTCGTCCGGTTCGGATCGATCCACACGCGGGTCGGCGCCTGCGGCGTCTCCACCAAATGGAACCGGCCAATCGCCGAACCCACCCGACTTGAGATGATCTTGCGCAGCAGGTTCTCCCGCCGCAGGACTACGAAATGCCGACAGCCGTGCCGCTCCAGCAATAGCAGGAAATCCCGCACCCCGATCTTGAACCGCTCGAGGTGCTGGAACTTCACCTCAAATCCGTAGAACTCCTTGCGGTGCTCGCGCTGCCTCGCGACCAAGAGACCTTCCGGTTCGACCGGCCATTCCCCTTTCGCCTTGGCGGGGATCCCGTTCCTCTGGTACGCAAGGGCCTTCCGATAGATCTCTCCCTCCCACGTCACCGGACTCTGCTGGTCGAGCAGGTCGCCGACGACGCGGCTGCCCGAGCGCCCCACGTGAAACATCACCACGGGTCGCGGTAATCTCGAATTCGTCACGCCGTCCATTTGGAGTTCCCCACCGGCTTCACCCAACCTCGAAACTCACGATCTCATGTATCGGCACGCGGGGCACGGTGACCTCCGCACCCCCGCCCGCGACGGCCCGCACGGGCAGAGTCTTGCCCGCGACGATGGCCCTGGAGACAGAGAATTTCGCCGGCGCCCGCAGTTGAATCGTCACGTCGGCCAACGGGATGGGATCCTCGTGCAGCACCGGGTGCTTCGGGGTGCCCCGCGTCGCGGAGAAATTGATCACGTGCACCAGCCATCGCTCGGGCCGACCTTCGCCGCGGGCCTGCCGCGTGACCGAGACCTCGGTGCTTAGGGGAGCGTCCGTCCACACCACCCGACTCGGCAGCACGGCGTCCAGCACGTGCCGGAAGGCCTCGCGATACACCCAGTAACCCTGGGAAAAATAGCTGCCGCCGAGCGGGAATCCGAACAGCCCCACGCGCCCGCTCACCGCCACCGCGGCGTAGTCCGTCGCGTGATCGAAAGGCGACTGCCGGTGGCTGGTGAAATGCTCGGCGCTCCGTTGGAAGAGCGGCTCCCCGAGCCGGGCAACCATCCGCGCCGGGCCCCCGATCCTCCATTGCGAGGCCCCCTCGTACAGCGCGTATTCGTACTTCGGGATCTCGCCAGTGAAATTCTCCTCCGGGATCATGTACGCCGGCTTGAATGGCGACATCCCGCCATACGTGAGCCCAACGGGTTCCAGCCAACTCTTCTCCTCACCGGCCAAGAGCCCCCCCTCGTGGCAGGCGATCACCGCACCGCCACCCTCGATGAACTTGCTCAATCTTCCCGCGATGTCCGGGCCAACCCTCAGTCCATCGGGGATCACGACCAGACCGTACCGCTCCCACGCGCCCTCCGGCTCCATCACGTCGAACTGAAGCCGTGACTCGATCATGAGCTTCGCGATGCCGTAGAGGCTCTCATCCTTGAGCAACCGCAAGGGCTCCGACCCGATCAGCATCGCCGCCTCCGCCACCGGTGCCGCCCCCTCCAGATAGGGCTCCAGCTGCTTGATCCTACCAAACGATTTTCCAATGACGTGATACACCGCCGGATCCAGGCGGCACGTGGGCGGCATCTGGTCTCCCACGTCACAGCGGCAGCCGAGCCCGATGATGCTCCCGAGTTCGGCGTCGAGCTGCTGGGGTAGCTTCAACCCGCCAAAATCGGCCCAAGCGGTATTGAAGCGCCCCGTCATGCCGTATGTCGTCACTCCAAAGGCGCGGTTGTATCTCCCCTGCAAGGGAAAATACCAGTAGCCCCAGCCTCCCGTCGGCAGGGCCTCCACATCCACATTATCCAGATAAGGGACCCGGTCGCTCACGCGACTCAGTCCGATGTTGTTGAAGTCCACCTGGCAGCCCGGCCGCGCCGCCTTGCTCGCCGCATGCAGGCGCTTCAACAGCGCCAGGTGCAGCTCGTGCTTGTGCGCGCGCTGCGCCGCCGCGTCTTTCGGATCGGCCCCCCTCGCCTTCAGCTGTCTCAAGCACTCTGGGCAGAAGCACTCCGCGTCCTTCGGTTCCGACATGTCGAAGAACGTCCCGTCCAGTTCGTAGCGCGACAAGAACTCGGTGGCGTGGTCGCACATCGTCCGGACGAAATCCTCGTTCGCCGGACACAGCGCCGTCCATCCCGGCGTCTGCCCCTTCTTGGGCAGGTAGTTCGATCCGTCGCGCCGGATGAGCAGCCACTCGGGATGCGCGTTCGCCATGTGATGATCCCACGTCGTGCAGTAGTACGCGAGCACCTGGATCTTCCGCTCCCGGCACGCCTTCACCTGTTCGCCCAAGAGATCGAAGGACAGCCCCGGATGCACCGGGCCGTATTTCGATGGATAATAGAAATATCCGTGCATGTCTTTCGCGAACACCACCACCGCATTCACGTTCCCCGCCAGCAGCCGATCGCCGAATTCCCCCGCGTCAAACTTCTCCCCGATCTTGGGCTGGTGCTGCGAATTATGAAAATCAAGGTGTATTTTTCGCCAAGGCTTGCCCTTGGCCGCCGCCAGGCCGTCGTTGATCCAGAGCCGCATGCCGCCGCCGCCCTCAACCGGTTCGGCACCGGACCCCGACGATGGGCCATTCGCCAAGGCGCCCAGACCCAGCGCTGATAGAAACTCTCGCCGATCGATCGAGGTGCTCATGGCTCCCGATATTGCATGATCCCGCACGCGGCAGGCAAGAAGCCACTCTGCGGTAAAGCACGGAGGCCGGGGCGAGTCTGCCTCAGAACTCCAGACCATCACCCCGGCGTTGGCGTCTCGCGGAGACGCCGCACAGCCAACCCGGCCCGCGAGGCCGCGGGCCCTCCCCAGGATGCCCGCATCAGCCGGGAGGCCGATCGGGGTCGATGCGTGACAGCCGAGACTTCTGCGTTAGATTCAAACACTACATATGTTCTGGCAACGTCTCACGCGCGCGTGGTTCGGCATCCTGCTGGTGCCGCTGGTGATTACGACCGTCCCCGCCTGCGATGTTCCCGTTTTTCGTTACGCGCTGGAGCGCTGGCGTTCCGACGTCTACCAGCTCGTCGTCCTCCACCGCGGCCCGCTCGCCACCGCCGATCAGGCCAGGGTCGAGGCGCTTCGGGAGGAGTCGGTGGATGGCTCCGGCCACTGCAATCTCGACGTCATCTCGGCGGACATCGCGAATGACAAGTCCGTAGCCCCCCGCGATCTCTGGAAGCTCCAGAACCAGAAGGATGCCGCGCTCCCGTGGGCTGTCCTGCTGGCACCCGCGCAACGGGACACCCCGGCGACAGTGTGGGCGGGCCCGTTGGCCGAAGCCGACCCGGCCCGGCTGCTGGATTCCCCTGCGCGAAGGGAACTCGTCAAACGCCTCGCGGCAGGGGAATCGGTCGTCTGGATTCTCCTCACCAGCGGCAAGGCCAAGGCCGACGCACAGGCCGCAAAACTCATCGGGGAGAAGACAAAATTGCTCGAACAAGAGCTGCGGTTGCCGGCCGGCATCGGCCAGCCCGGCTCCGAGGTGTTTTCAGAGATCCCCCTGAGAATAAAGTTCTCCACCCTCCAGATCGCGCGCGATGATCCGGCCGAACGCGTTTTGATCGACATGCTCATGGCGGGCCAGCCTTCGCTCGCCGAAGAAATGGGCCCGCTGGCCTTCGCCTCGTTCGGCCGCGCCCGAATCCTCGGCGGCATCGGGGGCGAGGACATGAGTGAGGACGTCATCATCGAGGCCTCGAGCATGCTCTGCGGCCCCTGCTCTTGCCAGATGAAGGAAATGAACCCGGGCTACGACCTGCTCACGCGCGCCAACTGGGACGACCTGATTACCGGAGAATTGACCGGGCCCCACGAGATGCCCCCCCTCAAGGGGTTCTCCGAATTCGCGGATGCGGCGGCCCGCGGATCGGCCACGGGAACGATCGCGACCGGCGGCGCCCCCGCGAACCCGCACGAGGCCGCGGCTTCGAACGGCGGCGCCCTCATCAGATCCGTCGTGATCATCGTCGCCCTCGCTTTTTGCGTGCTCGGCGCGGCATCGCTATACATGATCCGAGGCCGAAACCCCCGAATGCCCCGATGACCATCTGGCGCCTCATCCTCCGCGAGATAACCCACCGCAAGATCGGTTTCGCCCTGGGACTGCTGTCCGTCTGCATCGCCGTGGCCACCCTCGCGGGCGCCATGACCCTCCTCCGCGCGCACGATCTACGCACCGACCAGATCGTCGCCGCCAAGGAGGCCGAGACCCAGCGCGAGATGGCCAAGATGGAGGACGACTACCGCAAGATCATGAAGGACCTCGGTTTCAACGTCCTCATCCTCCCAAAGGACCAGAACCTGGCCGATCTCTACGCCGACGATTTCGCGTCCAAATACATGCCCGAGGAGTACGTCGATCGCCTCGCGAAATCCGACATCGTCACGATCCAGCACCTGCTGCCCAGCCTCCAGCAGAAGGCACGCTGGCCCGAGCAGGGCGACCGCACCGTCATCGTGATCGGCACCCGTGGCGAAGTGCCCTATGCCCAGCGCACGGCCAAATCGCCCATCCTCGAGGCTGTCCGCCCGGGGACCATCGTTCTGGGATACGAGTTGCACCGGGGAGCCAAGGTCAAGGAGGGCGACACCATCGCGCTCATGGGCCGCCAGTTCAAGGTGGCCAAGTGCCACGGCGAGCGCGGCAACAAAGACGACATCACCGCCTGGATCAGCCTCAGGGAGGCGCAGGAGATCTTCCGTCGGCCCGGACAGATCAACGGCATCCTCGCGCTCGAGTGCGTGTGCGCCGCCGACAGCCTCGAGAAAGTCCGCGCCGACATCGCCACCATTCTCCCCGATACCCAGGTCATAGAGTTCGCCTCGCAGGTCATCGCGCGCGCCGAGGCGCGACGCCGTGCCGCGGAGGCCGCCCGCGCCGCCATCGAGTCGGAGAAACGGCAAAGGGCCAAGTTGCGCTCTGAGCGCGAGGCTTTCGCCGCCGTCCTCGTCCCAATCGCCCTCGTCGGCTGCATGGCGTGGATAGGGCTCTCCACGTTCGGCAACGTCCGCGACCGCCGGGCCGAGATCGGCGTGCTGCGCGCACTCGGCGTCCGGTCGAACCAGATCCTCGCCGTCTTCCTTGGCAAGGCCGCCGTCATCGGCATCGCCGGCGGTATCGCGGGCTGCGCCGCGGGTTTCTTCGCGGGCACCGCCTGGGGCGACGTCGGCGATATCCCATCCCTCTTCCAGCCCGGCCTGGTCGTGGCCTCGGTCGGGCTGGCCCCAATTCTCGCCCTCATCGCGGCCTGGCTTCCCGCCCTGTTGGCCTCGCAGCAAGACCCCGCCATCGTCCTCCGCGAAGAATGAGCGACCCCGTCCTCCAGATCCAGAACCTCAAGAAAACCTACGCGGGACCATCCGGCGCGGTGGGGGCCGTGGCCGACATCTCACTGTCGGTCGCCGGAGGGGAATTCATCGCGATCCACGGCCCCAGTGGCTGCGGGAAATCCACCCTGCTACTCGCCTCCGGCGGCCTGCTGGCACCTGACTCGGGCACTGTCTCGGTGGCCGGCAAGGATCTCTATGCGATGTCCGGCGACGAGCGCGCCCGGCACCGCGCCGCGAGAATCGGCTTCGTCTTCCAGCAGTTCCACCTCATCCCTTACCTCGATGTCCTCGACAACGTTGTCGCGCCCACCATGGCGCTGCCGATAGCCGATGGCAAAGGGAAGGCCCACGAGCTGATCTCGCGCTTTGGACTCGACCAACGGATCCACCACGTGCCCGCGGCCCTCAGCACGGGCGAACGCCAGCGCGTCGCCCTCGCCCGCGCACTCCTGCACGACCCGCCGCTCCTGCTCGCCGACGAGCCCACCGGCAACCTCGATGAGGCCAACGGCGAAGCTGTCCTCGCATACCTCGCCGAGTTCGCCGCGGCCGGCGGCGCGGTGTTGCTCGTGACCCACGACCCGAAAGCCGCCAGGCACGCCTCTCGAACCGTCCTCATGCGAGATGGCAGAATCTCAAAAACGTAGGGTCGTGCTTGCGCGCGTTTGGCTTTGACAGGGCGGAGCCGGTGGCAGACGCTCCGGTCCCGTCGTCCAACAACATGAATATGGGTCGTGCAGGCCTCGCGGCCACCGGCATGGTTTGGTTGCTCGCGCTCGCCCCGGCGGGCGCGGGAACCATCGGCGGCCGCGTGTTTCTGGATGCCAACCGCAACGGGTCATGGGACCCGGGCGAGCAGGGCGTCTCCCAATGCGTGGTGTCCGACGAGCGCACGCTTGCCCGGAGTGACGGCGACGGCCTTTATCGGCTGGCGCTGCCGGACGGACCCGCCGCCGTCTTCGTCGTCAATGCGCCAGGCACGTGGCCGATGCGGCGATGGTGGACCCACGTGGCGGACGGCAGTGCCAATATCACGCGCGACTTCCCACTGGAGGCCGCTCGGCAGGACGGACCCCTCTATTTCGTGCAGGGCACCGACCCGCACATCCACACCAACGTCGTGGAACAGTACCTCCGCTACATCGAACACGTGAACAAGTTGCCCGTGCCCGTCCAATTCGTCGTGCACACGGGCGACCTGGCCATCGATACAACCCGCGCCAGCATGGAGCGCGCCAACGAGCTTTTCGACCTCTACGAAAGCACGAGCAAGGCCCTCGGGCCGCCCCTGCGAAATCTCATGGGCAACCACGACATCCCCGGCATCGCGAACCCGAAGGTCACGGGTGCCGAACCCGGGTTCGGCAAGGCGCTCTACCGCCAGCGGCTGGGCCCGGCAACTTACGCGTTCCGCCACGGGCCGTATCACTTCATCGCGCTCGATGGAACGACCGTCAATGATCGGACCCTGACCTATGGCCTGACCCGGGAGTCGGCCGATTGGGCGATCGCTTACCTTGCCGGAGTGGGGTCCGACGAGCCGATCATCCTGATGATGCACGAGCCGATGTTTCCCGAGTTGGGCGGCGTGCGCCAGCCGGAGACGCCCGAGACGCGCCCGAACGAATGGCGCCTGAAGGCGGCGCTCCAGGGGAAGAAGCTGCTCATGACGCTGGCGGGCCACGTTCACGGTCGCTCGGAAACAACATGGGCCGGCGCACCGCACATCCTCGGCGGGGCGATCTCCTACGCCTGGCACGGCATCCTGCCGTATCCGCCGATGCCGCTGGGTTACGTGCTGTTCCGGCTTGAGGGAACCGAACAGGAACACGTTTACCTCGACTGGGCGGAGGAACGCTCGATCGATATCGCGATGCCGTCGTTCACCAGTCTGGTTCGGGGGCGCCAGAGAATCAGCGGGATCGTCGCCGATCTCGCGCGCGAAATCACCGGCGTGGAATGCCTGCTGGCCGGCCAGACGGCAAAGGCAGACGTCGTCCGCCGGGGGAACCTTGCGGCCGCCTTCGAGATGGAACTCGACTCATCAGCCCTCGAAGACGGCACGTATGATCTGCGCGTGATAGCCCGCGGCGGCTCCAGGCAATGGGAAGAACGCCAGCCGGTCGTGGTCGCCAACGGCCGCGCATCCCACTTCAGACCCGCTGGCGGCGCGCGGCTGACATTCCGCCTGCAGGGCACGATCGGCACCGATAACCGCATCCTCTTCAACGGCCAGCCCCTCGCCACCGTGCCGCCCGATGCGCCAGCACCGCGAGGGCTAGCGTTCGACGTTCCCGCCGAGCGCCTGCGCCGCCTCAACGAGATAGCCATTATCCCCGCGACCGGGGCCGGGTCAAAAGCCGGGGCCGTGATCACCGACATCGGACTCGAATACGAGGGCCAGCGATGGTCGGATGCCCGCTACTCTCCGCTCGCCCGCCGGATGCCCGCCGCACCCAAACCCGGCGCCCCCGCCCAGGTGGTTGCCTTCATCGATATCGCCGGCGAGAGATAGAGAAGCGCATTCCGGGACAAATGTGGGCTCATCCGGATCGCCCCTCGACCATCCGCTCACAAGGGCGAGAACGCATGATTTTGACAGATCGACGGCAGCGCGTTACGTTCGCTACGAGGGCCATCGGCGAGAGAGGAGGGTGACATCATGCGGAAGGGCGCACTGGTCGCGTACATTTTGATCGGCTTGTTCGGCGGCGCACTGGGGCAAGGGGATAACGAACAGGAAACGCGGCGGGTCGCCTACGCGGCAAAGGTCGCCGAGATGATCCACATCTACGACGGGCAGCTATTCGGAAAATGGATCTGCCTGGGAAGTCCGGAGAGGTTCCGGACCGCCCTCATGCGACCGGACCTCCGCATTGTTGTCACAGGGAGCGGCTCGGATGCGCAATACATCCCGAATTCGCGCGTGCTGGAGATTCCCGCCGAACCGGCGACCTACCTGCGGAGCATCTCCTCCTCCCATCCGAACAGCGGTTTGCTGTGGCACGAGACGATTCACGTCATGAGCCATGATCACCAGACGGGCCGGGCAACGCCGCCCGCCCCCTTTCGTTCCTTTCCGCCCACAATTGCCGATCCGAAGGAGGGCATCGACGCGGCGAGGGACCACTACTACATAGAATGGGCCGAGAACGCGATGGAAGGGCTCATCTGGCTGGTCCGACTGGAGAACAAACTGCGGGCCGGCGGCACCGCGGTGCCTCCCCCGGATGCGGCCAACGAAACACGAGGGTGCTGGCAAAACTTCCTGAAGAGCTACAACTCTTCCAAGTCGCACGCCGTGCCCAACGACAAGGAGCGCAAGGAACTTGAGGTGATGACAGGGTTCCACGTTGACGCAAACGAGATCCTCAGCGGCTATCTGGCCCTGGGTTACCCGCTCGAGTATTTTGGGGACTATGCCACGGACCCGGAAATCTGGGCACTCTTCCCGGGTGCGGACGAGCTCGTCGCCCAGGGTCTCAAAACCAGCCAGGCCAGAAACCCGATGGAGAAGCTATCCGTGACGTTCATCCGATCCTGGGTGGACGGGCCTCCGGGACGGAACTGTACTGTCCAGCTCACCGTCTTCGGCTCGATCGAGGTCTCCCGCGCATTTTGGAATGCCGCCGTGCGCTCCCCCCTCGCCACCCCCGTCCCGGACATCGGGGAGGAGGCCCTCTTGTTCAAAGACAACGGCCAGCCGCATTATGTGGTGGCCCGATTCTGGAACTGCCACCTGCTGCATGCCGACGAGATGATACAATCCGGCGCCCCCGGCGTCCCACCCACCATCGTGCGAAGCATGCCAAGTGCGGGGGTGATGCGACGAATGCTACACCGCATCGAGAAGCGCGGCAGCCCCCCGTTCGTGCCGGGACTGCTGACCGCCGTGCCGGCGCCGACGGCGCCGTAGGCCGTGCCGCCGGCACACGGGGACGGATCGGGCTTTCCATGCAAGCCCGTTGCAATAACCTTGTGATCGTCATGCGAAGGCACAAGCGCCACACCACTCGGGCCGCCATCAATGCATCATGGCTCATCGTCCCGCTGTCCATAGTCGCCATCCTGATCTTGGCCCTGCTCTTGTTCCGGCATCCAGGCGGCAGGATCACCGCGGGCGGTGACCTCGTCGTGTTCTGTGCCGCCGGCATCAAGCCGCCCACGGACGCCACGGCCACCGATTACCAGAAGGAATACGGCAGCCCCATCCAACTGCAGTACGGCGGCTCCGGCACGCTCCTCAATAACCTCCGCATCAGCCACGCGGGCGACATCTATATTGCCGCCGACGAGAGCTACATCCGCCTCGCGCGCGAGCGGGGCCTGATTGCCGAAACCTTGCCGCTCGCCCGCCAGCACCCCGTCATCGCTGTCCGCAAGGGCAACCCCAAAGGCATCCGGTCGCTCGACGACCTGCGCAGGGACGGCGTCGCCGTCGCCCTCGCCAACCCGGAGGCCGCCTCTATCGGAAAACTGACGAAAGACACCCTCGATAAACTGGGGCGCTGGACCCCGCTCGCGGCCCGCGTCAAAGTCTTCAAGCCCACCGTCGGCGATGTCGCCAACGACGTGAAGCTCGGATCCGTTGACGCCGGCATCGTCTGGGACTCCACCGTGAGGCAATATCCCGAGCTCGAGGCCGTCGCCTCCGCCGAACTCGAACCCCACGTGGAGACCGTCACGCTCGCGATTCTAAAATCCAGCAAGCATCCCACCGCCGCCCTCCGCTTTGCCCGCTATCTCGCCGCCAGCGACAGGGGACTTCGCCACTTTAAGGCCATGGGCTACACCCCGGTCGAAGGGGACGCGTGGGCCGAAACACCGGAACTGGTTCTGTTCAGCGGCGCGGTGAATCGCGTCGCCGTCGAGGACGCCATCAAGGCCTTCGAGGAACGCGAGGGCGCCCGCATCACGCGGGTCTATAATGGCTGCGGCATCCTCGTCGCGCAGATGAAGGCCGGTGGCCGCCCGGACGCCTACCTCACCTGCGACGAGTCATTCGTGCCGCCCGTGGCCGACCTGTTTGATGACGGCCTCGTCCGCATGTCCGAGACCGACATCGTCATCGTCGCGCCCAAGGGCAATCCCAAGAACATCCGCACCCTCCAGGACCTCGCCCGCCCCGGGCTGCGCATCGGCATCACCAACCCCGAGCAGAGCACCCTCGGCGCCCTCACGCAGTCGCTCCTCTCGAAGGCCGGCATCAGGGACCAGGTCTTGAAGAACGTCGTCACCATGACGCCCACCGCCGACATGCTGCTCAACGAGACGCGCACGGGCGCCCTGGACGCCGCCGTGGTCTATATCGCCAACGCCAACAAGGCCCGCGACCATCTGGAGATCAGCCCGCTGAAAATCCCCGGCTCCGTCGCCGTCCAGACATTCAGCGTCGCGAAGAATTCCAAACACAAGCAACTCGTCGGCCGCCTGCTGGAAGCCCTCCGCACCGCCGAGCAAGACAGCCGATACGAGGCCGCGGGCTTCCGCGCGCGCCACGACCGGTGAACCACGCCCCCACAGCCACGCCCCCAGCGGCACATCGCCCGGGACCCGATTGGCCATTCATCCTCGGCCTCGGCCTTCTCTCCTCCGTCTACATCATCCTCATCGTCGCCATGCTGGTGGCCGACGCCACATTCACCACCCCCGGCCATCTCCTGCACGCCCTCGCCAGCCCCGAAATCCGCTTCTCCGTCCGCCTCAGCCTGCTCTCCTGCACGCTCACCACGCTGCTCTCACTCTGGGTCTCGGTCCCCACCGCCTACCTCATGTCCCGCTTCCGATTCCCCGGCAGGCGACTCATGGATGCGGTCCTCGACATCCCGATTGTCCTCCCGCCGCTGGTGGTCGGCATCAGCCTCCTCATCCTGTTTCAGACGCCGGTTGGGAAGATGATCGAGCGTCTCATTCCCATCACCTACGCGCTGCCCAGCGTCGTGATCGCCCAGTTCGCCGTCGCCTGCGCGTTCTCCGTGCGCACGATGCTCGTCACCTTCGACCAGATCTCTCCCCGCCGAGAAATTGTCGCCCTCACCCTGGGCTGCAACCGCTCTCAAGCCTTCTGGCGGGTCGCGTTCCCCGAAGCCCGCCGAGGCATGCTCACCGCGGCAACCCTCGCCTGGGCCCGCTCCCTCGGCGAATTCGGCCCCATCCTCGTGTTCTCCGGCGCCACCCGATTTCGCACGGAGGTGCTTCCCACCACGGTCTTCCTCGAACTATCGGTCGGCAACCTCGAGGCCGCCGTCGCCGTTTCCCTTCTCATGATCCTCGCCGCCCTCGCCGTCCTCGGCATCGCCCGGGTGTTCGGCCTCCGGGCGCCACTGGAGAGAGTGCTGTGATTGAGGTCGAACAACTGCACGCTCGCGCTGGCGAATTCTCAATCCGGGACGTCACCCTCACGGTCCCCCGCGGCTGCTACGGGGTGCTCATGGGTCGCACCGGGTCCGGCAAGACCACCCTCCTCGAGGCCATCTGCGGACTCCGCCAGATCGTCTCCGGTCGGATTCGCATCGGCGGACGCGATATCACCCACCTTAAACCCGGCGAGCGCGGGATCGGTCTCGTCCCCCAAGACCTCGCCCTTTTCCCCACCATGACCGTCCGCGAGCACCTGGCCTTCGCACTTGAGATCCGGCGGGAACCGCGGCAGGCCATCGAAGATCGAGTCGATGAACTTGCCGGCCTTCTCGGCATCGCGCACCTGCTGGACCGCGGCACAGCCGGACTCAGCGGCGGCGAGTCCCAGCGCATCGCCCTCGGACGAGCCCTCGCATTCCGCCCCGGCGTGCTCCTTCTCGACGAACCGCTCAGCGCCCTGGACGAGACAACCCGCGAGGAAATGCACGCCCTGCTCCGCGAAGTCCAGCGGTCGACCCGCGTCACCACCCTCCATGTCACGCACAGCCGCGCCGAGGCCCGCGCCCTCGCCGAAAAACTCTTCCTCGTCGAAAACGCCACCGTCCGCGAGGCCGCACTGCAAGAATTGTCCGCCTGAAAATCCTGCGTTGAGAAACCCGCACGCCACATCCATCGAGATGGGCGCGGGAGGGACGCCGGCCCCAGCGTCCGAGATCCACGCGCACGCGCCGACCTCGGTCCCGTGGCCGATGCGGCCCTCACCCGCGCAGCTTCTTCAGGAGCCACGCCATATTATGGCCGAGGGTCCGCATGGTCGCCATCGCCTCATCGTCCCTGGCCACCTGCTCCTCCTCCAACCCAAACCCCACATTCCAATAGCTGGACCCGCAGACAATCATCTGATTGATCAGGAAGAAGTGGTTCAGGGTGTCGAACGCGTGGATGCTGCCGGCACGGCGCGCGACGACGACCGCGGCACCGACCTTCCTCTTCAGAAGATCCCCGCTCATCCGAACCACGAGGCCCGCCCGGTCGATCAGGGCCTTCATTTCCGCGGTCACGTCAGAGAAATACGTGGGTGAGGCGAGAAGGATGCCATCGGCCTCGATCATCTTGACCACATAGTCGTTCAGATCGTCGCCCGCGATGCTGCACCGGCCATCCTTGGTCATGGCGCAGTCCCCGCAGGCCGTGCACCCGGGGAGTGGCTTGCCCGCGAGCGAGATCAGTTCCGTCCGCACCCCCGCCTCTTCGAGCACCCCAAAGACTTCGCGGATCATCCGTGCGGTGTTACCCTTCGGGCGCGGGCTCCCGTTAAACGCGATCACTTTCATGGCCATCCATCTCCTCAATACCCGGCCCTATCCAACCGCTCGCATACGGCATCCGGGCCCCCGTGGCAAGCCGCGGATGAGGTCCCCACTCGCACTTGCCAGCCGCATCGTCCGACGGCACGGTGTGCATGGCACTCGCGCCGACCGACCATGACCTCGCCCCTCCCCAGCCTGACCGACGATGACCGAGCGCGTTACGAGTGGCAGATGTGGGTCCGGGAATTTGGCGAGACCGCACAGCGTCGACTGAAGGCCGCCACCGCCTTCGTGTCCAGGGTTGGGGGCGTGGGTGGCGCCGCGGCACAGTATCTGGCGGCCGCCGGCATCGGCCGCCTGGTCCTGGCACACGCCGGCGACCTCCGGCCGTCCGACCTCAACCGCCAGTCGCTCATGGCGCACGACGCTATTGGAAGGCCGCGCATCGAGTCGGCCGTCCGCCGACTGCGCGAATTCAACCCATCTATCGAGATCATCGGTATCCCGGAGAACGTCTGCGGGCAAAACGCGTCCCGGCTCATTGGCGAAAGCGACATCATCATCGATGCGGCCCCGCTGTTCTCAGAACGCTTCGCCATGAACCGCGAGGCCGTCCGCCTGGGCAAACCCATGGTCGAGTGCGCCATGTATGAGTGGGAGGCGCACCTGACGCTGCTCCTCCCCGGCCAGACCGCCTGCCTGGCATGCCTATACCCTCAGGACCCGTCCCACTGGCGGCGGCAATTTCCGGTGATCGGTGCGGTCGCCGGCACCGTCGGCGCGCTCGCCGCAGCCGAGGCCATCAAGACCATCACCGGCATCGGCGATACGCTGGCGGGAACCCTGCTGGTCATGGATCTGCGCGCCATGCAATTCCGCCGCCTGCGGACCCATCGTGCGCCGACGTGCGCCGTCTGCGGCAGCCCGCCGATCTAACCAGAAACTTTGAGCGCGGTTCGCGGGCGCGGCTCATGCCCCGATCCAGGATCCGGGCCGGGAGGGTTTCAGACTTGTAGGATTCAAGTCCAAAACGGCCCCGCCGCGCGCCGGCGGCGGGGCTTGCGAATCCCCGTGGCCGTGTTTGTGCTCCCATTGCCCCCGCACGCCCGGTCGGGCGGAATGTCACAAATCCGTAACAGGTTCGCCATGGGGGCGTCACCGCCATGCGGCACAGATGCGTCATCGCTGACGCCTATTCGCCATGGACAATGACCAGGGGGCCAAGATCCGGCCCACCGGCGCCGGGCGACCTGGGCTTTGGCATAACGCCGCAACAAGAAGGAGAACGCTCATCATGACACAGGGGTTGTACTGCATCGCCACCAGCCTGCTCTGCCTCCAGTTGACCGCGACCGGGGTCGCCCAGACCGGAAACGCTGTCCTCGCCATCATGAAAAGAGGTGTCGCATGAAGAAGCTCGCGTTGGCTGGAATCGCAATCGGGCTCCTGAGCCTGCCCCAGGCGACTCCGGCGCAGCAGATGGAAGCACTGCTGAACAAACTGGTGAAAAAGGGCGTCCTGACTCAGAAGGAGGCCGAGGATGTCGAGGCTGACATGCAACAGGATGAGAAAAAGGAGGGCAGGGACAAGGTCAGGGTCTCGGAGCTTGCCGAGAAGCTGACCCTTTTTGGCGACCTGCGGCTGCGGTACGAATACCGCGACGTGCAGAACGGGTTCGACAATCTTGACGACGGGCGGGTCGAGCCTGACGGCCCGGACTCTCGCGACGATGTGAGCCGGTTGCGCTATCGACTGCGGGTGGGCGCCCGAGTGGCCTTCCGGGATGATCTCGAATTCGGCTTCCGACTGGCGTCGGGCAATGAGGCCGAAGAGGTGACATCGACCAACGACACCTTCGGGGACGCCTTTGGGAAGGACGGGATCTACATCGATCAGGTTTACCTGAAGTGGAGCGGGCTGGACGGACTGACGCTGATGGCGGGTAAGTTTGACATGCCGATGTGGACCACAGAGATGTTCTGGGATCACGACGTGACGCCCGAGGGCGGCTTCGAGCAGTACACATGGAAAGCCGGAAAATGGGAGTTCACACTGAACGCCGCACAGCTGTGTTTTGCGGATGTCAGTGAAGTGGACGAAGACACCACCGACACCGGGGGCAATCATCACGACAATCTGGCGGACGACGGTTCGCGGGCGGTGGTCAACGATGACGGCTGGATTTTTGCGGGGCAGGCGATCGCGAAATTCGAGTGGATCCCGAAGAAAAGCGACGGCCGCATCGGGGTGAGCTACTGGTATTTCGCGAACGCGGAGGATCTCTCGACCGGAAGCATCGGGTCGGATGGCTACGCGTCCGACACCGGCCAGCGCACTCGCGCGACCGGCATCGTCTACACGGCCCCGGGATCGGGTAATAACCTGGGCCGCGAATTCCAGATCCTGGACTGTCTGTTTGAGTGGAACTTCCGCGGCCTGCCGGGCCTCCCGGAGAGTTTTTCGATTCGCCCCTTCGCCCACCTGGCCTGGAATCTGGCACCGGCGCCGAACACCGGTGTTTTCGTGGGCAGACGGGACGACCATTCGACCGTGGACCGCGCGGGCAATCCCGACGATATCGACGAGGCATGGAAGTTCGGCGCTGGAAGCACCGGCGGCTGGCGGGACATCTCCGACATGTTCGCCTGGCGCACCGGCGTGGAGATCGGGACGGGGACGAAGAAGCGGGGCGGCTGGTCACTGATGGGGTACTATGAGCAGGTGGGCAGTGATGCCGTGCCGGACTCTTTCAACGAGTCGGATATCGCAAATAGTTTCACCAATCACAAGGCGTTCGTGGTCAAGGCGTCGTATGCCATCCGGGACTGGTGGCAGGTCACGCTCTGCTGGCTGGACTCCGACGTGCTGGACGCCGATCTGCTGCAGGACGAGAACCTCAACACGACACCGCAATGTCGGACCATCCAGGCGGACTGCGTGGTCAAGTTCTGACACGCCGAGCCCCTGGCAGGCTGTTTGAGAACCCGCCCGAAAAATCGGCCCCCACGGCACGGGAAGGACGCCGACCCCGACGCCCGGCTCACCCGGGTAACGGGAACGCGGCGGCCAGCGCCCGAACCTTCTCACGCACCCCCGCCAGCGCCTTCTGGTCCTCTCGGCCCACCAGCGCCTCGTGGATGAGATCCGCGGTCTCGAACATCTCCTCCTCGGTGAAGCCGCGCGTCGTGACGGCCGGGCTACCGAGTCGCACGCCCCCCGCCTTGAACGGGCTCTGCTTGTCAAACGGGATCGCGTTCTTGTTGACCGTGATCCCCCCGTGATCCAGCGTCTCCTGCGCGTCCTTGCCGGTTATGCCGTTGGGCTGGAGATCCACGAGCATCAGGTGGTTCTCGGTCGTGCCGGAAACGATCCGGTATCCGTTGCGTTTCATGCCCTCGCACAGGGCCTTGGCATTCCGCGCCACCTGCTGCTGGTACACGCGAAACTCCGGCTGGAGCGCCTCGTGCAAACACACCGCCTTGGCCGCGATGACGTGCATCAGCGGCCCACCCTGCACCCCGGGAAACACCAGGGAATCGAGATCCTTCGCGTATTTCTCCCGGCAAAGGATGAGGCCGCCGCGGGGTCCCCGCAGCGTCTTGTGCGTCGTCGTCGTTACGAAATCGGCGTGGGGCACCGGCGACGGATGAACGCCCGCGGCAACAAGGCCGGCGATGTGCGCCATGTCCACGAAAAGCATGGCGCCGACGGAATCCGCGATCTGGCGCATCCGCGGGAAATCGATGATCCTCGAGTAGGCGGACGCGCCCGCAGTGATCATCCGAGGCCGATGCTCTTCGGCGAGACGCGCCAGTTCGTCATAATCGATCTCCTCCGTCTCGGGGCTGACGCCGTAGCTCACCACCTCGTACAGCCTCCCGGAGAAATTCATCGGGTGGCCGTGGGTCAGATGACCGCCGTGCGCCAGATTCATCGTCATGATCCGGTCGCCCGGCTTGAGCACCGAAAAATAGACGGCCATGTTCGCCTGGCTGCCCGAGTGTGCCTGGACGTTGGCGTGGTCGGCGCCAAAGAGCTGGCGCGCCCGGTTGATGGCCAATTGCTCCACGACGTCAACGTTCTCGCAGCCACCATACCAGCGCTTCCGGGGATAGCCCTCCGCATACTTGTTGGTCAGGCATGAGCCCTGCGCCTCCATCACCGCCGCGCTGGTGAAGTTTTCCGACGCGATGAGCTCGATGTTGTCGCTCTGCCGCCTCCACTCCGCCGCGATCGCATCGGCCACCAGCGGATCGACATCCGCCAGCCGCAGCCCCCGCCGTGGGCCAAGCGTCCGGCGCGCGAGGCCGGGCAGCTTGCCCAGGCGCCGCTGGTGGCGCCCGCCCGCAAATGCCGTCCCGAGGAATCCCCGCATGAGGTCCGGTACCGATCCACCGTCGAAATCATCACCCGCGAGGCACATGACGTTCGCGTCGTTGTGCTCGCGGCACGTCTTTGCCGCCTCCAGATCGCGCACCAGCGCCGCCCGGATCCCCGCCACCTTGTTCGCGGCGATGCTCATCCCAATGCCGGTCTTGCAAACCAGTACTCCGAAATCGGCCTGGCGCGATGCCACCTCCAGGGCGACCTTCTCGGCAAAATCCGGGTAGTCAACCGATTCGCCGGTATGGGTGCCAAAATCCACCACCTTGTACCCCTCCGAATCGAGCCACTCGCGGACGGCGCGCTTCAGGTCGACACCGCCGTGGTCCGCACCCAGCGCGATCCGGATCAACCCGTGCCGCGCCCGCGCGATCTGCGGCGGGACCACGCCAGATTTCAGAAACCGGAGGACGCTGGGCATCGCGGCCCGCATCACGTCGCGAACCGACGCATACAGATCACGTGGACCGCCTATGGGATCTACGATATCGCGGTCTCCCGGGGGAGCGTCCTCGTCAAACTCCCTGAGCAGGAAGGTGCGCTCGGCAGCGGCGGGGTGAAGCATCAGGAGCATGTCGAGGTGCCCCTGCGTCATGACGAAGATCCAGTCAGAATCCACAACGAGTTCCGGCGTGACGATCTGGCTTCGGATGGCCGTTATGTCGATGCCGATCTCGCGCATCACGCCAACGGCATGATCGCTGGGCGGATGGCCGGGCTGGGTCCCAAGACCCGCGCTCCGCACATCGAATTCCGCCTTGTCCGCCATGGACCGGAATAGCCCCTCGGCCATCGGGCTGCGGCAGATGTTCCCCGTGCAAATGAAAAGGATCTTCTTCACGTCAACCATCCTTCCAGATATCCGCGGCCGACACAAGTGCCACGCGGTGACCGAACCTTGGCCACTTTGCGCCACATCGCAAATGCCGCGGGCAAATGTTGCCCTGAAACGTGGGCACGCGATCCCCGCCGGGGCTATCGGCGGCTGTTCGAGTTGGTCCCCGCTGGGACCGCATTCGTAGCGGCACCGGCCACCGGCGGCGCAATCTCCCCGACCCGATTCAAGCCGAGCGCATCCAGACCCCGCAGAAAATCCAACGTCCGCTGCAGGGTCTCATCTCGGATCACTTGTTCCACTTTGCCCCCGGCCCCGTCATCGGGGCCGCCTTTGGCAGCCGCCGGTGCAGCATCGGCACCATCGGCTGGTTCTTCTTCATCCAGAGCCTCCTTCTCCTTGGCCGCCTTGGGTTTGTCCTTCTCCGTGGACGCCTCCAGTCGAAGGCGTATGGCCTCCTCAAGCTCTGGATTCTCCCCGCGCACCAATGCGGCCTCATTCTGCCGCGGCCTCGGCTTCGCCTCCGCAATGAACGCCACAGGGCCTTCCTCCGCCTCGCGCCGAAGCATGTCGGCCTCCGACGCGCCCTCGAACACTCCGATATCCGGCCGAACCGGATCATGGAACGCCAGACCACCCTCGCCCCAACCCACGCGCCTCGAAGGAACGCGCAGGATCCGCCCCGAGGGCAACTCAGCGGCCCCGTACTCCGCCGCCCGCCCTGCCGTCGGAGAACCGAAAATCACGGCCCGCTTCAGCCGCCGCAGGGATTCGGCCATCGCCTCGCCCACGCCTGCGGTCCCGGCATTCACGATGACCGCCATCGGGGGCAGCAGCATGCCCGCGGCTTCCCGGGCGATGAACTGCCGCGGCGCCCCCCTGCCCTCAATGGAAAAAAGGACGCTCCCCTCCGGTGCAAAAAGCGCCGCCAACTGCGCGCCAACCTCGAAATTCTGGTAGTCCTCCAACGACCTGAGATCCAGAATGATTCCGCGCACCGGGGCCGCCTCTTTCGGCTTGTCGAGTTCCCTGCGGATCACGCCCGGCGCCCCGCCCCCTACTAGCGAACGAACCCGGATCCAAAGCCATCCTCCCTCCAGCCGGTCCACGCGCGCCGCTCCGGTCGCGGGCGCCTTCTGTCCAGCCGGTGCCGGAGCGAAGAAAACGCCGGGGGCCGCCCGCCAGGGCTCTCCGGCCCCGGCCGCCTCCAGCACCCGCGCCCGGTCCAGCGTGGCCGCGTCCACGTGATTCGACAGCACGATCCCGGCCACCAGATCCGCGGGATCCGTCACCGCTTTGCCGGGGCCCGGGGCCACGGTCGCAATCAGGAACACTGCCAGCTCATGCAACATGGCGCGCCTCAGGCATCCTCTTCACCAAGATGGCGCCCCGGGACCAGGTAGTTGCCCACATAATCGGCGACCGAGTCTTCCAATGTGGTGATCGGCGCCCTGAAGCCCGAGGCCCGCAACCGCGAAATATCTGCGCGCGTAAAATACTGGTACCGGTCCCGGATCGTCTCGGGCATCTCGACGAAATCGATCTCCGGTTTCCGGCCGAGCGTCGAGAAGATCGCCCTCGCCAGATCCAACCAGGTCCTCGCCGTTCCCGATCCGAGATTGAACAACCCATTGGCGCGCCCCTTTCCGGCCAGGTGCACCGTCATGGCCGCCGCATCCTTCACGTAAAGAAAATCCCGCGCCTGCTCGCCATCCCGATACTCCGCCCGATAGCTCTTGAAGAGCCTCATGCGGCCCGCCGCCCGGATCTGTTCAAATCCCCCTGCGACCACGCTACGCATGTCCCCCTTGTGGCCCTCGTTGGGACCATAGACGTTGAAATATTTCAACCCCGCAATCCGCCGCAGCAGCCCATGGCGCCAGGCGTGCATGTCATAGAGGTGCTTGGAGTAGCCATACATGTTCAGCGGCCTGAGCCGCCCCAGCCCCTCCTGCCCGTCCTCCATCCCCGCAGACCCGTCGCCATACGTGGCCGCCGACGACGCGTACACAAACCGCGCCTCGCGACCGAGCGCCCATGCCCCCAGGTCCCGGGTGTAACCATAGTTGTTCCTAGCCAGATACGCCGCGTCGCGCTCGGTCGTCGAAGAACACGCGCCCAGATGAATCACCGTGTCAAACTTGCCAAAAGCCGAGGGCCTCGACCTCACCCGATCCAAGAATTCATCCGCTTCCAGATAGTCGCTAAACCCGAGCGCCCTCAGGTTCATCCACTTGTCACCGGTGCCCAGAAAATCGGTGACCACGATGTTGTCGCAGCCCAAGCGATTGAGTTGCCACACGACCGCGCTCCCGATGAAACCGGCCCCGCCGGTCACGAGCACACGCTTCTCCGCCCACTCCTTGCCCATCTGAATGTGTTTCTATTTCTCCTAGACCACCCGCCTGGGTCCAGAAAAACAAGGTAGCAGCGTGTCAGGTTTTGAAAAGCCCGACGCGCCGCCGATTGGCGCCGGGGTTTGTGGCGCCAAAGTTGACAATCACTCGCGCTGCCCGCCCGGCGCACGTTGCCCCGCACGCTTGGCCGAATCCTCGCGGCGCTGCAGCGGCCACGCCAGGTTCTCCGCCTCGGCCAGCACGATCTCGACCGTCCCCCAGCTCACTTTCAGGCGCCCCAGCAGCGGCAGGTGTCGCTCGTCGTCCGTCAGCCAAACCTCCATCCGTCCGGTTGTCTTCTTCGCGGGCTCAAATACGTCATCGCTCGTTATCTTGACCGCCGCCCGCTCCCCCCACACAGGAAAGGAACGCTTCCCGCGCCAGTCGGCGGTGATGTGAAGATCGTGGTATTTGCCGTCGGCAAAGATCCGGAACTCCCGCCGGTCTCCCACCTTCCAGGGCAGGCTCCTGACCCGATAGCACACCGACAACAGGTCGCAGGCGGGCCCGTTCAGCTTCAGCTTCTTGTCCCCCCCTTCGTCGTAGTTGATCCATCGCCCGCGGCCCTCGTCAAAATCCAACGTCGTGAGGCGGTGGTACCGGTGTTTCCCCTCCCGCCTGTCCTCAAGATACTCCCTCGCCTCAAAACCGTCCGCCAATGCCGTGCTCTGCACCCGGCTGCGCACCGGATAGAAGACCTCGACCGGACCGCGCGAACGGGCCGTCCCCACAAACCGCCAGCACGCGTGCCCGCCGCTCTCCGTCCGGCCGACCGCCTCCAGCGTCAACCTCGCCGCTGGCACCACGCCCCATCGCGCATCAAAAGTCAGCCTCTCCCCAGCACGGAAGAAGTCGTCGGCGGCCGACCCATTGGGATATGCCACCGCCACCAATGCCAGCATCGCCCACTTGCGCCCACCCGCCGCACGTGGCCAACCCATCGCTTTCTCGGAATCTCTTTCCATCTGCCAGATGCCCGACGCCGCTGGCGCCACACGGGCCGCCGCCGGATACATGCGTTTCGAATTGCCCATCTTAGCCCCGATGCGCGACCGTCGCAAACAAGCTTCCGCGTTTGCCCTTGACCCCCTTTGCATGGTTTTCCATAATGTTGTTTTGCGGTGGTGCGGCATCGAACGCGATGCCCGACCGCCCAGAATAAAACCAAACAGGAGACTCACCCATGGCCAAGAGACCCCTCAATGTCGGTTTGATCGGCGGCGGCGGCGGCGCATTCATCGTCAACCCCCACCAGAAGGCGATCCACTTCGATGGCACGCGGCGCGTGGTCGCCGGCGCGCTGCACCCCGATCCCAAGATCGCCCTCTCCGAGGCCGAGAACTGGGCGTACCCGATCAAGGGCTACATCTCCTACGATGAGATGATCAAGAAGCAGGCCGACCTCCCCGAGGGCGAGCGCATCGACTACGCGCTCATCGTCACGCCCAACCACGTTCACTTCGACCCGGCCATGAAGTGTGTCGCGGCTGGCATCCCGGTCTTCTGCGAGAAACCCCTGACCGTCACCCTCGAAGAGGCCGAGAAACTCGTGAAAGCCGTGACGGACAAGAAAGTGCCCTTCGGCGTGGCGCACACCTACCTCGGCCATTGGACGAGCCGCTTCGCGCGCTACATCGTTCGCAGCGGCCTGCTGGGCGAAGTGCGGTGGGTCGATAGCTATTACCTCCAGGGTTGGCTGGCCGCCCGCACAGAGGACAGCGGCAACATGCAGGCCGAGTGGCGGGTCGATCCCAAGCGCGCCGGCGGCAGCTGCTGCGGCGGCGACATCGGCACCCACGCGCTCATGCAGCTTCGCTACGTCACCGGCCTCGACGTGAAAAAGGTCTCGGCCCACATGGAGGTCTTTGTCGCGGGCCGCACCCTGGACGACCACTTCACCGTCTACTGCGAGCTGAGCAACGGCGGCAAGGCGCTCGTCCGGGCCTCCCAGATCTCCATCGGCCACAAGAACGACCTCGGCATCGAGATCGCAGGCACCAAGGGCTCGCTCCAGTGGCGCCAAGAGGAACCCGAGGCGATCACGATCCTCCTGCCCAACCAGCCAGACCGCGTCTACTGGCGCGGCGCGGTGCAGGGCGGCGACGGATTCCTCCCGAAGGAACTGCCCAAAGACCTCATGGCCGAGCCCACGATCCCACCGGGCCATCCCGAGGCCTTCCACGATGCCTTCGCGCGCCTCCATCGCTGCTTTGAGGAGGACGTTCGAAAGTACGAGGCCAAGCAGCCTTTCAGTTGCGACGGGGCCAAGTACGCCAACGTGCACGATGGTCGCACGGGCATCGCCTTCATCGAGGCCTGCCTGAAGAGCAGCCACAGCAACGGCGCCTGGACCCCCCTGCCCTGACACGAGGCACAGGATTCGAGATTCCCGTGGCCGAAAGCGCGAGCGTTCGGGAGTCACGGGAGTGCCTTGGCGCGGGGATTTCGGGCCGCGCATCCCCCCGCCATCGGTCGGGCGACGCTCTCTGCCCCGGCAGGATGCGGCACCGTCCTGCGACCGCGGGCAGGATTGCCCGCACCCCCGTTTTTGCCCTCTCCCTCCTGTGGTCCATCGCCGCCTCCGCCGAAACACTGCGCCTCCCGGCCACCCGCGATAATTCCATCGTCCTGCATCCGGCGGAACTGAATCTGAACGCGGGCGCGTCGCCGCGCATTCGGATCAAGGGCAACCAGCACATCGTCGCGATGGGCTTCGATCTTTCGTCGCTCCGGGGTCGCGCCGTCCGCTCCGCCACGCTGATTTGCGCCCAGGGGGACGCCGAGATCTCGGGCGTGACAATCTCCACCATCCAAGCCGAGTGGGACGAGATGCGCTCCACCGCGCTCACGTCCGGCGCCGGCCCCGAGAAAGGATGGGGCGTGCCCGGCGCGAGTTTCCCGTCCGTCTCCGGGGGCTACGGCGAATCGCTCGTCTGCCACGCCCGTGCCGCGTCGAGAGGCGGCAGATACGAGTGGCCGATTGATCCCGACATCGTCAGCGCCATGGCCATCGGCGCGTCGTTCGGTCTCGCGATCCACGAGCACGACGCCGATTACAGCCGCAACCCGACGATCCAGTCGCGCGAGTCCCGCGAATCCCCCCCCTATCTGGAGGTCGATCTCGGCCCGCCCGAGCCATCCCCTGGGCCCCCGACCGACCTGCGGGTCACGGATCGCGGTGACCCCGATTCCTTGCGGCTTTGCCTCGTCGCCCCGGCGAACGGCTTCGCCTACGAGGTCAGCGTCAATGGCGCGCCCCTCCCTCGCTGGAATACGCCATTCGTGCGCCCGCGCGAACACCAGTCCATCCCGATCCGCGACGTCCCAATCCGGCCTGGCGCAACCATCCGTATCGATGTCGTCACCGTGAATCGGGAGGGCGAGCGCTCGGCGCCCGCGACGATCATCGCCGCCGCTCCAAACACCCCCCCACCCCCGCTGCCAAAGGTCGCGCCTTGCCCGGCGCGCCACCGTTTGCCCGAGGCGACCCCCATTCTCCCACTCGAGGATCGCCTGGACGCCAAGGGCCAGCCCATCGGCAATCTGCCGCCCGGATGGTTGGACTCCAACGAGGCCACCGGCGCAGATGGCTCGGTATCGCTCTCCGCCGCCCGCGGAGAAGTGGTCGGTTTTCAGGTCCTCCTCAGGGGGGAAGGTGTGGTCATCCCCAAGTGCGAGATCCCCGGCGCGCGCGTCGATCTCCACCGGGCGTTGTTCGTCGAGTCCGATGCGGGGCGCATCCCCGATCCCCTCGTTCCGGCCGAATCCATCCGGCTCTCGCCCGACGAACCGGTGCCGCTCGTGGCCGACATTTACGTGCCCTTCGACACGCCCTCGAAAGATCTCCGCGGCACGCTGTCGATTTCGGCCGGTCACGAAATCCCCGTCAAGGTGCACATCCGAGAATTCGCTCTCCCGCGACGGGCCAGCTTCCTCTGCGAGATGAATTCCTACGGCATGCCAGACCAGGTGTCAGAATTCTACGCGCTCCAGCGGGTCGCGTACGATCACCGCACCCACTGCAACCTCCTGCACTACGGTCATGGCTCGGCCGCGCCAGGCGCGCGCAAGTGCAACCTCGACATGCGCCTGCCCGACGGACGGCGCATGGATGAACGCCGCCACAATGACTTCGCCCCCGGCGCCAAACGCGCCCACTGGGATGATTTCGTCGCCGCGTTTGGCCCCTACCTCACCGGCGAGTGTTTCCGGGACGGACATCGCGGCCCAATCCCGGCCCCGGGTTTCTACCTCACGTTCCACGAGAGCTGGCCACTCCATATCCGGGCCCACTTCAACGGAAACCCAGACGCATTCGAGGCATTCAAGGCCGAACCCCTCTACGCCCAGACGTTCAAGGACGTGCTCCGCGATTTCCTCCGCATCGCCGATGAGCATCGCTGGCGCGAGACCGGTTTCCAGATTTACTTCAACAATAAGGGCGACCTCGATGACCCAAAGCGATGCCCCTGGGTGCTCGATGAACCGGCGTCTTTCTGGGATTATCGGGCGCTGGCCTATTACGCGGATCTCGTCCGTGGGGCCAAGGCCGACGGCCCGCCGATCCGCGCCGAATTCCGCATCGACATATCGCGGCCCGAGTTCGACCGCGGCTTGCTTCTTGGCAAGGCTGACCTGTGGGTGGTCAGCGGCCAAGCCTTCGCACAGTATCACCGCGTCGTCATGGATCGGTCGGAGACCACCGGCGAAAGGATCTGGGTCTATGGCGCCGCGGTCCCCGCCCACCAGAGCAGCCGCGCCATCATGGCGTGGGCCATCTCCGCCTACCGCGACGGCGCCTCTGGCCTCGTGCCCTGGCAGACCATCAACCGCGACGGATCCGCACTCCGAAAGGCCGACCCCCTCGGCATCCTCATCGTCGACCGGCAGCAAGATGGCACCTCGGCCATTCGGGCCACCTTCCGCCTGAAGGCGTTCCGTCGCGCGCAACAAGACATCGAATATCTCGAGCTGGCGCGCAAGAAGTTGCGGTGGACCGGCGGCCAGCTCAGGGCCTTCGTCGACCACTACCTGCCCCTCCGGGGGACGGTGGAAAAGAAAGACGAAACCGATGCCGGCACCTCCAGCTTCGATGCCCTCGATCCAGAAAATTTCCGTGCGCTTCGCGAGGCGGCCGCGATGCTCATCGAGAGCCATCCCAACCCGTAGCGACCAATCCCATGGCCGAAGCCAAGACACTCGCGAACCTTATCCAGGCCGAATTCCCATTCGTCGTGCCCGAGGGCACCGAAGTCGAATGCCTTGCGCTACCGGACGGACGATCCGTCCCGGTCCTCGTGCATCAGAGCGCCCGCGCCTTCCGCTACCGCATCAACGTCGCGGCCGGCGGCGAGGTGCGCGTCATCGTCCCCAAACGGGGGTCGCGCCGGCGCGCCCTCCAGTTCGCACGCGAACACGCCGCATGGATCGCGCGACAGGTCCGCCGCATGGCGCACCGTCGCCCGAAAATGCCGCGCGCGCTCGGCCCCGGCGACCCGATCCTCTTTCGCGGCGAATGGGTCCCCGCCCTCCTTAAGATCGAAGACGGAGCCCCCACGATCAGCCTCGCCGATCAATCCATGGCTTTCGCCGAAATCGGTTCCGACCTCGCGTCGGCCGCCAGCCAAATCCTGATCGGGGTCGCGGAACGCGAGCTTCCGCCGCGCGCTCGCGAGCTCGCGGCCCTCCACGGCTGCGCCCTATCCGATGTGGTGGTGCGCGACCTCAAGGCCAGCTGGGGACGCTGCCAGCACGCCCGACGCCCCTCGACCGACGGCGCGCGCATCTCCCTGAACTGGCGCCTTGTCCAAGCACCCCCAACGGTCAGCGATTACGTGATCCTCCACGAACTGATGCATATCCGGGAGATGAACCACTCGGATAGGTTCTGGAAACAGGTCGCAGGCGTCTGCCCCGCCTACCGCGACGCCGAGCGGTGGCTCAAGCAATTCCGGCACCGGGTGCTGGGCTGACAGCCCGCTGAGGAACTTCATCGAACGCCCAAGCGGGAACGAGCCGCCAGTGTCCCGGTGAGAGGACCCGCATGGCGTAAATAAGACCGGCCGTTCGACCCTTCACCGGCCCGCCATCATCCTGACGAAATTTCTAAAGTCAGACAGGCCGCTAGCCCCGCCGCCGAATGCGGGAGCCGCAAAGGCCAAAGGCCAGTGCCACGCCGAGGGTGAGAAGCGCGAATGTGCTGGGTTCGGGAATGACCAGGGCGATCTGGTTGTTGTTGGCACCAAAGGTGTAATCGATCATGTATCCCCCCGGCAACACCCCCGCATCTAGGAAAGGACCGCCAGAGAACGTGTCGTATTCGGCGAAAACGTAGAAGTCATTGGTGAGGGTCTCGGAGAAGATCCACTGGAGAGTGCCGTTGGTGATGTCAAAGAAGCCGTTGACGTCCAACAGGTCGCTGGCGCCACCTGGCCCGGCACCGTTCTGCAGCTCGATCTGAAGGGTGCCGTCCAGATCAAAGCTGTTGCTGATGGTGAGGGTGCCGATGTAATTGCCGGGCGCCACCGTGCCACCGGCGGCCACCTGAACGGCGGCATCTATGAGACCCGTGCCACCGAGGACGCCACCGTTCAGAATCGAATAGCTGCCACCCCCCACGTGGGAACCGTTGACCCGTAGGGTGCCGTTGGTGACGGTGGTAGTCCCGGTATAAGTGTTTGCGCCAGTGAGATCCAAGACGCCCGAACCCTTCGAAAGCAGCGCCAGATTGTTGTCGTTGGCCCCCGGCCCGCCGAGGAAGCCGCCAAACACGTTGTTCGTGCCCGCGCCAATGTTGAGGGTCAAAGTCGAAAGTGCCGTGCTTCCGCCCACGACGCGGTTCGAGACGCCGGTGCCCAGCGCGATCAGGCCCGCCACTTCTTGATCGTAGCCAGCCAGCGCGAGCCGGCCCACGCCGGAAACGGTCCCCACGCCGTTGGTGAAGCCGCCGAGGATCACGGTGGTGACCGTGGGCAGCCGGTCGCTGCCGTTGGTCAGGCGAACGTTGCCCGCGTACAACCCCAGCGCATCGGGCCCCCGGTTGGCGGTGATGTGCGTGTAGCCGCCGTAGGTGCTGACGCCACCGAGCACGATCTCGCTGGCGCGGGTGAGCAGGCCGGTGGCCGCAGAGCCGCTCGCATCATGGATGAAATGCACCCCGCGGCCGTTGCCGTCATCGGATATCACGCTGTTGACAAAGAAATCCCTCTTGGCGCCCCCCGCATTCGGATCCGAGAACTGCCGAAGCGAGATCACGCCGTTCGTGTTCAGCAGGACCGGCCCGTTGAACGTCACGTTCGAGAACGCGTAGGCCTGGATCGTGCCGGAGACATTGACGCCATTGATCGTGACAGGCTCGTTGAAGGTGATGTTGTTGATGTCGCGCAGCCGCGTCCGGCCGGTCCCATTGAAGGTTATCCCGGCATTCGTGGTGCCGAAGGAATTTGCGGTGCCGCTCCGCGGCTCGATGGCGGCGCCGTTGTTGACGACGATCTCCCCGGTGAAGTTCGTGTTGTTTCCGCGGATCTCGACCGTCCCGTTCGAGATCGTGAGCGCGCCGCTGCCGGTCAGCGTGGATGCCAGGTTCGCCACGCCGCCGCCGACCTTGGTCACGCCGCCCGCCCCGATATCAATGGGAAGGTTGAAATTGATCCCGGCACCACCGGCCGTGCCGGATCTCGAATCGATGAACGGGTTGGCGCCGCCAAACGTCAGCACCTCCGAACCCGTGCGCACCACCGAAAGGACGGCGTCCGGATCGGCACCCGTGTCGCTGAAGATGATGCCGTTAATCGTCAGGCTGACGTTCTGCGTGACGTTGAAGTTGGCGGCAAAGTCATTGGTGAAATTCGCCACCTCCGTGTCCGAGTCGGGCACCGCGCCAGAAACCCAGTTGGCATCGTTGGTCCACAGACCGCCGCCCGGTAGCAGCCAGTCGTTGGTCGTCTGTGCGGTGGCCGGACGGCTCGCGAAGGCCCCGGCGAAGACAATCGCGAGGAGGACGCTCGCGCCGCCCAACCCACCCCCATGCCTTAGGAATCCAGATCGGATCGCCATTCTCTTCCCTTCCCAAGAGGTCGTTTGACCCTGCAAACGCCTGATGGTCATAACTATTCATGCTATACCGCCTGGGCACTCGATCAAGGGCTCTTTTAAAGGTTGTCGGCGACGGTTCAAAACCAGATTTCTGAGACGGAACAAAACCGGACAGCGGTCTACAGGCTGAAGGCCCCGAGGACGGGGGCCCGATGATGATCTTTATTGAAAACCGCGCCCACCGCGCGCATATGGGCATCATGAAGGTCTCCGATCTGCGCGGGATCCTGAACTACGTGCCCAGCTACCGGGAGAAGGTGTTCGTCATCGCCCTGGACGGCGCGGTGTTGGCCGGTGACAACATCTCCAACCTGATCCTGGACATAGGGGTGCTCTGGAGCCTCCGCATTCGCACCGTGCTGGTCCACGGCGCCGGCCAACAGATCAAGGATCTCTCCGCGCAGACCGCCACCCCGATATCGAGTTACGACGGCATCGGCATCACCGACTCCGGCACGCTATCCCTGGCACTCACGGCCGCCAATCGCCTCACGCACGAGATCATGGAAGGGCTCACCTCGGTCGATATCCGATGCATCTACCCCAACGCCATCATATCGCACCCGGTTGGCATCATCGACGGCATCGACCAGTTGAACACCGGCAAGGTGGAGCGTGTGGACGAGGACCTCCTCCGCCGCGTGCTCGCCGAAGATATCGTGCCGGTCATCCCGCCGCTCGGTTTCGACGGCGCGGGCCGCACTTTCCGCGTCAATTCCGATGCCGTCGCGCTCGCGGTGGCCCGCGCGCTGCGCGCGGTTAAGCTCATCTTCGTCACCGCCAACGACAAGCTCACCCGCAAGGGCGAGGTCATCCAGCACATGTCCGTCGATGAGGCCGAGGCCTACCAGAAGGGCTGCCCGGACGAGATCCCCCCAGAGCTGCGCTCCAAAGTCACCCACGGGATCGCCGCCTGCCGTGAGGGCATCGACCGCGTACACATCGTCAACGGCAAAATCGACGAGGCCCTGCTGAGCGAGGTCTTCCTCAACGAGGGCATCGGCACGATGATCTACGCCAACCAGTACCAGTCCATACGCGGCGCGATGAAGAAGGACATCCAGTCCATCCAGAACCTCATCAAGCGCGCCGTCCAATCCCAGGAGATCCTCCCTCGAACCCGCGCGATGATCCTCCAGCAGCTGAACGACTACTACGTCTTCGAGGTCGACCGCAACGTGCTCGGCTGCGTCGCGCTGCACCCGGATGCCGATTCCCGGTCGGCCGAGATCGCCTGCCTCTACGTCAGCCCCACCCACGAGAACCAGGGCATCGGCCGCCGCCTGCTCGCCTACGTCGAGAAGGTCGCGCGGGAAAACGAAATCGCGACCCTCTTTGCCCTCTCGACGCAGACGTTCGCCTTCTTCGAGCAAAAGGGCGGCTTCTCTCCCGCATCGCCCGATATCCTCCCCCCCAAGCGGCGCGACCAGTGGGAGAAGAGCGGCCGCAACTCGCGGATCCTGCTGAAGGATTTGAGGAGCCAGCCGGCGACGATCCCGGTCTAGCCCCGCCCCTTCGGCAATTACAAGTCCCCGGCAAGGCTTCAAGTCCGCCGCGATGGCCGCCACGGGCGGTTGAAAATGAAACGCAGGAGCGCGCTTGCGCGCGATGCGAATCACCTGCGAGCAGGCTCCTACGATCCGCGCTTTGATGCTCGAGTCCTGCTTGTTGCCTTAAGCTCCAGCCATTGGCGCGCGGCGCGGCGCTCGGGCAAATCGCGCAGGACCCAGCGGTCCGAATGGTTGCGGAATGGGATCGCGCGAAAGACAAAATCGCCCACGATGCCGGTTTCCCGCAGGTAGGTTTCGGTCGCGGCGGTGGAGCCCTCCTGCGATATCCATTGCGGTCGCCCGTTCAGGCGCCGCAGCCGCTCCAGGGCCGTTGCGCGATCGGCGCCCGCATAGGGCCATCGTTCGATGACGCCGTCGTAGTGGCTGTGGCAAAAAAACGCGCACCATCGTTTCGCGATCTCGTCATCGTGCAGGCCGATGTAGTTGCACGCGATCGCCCCGCGAGAGAATCCGCCCAGGATCACCCGCGATGGGTCGCCCCCGAAGCGGGCCACGGCATCATCGATCGCGGCCAGGCAATAGCGTTTGGTCTGCGCGACGTCTCCCCACCATTTTCGCGCCACGCCGGGTCGCCCTTCGCGGACCTCGACGAATGGCAGGGCGAGCCAGACGAATCCCCGGCCGCCGCTCAGGCCGTACCCCAGCGCGCACCCTTCCGGGACCCCGCCGCAAACGTCCCCAAACTTGTTCGTGTACCCGCCGTTGCCCGGATACTCGACGAACACCGGCATCTTCGCCCCCGCGCTCCAGTCCACCGGCAAGTACAATGCGTGGTAGGCCCCGCCTCCCTCGAAACCGGGCGCCGTCGCCCGCACGCGCATTCCCGGCGCGGGCGAACCCTCCACCATCTCCGGCAATTCCAAATCCGCCGGCACCGACGACAGGTCGGGCCCGTCCACCGGAGCAGCACCCAACGTCAGGGCCAGCAGGCAAGAAAGCGCGGTGTGAAACATGCCCCCAGTGTGCCCCGCCACATTGGCCACGCAACCGAGATCAACGCATGCGGGTGGGACGCGGACGCCGGGGCGAGCCTGCCTCAAAACGCCAGACCATCACCTCCACGCTGGCGCTTCAATATCAGTTGGGAGGGACGCCGTCCCCGGCGTCCGCGATTCACCAGCCGCGCAACGCCCGGGCCAACCCGGCCCGCGAGGCCGCGGGCCCTCCCCAGGATGCTCGCATGGCGCATCCCTCGAAAGGCCATGGGCCACGCGTCACGTCCTGACTTCCGTTTGACGCTGTTTCGCCGTTACTGACCATGTTCCACATCGCTCAGAAAAGGAACAGGACTGGGGACGGTGGGCAGGCCACGATCCGAGCGAGGATTCGGGCGGTTCTCTCCTTGTTGCCAGCCGGGGCGTCACCCATGTAGGCTCAGGCATGTTCTCCCATGTCGTGATATTCTGGACGGACCCCGCAAAACCCAAGGCCGCCGACGAGCTGGTGGCCGGCGCCAAGAAATACCTGAACAAACAGCCCGGCATCCTGCACTTCCACGTCGGCAAGATGGCCACCAGCCCGAGGCCCGTGGTCGATCAATCCTATCAGGTCGCCCTCAATATCGTGTTCGATTCGAAGGCCTCGCAGGACAGCTATCAGAACGACCCCCTGCACATCGAGTTCGTCGAGAGCGTCTTCAAGCCGAACTGCCAGAAGGTCCTCGTGTACGACTTCGAGTGAGCTGGGGTGGGCGCTCTTCGTCGGATCGGGAAGGGAGGCGGAGTGACGGCGCGGCAGAAGATTGGGGTGGCCCTGGCCCGGCTGGGCGAGCGAGACGGGCTCGCGCGAATCGCGGCATTCGTCGCCGTTTTCGCCGCCTTGGCATCCCTCTTCGACATCGTGGCGACGGCGGCGTTCGGGACCGAGGCGGGCATACTCGGCCAAGCGGGGCCGGGGCGCATCGCGGCATACTTCCTTTGCCTCGCGCTGGTGTTCCTCTTTCTTCGAACCGGGCCACGGCCGTCTGAAATCGGCCTGAGGGGGAGCGCCGGTTGGCGCGGCGTGGTCGCCCGCGGCTGGCTCTTCGGCATCGGCGGGTACTTGGCCTACGCCCTGCTGCTGCGCACCGGTGGCGCCGTAGAATTCCGGGCCCCAAAATCGCTGGTCGCTTTCGCGGGCGCCGTGCCGCTGTGCGCGGTCGCCGGCTTGGGCATCGCAACCGCCGAGGAGATCATCTTTCGCGGATTCCTGCTCCGCACCGCAGCCGGGGCCCTCCCGCGATGGCCCGCGATCGTGGTCACCGGCATCTTGTTCGGGTTCTTCCATGACCTCGCCAACCCCGGCGATTTGCTCGCCGAACCCGCCGATCGCATGCTCTTCGGAGGCGTATTCTGCCTGCACCTTCTGCTCTGCGCCTCCGCGATCCGGACGCGCTCGCTCCACCTCGGGATTGGCATCCACTCGGGCCTCGTCTTCGGCGAGGCGCTCTTCCGGAGGCTCCGCCTCTTTGACGTGGCCGACGATGAATCGTGGTTCCTGGGACTGGACGGCGATCCGCGCCGCGGCTTCATCGCATGGGGACTGTTCATCGCCTCCGCGCTCTTGATCCCGTGGCTCATGGGCAAGCGCGCGATGGGTGCGGTCACCGGGCGCGCGGCGATCCAGTTTGCGCCGGCGGCCCCCGGATGGCTCGTCCGCCTGGTCGATCGCGTGGCCTCGATCGGGCGTCGGCGCGAGTTCGCGTGCTGGGTAGCGATCGCGGCGCTCGCGGTCGCCGTCCGCCTGTGGGTGCTCGGTGCCATCCCCTTCGCGCTCGCCCACGATGGCAGCGCCTCGATCTTCGACGCGGCCTCGGCCCTCCCCAAATCCGCGCCCAGGGGTGGCTGGCTCATCACCGGCATCGTCGGATTCCTGGCACAGGGTCAATCGGCGCTGTGTCCGCTGGTGTGGCTCCAGCACGGTGCCGTGCTGCTGGGGCTCTGCTCGCTGTTCGTTGCCCTGCGGCGCATGCTGGGCCCATGGGCGTTTTTGCCGCTGGCCGCGTGCGCCCTGGGCTGCTCGTTGCACGGCATGCCGGTATACGTGGCGCATCACGTGTTGCCCGGCGCATTCCAGTTTGCGCTGAATGCCCTGGCAATCTCGTCGTGGGCCATGCGGCTCGCCGGCGGCGGACCCGCCTTGGCGTTCGCCTCGGCCTTGTTTGCCAGCGCCCAGGGCTTCAATGCATTTCTCGCCTGGCCGCTGGTCGCGGCCATCGTCCTCCGGGAATTGTTCGTGCGAGGCGGTCCCGTGACGAGGTCCCTCGGCACGGCGCTTGCGGTCGCCGGCGCCGCGCTGCCGATCATTGTCGCCGCCTTCCTCGCGCCCGCGTCGCCCCGCTCGTACCTCAACCCGACACCGCAGGCACCGTCCATCCTCGCGTCAGTCGCCCACCTCGACCCGGCGCTGACACGCGCCCCGCCCAAAGTGCGCGATGCCCTCGCCCCGCTGTTGAAAGAAACACCGGGCATGTCGCGCGACAAACGGAGAAGCCATTTTGGTGGTGCCGTCTCTCGCGCCCTCATCGAACTCGAACCCGACCCCTCCCGGCGCGACGCGCTTTGCCTCGAACTCGCCCTCGGCATCGCCGCCGAAAAGCCCCTCGCCGTTGCCAGAACGTGGTCCCGTCAGACATGCATGCTCCTGTGCAGGGGAAGCGACAACATCAGCTACCCCGGCGAATCGGATCTCAGGCGCACCGCCCGATACACCCGCAGGGCCGAGGACGGCCCCGCCATGGAGATTCACCAGATGGCCACCGAACTCTTGCCTAAGTTCGAAGGCCGCCAGCCGGGTCACGCTCCCGAAGTGCTGGTCTGGTTCCTTCTGATCCTGCCCCCCATCCTGGCGACGACCCTCCTGCTGGCCGCCGCCCTTTGCATCGGCCCCTCAAACTCCCGTTGGCTCGCCGCTGGCTGCCTTGCGATCTGGCTCCCCGCGCTGTTCCGATTCAGCGTCATGGACGACATCAGCGGACGCGTCATCGTGGGCCTTCTGCCCATAGCCATGCTCACGCTCTCGGCCACCGCCACCCTCGGTTGCCGCGCGGCCGTCGACGCCCTCCGGGGACCGCGCCAATAATCTCGTCACATCGCGGTCATGTATCGCAATGGCCGGGGGTCGGAAGCGCGGGCTACTTCGGCGAGCCACGATGCGCCAGCAGACACCCCACCGGCGCGACGTATTCTAGAAATGAGGGCGCCCGCCGCCGAAGTGCGGCGGGAACCCCAAAAACATGGATCCCGGTTTACCGGGATCGCTCAGCGCCGACGGCCGCCGCCGCCGCCGCCACGATCCGAGCGAGGCTTGGGCTGCGACTCGTTAACGCGCATCGCACGCCCGCGGAGATCGGAGCCGTTCAGGGCATCGATCGCCTTCTGGGCGTCCGCCCTTTCGGGCATCTCGACGAAACCGAAGCCCTTGGAGCGGCCGGTCTCCCGGTCCATCACCACGCGCGCGGATTCCACGGCCCCGAATTTCCCAAAGATCTCCTCCAGGTCGGAGTCCGTCACGTCGTACGGCAGATTGCCAACATATATGTCCATATCATCTCTTCCATTGTGCCATCAGTTTGTTTGAGCCGATTCCTCAGCCATGACACACGGTGAAGTCCGGACGCGGCCGCACCCGGTGCGATACCGCGGCGCGACTCTCCGCTATGATGGGCCGTTTGTCAAACAGATTGGCCCAGTCCCCGCGGCAAAGCAATGAATGGGGGTGGGGGTAAATAGGCCGGCCGGGGGCACGGGCCCGATCTCAGAATCTCACTGAAAACGACACGCCGCCGCCGGTATCGAGTTTGCGGTAGTCCGGGATCGTCTCGTCATCGGACTCGTGGTGATCGTAGCTGACGAATGCGCGGACCGAGGCCCAATCGGTAAAGCCATAGGAAACGATGACGCCGACGGTATTGAGCGTGTCATTGCGGTCGCCCCAGTCGCCCTTCAGGTAATCGGTGTACATGAAGCGGTAGTAGGGCCTGAGCACAAGGCGCGCGAAGACCTGCTGCGCCCATGAGACGGTGAGCATGTGCTCCATGCGGTCGTTGATATACGCGCAGCGACGCGGATCGGTGAGCACCGCGCTGTCGGCCACTGACCCGACCCACCAGCTCTGTTGGCTGAGGATATCCTGGGTGGGGGTAACCTCGGTCACGTGCAGGTTGCCGAAGTACTCTGCGGCCAAGAGGGAGTTCTCGCCGAAGGGGTGAACGTACTGGGCCCGCCAGAAGGGCATGAACTCCTTGTAGAACTCCGCGTAGTCCTCGATCGGGGCTTCGTGGCCCAGGTAGCGGCTCCACTCGAAACCCGTGCCGAAGCGCCACCGGTCGCCGGGCAGGGAGTGTTTCAATTCGAGGAAGACGGTCTGGATGTCGAAATCGGAACGGTTGAGCTGGCGGTCATTCTCGACCACGTCGTAGTTGAACCACTGGTGGCGGTAGCCGAGGCGGGGGTTGAAGCGCCCGCCGCCGAGGGCCCACTCGGGGGAGAGGGCGAACTCTGCCGTGCTCACGAGCATCGTGGTATCGATGGGATCGGGGTCGCCATCCGGTTCGGTGAAACCGAAGTTCGAGGTGTAGAAGATCTGGCTGTCGGCCCAGGCCTCGAACCACTTCATCCTGGGCTTGGCGGGCTTGGCGGTCACCAGCCGCTGCGGGCCGAGGTCGCTGGATTCGCCCTCGTACATCGGGGGTACCTCGCCCTCGACGAAGGAGGGCATCGCGGCGATCTCCTGACGGCGCTGCACATCGGTGGCGGCCTGGATGTTGCGCGCCACCGCCTGCGCCGAGGCGGCTGCCGCGCCGCCGAGGAGACAGCAGGCAAGAAGCAGCGTCGTGGGACCGGTTCTCACAGGGCGCTCAGTGGATGTTGATGTTGGGATGGGGCGTGTTATCCAAAAGCGCTCCACCGTATTTGACCCCGTCGTAGTAGTTCACCGCGCCCGGCATGATGGTGGCCCGCGTGTTGGCGTTGGGGGCCAAGATGCCCAGGCGGCAGTCCAGGTCCACCATCGAACCACTCGGGAAATTGATGTTCTCGAGCCGGATGGTGTCGGCCTGCATGCGGATCTGCTGGGAGTTCAGGGCCGTGCCATTGACATTGAGCAGGGCGGCGGGGTCCGTGGCCATGAGGCTGATCTGATTGTATCCCGGCGAACTCCCCGATGTGATCTGCCCGTTGAGCAGGTCCAGCGTCAGGCCCTGGATATTGACCGGCCCGGTGCCCGCAAGCGTGCTCCCCTGGATCGACACCGGCCCGGAACCATTCACGAATATCTGCGGCATGGGGTCGGTGTTGTTGACGTTGATCGTGGCGTTTATCAGGGTGATCTGCCCGCCGTGCACGTTGGCGTCTCGCGCCGAATTGATCGTGGCACCGTCCACCGTCGCCGACGTGTTGCCCCGGATCCACACGCCCACGCCCAGTGGATCGTAGGTCGTCAGACTCCCCCCCTGCACCAGGGTGGTGTCGCCCATGAAATCGATGGACTGATTGGCGGAAGCCGTCAGCCCGATGGTGCTGATCGAGGGCGCGCTGAGTTGGAGATTCACCGCCGAGCTCCAGCTGCCGCCGTTGATCGTGATACCGGAGCCGGCGTCGGCGAAAATGCCGCCGATCGATGTCTGAAGCGTGCCCCCGGTTGAGTCGATGGACGCCGCCCACAGCGAGATCGTGTCCCGGGGGCGGATGTCGGCGGCATTCAGCGTCAGGGAGTCCCACGCATTGATGACCACGCCCTTGCCGATGTACATGTCCGTCCGCAGGGTTGCATTGTCGATCGTGATGTCCCCGCCATCGACGAAGATGCCGGTGCCCGCGGAAACAAAAGAGCCGTTGTTGACCGTCACTCCCATCTGGCCGTCGAGGGAGAGCGAGCCCCCCGACACATAGAACTGCACGTTGCCGAGCGAGAGCAGCGCGTCGCTGTCGAGGCCCAACGAGGCGGGAGAGGCGATAGTGAACACGGCGCCGGGGTCGATCACGGGGGCGAGATGACTGAACAGGTCCACCTCGCCGCTGAAACCCGAAACGGTCAAACCCCCGTGGATGCGGAGTTGCCCCACGGCCGCGAACACGAAGTCTCCGTTCGGGTTGCTGTTCGGGTCATCGGGGTTGGGCTGCACGGGAGGGTTGCCCACCGTCCCCGGGTCATAGTCGGAAAGATCCAGCGTCGGGTTGTTAAAGTCGATGTTGAGGGCCCCGATGCCAGCGTAGAAGGGGTAGTCCGGAGCCACGCCCGCCTGATTCATCGTCGCCGCGCAAAGCGCCTGATAGTTCAGTGGATCGTAGAGTTCGCCCGGGCTGATCGTGTGCAGCGGATCTAGCGGAGCGACAGCCGTGTCGTTGGCGACCGCGTAGTCGTACCGCGAGGGCGGGGGCGGCGGGACGGGGGTGGAAGTCGCAACCGCGGACGCGAAGGGCGAACCGGGATTCTCGGTGGTCGACACGATGGGCGCGCTGACGGGCACCAGGTTGACCGTGTTGTCCCCTGTCACCTCCCCGATCATGAATCCCGTGACATTGAGGTCCCCCTGTTGGATCTGGACTTGCTGCTGGATGATGGCCGCATCGATCAGCGGGATGGACGGCAGCGGGGCGCTGAAGCCTTTCACGAGATCCGACCCCTTGACCTGCTCCGAAAGGTGGAAGCTAAGCGGCGGGGAGATCCGTTTTGCACCGGGTAACACGTAGGCCATCTGGCCGGCCCGCAGATTCGAAACCTGGCCATTGGCCATCCGCAAACGAGCCCTGCCCTCGAGCACCAGGACCTTGAAGCCGCCATTCGGCGTGGTAGCCACGATGATCGTTGTGCCGGTGACCGCGGCCGTCGCCGCGGCGGTGTGGATCTGGCCCCCGCCCTTGCCTTTGGGACTGTGAAACAGGATGCAACCCTGTTTCAGATCGAAGGCCCTTTGGTCCGGTCGAAACGAGAAAACTGAGTTGGCCCCGACCCGCGCGAGCGTCGCATCTGGAAATGTCAGCTCGGCCCGAGACTTGACACCCGTCCGCACCACATCCCGAAAGGTCACCCGGTCCTGGAGACGAGCCGCCCTCGCGCCCCCCCCGGCGAGCACTTCGACAACGTTCACCGCCTCCGAAACCGTGGCCTCCGTAAATCCCGCGGGCGCCGCATTCCCCATCCCGACTAAAATCGATAAAAGGAGAATCGGTCCGGCAACCAATGGAATGGGTCGCCACCGATGAGCACTCATGGCGCGTATTAACGACAATAAACCATTCTTGGTCAATTCTTATGTTTTTGTTCAACGACAACGCGATGCGCCATGGGGAGGTGATGTTCAGATTCATCTGAGACACCACACAAGCAATCCCTAGCAGCGCTATTTCCGGGCATCCAACTCATTCAGCTTGAACCGCGTGCTGACCACCGAATGCTTGCGAGCATCGTCCCAGTACTTGATGTACGTCGTCGCAATGATCGTGCCGTCCGGCAACAGCTCCATACCCGGGTATCCGGTATCGGTGTGAGCCCAGCCATACCCATCGCGGGGGCCGCCGCAATGGTGCAGCAGTTTGATCCGATACTGCCCCGGTCTTCCGTTTCGGATATCGTCATACGTGCCAACCCACGCCACGAACTGCCCGTATGTCGAGCTCCCGAGCGCCCGGTCGCGATAGGCGATCACCCAGCGCCCGTCGTTGGCCTGCACGCCCTCGTGCCGGTCGCCGGTCAGTCCCCATGGCGTGTCCACGGGCTCACTCCACGTCTCCCCCTCGTCGCGGCTGAAGCACATCATGCTGTTGGCGGTGTGGTGATTCTCGCGCATCAGGCAGCACAGTTCACCGCCCGATGGCGAGCGCAACACGAACGGCTCACACAAGTGCTTCCCCTCTTTCTGCGAGATCACGCGGGGCGCCGCCCACGTTAACCCCCCGTCGGCCGTCACCGACATGACCACCGCCTCCTCGGTCTTGTTGCAGCGAGTCTGCCCGAAGGCCGCGTGCGCGCCACCCTTCAGACGGATCATCCCCGTAAAAGGCATGCCACACTTGAAACCCAGCGGCGGAAGCTCCCGCCACGTCGTGCCCCCGTCCTCGCTCATCAGCCTGTCCATCCCGTGCGAGCTGGTGAAGACCCACAGTCGTTCTTTGCCGGCCGGATCGACCAGGCGGTAGATGCTCGGGCAGTTGCCGTGCTTTCGAAAACCCGGCGGCAGTGCGTCATCCAGTCGGGTCCACGTCAGCCCCGCGTCATCGCTGCGCGCCATGGGGCCGCAGAATCCGCCGTGCCCCAGGCACCACACCGCGAACATCGTCCTGTTGTCCGGCATCAGCAGCGTCGTGGCGTGCCCCTGATAGACATCTTCCGTGCCCGCCGCAATCACCACATGGCGCTGGCGTTCGCCCGAAATGTCAATGACCGGCAGCCGGTCGCGATAGACGATCGGCCGCTCCACAAGCGCCCCCCCGTCCGGCGTCTTTCGCGCAAGCGCGGCCACATCGTCGCTAGAGAGCACGCACGCGTAGAGCCGGGCCTCCCCCATCCGCCCAAAAAACGGGCGCGAGCGGTCGCCGCTGTTGCCCAGCATCGCCGGTCCCGCTTTCAATGGTGCGCGCTCCCCCGACGGCTTGCCCAACGCGTACTCCACGCGTTTGCCGTTGATGTAGAAAATGGGCTGACTATTTGTCCCGGCCGCGCCGTACGTCATCGCGACGTGCGCCCACGCCCCCGTCGTGAATGTCGCCCCAGCGCTGACCCAATGCCCTCCCTTCTGGATATTGCCCACCCCAAAGCACAGCCCGAGCCGCTCGGACTCGTTGAAGGTCAGGTGCAGAAAAAACGAGGGGGTCTGGACAACGCGGGGATAGGGCTTTTCGCCCAAACCGACCCCGTCGACATTGACCCACGCAGCGAAAGAGAAATTGGTGAGCGCCGGGGCGGTGAACGCCGCATAGGCATTCGTCTCTCCAGAAAACCACACGGCGCTCTCCCCCTTCGCGCCCGCCCCGGCCCTCGCGCCCGCACCACAGGTCGCCGTCCGGCTGTTGCCGGACGAATCAACCAGCGCCCGTGCGCCCGCCGCCTCATCCATCTTCCACCAGGCCACTGGCCCGGCGCTCCCATCCCCCGCCGCACCCGTGGCACCAAAGGCGACAAACCCCACGTTCGCGAAGACGACAAGACCCGCGGCCAAAACGCAGCGCATAGCGATCCGCTTCCTAACAGCCTCGTTGGATTTCGGAAAGCCCAGAGAGCATCATCCACCAGGGGGAATCGATGATGTCTCCTAACGCACTGCTAGGTCCGGCAGGCCCCCAGGGTCTCTCCCTCGATCAGCCGCGCCATCCCGTAGGCCTGGCGGGGACGAGGCGCGCCGCCCGCACTTTCGATCACCATCCGAAACAGCCTCCTGGCATGCAGCATCGGATCGTACCGATAGCGCGTCATCTCGGGCGAAGTGTCCTCCAGGAAGTGATCGTCATCGCGAGCGATCAGGGAAACGTCCCGCGGCACGCGAAATCCCAGCCGCTGCAGATGCGTCAGCACCAGCAGCGCCGGCGCCGACCTCGCCACGATGAGCGCCGTTGGCCTGTCGCCGTGCCGCAGCAGCCGCTCCAGGCACTTTCGCACGCCGACATTCGAACCATCGTGGCGCACCACGGCCGCCTCGGCTCCCGCATGCCTCACTCCCCCGAAGGCCTCCATGAAACCGACCTCGCTCGCCGCATCCCCGGCCTGCCCACCCTGGTGCATCAGCAGCGCGATGCGGCGATGTCCCCGCCCCAGCAGCAATCCCGCGGCATGCCGACAGACCGCCCTCAGGTCCGCATCCACCGCGGGCAGATCGATCCCCTCATGGCATGTCCCCGACAGCACGCAGGGCACGCCCCGCCGAACAAACCACTGCTGCGCGCGCCCCGTCGTCCTGAGTAACAACCACACGCCCGCGTTCGCCGAAATCACCCTCAGTTCCAGCGCCCGCTCGGGGCGACCCGAATAACAGGCCCGATCACAGTGCGTTTCCATCTGCCAGCCGTCGGCCTCGAGCCGCTCCCTCAACCGATCGATCCAGAATATCACCTGCGCCGGCAGGTCCTCCAACGGCACCGGGGCCAGGAGCGCCACCACCCGCCGCCGCACCGATCCCCCCCCACCGCGCAATATCCGCCGCCGCCGACCCTGCGCCACATCCACCCAGCCCTGGCGCCACAGCTCGGCCAACGCCGCGCGCAAGGTCGGCCGACTCACCCCAAGCCGCTCGCTCAAGGCCCTCTCCCCGGGAAGCCACCCCTCCCACTCGCCCCGCCGCAGCGCCGCCCGCAGCGCAACCGCCGCGCGCGCCGCAAGAGGCACCCGATCTGGAATCACCAGCATCGCGCCCCACCCTGACCAGCCCCCGCGACTGGTCAACCTATTTTGCCAGTTTAACCCAGGTGCCGATCCGGGCCGAGTCGCCTATCTTGCGGGGAGGAGGATACGCCATGGCCCACACGATTCGCGCCTCGCTCGCAACCGCCCTTGCCCTAGTCGCAGCCATCGCCCGACCGGCGGGCTCCCCCGCCATCGAGAAGATCGACCTATTCGAGGCCGGGCAAGGCGGGTACGCCCTATATCGCATCCCCGGGATCGTGGTCACGCGCGCCGGCACCGCCCTCGCCTACTGCGAGGCGCGCAAGAACGACAAGGGCGACTGGGGGCCCATCGACATCCTGATGCGCCGCAGCACCGACGACGGCCGCACTTGGGGCCCGCGCCAAACCATCGTCCACGTCGAGGGCGAGCAGCCCGTCAACCCCGTCGCCGCCGCCCAGAAACTCGACAGGCCCGGCGACAACACCGCCAATAACGCCGTGGCCATCGTCGACATGGAGACGGGCATGGTCCACTTCCTCTACTGCCTCGAGTACATGCGCTGCTTCTACATGCGCAGCGACGACGAGGGGGCCACGTGGTCGGCGCCCGCCGAGATCACGGCGACCTTTGCAAAGTTTCGCCCGGAGTACGACTGGAAGGTGATCGCCACCGGGCCCGCGCATGGCATCCAGTTGACGCGCGGCCCGCGAAAAGGCCGACTCGTCGTCCCCATCTGGATGTCGCTCGGCACCGGGGGCCATGCCCACCGCCCCTCGGTCACCTCAACGATCTACAGCGACGACCACGGGCAGACATGGCATCGTGGGGCTATCGCCATCCCCGATGCGCCCCCATTCCGGTACCCCAACGAGACGGTGGCCGTGCAGCACTCCGATGGCCGCGTCATGCTCAACGCCCGCAGCGAGTCCGACGCGCACCGCAGGCTCATAACCACCAGCCCCGACGGCGCCACCGCATGGTCCCAGCCACGCTTCGATGACGCGCTGCTGGAACCCATTTGTATGGGCAGCATCGTCAGGGTCGATGACCGGCACATCGTCTTTGCCAACCCCCACAACCTCTCGCGAAAGGACGGCAAAGAGGCCCCCGGCAAACCGCGCGACCGCATCAACGTTTCGGTCAAACTGAGCAGCGACGACGGCGCAACCTGGCCCATCTCTCGGTTGCTGGAAGAGGGTTTCAGCGGCTACAGCGACCTCGCCGTGACCCGGGATGGCACCATCCTCTGTTTCTACGAGCGCGGCGCCACCGATGGGGCCAACATCTATAAGACCGGCCGCCTCACCGTCGCCCGCTTCGGCCTGGACTGGCTGACCGCCGGTCAGAGCACCGGAGAAAGATGAGCCTCTGCCCGCAAGCTAGCCAGAAACTGCACATGCGTTTGGCGTCTCGCAGAGACGCCCCACAAGTCTTGTGGGCCGCCTGTGTCAGGCGGCAACGGGCGTCGAGTTTCCCCATGAATGATGCGGCGCCCTCGGGCGCCGGCGGCGGCGCTGACTCGAAAATCCAGACACCGAATCGTAGGAGCCTGCTCGCAGGCGATTCCATGCGCGAATCGCGCGCAAGCGCGCTCCTACGTCTCGTGTTTTCTCCCCCCGTGCTGCCCAACTCCGTCTTATTGGCAGCCTGCTTCGCCATTGCCGGTTGCGGCGCCCTGGCATCCTCCCTCCCGACGGTGGACCTCTCTCGCGAAACGAAGCGACATGTGATCGTCGCCCGCGGCACCGAAAACGTTTATCAAGGACACCCCACTACCCTGCTCATGCCCGACGGAAAGACGATGTTCTGCGTCTGGACGCACGGGCATGGAGGGACTTGCGGCCCGCTCAAACGCAGCCCAGACGGCGGGCTGACGTGGGCCCCGTGGCGCATCCTCCTCGATCTCGGTGATCTGAAGCCGTGCGAGCCCGCCATCATCCGCTCGCCCAACGGCAAACAACTCCTCTGTCTCCTCCGCGAAAACATGAAGCGCGTCGCCCTTCACATGACGAGCGAAGACGAGGGCCGGACTTGGTCCGCCGTGACTTCCCTGCCACCCGGCCTCCACGGTGATCGCCACATGGCGCGCTACGCGCCCGATGGGCGACTCGTGGTCTGCTTTCGCGACACCGGCAAGACCAATCCCACGAAAAACCATTTCGTCGCCTGGGTCGGCCGCTACGAGGACATCATCTCGGGCCGCGACTGCCAATATCGCATCAAACTCCTGCACAGTTACGCCGGCAGCGACTGTGGCTATCCGGGCCTCGAACTGCTGCCCGACGGGACGTTCGTCGCCACGACCTATATCAAGTATCGCCCCGGCACAGAGAAACACTCCGTGGTCAGCGGGCGCTTCAGCCTGGCGGAAACCGACAAGCTGGCCCTCGCGGCATCCGGCCCACTGCGCGCAAGCGCCGCGCCACTCTTCGAGACCACCTGCGTCTTTCCCGTCGCCCAGAAAAACAGCCCCAACTACCGCATCCCGGCGCTGCTCCGCGCGCCCAACAACGACCTGCTCGCCTTCGCCGAGAAACGCAACGACGGCCCCGGTGACATAGGCAACCACGACATCGTTTACAAACGCAGCCGCGACCGGGGCCGGACGTGGGGCCCGGAGCAGATCGTCTTCGACGATGGCGATCGCACCTGCACCGACATCACCGTCGGCGCCGATCGCGCGACGGGCAAACTCTGGCTCTTCTTTCTTCGAGACAAGAAACAGTTTGCCTGTTTCACCAGCACCAATGATGGCGCCAAGTGGCAGGGGCCCCTCTCAATACACGAGCAGGTCACCCTGCCCGAGTGGGACAAGCTCGGCCCCGGCAAGGCGGGCGCAGAGGCCAGTCCGTCCAGCGGCGGGCGCGGCGCCGCATGGGCGAAGGGCTGGTCGCAGCGCTACGGGGTCGGTCCCGGAAACGCCATCGTCCAATTGCGCTCCGGCCGCCTCGTGGTCCCCGCCCGCCACCGCGAGGACATCGGCGGGGGTCGTCTCCGCAGTTTCTCGCACGTGTTCTATAGCGACGACCACGGCGCGACGTGGAAACTCGGCGGATCGGTCGCGCCGAACACCAGCGAATGCCAATTGGTCGAATTGGCCGACGGCGGCCTCATGCTCATCGCCCGCGACGAGTCCGCCGAGGACGCGCCGGCCAACCTGCGCCATCGGGTCGCCATCAGCCGCGACGGTGGCTCGACATGGGGGCCCGTGCGCCGCGCCGAGGAACTCATCACCCCCCGCTGCCACGGCGCGGTCGAACGATTCAGCCTCGCGGCGACGCAGGGAAAGAATCGCCTCCTGTTCTCCAACCCCGCCTCCCCTTTCCGCGAAACGCTCCACCCCTACGGTCGCACCAACCTCACCGTCCGCGTGAGCTATGACGAGGGTGCGACCTGGACCCCGGGAAAGACGATCTGGCCATGCCCCTCGTCCTATTCGGATATCGCCGTCCTCGATGACATGACCGTGGGACTGGTCTACGAGCGCGGCCCGGCGGGCAGCACCCACTATTGGGACGAGATCCAATTCGCCCGATTCGATCTCAACTGGCTTACCGACGAGAAAGATACCCTCCGACCACGAACCCTCCCCCCCTCCGCTCATCGCCCCACTCCCACTTCATCGCCCAGTGCGAAATTTGGGGTCGGACATCGAGAAGCGGATCACCGGGGCGGCCCGCCCCGCGCGCAACCGACCCACGAGCCATCCCAATCACCACCGCCCAGAGCGGAAGCGTGAAATATGCAGGCTAGAGCACATCCCCCCTCGGCATCGGGGGTGGCGCCGCCAGCGGCGTGAAGCGCCGCCCGTTGGCCGACGTCCGATCCCGCGACTCCCGCCAGAGCGCGAATTGTTGCCGCGAAACGCGCCGGAACGTCAGTTGTGCCTGGCTGGGTTCCTGACCCGCCTCGGGACGCATCCGCTTGTATTTTCCGTCCGGCCCCAGTTCTCGCGCCTTCACGCGATCGGCGAGAAAAACGGGCAGCACCTCCTCCACCACGTGTTTTCGCAGCGCGGCATCTTCGATCGGGAATAGCACCTCGACCCGCCGGTAGAGGTTTCGCGGCATCAGGTCCGCACTGCCCATGTAAACCTCGGGTTCGCCGCCGTTCACGAAACAGAAGATGCGGCTGTGCTCAAGGAATCGGCCGACGATGCTCACCACCCGGATGTTCTCGCTCACGCCGGGCACCCCGGGCCTCAGGCAACAGATCCCCCGTAGGATCAGCTCGATCCGCACCCCCGCGCAAGACGCGTCGTACAACTCCCGGATGATCGTCGCATCCACCAGCGAGTTCGCCTTGATGATGATGCCCGATGGCTTGCCCGCCAGCGCGTTGTCCCGCTCCCGTGCGATCAGCCCCCGCACGCGCGCCAGGAGTTCCTGCGGCGCGACCAGCAGCTTCCGGAACCCGGGATACTCACCCAGTCCGGTCAGCGCGTTGAAAAGCCTCACCACCTCCTCGGTTATCTCCTCCCGCGTCGTAAGCAGCCCAAAATCCGTGTAGAGCCGCGCCGTTTTCGGATGGTAGTTGCCGGTGCCCAGGTGAACGTAGGACCGGATCCGGTCCTCGTCGCGGCGCACGATCAGCAGCATCTTGGCGTGCACCTTCAGGCCCACCACGCCATACACGACGTGGACGCCCGCCTCCTCTAGGCGCCGGGCCCACTGGATGTTGTTCTCCTCGTCAAACCGCGCGCGCAACTCAACCAGCGCCATGACGTGCTTGCCATTCTGGGCGGCCTCCCCAAGCGCCGCGATGATCGGCGAATCGCCGCTGGTCCGATAGAGCGTCATCTTGATCGCCAGCACGCGGGGGTCGACCGCCGCCTGTTTCACCCAATCGACGATGCACTCGAAATCCTCGTAGGGATGATGCAGCAGCACGTCCTGCCGCCGCATCACCGCAAACGCGTCCGACTCCGGCGGCAGCGCCGGATCCGGCGCCGGGAAAAACGGCCGGTCCTTGAGCTGGGCCGAATCCACCGAGTAGAGCGGCAGCAAGTCGGTCAGCGTCATTGGCCCGGGAAGCCGATAGATGTCCCTCTCCTCCAGCCCAAAGGTGTCCAGCAGCATCCGCTCCACCTCCTGCGGGCACCCGGCCTCGACCTCCAGTCGGACCGCCTTGCCCTGGCTGCGCTTCCGCAATTCGTGCTCGACCGTCCGCAGCAGGTTCTCCGCCTCCTCATCGTCGAAATACAGGTCGCTGTTCCGGGTCACGCGCAGCGCGTAGGACCCCAGGATCTCGCACCCGGGAAATAGCTCGTCCGCGTGCCGGCGGATCAGGGACTGCAGCAGGACGTAGTGGTGCCTGGTCCGATCGCCCTCGGGATCGATCCGGATCAGCCGATCGAACAACCTCGGCAGTTGCACGATGCCGTGCGTCACCTGCGCGTGGCCCGGCCTGCGCACCAGAAACAGTAGGTTCGCGCTCTTGTTGAGCAACTGCGGAAAGGGATGGCTCGCATCCACCGCCAGCGGCGTCAGGATCGGAAACAGGCTTTTCCAGAACATCCCGTCCAGCCAGCCGATCTCCCCCGCCGGCAGATCCGCCGGATCGTATATGCGAATGCCGTGGTCCGCCAGCGCGCGCCCGATCTCGCCATTCCAGAGCCCGTACTGCCGGTCCACCAGCTCGTGGATCCGTCGCTGCAGTTCGTCGAACACCGCCGCGGGCCGCATCCCATCGGTCTCCGCATCCACCGAACCCTGTTCGATCTGCTGCTTGATGCCGGCGATCCGGATCTCGAAAAACTCGTCGAGATTCGAGCTGAAGATGCTCAGGAACCTCACGCGCTCCAGCAGCGGCTGCGTCGGGTCCTCCGCCTCCTCCAGGACGCGGCGATTGAACTCCAGCCAGCTCAGTTCCCGGTTGAGGAATAGCCCAGGCTCGGTGAATCTGGATTCTGTCGTGTCGTGCATGCGCCCGGCCATCACCAATCCTGGCTAAAGGCCGTGGCGGATTATCATAACCAGTTCGGGGAAGTTTTCCAGCCGGATCCCCTGCGGGCCCCGCCGAGAATCAAGAGCCGGATCGCAGAATCGCGCTGTTCTCGCGCAAGTCGCCCTCGTGCCGCCGCACCCAGTCCGAATACGTCCTCGATGGGTTGTCCCCCAGTTCGTCCAGTGCCACCCGCTCGCGCCGAGCATCGTGAAAGTCGATCTGGTACAATCCGAAACGCGGCGCGTAGGAACCCCACTCGTAGTTGTCCGTCAGCGACCAATGGAAATAGCCGGCAACCGGTATCCCGTCCTTCTTGAGCACCTCGACCTCGGCCAAGTGGAGCTTGAGAAAATTGCTCCGCCGCATCATGTCGGAGCGCCACGGCAGTTCCAGCCGCCACCGCTTGCGATAGGCCATGCCATTCTCGGCGATGATGATCGGCACGCCGGGAAAGTCTGCGTGGAACAGCCTCGCGAACAGCCCCAGTCCCTCCGGCAGAGCGACCCAGTCCCACCACTTCGATGTCCAGTGATGAACCAGCCAATCGGGGAACGGATGCCTCCGATCCCAGATCTCATCGAGTCGCGGCACGCGCAACATGTGCGCGACGAATGGGTCGTAGTAATCCATCCCGATAAAATCCAGCGCGGGCTCCCCCGGCCGTTCGTACAGCAGATCCAGCAGGGGGCCAAACCGTTCGAATTGGCACGCGCGCCTCGCGGCGGCACCGTAGGCCCGTTTGACGAGCGCCCCGACCCAATAGCGCACGCCATGGTGCCTCGGCAGCCCCGCCCGCCGGACCGCCTCATCGAAGCCAGTCGCCCGGTTGCCCAGCCACTCCCACGCCCCCTCGCGCGACACGTGCTGCGGCGCGGCCAGCAGATCCGCGACGAACTTGTCGTTCCAATACACATCGCTCGTATAGGTGTTCGTGCTCAGCATCGGTTTCCCCCACGCCGGATGGCGCGCGTACAGGTCCCTTATCGCACGCGCGGCCCTCACGTGCGCCTCCAGCAACCGGCAACACGCCACCGACATCGAGCGCGGACCGCGATGCCCCCGGGCCGGAAAATTGCGCGCACTGTACGTGTTGAGCACCAGCATGTTGGGCTCGTTGACGGTGACGATCCACCGCAGCGGTCGCAGCCCCGCCCCCTCCAGAGCCGCATTCGCGGCACCGACCGCACGCACGGCGAATTCCGCAAACAGCGCCGGTGCCTCGGCCCCCAGCCACGGGTCGTCCCCCATCCACGCCGGATGCGTGAAATGGTGCAGCGTCACCACGGGTTCCAGACCACGACGCCGCGCCGCCACCGCCATGGCCGCGTACCTTGCCAGCGCCTCCTCGTCCATCGCGGGCGGACCCGAACGACCCGGGCTCCGCGTCGGTTGCGCCCGCGCCCACTCGAAACCAAACCGAAACGCGTTCAGTCCCAGAGACGCCGCAAGATCGAAATCCTCCTCGTAGCGATCCCAGAATCCCACCGACGCCCCGCTGCACTCCGCGCGCCGCGACTGCTCCCACGGGTGCCAGTTGTTCAAGGGATCTCCCGGGCCGTTGTAACCGCCCTCGTGCTGGAACGCCGACGCCGCCACACCCCACATGAAATCCCCGCGGCCCATGGGTCCTTCGGCATCCATCGTGCCCTCACCGTTTCCGCGCGATCCGCGCCATCTCTTCCTGCTCCTTCTCCTCGACCGTCACCGGGCTGTCGTCCGCATCGCCCCGCAGCAGCGTGCGCACCACCGTCCGCGCCGCGTGCGGCCGCGCCAACTTGACCGCGCTCAGCCGCATCGAGGCCAGCCTCGCGGGATCGCCGAGCAGGGCGTCCAGTTTATAGGGCATCGTCGTCAGCTCGTTGCAGCGGATCGCCACGCCCTTCTCCAGAAGGTGATCGCTGTTGCGTTCCTCCTGCCCCGGAATCGGCGAGAAAACCACGAATGGCAGACCGCAGGCCAGCGACTCGGCCGCGGTCAGGCCCCCGGGCTTACCAACAAAGACATCCGCCACGCGCATCCACCCGTGCATCTGATTGGTGTAGCCAACCGTCTTGAAACGCAGGTGGGGCTTCACCCCGCTCTCCCTCAGTCGCTGCTCCACCCGTTCGGTCAGCCCCTCCCGCCGCCCACATATGATCACCACCTGGCTCGGCGTCCGCAGCAGGGTCAAGATCCGCGCCATGTGCTCGGCCGGACCCACCCCCAGTGCCCCAGCGGACACGAGCACCAACGGCCGATCGGCCCCTAGGCCGTTGGCCGACCGGAACGCCCCCGCGTCGAATGGCTCGCTGAAGGCCGGATCGATCGGAATTCCAGACACCGTGACCCGGCTGGCCGGCAACCCCATCATCCGCAGGTGCTCGCGCGTCTCGTCGATCGCCACAAAATATCGGTGGAACGACCTCGATAGCCACATCGCGTGGAAATCCATGTCGGTGACGACGATCGACAATTTCGTGGATACCCTCCCCTGCATCATCAGCCACGAGATGATTTCGGCAGGCAAGAAGTGCGTGCAGATGGTGATGTCCGGATTCAACCGCCCGATCATCCGGACGAGCGGCTGGGTGTTCATCCTGTCGAACATGAGCCGCATCCTGTCCGTCAGCCACGGCTCGTCGCTCTTCTCGTACCACCACCCCAGCAGCGTCGGCGCATCCCGGACTAGGCGGATGTAGAATTTTGAATAGAAATCCCGGAAGAGCTTGTTGGTGAACGACAGCGCGTCGAAATGGATGGTCTCGCCGACCCCGCCGGTCATGCGGCACACCTTCTCCAGCGCCTCCGCCGCCCGCACGTGCCCCGTCCCGGCACTGGCCGAAAGGATGAGCACCCGTTTCAGCTCGCTCCCCTGTGCCATACCTGTCCAAAACCTAGCACAGGACCCCGGTGGCCTCTCGCGAATTAACGCATTGCACACCGCGTCCTAATGTTACAGTTAGGTGGGTGCAGCGACGGGCAGAACCCCCGCCGGCCCAGACGAATATGCTGTCGCAGGATGACTTCGAGTACGCGCTTGAGAACACGAGGGTGATCGTGCCCCCAAGGCACCGCATCGAAACCTTTGGCACCTCGGTCGTGAACTACTACCTCGTCACCGAGGAAATGGACGCCGCCAACCTCTCCCGCGTCCGCGAGGGCCAGATCCACGCCGAACGGCCACAGATCATCACCCCATCCCACATGGCCCGCCTCCTCCTCGATGGTTTCGGCGACGAGGCCCACCAATACGCCGATTCCCTCACCGGTCGCCTCCGCAACCTCGCCATCCTCAAATACGGCTTCCGCTTCCGCAAGGCAGATGCCCGCTCCTACGACGTCGCCGAACCCATCGAGAAGACCATCGAGAATGTCCGCAAGCGTGTCGCCGCCAAAGACGACCCCTTCAGCACCGTCCTCGCCGGCGTGGACGACGGCTGGGAGGTCTGCCTCCTCAGGTTCATGATCGACCTCATCGCCGCCTCCGCCCACGGGAACATCGAGGACTTTCGCGGCAAGGGGCTGATTTAACTCGGGAATCTGCCCCGGCAAACGGGCGGCCGCTGGGAATTCGCTCCATTCAGGCGATCGGCGACGGGGTGTGATGGAAGCGTCGTACCGGGGAGCGTGCTAGAGACCCGCCGCCTCGACCCTTGCCCGGGCGATGTTGACTCTCTCCCCGCGACCGCTGCACAGTAGGCTCCGTGGGCTGCCTCCGACCCCAAGGACCAGTCCGCCACAAACCATGAGAACCACCCCAAGAAAGCACCATGGCCATGGCCCCGCTTGCTTGGCCCTCTGCGTCACCATGCTTTGGACGACGGGACTCGCGTGGGCCGCCGAACCTCTCCCACCGATCGAACCCCTGCTCGCCGGCCCCATCCTGCACCGCTTTCTCGACGGTCCCATGCGCGGCACCGACGAGATCATCTTCGCTGCCCGCGTCCCCGGCCGTGACCACTGGTACGTGAACTTCGGCAACTATGCCGACTTCAGCCACTACCCAAAGATGCTCGCCTACAAAGAGGCAGACGGGGTCCTCTGGGGCTACGGGGAGGGCGCGCAACTCTGCCGACTGAACCTCCGGACCGGAAACCTCAAAATCCTCCTCGAGGATCCCCGGGGCGGCATCCGTGACCCGCAGATGCACTACAACGGAGAAAAGATCCTCTTCTCTTACCGCAAGGGGGACACCCACACCTACCACCTCTACGAGATCGGCGTGGATGGCCAGGGCCTCCGCCAACTGACCTCCGGCCCCGACGATGACTACGAGCCCACCTACCTTCCCGACGGCCACATCATGTTCGTATCGAGCCGCTGCCACAGGTTCGTCAATTGCTGGTACTCCCGCGTGGGCACCCTCTACGGCTGCGATGCCGATGGACGCAGTGTCCGCATGATCTCCAGCAGCAACGAGCACGATAACACGCCCTGGGCCCTGCCCGACGGACGCGTCCTCTACATGCGCTGGGAATACGTCGACCGCAGTCAGTTGGACTACCACCATCTCTGGACCGTCAATCACGACGGCACCGGCCAGATGGTCCACTACGGAAACATGAACCCCGGCATGGCCATGCTCGACGCCAAGCCAATCCCCAATCCGCCCGGCGACACCTCGCCATGGCGCGGCAAGGTCGTTTCCATCTTCTCGCCCGGTCATGGCCGCCCGGAGCACCGGGGTCATATCGCCGTCCTCGACACCCTCGCGGGCCCCGACGCACCCGACCGCGCGCGCACCATCACCAGGGGCCGGCCAGAATACCGCGACCCCTACCCCCTCGCCGAAGACGCGTTCCTCGCCGCCGACGAACGCGGCATCATCCTCGTCGATGGCGCCGGCGAGACCGAACTCATCTGCCGCCTGGCCCCGCATAAACGCCAGCAGCCGCTCATGCTGCACGAGCCCCGCCCCCTTGCGCCCCGGCCCCACGAAAACCGCCTCGCCCCACGATGGGATCCCGCCCATGCCGAGGGCCAGCTCATGCTCGCCGACGTCCGCGCCGGCCGCAACATGACCGGGGTCGCCCCGGGCGAGATCGCGAAGCTCCTCGTGCTGGAGCAACTCCCCAAGCCCGTCAATTTCTCCGGCGGCATGGAGCCGTTGACCATCGGCGGCTCGTTCACGCTCGCTCGCGTCCTCGGCACCGTCCCGGTGGAGAAGGATGGCTCGGCCAACTTCAAGGTCCCGGCCCTGCGCTCCATCTTCTTTGTCGCGCTGGACAAGGATGACCTCGCGGTGAAACGGATGCAGAGCTTCGTGAACCTTCAGCCCGCGGAGGTCACGGGCTGCGTCGGTTGCCACGAGCCGCGCACCCAATCGCCCCTCTCATCATTCGGGTCGATGGCGGCAATGCGCCGCGCCCCAAGCCACATCGAACCCATCCCCGGCGCTCCCGATGTCCTCGACTTCCCGCGCGACATCCAGCCCATCCTCGACCGCCATTGCGTCTCGTGCCACAACCCCGAGCGCTACGATGGCCGCGTCGATCTCTGCGGCGCCCACACCCCACAGCACTCCGCCGCCTACTGGGCCATGCGGCGGCATGGCCTCGTCGCCGATAACCGAAACCAGCCGAAAAGCAACCTCCCGCCGCGCGCGCTCGGCAGTTCTGCGAGCAAGCTGATGCGCTACCTCGATGGCTCACACTACAAGGCCAGGCTCTCCGACGCGGAGAAACTCCTCGTCCGCCTCTGGATCGACACGAGCGCCACCTATCCCGGCACTTACGCCGCCCTCGGCTGCGGCACATCCTACGCGGCGCTCCCAGCCCTCGGAAAACGCTGCGCCTCCTGCCACCTGAAAGACGCCGGCATGGAAAAAGGCAAGCCGATCAAACGCTGGGCATTCGGCGGCATCACCGCCCCTCCTGCCAACGACCCGCAGTCCCTCTGCAACCTCGACCGCCCCGAACTGTCCATCCTCCTCCGCGCGCCCCTCGCCAAGGCCGCCGGCGGACTCGAACTCTGCAAGAATCCCATCTTCGCCGATGCCGCCGACCCCGATTACCGCGCCACCCTGGACGGCATCCGCGCCGCCGGGCAGCAGCTCAAACAGATCGGCCGATTCGATAGGCCCGGCTTCCGACCCAACGAGCACTACCTCCGCGAAATGCGTCGCTTCGGCATCATCGGATCAAACCTCGCCCCAGACGCGCCCGTCGATCCGTACGCCACCGACCAAAAATACTGGCGCTCCTTCTGGTACCAGCCCACCCGGCCAGCCACTGCCGCGCTAACTCGATAATTCAGATTCCGGGCAGCAGGAGCCCGCTTGCAGGCGATTCCATCCGCGAATCGCGCGCAAGCGCGCTCCTACGTCTCGCTTTCACCCCCGGTCGTGCCCCGAATGCCCGCCGTCGGGCTGCCGGCCGGGGCATGGGATCACTCCCGTGGCCGTGAGGCCGACACCGCTTTGGCAGCGCGCGAAGCGCTCGCGGTATTCTCACCTTCCATCGCGCCAAAACACAGGATACCCTGAGACTGGCTCAGAACCCAACAGCGGAGGCAAATACTATGCGCCGACTCACCCACACCCTCATCCCCTTGCTCCTCCTCGGACCCCTTGCATCGGCCGAACGCCAGATCCCAGAGTCTCTCGTCCCTTGGAAGGACTGGGCCACATGGCAGGATGTTCACCGCGACTGCCCCACGCCATTCAACAACCCCAAAACCCACCTCTGCTTCTGGCCATCGGAACTGTCCGTCACCGCAGACCGCACCTCGGGCAGTTTCGCGCTGGATCTAACCGTCTCCCACGAGACATGGGTGCCCCTCCCCGGCAACAAGGACGCTTGGCCGCTCGACGTCCGCGCCAACAACGACCCCATCCCCGTGGTGGACCGCTCCGGCATCCCCTCGGTGAAACTCCAGAACGGCCCCTGCAAGCTCACCGGCGCCTTTCGTTGGGACGAGGTCCCCCAGCGGATCCCCATACCAAAATCCGTCGGCCTGCTCGCGCTCGCCCTCGACGGCAAACCGGTCGATATCCCGAACTGGGATGCCGAAGGCTTCCTCTGGCTCAAGCGCACGCGCTCTGAAGAGGCCGATAAGGACTTCCTCACCGTCCAGATCTATCGCGTCATCGAGGACGGTATCCCGATGTGGCTTCGCACCGAGATCGAGATCAGCGTATCGGGCAAGAGTCGCGAGGAGGAGATCGGCAACGTCCTCCCCGAGGGCTGGAAGCTGTCGATGGTCGATGCCCCCGTGCCAATCGCGGTCGATGACTCCGGCCGCATGAAGGCACAGGTCCGCGCCGGCAAATGGACCATCCGCACGGACGCTTTCCGAACCGCCCACGCCAATGAATTCAAATTCGCCAGTGGCGTGCGCCCCGCGCTAGATCAGGAACTTGTCGCATTCCGCGCCAAACCCGACTTCCGCATGGTCGAGGTCACCGGCATCCCCGCGATCGATGTCTCGCAGACCACCTTCCCGGAAAAATGGCGCGACCTGCCCGTCTACCAGTGGGCCACGGACAAGGCTTTTAAACTGGAGGAGAAGATGCGCGGCATGGGGCTCCAGAAACCCGAGGGCCTCAAGATCCAGCGCGACCTGTGGCTCGATGAAAACGGCCGCGCCATGACCTATCGCGACCACGTCACCGGCGCCATGCAGCAGATCTGGAGACTCGACGCGGCCGAGGGCCAGGAACTCGGGGCCGTCAAGATCAACGGCGCGGGCCAACTCGTCACCAAGAATCCAAAGACCGGCGCCCACGGCGTCGAGGTCCGCGCCCGCAACCTCGACCTCGATGCCGTCGGCCGAATGGCCCGCTCCCAAAAGATCGCCGCGACCGGTTGGCGGACGGACGCCGACGCCCTCACGATCAATCTGAATCTGCCCCCCGGCTGGCGCCTGCTGGCACTCTTCGGCGCCGAATGGGTCAGTGGCGACTGGCTCACCGCATGGTCGCTGCTGGACCTTTTTCTCCTCCTGATCTTCTCTTTGGCGATCTGGCGCCTATGGGGGCCGCGCCTCGGCATCCTCGCCTTCTTCGCCTTCGGCCTCGCGTACCATGAGCCACTGGCCCCGCGTTACACCTGGCTCGTGCTCCTCATGCCGCTCGCCCTGCTCCGCGTCGTGCCCGACGGCATCGGCCGCCGCATCGTCGTCCTCTGGAAATGGATCGCAATCGCCGCCCTCGTCGTCGCCCTCATCCCGTTCGTCGCCAAGCAAATCCAGGGCGTCACCTACCCGCAGTTGGAGACGGTCGATGTCGGCAAGTTCGCCGGTGCCAGGATGTTTGAGAGCCAGTCTTTCATGCTCGGAGGCGCGGCCGCCGCGCCCGAAGCGCCTCCGGCCATGGCGCAGCAGGCCATGCCAGAAGAGGGGAAGGCCATCATGCTGCGACGGGGAGCCGCAAAGGCGGACTCCCATGAAACCCTTGGCAAGTCGTTGCGCCAGGCCAAGGAGGCCAATCTCTATTACGACCCGCAGGCACGCATCCAGACGGGCCCCGGCGTGCCCGAGTGGCACTGGAGGCAGGTGTCCTGCGGCTGGAATGGCCCCGTGGCCGCCGATACCACGATTCGCCCCGTCCTGATCTCGCTGCCCCTGCAGCGCCTGCTCACGATCCTGCGCGTCGCCCTCCTCCTCGCCCTGGCTGCCGCGCTGCTGGGCGCACGACGCGCCTGGAACCCGTTCTCGAAACAAGCCGCGGTGGCCATTGCGCTGCTGTGCCTGATCGCATCGCCCGCCCAAGTCCGCGCAGCGGAATTCCCCAACGCCGAGACGCTGAAGACCTTGCGCGAGCGCTTGCTCGAAGTGCCCGATGCCTATCCCAACGCGGCGGAGATCCCCAGCGTATCTCTTCAACTCCGCGACCGTCGGATCACCATCGAAGCCGAGATCCACAGCGCCATCCGCGTCGCCGTCCCCTTGCCCGGCCGCCTGCCCGACTGGTCACCCGTCACCGTCCAGGTCAACGGCGCTCGCCCCGAGGCCCTGCGCCGCGATGCGGATTACCTGTGGGTCGTGCTGCCACAAGGCGTCCACCACGTGCACGTCGAAGGCCTCCTCCCCAACGCCACCGAATGGGAATGGACATTCCTGCTGAAACCCAAATACGTCTCCATCGACGCCCCCGGCTGGAATGTCACAGGCGTACGGCCCAACGGCATCCCCGAGCAGCAGGTCTTCTTCGCGATCCAGAAACGCACCTCTGCGGCCGAGGCCGCGTACGACCGCAAAGACTTCAACCCCATCGTCGCGGTCGATCGCCACATCGAGGTGGGCCTCGTCTGGCAGGCGCACACCGTCGTCACTCGCCTCTCCCCGAAAGGCAAGGCCGTCTCGCTCTCGGTGCCGCTGCTCGCCGGTGAAAAGGTCCTCACATCCAACATCCCGGTCGCCGCCGGCCGCATCGAGGTCCGCCTCGGGGCCGCTGAGACCGAGTTCTCTTGGGACAGCGAGTTGCCCGTGAAAGATCGGATCGCCCTCGAGTCGGAGAAAACCGACCGCTGGGTCGAGCGATGGCACCTCGTAACCTCCCCCGTCTGGAATGCCTCCATCACGGACCTCGCGCCCGTGTTCGAGGTGAACCAGATGGACCTGGTCCCAGTCTGGCATCCGTGGCCCGGCGAAAAGGTGGATCTCGCCTTCAGCCGCCCCGAGGCCATTACCGGCGCCACCACCACCATCCGCCAGGCCAATCACACCATCAGCCTTGGCGGTCGCCAACGGACCTCGTCCCTGAGCCTCAGGGTCCAGTGCAGCCTCGGTGACGACCTCCCCTTCGGCCTCGAATCCGATGCCGAGATCACCTCGCTGAAACACAACGGCGCCGCCATCCCCGTCCGCAAGGATGCCGGCAAACTCGTCGTCCCCGTGAAGCCCGGCGAGCAAACCATCGACGTGGAATGGAAAACGACCCGCGACCTCGGTTTCCGTGCCTCCGCCGACCTCGTGGTCCCGCCCGTCGAAAGCTCCAACGTCAATGTCACCATGCGCGTGCCCGAAAACCGATGGGTCCTTTGGGCCCATGGCCCTCTCCTCGGTCCCGCGGTGCGCTTCTGGACGATCCTCGTCTGCGCTCTTCTCGCCGCGCAAATCCTCGCCTCGTTGCACCTCACGCCCCTGAAACGCCACCAGTGGGCATTGCTCGCCCTCGGCCTCACCCAGGTTGACTTCATCCCCGCCCTGTTCGTTGTCATCTGGCTCTTCGCACTGGCGTGGCGAGGCAGGCGCGCCGATTCGAACCTCGCCTCCCCGTGGCTCTTCAACATCTTCCAGATCGTCTTGCTGGGGCTCACCGTCTTCGTCGTCGGCGTCCTGCTCGACGTCCTGCGCACCGGGTTGCTGGGCAGCCCGGAGATGTTCATTTCCGGCAACGGATCAACGCGCTCCGAACTCAGGTGGTTCCAGGCCCGCGCCGAAGGTGCCCTCCCCAAGCCGTGGATCCTCTCGGTCTCGATCTGGTGGTATCGCTTCCTGATGCTCGCCTGGGCACTCTGGCTCGCCAACGCCTTGCTCGGCTGGATCCGCTGGGGCTGGACCCAGTTCAGCCAGGGCGGTGTCTTCAGGCGCGGCGCCCGGAAGAAACCCGCCTCGCCACCCGTGCTGCCAAAGAATTCGGCCTAGCTCGAAAACTCAGATGCCGGGCAGTAGTAGCCTGCTTGCAGGCGATTCCATGCGCGAATCGCGCGCAAGCGCGCTCCTACGTCTCATTTTCACCCCGGGTGGTGCCCCGAATGCCCGCCGTCGGGCGCGCGGCCGCGGCGTTACCTCACGCCTTCTTCGCCCGCACGGGCCGCCGCCTCCCCGGAAAACAGGTCCTGCAGATCTCGCAGCGCATCCCATCGCAACCGCGCGCGGGGCAAATCCGTCGCCCGTAATAAATGAACTGGAGATGCAGGCGATTCCATCTCTCCTCGGGAAACGCGCGCATCAGATCCCGTTCTGTCTGGACGACACTGCGCCCGTCGGTCAGCCCCCACTGCTGCGCAAGGCGATGGATGTGCGTGTCCACGGGAAATGCGGGGCGCCCGAAGGCCTGCGCCATGACCACCAGCGCCGTCTTGCGCCCCACGCCGGGCAATTCCTGCAACACATCGATGTCCTCCGGCACGCGCCCGCCGTACCGGTCGCACAGCATCCCCGACAGCCCGCGGATCGCCTTGGCCTTCTGCGGCGCAAGGCCACACGGCCGAATGATCCTCTCGATCTCCGCTGCCGACAGCCGCCGCATCGCCTCGGGGGTCCGCGCCCGAGCGAAGAGGATCGGCGTGGTCTGGTTCACCCTCACGTCGGTGCACTGCGCCGACAGCACCACCGCCACCAGCAGCGTGTACGGATCGGCGTGCTCCAGGGGCACCGGCACGTCGGGAAACAGCTCCTCCAGACGCCGATCGATGATCGCCGCACGCTCCGCCCGGGTCATGAGGCTACTCCAAATACCAAAAACCAAATGTCAAAACCACAACATCCCCAAACACGCGCAGCCGGACCTGTCGGCGTTTGGCCCCCCCGGCCTCGCGGGAGAGATGTGAACTGTCGGCACCCCCGCGGCTTCATGCCTGACGATACCCCGGCATCAGGGCACCAGTTTGAGTGGCGCCAGATCGGCGTCCTGAAGTGCGATCACCTTGAAAGAATCATCCAGCACGATGGCCCGGTCCAGCGCGAGGCGCGACGAATCGAGATCGCCGAGCTGCGCCTCATAACATGCCAGGTTGTAGTGAAAGAGGGCTCGCTTCTTCAAAGTCGCCGGACCGGAGAGCAACCTCTCCTTCGCCTCCTGCGTGCGCTTCAGCTCATGCAGGCAGTACGCCGCATGCAGGAAATGGTCGCCGGAAAATGGCAGGGCGCGGCACAGGAAGTCGAGTATCCGCAACGCGGAAAGCCAATCCTTCCGCCGCATGAGGATCGTCGCCTTCAACTCCAGCACATCGGGGTCGTTCCCGTGCGCCGCCCCGGCAGAGTCGAGTTCCTCCAGGGCCGCATCGGCCATGTCCAGCATCAGGAAGGCCTTCGCCGCCTCGATGTGCCTGCCCAGCTCCATGCCGAGAGAATATACCCATTTCCTCCCCTGTCGCCAAAGCCCGCGACTTGCACCCGCCGGGCGAACCGCGCAAAATTCCGCCGTGACACGCTTCCCGGCCCCAGCCTCACCACTGCTGGCCATCGCAATGGCCGCGCTGCCCGCCGCGGCCCACCCCCAGGCGCAGTTCGCCCAAGCAACTGCCCCACCATCCCCCCTCGCGCCCCTCTACCAGGCCATCGCCGCCCAGCGCGCCAAGGCGAACCTCCCCCCGATCACGCCCTCGCCAGAACTCGAGCAGCTGGCGTCCGCCTGGGCCCGCCACTTGGCCGATAAAGGGAAACTGTTTCACCGGGGCGACCTCCGCCGCATCATGTCCGACTCCGGCTGGTGGGCCCTGACGGAGAACCTGCACTTTTCCTCCCGCCCCTTCGATTCCGCCGAGGTGCTCGCCACCTGGATGACCAGTCGGCCGCACAGGCGAAACCTGCTCGACCCCGATGTCACTCACATCGGGCTCGGCTCCGCCACCGATGCCTCCGGCCAGACTTTCACGGTCTTCAACGCCGCACGCCTGACCCCCCCGCCCACCGAAACCAATGCCCAAACCGCAGGCGGCCTCCTCGTGCCCCCCGGCACTCAAAAACCTTCCCCAATCCCGCAACGCTAGCAGCGTGCCAGAGGGGCATCTGGTGCACTTCGTTCTGGATGCGGTACCTCTCGGGGGCCAAGATCAATCACCGCGGCGGACGCCATGCCTCCGACCAAATGGCAGCGAGGCGTGCGTCGGCGATGGCGGGACCAGGCACCTCGCCGGGAACGATGTGTCACATCGTTCAAATGCCATCACCGCCCGATATGCGCGCGTTTGACGCCCAAAATGCGTTGCACGTTCCCGCCCGTTCTGGTTCGCTCTTCGGCCGGAGGTTGCAGTGAAGTCCCCAAACGCATACCAAAACATCATCGTGTCATTTGCGGCCGCCTTGGTGGCGTCGGCCGCCCCGCTTCTCGGCGCGGAACCCGAGCCCGGCTTCACGGCCCTGTTCAATGGCAAGGATCTTTCGGGCTGGTCGGGCAACCCGGCGATCTGGTCGGTGCGCGACGGCCTCATCACAGGCGAGACGAAGGCCGACCCGAAGCTCACCCACAACACCTTCCTCGTTTACACCAACGGTAACTTCGCCGACTTCGAGCTGCGGCTCTCGTATCGCATCACTGGTGGCAATTCGGGTGTCCAATACCGCAGCCGCGCGCTCGATCCGGGCGCGTGCGGTCCCATCATCACCGGCTACCAGGCCGACATCGTGGCCGCCAGGACTTTCACAGGCATCCTCTACGAGGAGAGGGGTCGCGGCATCCTCGCAAAGCGCGGCGAGAAGGTCGTCGTTCCCGAGACCGAGGGCAAACCCAAGCCCCAGGTCGTCGGCTCTCTCGGCGATGCCGCCGAACTCCAGACGAAGATCAAAGATGACGACTGGAACAACTATGTCATCGTCGCGAAAGGCAACCACCTGCAGCACTTCATCAACGGAGCGCTGATGGTGGACGTGATCGACAACCAGGCCTCAAAGGCCGCCAAGGATGGTCTGCTCGCGCTTCAGGTGCACGTCGGCCCACCGATGACCGTCCAGTTCCGGGACATCCGGATCAAAGCGCTGCCCTGATATGCACCGCCGTGCCGGCATCCCGTCACGGGTTCTTGTCGTGGCCGCCGTCGCTGGCGCACTGGCGACCATCGCCTGCCACACCTCGGTCCCACCCTTGCCCGACGGCGTGACGAAGCAGACGCTGCGCGTGCGCCTGACTGACCGGGACGTCCGCGTGGATCTCTACGCCCCAAGGGCAGCGGGAAACGCGCCGATCGTCATCGTGGCCCACGGCTTCTCGCGCGGCCGCCGCCACATGGCGGGCTGGGGAGGATCCCTGGCGGCCAACGGTTTTATCGCCGCGGTGCCCGACCAGCCGAGTTGGGCCAACGCGGCTCAAAACAGCCGCGCGCTCGTGGAGCTGTTGGACAAGATCCGATCCCGGGACATTACGCTGCCCGTCGCCCCCGGCAGCCGCGCCGCGATGCTCGGGTTCTCGATGGGCGGCTTGACGTCTCTGATGGCGGCCTCGCGGTGCCGCGTGGATGCCTGGATCGGACTCGATCCCGTGGACTTCAATGGGGCCGGTCGCCGGGCCGCCGAGAAGATCCGTCACCCCGTCGCCATCCTCCGCGCAGAACCGTCTCCATGGAATCGGTACGGCGACGCCCGGGCGCTGCTCGAATCGTTCCGGGTACCGGTGTTTGCGCTGCGCGTGCGCAGGGCCACCCACTGCGATGTGGAGTGGCCCAGCGACCTCCTCGGTCGTCTCGCGTGCGGGCCCACCGACCCCGCGCGCCACGCCGTGTTCGAGCGCTATGCCCTGGCCTTTCTCAGGGCCACGCTCAACGGCGCCGCGTCGGCCACCGACGAAATCCGCCGCGCCGCCAATGATTCTGCCGTCGCCGAAGTCACGGGACCATAGGCGCCCATCTCGGGACCGGCGGGGCGACGATCCCGGCCCACCGCCCTCAACTCAAAATCAAAATCGGGGGTGGATACCCGCACCTCGATCGCGCCTCACGCAACCGAGATTTGCACGTTGCCGTTCCTCGTCCCAGACTATGTCAATGGAGACTTCGCCGTGAGGGAATACCACAACTTCATCGATGGGGCGTTCGCGCCCTCGCCCAAGGGTGACCGGATCATCGTGACGAACCCTTCCACGGGCGAGGCCATCGCCACGGCCCCGGAGAGCACCGCCGCAGATCTGGATCGCGCGCTCGAGGCCGCCACGGCCGCCGGCCCCGCCTGGGCCAGGTTGCCCGCGATTCAGCGCGCCGCTCCCCTGCGCGCAATCGCCCGCCTCATCCGCGAGAACGCCGAGGCCCTCGCCCGCCTCATCACCGAGGAACAGGGCAAGATCCTCCCCCTCGCACGCATCGAGGTCAATTTCACCGCCGATTACATGGATTACATGGCCGAGTGGGCGCGCCGCATCGAGGGCGAGATCATCGAGAGCGATCGGGCCAACGAGACCATCTTCCTCTTCCGACAACCCATCGGCGTCATCGGCGGCATCCTCCCCTGGAACTTCCCGTTCTTCCTCATCGCCCGAAAGGCCGCCCCGGCGCTTGTCTGCGGCAACACAATCGTCATCAAACCCAGCGAGGAAACCCCCTGCAACGCCCACGAGTTCTGTCGCCTCGTCGAGCGCGCCGGCCTTCCCAAGGGCGTCTTCAACCTGATCTCGGGCCGGGGTTCGACCGTCGGCAACGCCCTCGCCTCAAGCGAAAAACTCGGCATGGTCAGCTTCACCGGAAGCGTCGAGACCGGTTCGCGCGTCATGGCGGCCGCCTCAAAGAACGTCACGAAGGTCAACCTCGAGCTTGGCGGCAAGGCGCCGGCAATCGTCCTCGCCGACGCCGATATCGCCCTGGCCGCCCGCGCGATCCGCGACTCCCGCGTCATCAACACCGGCCAAGTCTGCAACTGCGCCGAGCGCATCTACGTCCATGAGCGCGTCAAGGACGAGTTCGTCGGACGCCTCGTCACCGAAATGCGCCGCACGAAATACGGCAACCCCCTCCTCGATGAAAATGTCGAAATGGGCCCGCTCATCAACGAGGCCGGCTTTCGCAAGGTGGATGCCATGGTGAAGGAAGCGATCGCCGGCGGCGCCGAGGCCCTCACGGGCGCCCGCCGCGGCGAGGGAAGAAACGGCTTCTTCTACGAACCGACGGTCCTCCTGAATTGCCGCCACGAAATGCCCGTCATGCGCAGGGAGATCTTCGGCCCCGTCGCGCCCGTGGCCACGTTCTCGGATCTCGACGAGGCCATCGCCCTCGCCAACGATTGCGAGTTCGGGCTCACCTCATCCATCTACACCTCCGATATCCGCGCCGCGATGCGGGCCTGCCACGAGATCCGATTCGGGGAGACATACATCAACCGCGAGAATTTCGAGGCCATGCAGGGATTTCATGCCGGATGGCGAAAATCCGGCATCGGCGGCGCAGATGGCAAACACGGCCTGTACGAATTCCTACAGACCCACGTGGTCTACATGCAGCACTAGCCCGTCGTTGACCGCCTGGCCGCGAACCAATACACCACCGCGCCTGCAAGCAGCGTCGCCATCCCGGCCATCGATTCGCGCGGTTGCCGTTGCAGGAGCGCCACATCGCACCACGCCACCATGCCCAGGAATATCAGCGGCGTCAGCGGATAACCCCATGCGCGAAATGGCCGCGGCAACCCCGGCTCCCGCCAGCGCAACCAGATCACGCCGAAGATCGTCATCATCAGAGGCACCGAAAGCACGAATTCGATGTAGAGCAGGATCGACCGGAACGATGAGGTCAGAAGCATCCCCAGCGCCAGCAGCGTCTGCACCCAGAGCGCCACGACGGGCACTCCCCCACGGTTGCGCCACGCCAAGAATCGGAGCGCCCGGTGATCCTCGCCCATGGCGAAGCTCACCCGCGGCCCCGCCCATGTCATCGCACTCACCGTCGAGACCAGCCCGACCCCGATGAGCGCCGCCGCGGCCCGCGCCCCCCGTTCGCCGAACGCCGACCGGGCCGCCACCAGCGCCACCTCCACCTTCCCGGCCATCGCGGACATCGGTGCGCTGACCAGGAAAGCCGCGTTGACCATCATGTAGAGCGCGGTCACCACAAGCGTCCCCCCGACCAGCGCCAGGGGAAGCGACCTTCCCGGGTCCCGCACCTCGCCCGTGACGTACGCCGCCGCATTCCAACCCGAATAAGAGTACATCACGAACACCAGCGACACCGCAAACGGCGCGCTGAACACCAGCGACGCATCGCCCCACACCGGGAGGAAATGCACCGGCTGCGATTCACCGAACGCGAAAAGGGCCACGCACAATCCCACGATGAGGAGCACCTTCAGCAGCGTAGAAAGCCACTGCACCATACCGCCCACCCGCAGGTTGAAAGAGTGGGCCACGGCCGCCACCACCACCAGCCCGACCGCCATCGGAACCCGGGGCAGCCCCGGCGCCGCACCCCCGAGATAATCCGCAAACGCCATCGCCGCCAGCGCGATCGGCGCCGAAAAACCCACCGTCGCGGATACCCAGCCCGACAGAAACCCGGGCAACGGATGAAAAATCCTGGAGAGAAAATGGTATTCGCCACCCGATCGCGGCAGCGCCGCGGCCAGTTCCGCGTAGCAGAGCGCACCGCACAGCGCCATCACCCCCCCCAACAACCACAGCAACTGCACACCGAAACCACTCGGCACCGCCTCAACCTGAAACCCGGCGCTGGTGAACACGCCGATGCCCACCATGTTCGCCACAACAATCGCCCAGGCCGTGCCCGCAGATACCCGCGACTCTCCCCCGGCGCTACCACGGATACCCTTCAATTCATCTTGCGAGGAAACTTCGCGCATTGCACAGTTGTGCAGGTACTTTAGACGTAAGGGAATATCAAACCCGGAGGCACCCATGAATCGTACCCTCACCATCATCGCCGCAGTCGCGTTAACCTCGGCCGCCGCGCAGGCCCAGCAATCCCCGGCGGACAAGGCGACCGCCGCGGCAGAAGCCTGGCTCAAAATCGTCGACGAAGGCGCCTATCCAGATGCCTATACCAAGATTTCGGAGAAATGGCGCAAGGGAACACGGGAGAATGTTTTCTCTCAGCTTCTCACGATCCACCATCGCAATCGGGGCGACTTCAAATCGCGATCGCTCCTCTCCGCCGAAAAGGTGCCGGGCGAGATCGTCATCGACGGTAAGAAGGCCAACATGATGTCCGTGCGGTTCGCGACCGAATGGTCCGAATCCAAAGCCACCGAGACAGTCAATGTCATCGAGGACGATGACGATGTTTGGCGGGTCGTTAACTACGGCGTCCAAGGTGCCCGCGGCCAGCCCTCCGGTCCCAAGAGCGACGAAGGCAAGAAGGACGAGGGCAAGAAAGACAAGAAGGGCAAAGCCAAGTAAGGAGGATCAGGGAAGGAAGGACTGACCCAGTTCTCGGGACCGACGGGTCGCGGCCGCAACGGCCTCGATGAAGGCCGATCGGACGCCCTGGGCCTCGAGGACTTTGAGACCTTCGACGGTTGTGCCAGCCGGGCTGGCCACGTCATCCTTCAATCGCGCGGGATGCTCGCCGGACTCTATCACGAGGCGGCCGGCGCCGAGGACCGTTTGCGCCGCGAGCCGCAGCGCCAGTGGGCGAGGTAAGCCCGCGGCCACGCCACCATCCGCCAGCGCCTCGATCACGACGCACAGGTACGCCGGCCCGCTGCCGCTCAGGCCCGTGACCGCATCCAGTTGCGTCTCCGGCACGCGCACCGCCAAACCGACCGACCCCAGCAGGCGCTCCGCCACGGCCGCGTCGGCCCCGGAGGCCCGTGCGCCCAGGCTGTACGCCGAGGCACCGGCACCCACTAGGGCGGGCGTGTTCGGCATCACCCGGATCACCCGGAACGACGCGGGCACGTGAGACTCAAGCCTCGCCAGGGGCACCCCAGCCGCCAGCGAGATCAATAACCTTGGCGCCGCCAGTCCTGACACCGGCGCCAGCGCCTCTCCCACCTGACCCGGCTTGACCGCCACCACGATTACCCCACACCTCTCCGCCAACTCCGGGACCGAATTCACCGCGCCCGCACCCGTTGCCACAGTGAACTTCTTCAGCGCATCGGCGGAAACGTCGGTCGCCAGCACCCGGCCCGCGGTCCAGGCCCCCGACCGCACCACGCCCCCCGCCAGCGCGGTCGCCATCCGGCCCGCACCAACAAAGCCCAAGTATTCGCCTGCCTCGTCGCCCATTGCATTGTCTCCAGCCCGGACCATAACGCCATCTCCGGCCGCATCAAGACCGCGCACGCGCTGGTCATCCGAGCCGCGACCCCATAGGATCGTGCATCAAGTGGCCAAAACCGGGGATCAGACTGGCGGCACCGAAACCCTCGAGGGTCAAATCGAGCGCGTCACATTTTACAACGAGGAAAACGGCTTCGCCGTGCTGCGCGTCAAGGCCCGCGGCCACCGCGACCTCGTGGTCCTCGTCGGGACCGTCGCCTCGGCCAACGCCGGGGAGTTCGTGAAGGCATCGGGCCGGTGGACGGTCGATCGCACCCACGGCCCCCAGTTCACCGCCGAGCGCATCGAGTCACACCCGCCCACCTCGCGCGAGGGAATCGCCCGCTTTCTCGCGAGCGGCCTGATCCGGGGCGTCGGCCCACACTATGCCAGTCTGCTGGTCGCTCGTTTCGGCGAAAGCGTCTTCGACGTCATCGAGCGGGAATCTGGCCGCCTCGAGGAAATCGAGGGCATCGGCCCCGGGCGTCGCCGCACGATCAAGCAGGCATGGGAGGAACAGAAGGCCGTGCGGGAGATCATGGTGTTCCTCCACGCCCACGGGGTCTCCACCAGCCGAGCGGTCCGGATCCACCGCACCTATGGTAGCGACGCCATCGCCAAGGTCACCGAAAACCCCTACCTCTTGGCCCGCGATATCCACGGCATCGGATTCAAGACGGCCGACGAGATCGCCAAGCAGCTCGGCGTCCCGCACGATTCGCCCCTGCGCGCATGCGGGGGCCTCGAACACATGCTCCACGAGCAGACCCTCGCGGGTCACTGCGCCCTGCCGCGCGACTCACTCGTCCGCGAGACCGCAAAACTGCTCGACATCGGCGAGGACCGCACCGCCGATGCCCTGGGCCAACTGCTCGCGCGCGGAGAACTCGTCAAAGAGACCATCGGGGGCGAAGACCTCGTCTTCCTCCCCCAATTGCAGGCCGCCGAAAAGGGCATCGCCTCGCGGCTGCGCGCCCTCGCCGGGGTCGCGCCACCCTATCCGCCGATCGACGCCGAGCGGGCGATTGCCTGGTGGGAGGGGAAACACAACAAGACCCTTGCCGCGGCCCAGCGCGACGCGATCCGCGCCGCCCTCGCGCACCGCCTCCTGGTCGTCACCGGTGGCCCGGGCGTCGGAAAGACCACCCTCCTCAATGCGCTGCTCGCGATCCTTCGCGTCAAACGGGTCCGCCCCGCGCTATGCGCACCCACCGGGCGCGCCGCCAAGCGCCTGTCCGAAGCCACCCGCCTCGAGGCCCGCACGATCCACCGCGTCCTCGAGTATCAGCCCGGACGAGGGGGGTTTGCGCGGAACGAGCGCAACCCGCTCGATCACGACCTCCTCGTCATCGACGAATGCTCCATGGTCGATGTGCCCCTGATGCACGCGGTCCTCCGCGCCCACCCCCCAAACGCAGCGCTGTTGCTCGTCGGCGATGCCGACCAGCTCCCGTCCGTTGGGCCCGGCAGCGTCCTGGCGCACATCATCAAGAGCCGCGCGTGCCCGGTCGTCCGCCTCACCGAGATTTTCCGCCAGGCCGCCGCCAGCCGCATCATCGCCACCGCGCACGCCATCAATTCCGGCAGCATACCCGACCTCGAGGGCGCCAGCCCCGACGCCGACTTCCACTTCATCGCGCGCGAGGAACCGGACGCCATCGCCGCCATGGTCCTCTCCCTCGTCCGCGACCGAATCCCCGCCAAGACCGGCCTCCGCCACGGCGACATCCAGGTCCTCTGCCCGATGCACCGCGGCCCCCTCGGCACGCGCGAGCTCAACGCCGCCCTCCAGCGGGAACTCAATCCCCCGCGCCACGACCAGCCGGGCATCCAGCGGTTTGGCTGGGAGTTCCGCCCCGGTGATCGCGTCCTCCAGATCGAGAACAACTACGACAAGGATGTCTTCAACGGCGACATCGGCGAAATCGCCCGCGTCTCGCATGATGACCGCGAACTCCGCGTCCGCTTCGACGAGCGCGAGGTCCCCTACGATTTCGATGAACTCGATGAGCTCCAGCCCGCCTATGCCATCAGCGTGCACAAATCCCAGGGATCAGAATTCCCGGCGATCGTCATCCCCGTCGCCACACAGCATTTCATGATGCTCCAGCGCAACCTCATCTACACCGCCATCACCCGAGGCAAGCGCCTCGTCGTGGCCATCGGCCAGAAGAAGGCGTTCGCTATGGCCGTCCGCAACGCCGATACCACCCAGCGCATCTCCGGCCTGCTCGAGCGGCTCCGCGCCTGACCTGATCGAGAACGCGCCGCATCATTCGTGTGGTAACTTCATGTCGCCCGCTGCCGCCTGACACAGGCGTCCTACAAGAATTGTACGGCGTCTCGGCGAGACGTCGGCGGGCCTAAAGCTGAATAACTTCTGGGGGCGGAGCCGACGCCGATGGTCCCGGCTCGCGCTTCGCGCGCAGCCAAAGCGGTGGCGCCGTCCGGCGGTTGCCGGACTCTGCCGCCGCAGTCCAAAACCCTCCCGGCCCGGAGCCTGGGTCGGGGCACGAGCCGCGCCCGAAGTTTCTGGCTAGCGCCCCTTCTCCGCAGCCTCTTTTTCCCAGGGCACGATCCACTTGAATATCGTGTGCTGGATATCGTCGTATTCCTCGTCGCCCCCTTGGCCCTCGACACCCATCGTTTGCACCTCGATCGGTTTGGCGCCCTTCATGTCGAAGTCGTGCGATAGGATCCTTGACCCCGGCTTGAGTTTCGCCAGCTGCGGCATGAGCCTCACATTCAGCTTCGGCAAAAGGTATAGCGTCACCACGCTCGCCGGGGTCAGGTCCACCGCGAACACGTCCGCCTGCTGGATGGTCACGAGGTGCTCCACGCTATTCGATTTAACGTTGGCAAGCGATTCCGCGACGCGGCGCGGGTCCAGGTCAAAACCCACCGCCTTGATCCCGTACCGCCCTGCGGCCGTCACCACGATGCGCCCGTCGCCACAACCGAGGTCGTACAGCACATCGCCCTCCTTGATTCCCGCCATCGAGAGCATCTTGTCCACCACCGCCTGCGGCGTCGGCACGAATTGAACATCCAACCCGCGCGTCTCGACCCCGCATTCCACCTCGTCCGGTTCGGCCCACAAAGGATCCCCGAAACCGCCGATCACAAACCATCCAGCCAACAACCAAGCACGCATACGGCACTCCTCCTTTTGGAGTAACGTACGACGGCAAGAGGGCAAAATCCACCCCCCCACGTGCCTGCCTTCGGATCAGGCACCATGCCCTGCGCCCCGATACCCAAATCGTCGAAAAAGATCGGGATGCTCCCGCTCTTGTGAGGTCTGGCTCCGGCTATTTCCTGCCGCGTCGTTTCTTCTTTGGTCTGTCTGGAATGGGAACGCTCTTTCCCCCGGCCGGATTGAGTTTCTCCAAGACGGCGCCCAGGCGCTCGCGGGCCGCAGTGGCGGCAGGATCCTGAGAATCCGCGGCGACCGCAGCCTCGACAAATGGCGCATCTCTCATGTCGAAGAGCGCGCCCGCCTGATTCATTTTCCATCCGTCGTCACGGACGTACCACCTACCGCCAAGCTGGACGAAAATCCACTCACGCGGGTTGCCCCTGTCACCGCGGAGTTGCGGCGCGAAACTACGACCGTCAAACGTCACGCCCTCCGGCATTTTCGCGCCCGCCAATTCCGCGAACGTCGGGACGAGATCGCTGAAATCCACGAGGTCCCGGATGACGCACCCCTGGGGCGCGGTGCCCTTCCAACTGGCGACGAGCGGCACGCGCGCTCCGCCCTCGAGCATCGATCCCTTGGCGCCGTTGACCTGTCGCCCGCCGATCGTGCCCGATTGCCGCGCCGTGCCGTTGTCCCCGGTGAAGAGGATCAGCGTCTTCTCCCGGATGCCCAGCTTGTCCACCTCGGCCACGAGTTCGCCAACCTGCTTGTCCAGATATGCGACGTTGTCCTCGTAGAGCGCCTCGTGGTTCTTGCCGGTCTCCGGCTTCGTGTCCGGTGTCCGCAGGATGGGGCCATGGACCAGATGAGATGGGTAGTAGTAGAAGAAGGGCCCATCGCGATGCCGCCGGATGAAATCGATTGCAAATGCGTGCGCCACATCCGGGTAATAGATCTCGGCATCCTTCTCGACCAACTGCCCATTTTTCGTGTAGCCCTTCTGCCAGTAGTATCCGCCGGCGCGGGGATCGGTGATGTATTCATCGTAACCCCAGTCGGCTGGCATCTCGCCCATCTGTCGCCATTTGCCGCCCATGCCCGTCGCGTAACCGGCGGCTTTCAGTATTTTCGCCATGGACGGTTCCTGTGCGCTGGACGGTTGGCCGGCGGACTGATTGGTCAAGCCCCCCGTCCGAAAGCCGTACCGTCCGGTGGTGATCAGGCAGCGCGTCGGCCCACAGAGTGGCGCGCTGTAGCACCGCTCGAAACGGATGCCGCTCGACGCCAGCGCGTCGATATGGGGCGTCTTGCCCTTGAAGCGATCCGAGCCATAGCAGCCGACTCCATCGACGCCGTAGTCATCGGCCAAGATCAGCAGAATGTTCGGCCGCGGCGCCGCAGCGGGATTCTCTGCCCAGAGGCGGCCCAGCCCCGCCCAGGCGCAGATGGCGACCGCAATATATGGAATCATCCTCATACGCTCTCTCCTCACATAGGCCTCTCGACCGCCGGGAATGGTTCCATTCCCTTCCGAATCCGAATAGCGCCGCCCGACCGGCTTGAGACATCGGATTTTTTCTCGCGGGCGCTCAAACCCCGGCTACCAATGAGGCATGGAGCGCTCTCTTGTGATGACGTTGATCGGCCCGGACAGACCGGGACTCGTGGGTTCCATCGCCGCCGCCGTCGCCGGGCACGGCGGAAACTGGGAGGAGAGTCGCATGTCGCATCTCGGGGGACAGTTCGCCGGCATCCTCCGCGCCCGCGTGCCCGCCCCCAAGGAAGCCGCGCTTGTCGCCGCCCTGCGCGCCCTCGAATCCCAGGGCCTCCAGATGATCCTTCATCCGGAAGCCGCGTCGGCCAAGGTCCCGGGCGAAGAACTCGTCTCGATGGAGATCGTCGGCCTCGACCGCCCGGGCATCGTCAGCCAGATCTCGGCCGCCCTTGCTCGCCGCGGCGTGAACGTCGAGGAACTCAACACCGAATGCGCAGCGGCGCCGATGTCCGGCGAGGTCATGTTCCACGCCAACGCACAGCTGCGCCTGCCCGCCGGCTGCACGGTCGGGAATCTCAGTGCTGACCTCGGCGCCATCGCGGCCGACCTCATGATTGAGGTGAAAATCAAGTCGCCGCCGCGAGATCAGTGACGGGTTCCCAGACGGAGGACCCGCGCCCTCAGAACAACCGCGGCTGGACGGTTTCCTCTTCGACCAGCGAACCGGAGCGGCGGCGTTGCTGCTCGAGGATCAGCTTGTCGAGGCGGGCGTCGAAGCGCACGGGATAATCGCCCGTGAAACAGGCGATGCAGAAATCGGAACCCTTGCATCCGGTCGCGCGGATCATGCCATCCACGTCCAGATAGCCTATCGAATCGACCCCAAGGTATTTCGCGATCTCATCACGGGTCATCTGGTTGGCGATCAGGTCCTTCTTGTCTGGAAAATCGATGCCATAAAAGCATGGGAACCGGTGTGGCGGGCATGAGACGCGTAGATGGACCTCTTTCGCACCAACCTCACGGAGGTTGACGACCCGGGCTCGCGCGGTTGTGCCCCGCACCACGGAATCATCCACGACCACGACCCTCTTGCCGCGGATCATCTCCTTGATCAGATTGAGTTTCACACGCACGTTGAAGTCGCGGATCAGCTGCGTGGGCTGCAGGAAGGTGCGCCCGATGTAGTGGTTGCGCACGAAGGCCTGCTCGTATGGGATGCCGGACTCCTGCGCAAAACCCTGCGCCGCATAGTTGCCCGAGTCGGGCACCGGTATCACGATGTCGGCATCGACGGGATGCAGCCGCGCCAGCTCGCGGCCCATGCGTTTCCGGGTCTCGCTCACGAACCCGCCCATCAGGATGCTGTCGGGCCTCGCGAAATACACGTGCTCAAACACACAGAATGCCCGCTCGTGCGATGGGTCGACGTAACGGATCGATCGGATGCCGTTGCCGTCGATCACGACGACCTCGCCCGGCTCGACGTCGCGCACATAGTCCGCGCGGATCAGATCAAACGCGCATGTCTCGCTCGAGACCACCCAGGCACCATCGAGGCGCCCCAGGCAGAGCGGACGAAAACCGTGCGGGTCGCGCGCGGCGATCAGCTCGCGCTGGCCCATGATGACGACCGAAAAGGCCCCCTGCACGCGGCGCAGCGCGCTCAAGAGCGACATCTCCTGGCCCTCGCGCCTCGGCTGAATCATGAGGTGGAGAATGACCTCGCTGTCGCTGGTGGTCTGAAAGATAGAGCCCGCATTCTCCAGTTCGTCGCGCAACAGGTTCGCGTTGACGAGGTTGCCGTTGTGCGCGATGGCGATCTGGCCGCGGGCGCAGTTCACCACGATGGGCTGCGCGTTCTTGATGGTGCTCGATCCCGTGGTCGAATATCGGACGTGCCCGATCGCCCGGACGCCGCGCAGGTCCTTGAGCGTCTGCTCGTCGAAAACCTGCGACACCAGCCCCATTCCGCGGTGGAGCCGGAACGCCGCGTCATCGCCCTCGGCCGCCACAATGCCGGCGCTCTCCTGGCCACGATGTTGGAGGGCATACAGGCCGTAGTAGGTGATCTCCGCCGCGTTGGGATGACCGAACACCCCAAATACACCGCACTCGTGCCGCGGATACGGATCCGCCTCGAACTCGCCACCGGCCTGTAATCTGCACAATGCGGCCATGACCCGTGATTCCCGCAATCTTCCCCCGCGGCTCAGCCGCGGAGCAACCGGCCCAGCGCACCACCCCACGCCTCGCGGAGCCGCGCCACCTGCCACAAAATACTAGCATCGGAGGCAATGATCCGCAAAACATCCCCGCCTGTGCGGCCGATGCGATGCGCCGCAACGCCGCGCTCCGCCATGAGCGCCAGCGCCGCCCCAGAATGTCCCTCGGGCACGCTAACGACCACGCGTCCCGGGGCCTCGTTGAAGAGCACCTCGTCGAGGCGGCCCGGAGATGCCCCCGCAAGGGCCAGATCGATCTCTGCGCCCAGCGGCTCGCGCGGCCCAGACATGCAGCACTCGGCCAACGCCACGCCAAGCCCGCCCTCCGAGCAATCGTGTGCGCTGCGGACCCACCCTCTTCGGATCATTTCCAGCAAAGCCTCGTGGGTCGCCCGCTCGACCGCGAGGTCCACCATCGGACACGGCCCGAGACGCCGGCCCAGGATCTCCTTGGCAAACAGGGAACCGCCGAGCCCTCCACCGATGCAACCCACTAGCAGCACCGCGTCGCCCGCTCCCTTGAAATACTGGGTCGTGATGTGTGCCGGATCATCGATGATCCCCACCATCCCCACCACCGGCGTCGGGTCGACCGCCCCCGCCGGCGACTCGTTGTAGAGGCTCACGTTGCCCCCCGTCACCGGCACGCCAAACACCCGGCACCCCTCGGCCACCCCCTCGACCGCCCGCCGCAACTGCCAGAAGATATCCGGCCGCTGCGGATTGCCAAAATTCAAATTGTCGGTCACGCCGATCGGCCGGGCGCCGGAGCACGCGAGGTTGCGCGCCGCCTCGGCCACCGCCAGCTTGCCGCCCTCGTGCGGATCGAGCGCGCAGTGCACCCCGTTGCAATCCGTCGAAACCGCCAGGTACTTGAAGGACCTTTCGCCCACCGGCGGCAGCGCGCCCGGCGGATCGGTGGGCACCCGGACGACCGCGGCGTCGCTGCCCGGCAGCACCACGGTGCCGACCCTCACCATGTGGTCGTACTGCTCGTATACCCATCGCTTCGAGGCGACCGTCGGCACCTCAAGCATCTTCACCAGTGACGCCCCGAGATCCTTCGGCGCGGGAAACTTCTGGGGGTCATAGTCCTCGATCTCGGCCTTCGGTTCCCGTGCCTCGCGATGATAGACGGGCGCCTCCTCGGCCAGCCGCCTCGCGGGGATCTCCGCAACCACCCTGCCCAGGTGCCGCACGCGCATCAGCCCATCGGTCGTCACCCGGCCGATCTCCACGGCATCGAGATCCCATTTGGCAAAAATGCGCCTCACGGTCGCCTCGTGCCCCCGCCGCGCGATGATCAGCATGCGCTCCTGCGACTCGCTGAGCATCAGCTCGTATGCCGTCATCCCCGCCTCGCGCTGTGGCACGAGATCCAGATCGATCTCGACGCCCGAGTGCCCGCGGCTGGCGGTCTCGCACGTGGAGCATGTGAGCCCCGCCGCGCCCATGTCCTGGACGCCCACGATCGACTCCGCGTGCTCGAACAGCTCAAGGCACGCCTCCAGCAGGAGCTTTTCCCGGAACGGATCGCCCACCTGGACCGCCGGGCGGTCCTCCTTGGATTCCTCGGTGAGGTCGCGCGACGCGAACGCCGCGCCCGCGAGCCCGTCTCGCCCCGTCTTGGCCCCCACGTAGAACACGGGATTGCCCTCGCCCGTTGCCTTGCCCAACCGGATCTGGTCGTGGCGGAGCACCCCGAGGCAAAAAACATTCACGAGAGGGTTGCCGGAATAGCTGTCGTCAAACGCGATCTCGCCCGCCACCGTCGGCACCCCGATGCAATTGCCGTAGTGCGCGATGCCGCACACCACGCCATTGAGAAGCCGCCGATTCTCGGCCGCCTTGCGCGACCTGCCCCGGATGTCTCCGAATCTCAACGAGTCCGCCAGCAGCACTGGCCGCGCCCCCATCGTGAAGATGTCCCGCAGTATGCCACCCACCCCTGTTGCCGCGCCCTGGAATGGCTCCACCGCACTCGGGTGGTTGTGCGACTCGATCTTGAACGCCACCGCCCAGCCATCGCCAATGTCTATGACGCCCGCGTTTTCCTCCCCCGCCCGCACCAGTACCGAGGGGCCCTCGGTCGGAAACTTCTTCAGCTCCGGCCGGGAACTCTTGTAGGAGCAATGCTCGCTCCACATCACCGAGAAAATCCCAAGTTCGGTGATGGTCGGCTCGCGGCCCAGGATGTCCTGGATGAGCCGGTATTCATCGGGCGTGAGCCCGTGCCTCGCCACCAGCCCTGGCGTCACCTCCGCATCCTCGGGAATCTTGCCCATGCCACGCCTCAATCGCCGCTCAACCGTGCCGCCCGGCACGCGCGCACCGCGTCCGAGAGGCTCTCGAAAATCAACCGCCCATCCGCCGATCCCAGGATCGCCTCGGCCGCCCGCTCGGGGTGCGGCATCAGGCCGAGGACATTGCCGCGACCGTTGCACACCCCGGCGATGTCACCCAACGAGCCATTGGGATTCGATCCTTCAGAGTATCGGAAAACCACCTGCCCGCCGCGCTCGATCCGCGCCAGCGTCTCCGCATCGGCAAAGTAATTCCCCTCGCCGTGGGCCACCGGCATCCGCAATACCTGCCCCGCCCTCATGCGCCCCGTGAACGGAAGGCCCGCGTTCTCCACCCGCAGCACCACCTCGCGGCACGCGAAACGCAGTTCCCGGTTGCGGATCAGGCAGCCCGGCAGCAGCCCCGCCTCGCACAAGATCTGAAACCCATTGCAGATCCCCAGCACGAATCCCCCCCGCGACGCGAATTCGCCCACCGCCCGCATGACCGGAGAAAACCGCGCGATCGCCCCGCAGCGCAGATAGTCCCCATACGAGAATCCCCCGGGCACCAGCACGACCTCCGCATCGCCCAGTGAACGCTCCTTGTGCCAGAGATATGCCGCGTCTTTGCCCATCACCGAACGCAGCACGTGGATCAGGTCCTGATCGCAGTTGGACCCGGGAAATTGGAGCACCGCCCACTTCATCGGCGCGCCCGGCGCCCCTTCGCCATGGCCTTGCCAGGCTTCGCCGACTTCCGCGCCGCTTTCGCCGCCGCGCGCGCCTTGACGCCCTTGGACCCCCGCCTCGCCCCCCGAGCCGCCTTCGGCGCAGCCCCTTTCGCCTCCGCGCCCCTCTCAAAAAGCAGCGAGTACTCCTCGATCACGGGATTCGAGAGCAACTCGTGGCAGATCACCTCCAACCGTCGCCGCGCCTCCGCCTCACCTATGCCATCCAACTTCAATTCGATGAATTTTCCCACGCGCGCGTCCACTACCGCCTCGAAACCCAAATGGTGGATCGCCTCCTTCACCGCCTCACCCTGCGGGTCCAGCACCGTCCGCTTCGGCATCACCGCGATAAGCGCCTTCATCGGCAACCAGATAATCAGATTCCCGCCCCGCGTCCATCACGAAAGAAGAGTCTTTGCCGATCCCCCCCCCATTCCACGGCGGCCCCCAATCACCCAGCTAACATTGCCTCGCGCACCTACCGAATCCCCGCCAGCAAAGGACTCGGGTCAAATTGGAACGCATTGGTTAACAACATGTTACACACAAACCAAGAACACCGATCCGCCCACTTCCCCACGGCATCACCCATCCCTATGTTCTTCCCCCTGTGCGGAACTCCGCCGCGCCCAAGTCGTTCCACAGCCGATGGCGAACACTTCAAGCCCACGCCATGGGGCTCGGCTCCACAAACGCGCTGGACTAGGCGGTTCAGCCCCCTATACGATTCCGGTACTCCGTTTCGACGGCGAATCGCTCTTGATGCACCCTCGTTCGGGGCGATCAGTCCCCGGCCATCGAAAGGTCGGCTTGGGTCGTTGAACTGGAGAAAGGCCAAACGATGAAATTGATTTGCCAGAGTCCCCTCCAAGCAAGCCCGGCCCGACGCAGTTTTCTGCCCGCCCTTGTCGCTGCGCTGATGGGTCTGGCCAACCATGCCGCGGCACAAACCAGTGGCACTTGGGCGAACGCGACCAGCGGCGGCCTCTGGAGCGATTCCAACAACTGGAGCGGGGCTGCGGTGGCCGATGGTTCCGGCGCGGCCGCCTTCTTCAACGCGCTCGATATCACGGCGAATAACACGGTGCACCTCGACACGGCCCGCACCATCGGCTACCTGACTTTCGGCGACACCGCCACCAACACGCCCGCCGGATGGACCATCGACAACAACGGTAACGCCGCCAACATCCTGACCCTGGCCGGTACCACGCCCACCATTACGGTCAACGCCCTCGGGACAAACCGGATCGACAGGTCCGCCACGATCAGTGCCGAGATCGCCGGAAGCAGCGGCTTCACCAAGGCCGGCGCGGGTCTCCTCAACCTCACGGCCTCCAATTCCTACACCGGGGCGACCACCATCAGCGGCGGCAACGGGATACTGGCCATCTCCCACGCAAATGCGCTGGGTTCGACGAATGGCGGCACGACGGTCGCCAGCGGGAATCAGTTGCGCCTGACGGGGGGCATCACCGTCGATGGCGAGGCGCTCACGATCAGCGGCAACGGCGCCAGCCCCGGCGATAGCGAACGCCGTGGGGCGCTGCGCAGTCATAGCGGGAGCAACGTCTGGACCGGACCCATCACCATCGCTGGAAGTTCGGAAACCTGGATCACCACGGGCTCCGGCAACCTGACGGTCAGTGGCGGGATCACCGGCAGCACCGCCACTCTGCGCTTGGACCAGGGATCGCCTATCATAACCGGCAATCCGATCAATCTCGGATCAGGTGGTTCGCTGTTGGTGAACAGCAGCGCGCGCCTGGATGTCGGTGGCAACACTTTCGGCACCCTCAGGATCGACTGGGGCGGCAACCTGACCACGACCGTCGCGGGCGCCATTCCGACCAACGTCACGCTGCTCATGGGCACCGCAAGCACCCTTTCGCAATCTGGGATCGGCACCTTCAACCTGTCTGGCTTCGATGCGACCATCGCGAGGCTCACGGACGGGGGCACCAACTATGTCAACGAGGTGATCAACAATTCCTCTGCCACGGCGGCAACGCTCACGATCAACCAGTCGGCCAACACCAATTATCTGGGGAGGATCACCGGCAACCTGGGCCTGACCAAGGGTGGCGCGGGCACGCTGACCCTCGGCGGCAGCAACACCTATTCCGGCGGGACGATCGTCTCAAACGGCACGCTGCTCGTGAACGGCCGACACATCGGCGGCGGCCAGTACCTCGTCGCATCCGGCGCCACGCTCGGTGGCACAGGGGTGATCAGCGCGGCCCTGGCCAGCATCAGCGGGGGCGTCGTCGCCCCAGGCAACTCGATCGGCACGCTGACGTTCAATGGGAACGCGGACTTGGACGGCATCCTCAAGATCGAGCTGGATTCGAGCGGGCTCGGCTCAAGCGACCTGCTGTTCGCGACGGGTTCCCTAGACATTGCATCGGCGACCCTGGATTTCGATCTCCTCGGGGGCACGCTGGACGACGAGGCCTACGTCTTCGCGCAATACGGTGCCCTCGTGGGTACCTTTGCAAATACTTTGGATGCGCCCAGCGGCTACCAGATCAATTACGCCTACAACGGCAACCAGATCGCGCTGGTCATTCCCGAACCCTCGGCGCTCGCCCTTCTCTTGGTCGGCGTCGCCACGGTGGCCATCTGCAGGCGCCGGAGAAACGGGTGACGATTTCCCCATCTGATTGAATCGGAGGAATGCCACGGTCTGTTCCGGCGCCCAGCGCCCTCGGCCAACAGCCCGTTGAAAAACCCACACAACGGGCTGCTAATCGCGGGATTCCGGTCCCCTCTCGCGATTCGACATCCCGCGGGTTCTGTGTTAAACAGCGGCGTCCAGCGCTGGCGCCGCGGCCCGCGGCAAGGAGGATTCGATGCAACCGAAGGCCCGTCACCGTTTCTCAAACCCCGCAGTCTCGGCCCTGTGCATGGCGCTCGTCACCACGACCGCGCTTGCCCAACCGGCCAGGGAGTCGCGCCACATCACCGTCTCGGTCGTCCTCGGCCTCAAGGACAAGGAGGCCACCGTCTGGGAGGGCAAGATCACTCCCACCAACTGCGAGGTGGTGGACGCCGATGGCTGGCGCTTCGCGGGCGATGATTATGTCACCAAGACCGACTACCGTATCAAATCCCGTCCCTTCATCGCGCGCTTCGCCACGCTCAACCCGAAATTCGATATCACCAAGACCCCTATCACCCCGAACGGAATCGTCCTCAGCCTCGCGACCGCCGGACCCGGCGCCACCCTCAAAATATCCACGCCCAAGGGCGACATCGACATCGCCTTTGGATCCTTGGGCTACGGGCCCACTCGCATGTCCCTCAACGGGGAAGCTGAGATACGGCGCCTGCCGAACTATTCGCCCGTGGTCCTCTCCCCAAAGGAAGACAGCTGTCCGGCCGCGGCGATTGGCAAAGACGGGTTCATCGCCAGCTACATCGCCCTCACCCACGGCCCCAACTTCGACGCGCCGTTCAGATTGCCCGGCGACGCCGGCGCCCCGCGCAGTGGTAAAAAGAAGGGCAAAGGCAAGAAGGCCGCCGGCGATGGCGGAGGCGTGCCCGAAGTGAAAGCCCCCGAGAACTTCGACTTCCTGGCGGCTCCATCCGGCGGCGATCAGGTGTTGTTCATCGCCCAGCAAGACGGCGCCTGGGGCCAGCCCGAACCTGTCACCGATCCCGGCCAGCGCGTGCTCGGCACCGCGGTCGCGATCGATGGCGAGGGCCGGGCGTGGGTCTTCTGGTCAGCGCGCGATGGGGAGAATTGGGACATCTTCGCCCGTGCCCGGTCCGGGGGCACGTGGTCCCCGGCCATCCGCGTATCCACCGCCAGGGGATCTGACCTGTTCCCCCGCGCAACCACCGACGCCAAAGGCCGAGTTTGGGTCACCTGGCAGTCGCTGGGCGACTCCAGCGCCGACATCCTCGCCGCCACCCAGAAGGGCGACGAGTTCTCCCCACCTGAAATCATCGCCTCAGGCCCCGCCAATGAGTGGGAACCCGCCATCGCCGCCTCGACCGACGGACAGGTCGCCATCGCTTGGGATACCTACGAGGCCGGCAATTATGACGTCATGGTCCGGCTCTGGAGCAACGGCCAATGGGGAGATGCCCAGGCCGTCACCCGAGGCCCGCTCGGCGAAGCCCGGCCCAGCATCGCCTTCGACACGCGCAACCGGCTCTGGATCGCCTACGAGGTCGCCCCGGAAAACTGGGGCAAGGATTTCGGGCCATACGACTTCGCGCCCAACCGCACCGCCCTCTACCAGAACCGCTCCATCGGCCTCCGCGTGCTCGACGGCTCACGTTGGCTCGCGCCCGAATCCGGGCCGGCAGAGGCATTCCCCGCAAGCAAAGCCCGTCCCGGCGCGGGGATCATGGTGGCCGAACAGGACCGGCGCCTCCTAGCCCACCCGCGCATCGCCATCGCCGAGGACGGTCGCGTGTGGCTTTCCGCGCGCGCCAAGATCGCTCGCTTCGAGGCCCCCAGCGGCGACACATGGGTCGAATACCTCACCTTTCTCGACGGCGAGAAGTGGCGCGCGGCATTCCCCTCCCTCGGTTCCGACGCCTTTCTGCATCAGGCCGCCGATCTCCTGCCCACCCCAAAATTGGGCGTGGCCATGGTCGCGGTCTCCGACGGTCGTTTCCGCGCCGCCGCGCGCACGAATCTCCCGCCGCTCTACACCAGGCGTTCGCCCGACGCCCCGCCCGCCAACACGCGCGCCCACCCAGAATACCCCGACCCCATTTTCAATCAGGAGCTTTACCTCATCGAAACCGGCAGCATCGCCAGGCAAGACTCGGACCCCAATCTCATCGAGACCGCAGCCGCCACACCCGTGCCTCCCCCGCCCGATCTGGTCGCGGAAGCCCAGCAGATCAGGGCCTTCCGCGAATACCGCGCCGAGGTCGGCGGCAAACCGCTGCGCATCGCCCGCGGCGAATTCCACCGCCACACCGAGCTCTCTGGGGACGGCGGCGGCGACGGCTCCATCTTCGACATGTGGCGCTACGCAATGGACATGGCCCGCCACGACTGGATCGGCTGCGGCGACCACGACAACGGCAGCCGCGAATTCTCCTGGTGGCTCACGCAAAAGACAACGTCCGCGCACACGATCCCGGGCGTGTTCTTCCCCGTCTGGTCCTACGAGCGCAGCAATAACTACCCCGACGGTCACCGCAATGCCGTGTTCGACCACGAGGGCGTCCGCCCCCTCCCCCGCCTCCGCAGTGGCCTCGGCAAAATCATGGACGACCTTGGCCCCGACGCCCAGCGCCCCAATTCGCCCGACAGCCTCATGCTGTTCAAGTACCTCGGCGCACTCGGCGGAATCTGCGCGAGCCATACCAGCGGCACGGATATGGGTACGGACTGGCGCGACTTCGGCGGCAAAGTGGAGCCCGTCGTCGAGATCTACCAGGGCGACCGAAATAGCTATGAGCGCCCCGACGGCCCCCGGGCCAGTTCCGCCCAGTTCTCGCTCGGCGGCTTCCGGCCCTTCGGCTTTGTCTCCCTCGCGCTCAAAAAGGGTTACCGCCTCGGATTCGAGTCCTCGTCCGACCACACATCCACCCACATGAGCTACTGCTGCGTCTTCGCCGAGGAACCGACGCGCGCCGCGGTCGTCGAAGGCTTGAGAAGAAGGCACGTCTACGGCGCCACAGACAACATCATCGCCGACGTCCGCTGCGGCGAACACCTCATGGGCGACGAGTTCACCACCGACAAACCACCCACGATCCGGGTCAAGCTCGTCGGCACGGCCCCATTCGCCGAGGTCGTCATCATCAAGGACGACGAGATCGTCTACTCCTCGAAGCCCGATAAACAGGCCGTCGAATTCGAGTGGACCGACGCCAAGCCCATTCCGGGGAAGACCAGCTACTATTACGTCCGTGGCACCCAGCAGGGCGAAACCTCCTCGCGCAAAGCAAAGTCCCCCACCAACGAAAACATCGAGATCCCCATAAATAATGGCGAGGTCGTCTGGACCTCGCCCATGTGGATCACCCCAAAGTGACGCCGCGGGAAATGACGCCGACCCGCGGCCGAAGGCGTGAGTGTCGGGTCGATGCGATTCACCGTGGACGGGGCGTGATTCGCGCCTAAGCTGCAATTCATGAAACAAGCGATGGTCTACCTGTGGGCCGGTTTGGCGGGTGCAATGGCGCTGGCTGGTTCGGCTCGCGCGGGAACGGTGCTGATCGGTGAGGAGCGACCGCTCCCAGACGGCCAGGCCAAAGAGGCGATGATCTTCGTCGCGCCGACCGGCGTGCGCATGGGCACGCTCGCCATGGGCGGGACGCTGGCCTCCAAGAATGACTACCTGATCTTCCGCGCCGACAAGCAGCTCGTCTGGATCGTCCAACCCGAAAAAAATCAGTATTCACAATTGGACAAGAAGATGATGGCCGGCGTCACCGAAAAACTCTCGGCGGCCGCCGGCATGCTGCAGGCGCAGATGGCCATGATGCCCCCCGAGCAGCGCGCGCAGATTGAGGGGATGATGAAGGGCCTGGGCCTCGGTGGGGGCAACCAGACACAGACCCAGCCACTCGTTCAGAAGGTCGCGTCCGGAGAAAAGATCGGGTCGTGGACCTGCGACCGCTACGCCACCCGGACACCCGACGGCAAGCTGCTGCAAGAATCGTGGGTCGCCCCCGCCGACGCCACCACGCTGCCTGCCGAGGACGCCGCGTCCCTGCGCGCCATGGGAACGTTCTGCGAAGACTTGAGCAAGGGCGTCCAAGACGCAATGAAGGGCGTCATGCCGGGATTCAGCCTGCCTGTCGGCGGCGACGCACTGAAGGGCCTGCCGGTCCGATTCATCTCCTATGACGCCGCGGGGAAACCCGACTCGCAGTGGGAACTCAAGTCCATCCGCCAAGAGACCGTGGCCGCTGATACATTCGACGTGCCCCCGGGATTCAGCCAACAGAACCTGACGCCCCCAGCCATGGGCTCAGGCATCCCAGGCGGCCTGTTCCCTGGCACCCGCTGACCGATGAAACTCCCCCTGCTCGCCCTGCTGCTGACGGCGTCCCTCGCCAACGCCGAAACCCCAAAACCCAACATCATCATCCTGCTCGCCGATGACATGCGCTGGGACGCCATGTCCTGCGCTGGCAACGCCGTGCTGAAAACCCCAAACATCGACCGCCTAGCCGCGGATGGCACCCTTTTCCAAAACGCGTTTGTGACAACCTCTATCTGTGCCGTGAGCCGCGCCTCCATCCTCACGGGCCAGTACGCGCGCCGCCACGGCATCAACGACTTCAAAACCCCCATCGCCAATCTCGCAACCACATATCCGAGCATCCTTCGGAAGAACGGTTACTGGACAGGCTTCATGGGCAAGTGGGGCACCGCGCAGAATGATCGCGAATACTTCCAGCGCTGCGCCATGGAATTCGACTTCTGGGCCGGCGACATGGGCCAGACCTCTTATTGGCATGGCAAGAACTGCAACTACGTCAACAACGATGGCACAACGAATCGGGCCAATTTTTTCTGCGATTGCCCCAAGGATGCCCGGGCCAAAGACGGCACCGGAGAGAATGGCCCACACCCATCGCTCCAGAACCCCCAGCACCTTGAGACACAGATCCTCCCCGAAAAAATCCGGAGCTTCCTCGACCAGCGCGACCCCGCGAAACCTTTCTGCCTGTCGGTCAGCTTCAAGGCGCCCCACGGTCCATGGGGCGGCTTCGCCCCAGAGTTTGAAAAAAATTTCTCCGGCATCGAGATGCCATCCCGCCCCAACGTCTCCAGGGAAGATGCCCTCCGCCAACCCGACTTCCTGCGGGCCTCGCTCGAGAACGATAGGGGCCTCAAATTTGCCGAGGACCCCTCGATCGACGGTCCCCGCCAGAGCAACCAGCGGCAGTACTACCGCCTCATCGAGGGCATCGACCGATGCGTCGGCGGCCTCTCGTCCGAACTGCGCAAACGCGATCTCGCCAAAAACACCGTCATCTTTTTCACGTCCGACAACGGACATTTCCTCGGCGAGCATGGCTTTTTCGGCAAATGGCTGATGCATGAGGAATCCATACGCGTTCCCCTGATCGTCTCTGGTCCCTCCGCCATCGTCGGCCGACACGGCCAGGCCTGTGGCGAGATGGCGCTCAACATCGACATCGCCCCCACCACGCTCGATCTGGCGGGAATCCCCACACCGCCCACGATGCAGGGCCGCAGCCTCCTGCCCCAGCTCCGCGAACCGAACCGGCCCATCCGCGAAAGCTTCTTCTACGAGCACGCCCCCAAGCCACCCAGACACATCGAGCCCTGCGAGGGTGTTCGCACCCGCGACTGGAAATACATCACCTACACCAAACAGAACGGCCCCGGCGCCGAGGCCCTCTTCGACCTCAAGAACGACCCCTTCGAAACAACGAACGTCGTGCCCGATCCCTACTACAGGCCGAGACTCACCGACATGCGCGAGCGCGCCGAGACATTCCGCAGATCGCTCAGGTGACGCCCCCCTCACCCCGGGCAACATTGACGCGGACGCCCCGGCGCCGGGCGATCTCCACGGCCGCCTCCATGAAGATCCATTCGAAACTCAAGTCGTGATACCTCGGATCCATCCGATCGGCTGGCCGTGTCATGAACTGATACTCCGACGTGTCTTTGAGCCCGCGGTGACCGTCGAACCCCGTGATCGTGATCTCCTCCTGCGCCCCCGATAGCAGCCACAGGGTGATGTAGAAACCTGTAGTCAGCCGAAGTCCCGTGTTCCCCGACCGGCGCCTGACGGCGCGGTTGTACGCCTCGAACCATGCCCCATCCCGCCCCCGGTTCACTGGAAAGTTGAATACCCGCGCGCCTTCGTCACGCAACATCCGCGCCCCCTTGCCCGAATCGAACACGAACACGAGCGGGCGCGCCGGATGCCGCAGGGCGAAATCCTCCACGATGCCTGCCGTCGGGCTCTTGCGGGTCACGATCGCATACGGCGCAAGATGCGAATAGCTCCCGACACCCAACATCTTGTCATTCACGAAGACCGCACCGATATCTTCGCCGCGCAGCCATGCCTCCGGGCACTGCGTCAGCCCAGATCCTATCACGACCAATCGTCGCGGCTGCGGCCGGCCCAGCACAACCGGCGCAAAAGGGCAATCGCGAAGCAATGGGTGCAGCCCGCGCAGATCCCGGTCCCTCGCGCCCAGCCACGCGCCACGCACCCCAAGTGCCGCCCTCTCCCAGAAAGTCATCCCTGGAATCATTAACTGCGCACACTCTGCCCACCTCTCTCCGCCCTTTCAATGCCGACTCGCGCCCATGGCGGCGCTGCGGTATGAGTGTCGGGCGTGGATCTGCTGCCGCACCCGTTCCGCCGACTGTGGCCCGGTTACCGCATCGTCATCTTCATGCCCAATTGGGTGGGAGATGCGGTGATGGCCACCCCCACCCTGCGCGCCCTGCGCCACCATTTCGGCACCGTCTCTCGTCTCGTCGGAATCGCCAGGCCCAACGTGATCGGCGTCCTGGAGGGTTGCCGATTCCTGGATGAGCTGTGGCCCTTCGACCACCGCTCCCCAGACAACGCAGTCCGTGCCAAGGCGGTGGCCGCACGCATGCGCCGACGGCGCTTCCATCTGGCCGTCCTGTTGACCGACAACGTCCGCACCGCCGAATTGGCCAGGGCCGGCAGCGCCAGGAGACGGATTGGCTACGCCCGCAACGGCCGCGATCACCTGCTCACAGAACCCCTTGGTCCACCCGGCGCAAACGGCGAATGGCCGCGCGCCGTCGCCGTAGATTATTACCTCGGGATCGCCCGCGCCCTCGGTTGTCCAGTGGGAAACCCGCGGATGGAAATCGCCACCAGGCCCCAGGACGAGGCCGGGGCCTCGGCCGCATTCGCCGCGCTGGGACTCCCGGAGAATGGTTCCGTGATCGCACTGAATTCCAGCGGCGCCTATGGTGGCGCGAAACTCTGGCCCGATGAATACTTCGCCGAGTTGGCCCGCCGCATCGCCACGGAACTCGGCCGCCACGCGCTCGTCATCTGCGGGCCAGAAGAGCGCGACCGCGCGCGCCAGATCTGCCGCGCCGCGGGTCACCCGAACGTCGCGCACATGGCTGGCCAGGATGTCTCCCTCGGCCTGACGAAGGCCTGCCTCAGGCGCTGTGCGGCGCTGGTCACGACCGACAGCGGCCCACGCCACATTGCCGCGGCCTTTGGGCTGCCCGTCATCGCGCTCTTCGGGCCAACCGCACCCGAGTGGACCGACACGCACTACCCCATCGAATCGTGGCTCAGGATTCCCGTCGAATGTGGCCCATGCCAGCAGAAGGTCTGCCCGTTGGAACACCACCGCTGCATGCGAGGACTCAGCGTGGACACCGTCATGAGCGAACTCCGTCGGGCCCTCGCCAGGACAGGTGCCCTGCCATGAGGGTTGGACTCATCCTCAACCGGTTCGACCCATCCTGGGGCGGACTGGAGAACTGGACGTGCCATTACGCCCGATGGCTCGCGGAAGAAGGGCACGGCGTTCACGTGGTCGCCTTCGTCATCAAGTCCGCAGCCCTTCCTCCGGGTGTTGAGCCTTTGCAGGTGACCAGACCCAAGTCTTTCGCCGCGCGCGCCTCCGCCCTGGAAAATGCGGTCCGCCAACTGGCGCCGGACATCATCCACGACACCGGAAGCATCGGCTACTGCGACATCTACCATCTTCACGGAGGGACGCGCCTCGCCTCCCGCAAGGCCGAGTGCCCCGCCCGCCCACTCATGCAGAGATGGCGGGAATTCCTCGTGCCCAAGTGGCGCCGATGGTACCGCGCGCACAGGCGCGTCGAAGAACGGGCGTTCGCGAACCCCAGGGTCACCCTCGTTGCCGTCTCCAATCTGGTCCACGAACAACTCGTATCACTCCACCGCGTCGACCCAGCGAGGATCCGGGTCATCCGCAACGGCATCGACACGCGCCGATTTTCACCATGCGGACGCGACGCCAATCGCCCCCGGATCCGCGCCGAATTTGGCGCGGGCGACGCGATCGTCTTTTTGCAGGCCGCCCAGAACTTCGCCCTCAAAGGGGCCGAAAATGTCCTCCGGGCTCTGGCGATCACCGCCAGAACCGAGCCCGCGACCGCCCTGCAATATTGGTTGGCGGGCAATGGCCCCGTGGAACAGTACCGGCAGAAGGCCCGCCGCCTGGGCGTCGCCGACCGGGTCCGCTTTCTCGGCTACGTCAAGGACCTCAGGCCCTTCTACCACGCCGCCGACGCGATGGTGCATCCCGCCTTCTACGACCCGTGCCCACTGACCACACTGGAGGCCTTGGCCAGCGGCCTCCCGGTCATCACATCCCCCCACAATGGCTCCTCCGAGATGATGGCAGACGGCCTCGATGGTTTCATTGTCCCGGACCCGTCTGACGCGCGGACCCTCGCGGCCGCCATGCTCGCCCACAAGACCCCGGATGGCTGGGCGCAGATGGGCACGGCGGCCGCCGGGCGCGCAAATCGGTTCCGCGACATTGACCAGTTCGTCAAAATCACATCCCTCTACGAGGAAGTCATGCGCCACCGGACGGCGACCGGCCGATAGGCGTTGCCACCTCGATCGTGCGACGTTTCAATGGAACCCGTGCCATGCCAGTCATAATGGGTTTCACCTACAGCACATTCGATCCGGCCAGCCGTTTCAGATTCATCCAATACCGCCCCCACTTCAAAAAGGCCGGCTGGCGCGCCCTCGTCCGGCCCAATATCCCCCCACGGCCTTTCCCGAGACCATTCCACAAACAGCCGTGGAAATCGCGCTACAAACTGGCCCTCCGATGGCTGCGGGAGATCGCGCGCCGACGGGATATCCGCGATGCCGCATCCGTCAACGTCGTCTTCGTCAATCGCGATACCCTCGACTGGGACATCGGCTGGGAGCAGGCCCTGCTGCGGAGCAATCCCCGCGTCATTTACGATTTCGATGACGCCATTTACTTCGGGGAACAGGGACCCCAGGTCCAGTGGATGTGCGAGAACGCCCGATGGGTCACCGCGGGAAACGAATACCTCGCGAACCATGCGCGCCGATTCACCGATCGCGTCACGGTGCTGCCCACGGCCGTGGACACCGACCGCTACCTCGTCCGCGACTACGAGGAACCCACCGCCGGTCCCATTCGCGTCGGCTGGCTCGGCTCGGACCTCTCCATCAAGATGACCCTGTTCCCGCATTGGGAGACACTCGGCCGCCTGCAACGGACCCTCGGATTCGAGTTCGTCATCGTCTCGCGACCCAGACCGTGTCCCCCCTCCGCCGATCTCCGCTGGCGCTGGATTCCGTGGTCTCCCCGCGTCGAGGAAAGAATCTCCGAACAAATGGACATCGGCCTCATGCCGCTGGTTGACGAGCCGTTCCAGCGACACAAGTGCGCCACGAAGATCCTCCAGTATATGGCTGGAGGATTGCCATTCATCGCGACGCCCCTCGGCGTCAACGCCCAGATCATCGCCGCCAGCGCCGCGGGGTTCGCCGCGCGGTCCGAGAACGAATGGGCGGAAACCATCGGCGCCCTCATCCGCGACCCCGCCCTGCGCCATCAGATGGGCCATCGAGGCCGCCACCACTGCGAGGCAGAATACTCCGTGCGCCGGTGGTTTCCCGTTCTGCTCGAAATCGTCGAGCGCCTCCGCGCCGCTGCCTGAGGACGGATCGGCCTGCGGCGCACAAACGCCGGGTTGACCGACCGCATCAGGGCAGGCGCCCGGCACCGATGATTCGGGGGGGCACCATCACCCGGCGCACCTTGACATCGCGCATCCCGCCGAAAAACACATCCCTGACCGCCTGCTCGCTAAAACGGTAGTAATCCCCCGGGTAATCGTGCACCACCAGCGTCGGCGTCGATGCGCGCATCGCCTCGGACAGGCGCCGCCCCCCCGATGCCGCTCCCCGCCGTTTGATCCGTTCCAGCCAACGGTGGCTCGCGTAGCCCGGAACCCCGATGATCACCACCGCCCCCGGCCTCCCCACCCGCCTCAACTCCTCCAGCGTCCTCCAAAAGAATGGATCGTGCTCCAATGTCGCGTTACAGAGGATCGTGTCAAAACTGCGGGATTCGAACATGTCGAGCCGATTGGCATTGGCCTGCACGATCTGGAAATCCCGGAACTGCGATGGCGGATCCAGATTGACCCCCACCTTCCGCGCGGCATGCGCCAGCGCATCGAGGCACAGCAGCGAATCGGGCCCGGGTACCGCCCCTATCTCCAGTACCGAACCCAGCGCGCCATACTCGCGACAGATCCGTCCAAACTCGCGGAAAATACGGGGATGCATCTCGTTGCTCGACCGCCATCGCGGCACCCGTATGCTATCTCCTGAGACCGTTAGCACAAGCGCTGCACGCTGATCATGAGCCCTGGCGACACTCCCCTCGACGCACTCCGCCATGCCATGGCCGGATTCTCTCCCCCCATCGTCGTCTACAACAAATCGCACTCCGGAAGCCGACTGCTGGCGAACCTCCTCGAGGCCAGCGGCATCTTCCTCGGCGCCAACCTCAACGAATCGCGCGACTCGCTCGATATCCTGCGCCTCGTCGAATCCCTCGTCGGCCAATATTACCCCGACTACGGGCCCCTTTGGAAAAACCCGCGCGATGGCGGCGAATTGGCCGATTTGGCGCGATCCGCATTCGACGCGCACCTGGAGGGATGCTGGCCGGGCCAACCGTGGGGCTGGAAACTCTGCGAGACCGCCTACGTCCTCCCGGTCATCGATCGCATCTTCCCCGATGCGAAATATATCCACCTCATCCGCGATGGCCGCGACGTGGCTTTCTGCGACCACCAGGCCCCAAACACCGCCTTCTGGCGCAAGATCTACTTCGACACCGACCGCATCCGCGTTTGGCACGGCGATCGCCTGAAGAAGGAGCAGTACCTGAGGCGCAGCCATGTCTATAACGCCATCCACTGGACGAACAGCGTCGCCGTGGGCCGCGCGTACGGTGCCATGATGCGCGAACGCCTCCTCGAGGTCCGCTACGAGGACCTCTGCCTTTCGTTCGACAAGACTGCCCGCGAGATCCTGCGCTTCGCGGGCATCGCCAGGCCGGAACCCGCGATCCGCGCCGTCGCCCCCTCCGTGCGAACCGCGTCCATCGGAAAGTTCAGGGCCGCCCACAAGAGGCAGTTGCAGGAGGTGCTGGCCATCGAAAAACCCCTTCTCCTGTCCCTCGGCTATCTCCAGGAGGACTCCGAGAAACCCCTCGTCCAACCACGGCGCCGCGCCCCATGGTGGCGCCGCCTCATCTCCCGCCACACCTGAGGAGTTCCCGCACGCACACCGTGACCGCCGTCGGCCCATCCGGCACATGGCCACCGGACGCCGCCTCGTACTTCGCCGTCGCCAGCTCGCACTCGCTCCTCGGCACATGCCCCTCCCGCAAGAACGACGCCTCCTCCCAGAGGGGCGCGTGATTGCCCAGCGCCCTTGCGGCGGCCACAATTTCGATCGGCACGGGTTGCACCGCATGGTAGATCCCCGCTGGCGCACCCTCCACGACGCGCAACCATCGCGTAGAAAAATCCTCAAGCCACGTCGCCGATTGCCTGCCCGGCAGTATCCGCCGATAATCGCGAAGTTTGGATAGCAGATTCCTGGGGTGATCGCCCCCGCTGAAAGCCAGCCTGATCCGGAATATCCACGCGTCCCCGATATCGCGAATCCGTCCCTCGGCCTCCAGTTTGTGCCGCGCGTACACCGTCCTCAGAAAATTCGGTGCGTCCCCCTCCGCAAATGGTCCGCGGCCGTGAAAGACGCATCCCGTCGAAAGGTGCGCGAAGGCCACCCCCCTCGAGGCGCACACGCGCGCCAGGCTCTCTGGCAGGGCCACGTTGGCCTCGCGGCTCTTCTCCGCATTTCGCTGGACGTCATCCACATTCCGCCCGTTCCAGCCCGAGGCATTCAGCATCACCCTGGCGGGATGCGCGTCCAGCCATCGCTCGAGTTTCCCGGGATCGCAGTAATCAACCCCTGCCCGTGACAGCAACTCATATCGCCTCCCCGCCGACGCCAGCCCCCGCGCGATCGCCGTCCCCACGAAACCCGCACCGACCACCACTACCATTGATCAATCCTAGTCGATCGCGCCGCCGCCCGCCAGTGCCCCCTGGATGTGCCTGACGACCTCCGCCACCGGGATTGAGTCCAACGCCGCCCGGCAGTCGGCACAACCGGTCCGCAGTCCACACCCCAGAGGATAGCCGGGATGCGGCACCGCAATATTCCTCTGAGATGCATACCCCGTCACCGCTGGGGACACGAAAGCCCCAAACACAACGACCGCCGGGATGCGGAGCGCAGCCGCGGCGTGATGCAAGGCGCCCTCGGATCCCACGAACAGCGCCGCACCAGCAAGCGCCACCAGCGCTCGCCGGAATCTGCCGCTCTCGAACGGCTCCGCCCCCTCAAGCCGCCGCACGCCAGCCGGCCCGGCCTGCACGAAGCGCACGCCCGATAACGCCCGCGCAACCGCCTGCCAACGCTCGAACCCCCAGTCCTTGTTGACCGTGTGGCCGAAGCCCGCATCCACGTTGGGCTCGATCAGCACGTACGGTCGTCCCGCGCGCATCGCCTCCACTTCCTCCTGCTCCGCCGCATCAAACCATATCTCGCCGGGCGCCGTCACCGCCCCGGCCCGGAACACGAATCTATCGCGCCGCGCCTCCACCAGATAGTGCCGGCATCCTGGCCCGTTCCGCAGCGTTGCGACCTCACCGCAGAAATCTCGTGCGGCCACCCTCGGATTATTCTCCCAGACCTCGTTCCACCGGGACCGCCCATGCCTGTCCACGATCCGCACGGCCCTCCCTGTGGCATCGTTCAGCCGCCGCGCCTCCGCGGTCACCATGATCTCATCGCCAAATCCCATGATAGTTCACCGGGTGCCCGAGTGATCATAGGGCACAATCCAACCGCCCGGCAATCGTGGCGCTCCCCATCGGCTTGACATGCGCCTCACGCGGCAAGAACCTACCGTTCACGTGATCAGCCGGTGATCTCTTCCAGGATCCCCGGCGGCGGTCGGCCCAGATACAGGAGACAGATACCATGCAATCAACCCGCCCCACCCTCTCCCGCAGGAGCTTTATCCGAACCACGGCCGCCGGAGCCACAGCCCTCGCCGCACCCATCCCGGGGGTCTTCGCGGCAGGCTCCGACAAGGTCCGCGTCGCCATGGTCGGCGCCGGAAGCCGCGGCACCATGGACGCCGCCTTTCTCCTCAAATCTTCCCCGGGCGTCGTACTCGTCGCCATCGCCGACATGTTCCAAGACAAGGTCGACGCAGCGCTGAAGAAACTCCAGAAAGAGGCCCCCGATCAAACCACGGTCGGCCCGGACCACATTTTTCTCGGCTTCGACGCATACAAAAAGGTGCTGGCCCTGAAAGACGTGGACCTCGTCATGCTCCTCACGCCCCCCGGTTTCCGCCCCGAGATGGCGGCGGCCTGCGTCGATGCCGGCAAACACATGTTCCTGGAGAAACCGGGCGGCGTCGATCCCGTCGGCCTCCGCTCCCTCGCCGAAACGACGAAACGCGCCGAGGAGAAAAAACTCTCCATGGTCGTCGGAACGCAGCAGCGCTACGCCCCCCAATACCTCGAGCTCATCCAGCGCATCCGCGATGGCCAGATCGGCGAACTCACGCACATCGAGTCCCACTGGATTGGCGACATGGAACTCTGGCACTATGAGGACCGCAAGCCCGAGTGGAGCGACATGGAGTGGCAGATCCGATGCTGGCCATTCTTCACGTGGCTCTCGGGCGATCACTTCGTCGAACAGCTTGTCCACAACCTTGACGTCTCCAACTGGGTCATGGGCGCGACCCCGAAGGTCGCGCAGGGCGTGGGCGGCCGACAGGTCCGCACCGGCCCGCAGTTTGGCAACATCTATGACCACTTCGCGATCCGGTACGAGTACCCGAACGGCCTGACGATGTTCGCCTTCGCCACCCAGATCAAGGGCGTCACCAATCGCATCGGAAACATCATCCATGGCACCAGGGGCTTCGCGGAAGTCGACCGCGGCCAGGCCCGCATCGACGGCCAGAAACCGTGGAAATTCGAGGGCAAGCCCGCCAGCGGCGACGACATCATGCACAAGGCCCTCATCAGTGGCATCCGCGAAGGAAAACCCCTCATCGAAGGAACCCGCCTCGTCGAGGCAACCATGACCGGCGTCCTCGGTCGCACCGCCGCCTACACCGGCCGCGCGATCCAGTGGGACTGGATCATGAACGCATCCAAACTCGATCTCCGCCCGACCAAGTACGAGCTGGGTCCCCTGCCCGTTCCTCCGGTCCCGCTCCCCGGGCGCACCCAGCCGGTGTAAGTCGATCAAAAGCCGGCCCACCCAAACGCCCAGCAGACCGTTGAAGAACCCGCCCGCGATATCATCGCGGTGGGCATGGGAGGGACGCCGGCAGAACGACTCGTAACTATCTGCGATTATAGAAGATGAATTCCGTCCCAAGCCCGAAAAACCGTTTGATCATCATGTCCCGGTGCATAATTTGAAGTAAGGTTTTCGTTTGATTGGAAGCACCGATTTGATCCATTGCCCTCGCGCGAGCGGCGCATTGTCCTGAATCCGAGACATGGTCCCCTGATTTCGACGCGCCGTCGAAGCGAGACGGTGAGTGTGCCTATGAACGAGTTCTTTCGGTCGCGTGCTGGGATGTGTTCTGTGACGACCAAGAACGAGGCAGGTGCCCCTCCGCCACCAGCACAACCAACATCGACCCTCAAATCTCCTGCTGCAGTCATGGGCAGTGACCACAGGTGCCGCATCTGGATAGCCCTGGAACACATGGATTCTCGAATCGCCCACCAGAAACAGGCATCGGCCCAGCGGGCATCAAAGCGGCGATGAAAAAAACATCGAAAAAGAAGGCAGAATCTCTTCGGCAAAACGCCGGGCTGCGTGCCAGGCTGAAGAAAGCGCAGAAGATCCCGCGCGCCGTCCGCACTGGCAAGACGGATGCCCCAGTCAGGGGCGGGCAGGCCAGACGCGCCGAAGCGCCCTACCGCGCCCTCATCGAATCCTCGAACGAAGGCGTCGGCATGCTGGCGAAGGATGGCACCATCCTGTATGCGAACCCCCGCCTTGCCCAACTGCTTCGCACGCCGCTCCCAAACCTCATCGGCTCCCAACTGCGTGGTCTCGTGGCATCCGCCTGTTGGCCGACCTTCGATTCGCTGCTGGCACGAGGCAAGCGCGGTCCTGTAACGGGCGAACTCTTGCTTCAGCCCAAGGATGCCGCGGCCGTGCAGGTGCAGCTGACCCTCAGCATCCCCGATGAGCCGGGCGCGCCCATCTGCGCCGTGGTGGCCGATCTCTCCGAGCACCAGCGGCTGCAGGAGTCACTGCGCCGGGTCAACCGCGCGTTGCGCACGATCAGTACCTGCAACCAGGAACTCGTCCGCGCCACCACAGAAACCGGATTATTGGAGTCGATATGTCAGACCATCGTCAGCGAGGGCAACTACCGCATGGCTTGGGTCGGTTACGCGGAACACGACGAACTCAAAAGCGTCCGGCCCGCCGCCTATGCCGGCTATGAGAAAGGCTATCTCGAGAAGGCACACATCACCTGGGCCGACACCGAGCGTGGGCGCGGGCCCACCGGCGTCGCCATTCGCACGGGCCGCCCAACGACTTGCCGCAATTTCCTCACCGATCCCAATTTTGCACCATGGCGCGCCGAGGCGATCCGCCTGGGCTTTGCCTCCAGCGCGGCACTGCCGTTGCGAATGAACGATATCGTGTTCGGGGCGCTGACAATTTATGCCGGCGAACCCGGGGCATTTAATGACGAGGAAGTCGAACTGCTGATGAAACTGGCCGTGGACTTGGCCTACGGCATCACCGCCTTGCGCACGAAATTTGAACGCCAGCAGGCCGAGGCCGCGCTGCAGAAAGCCAGCGCCTACAACCGCAGCCTCATCGAGGCCAGCCTCGACCCGCTCGTGACCATCGGCGCGGACGGCAAGATCACCGACGTGAACGCCGCCACCGAATCGGTCACCGGCCGCTCCAGGCTCCAGCTCATCGGCACCGACTTCTGCGACTACTTCACCGAGCCGGAGAAGGCCCGCTCCGCCTACCAGCAGGTCTTCCGCGACGGCCTCTTACGCGACTGCCCGCTGGACCTCCGCCACTCCGATGGCCACGTCACCGCCGTCCTCTACAACGCCTCCGTCTACCGCGACGAGCGGGGGGACATCACCGGCGTGTTCGCCGCCGCCCGCGACATCACCGACCGCAAGCGCGCCGAGGCCGTCGTGCGCGCCGAGCGCCAGCGTTTCAGCGACGTCCTGAACAGGCTGCCGGCCTACCTCATCTTGCTCACGCCGGATTATCACGTGCCCTTCGCCAACCGCTATTTCCGCGAACGCTTCGGCGACTCTTGTGGCCGACGATGCTACGAATACCTGTTCAACCGCACCGAGCCCTGCGAGAACTGCGAGACCTATACGGTCCTCAAGACCAATGCGCCCCATCACTGGGAGTGGCTCGGCCCGGATCACCGAAACTATGACATCTACGACTTCCCTTTCGCAGATACCGACGGCTCGCCCCTGGTCATGGAGGTCGGTCTCGACATCACCGAGCGCAAACGGGCGCAGGCACAGATCCAGCAGCTCAACGCCGAATTGGAGCAGCGCGTCCGCGACCGCACCGCAGAATTGGAGGCGGCCAACAAAGAATTGGAGAGCTTCGCGTACTCCGTCAGCCACGACCTGCGCGCGCCGCTGCGGGGCATCGACGGCTGGAGCACGGCGCTGCTGGAGGACTACCGCGAGAAACTCGACGAACAGGCCCGGGAATACCTGGCGCAGGTCTGCGCCGAGGCGCAACGGATGGGCCAACTGATCGACGACATGCTGGAGTTATCCCGGGTGGTGCGCGCCGAGTTGCGCCAAGAAACCGTGGACCTCACCGCGATGACCCACGCCATCGTCGCCAGCCTCCGCAAGTGTGAGCCGGGGCGGCAGATTGAAATCATCGTTGCTCCCGGCCTCGCCGGCACCGGCGACCCCCAGCTCATCCGGCAGGTGTTGGAGAACCTCCTCGGCAACGCCTGGAAATTCACCGAAAAGAAAGACGCGGCGAGGATCGAGATTGGACGAATCACAACCCCGCCGTCCTCGGGGGACACCCCCCCAGCCGCCCCACCAGGGATCGCCACGACGCACGATGATGTCTTCTTTGTCCGCGACAACGGCGCGGGCTTCGACATGGCCCACGCATCCAAGCTCTTCGCGCCATTCCAGCGGTTGCACCGCCCGAGCGAGTTCCCGGGGACAGGCATTGGCCTGGCCACCGTGCAGCGGATCCTTCACCGGCACGGCGGCAAGGTCTGGGCCGAGGCCCTGCCGGAGCAGGGCGCCACATTCTATTTCACCCTCCCAAACAAGGAGCCAAACCATGACTAGTCGACCCATCTTGCTGGTGGAAGATAACCCCAGCGATATCAAACTGACGCAAAGGGCATTCGCAAAAAGTCATATCGCCAACCAGCTCGTGGTCGCCGAGGACGGACAGGCGGCCCTGGACTTTCTGTTCGCGCAAAAGAGCCACGAGCTGCCGGCGGTCGTGCTCCTGGACCTGAATCTGCCGAAGATGGATGGCCTTGAGGTGCTGCGGCGCATCCGCGCGGATCAGCGCACGCGGTTTCTGCCAGTCGTGGTGGTCACCACATCGAAAGAGGAACAGGATCTTGTGGACAGCTACAGCCTCGGGGCCAACAGCTACGTCCGAAAACCCGTGAGCTTTGCCGAGTTTTCGGCCGCCGTGGCCCAGCTTGGCGTTTACTGGCTGGCGCTGAACGAGGTGCCGCCCAACGGACGATAGGATCATGGCGAAATTACTGCGCATCCTCATGGTCGATGATTCCCCCAGTGATGTCGGGTTGATCGCCCGCCACATCGAGCGCGCGGGCTACGATGTGCGCTACGAACGGGCGGACAGGGCCGAGACGCTGAAGTCCGCGCTGGCCCGGCAGACGTGGGACGTCGTCCTCTGCGACTACACCATGCCAGGCTTCAGCGGCGCCGACGCGATGGACATCGTGCGCTCCTGTGGCCACGACATGCCTCTCATCTTCGTCTCGGGCACCATGGGCGAGGATGTCGCTGTGGAGGCGATGAAAGCCGGGGCGCACGACTACGTGGTGAAAGGAAACCTCAAGCGCCTGGTGCCGGCCATCGAGCGCGAATTGGGCGAGGCTCAAGTGCGGCGGCAGAAACGCCAGGCCGAACAGGCGATGCACGAGAGCGAGCACAAGTACCGCCAGCTTTTTGAATGCCTGAGCGATGCGGCCTTCCTGTTTGACGTGGCGAGCCGACGCATCATAGACACCAACCCCCAGGCAGAAAAAATGCTGGGCCAGACGCGCGGGGAAATCGTCGGCACGAGGTTCGGCTCGACCCCACAACTGGCGTCGTTGGGAAAGATCCTCGACCAGCGCACCACCACCGTACGGCACGAAGGACGCGCGTGGCACGAGGCAGAAATAACCCGGAAGGACAGATCGGTGGCCCCCGTGCACATGGACCTGACACCGATCATCCTGCACGGGAAGGAGCTGATGCTGGCGCTGGTCCGGGACGTCACCGAGCGCAAACAGCTGGAGGAGCAACTCCGCCAGTCGCAGAAGATGGAAGCCGTCGGACGGCTCGCCGGCGGCGTGGCGCACGATTTCAACAACTTGCTGGCGGTCATACGGGGCAACGCGGAGCTGATCCTGGGCGCGGGCGAGAGCCTTGACGCCAAAACAGGCGACCACCTGAGGCAGGTCATCGCCGCCTCGGAGCGCGCCGGCGGCCTGACGCGCCAGTTGCTTTCGCTCAGTCGCAAACAGGTCCTGCATTCCCAGCTGGTGGACCTGAACGACGTGATCGGCAACCTCGTCATGATGCTCCGCCACATCATCGGCGAGGATGTTCAACTGCAATGTAAATTCTTGAAACCTCTGCCCCCCGTCCAGGCAGATGTCGGCATGGTGGAGCAAGTCCTCCTGAATCTGGCAATCAATGCCCGCGATGCCATGCCGCAGGGCGGACAACTCACCCTCTGCACATCGACAGAATCGATTGGCCCTGAATATGTGGAACTCAATCCCCAAGCCAGGCCGGGTGAATACGCTTGCCTGACCGTTTCAGACACGGGGTGCGGCATCCCGCCCGGGATCATGCCGCGCATCTTCGAACCATTCTTCACGACAAAGGCGGAGGGCAAAGGCACCGGCCTCGGTCTGGCGACCGCGTATGGCATCATCCACCAGCATCGCGGATGGATATCGGTCGGCAGCGAAGTCGGCAAGGGCACCGTCTTCCGCGTGTACTTGCCTTTGGCCGATCGGCCCGAGCCGAAAGAGGGCGAACCGGTCGTGGGAGAACCGGTGCGCGGGGGAACGGAGACAATTCTCCTCGTGGAAGACGAACCCTCCGTGCGCATGCTGGTGCATCATATTCTCGAACCCCACGGCTACACGGTGCTCGAGGCCAGTTCGGGGGTCGCGGCACTGAAGATCTGGCCGGAGAACCGCGAGCGCATCGACCTTGTCCTGACCGACATGGTCATGCCCGACGGAATGACCGGTCGCGAGCTGGTCGCGAGGCTCCACGCCGAAAAGGCCGACCTGCCCGCCATTTACATGAGCGGCTACGGCGCGGATGTGGTCGGAAAGGAGTTCGAGCTGAAGGAGGGGGTCAACTTCTTGCAGAAGCCTTGCTCGCCCCAGAAACTCGTTCGCGCGGTCCGGGACTGCCTGAACCAACGGCCTTGAACTCGTGCGGTGCATCCGGGGCGGGCAACCGACACCGTCCCTCACACCGGCCGATCAGTTCACCCCTTTGGCCGGCCCCTCTTTTTTGGTTCCGGCTTCTCGGGTTCCGGCGGAGGGGGCGGCAAGAAATCGGCCTCCAGTTGCGCCGGCCCGCCGCTCCGCGTCGGCAACACCCCGGGAAAGCTCTTGCGTTTCTTGCCTGCGACCACGTTCACGGTATGCGGCCCATCGCGAAAGACTCCAAGGTTGTACGTCGTGCCCTTGATCCGCAGTGCGTATAGGACCTCGCCGCTGGCATCATCGACCACCTCCACCAACGGATCCTCCGCGCCCTTGATCGTCAGGGTACCGAGATGCCCGGTCGGTTTGCGCTGGTTATTTTCCTCCTGCCGGATCTTGATTGGCCATCCGGGGTACTGGCGCGCATCGCGGGAACCGATATCGACGTTGCGCGGCCAACATTCAAAAGTGACCTCGCGCGTTGGCTTATGGAATCTTATGACCCCGAATCCGGCCGCGCGCGTCGTTGCCGCGCCGCCTGGGCCCGGTTCCTCCGGGGGGTTCGCCACCGCCAGCACCGTCATCCTGTTCCCGAAACCATCCAAGAACTCCCCCCCATATTCCGGAACTCCGGGCGGTCGATTTTTAGCGGGCGCCTCGGGAGCCCACCACCGCGGTTCGCCGTTCACCATCGGCGGCACGCCGAAGGTAAAACAGGCATCATTCCATGACTCGATCCCTTGGTGCACAACGCACCCCAGGTGGCCACCGCCCGCGATCTGCACCGCGAACGCAGGCCGGATTCCCTCCAGCGCGCGGTCTCTTGCCGACTTCGGCCAACCATTCGAATCGAGATCCGCGTACACGCGTTGGTCGCGGGCCCCATACAGCTGCGCGATGCCGCAAAACGCCGCCTGCGAAAGGACAGCCTTCATGTCGCAGTCACCCCAGTCCGCCACCCACCCGCGCAAGAAACTCAGCTGCCGTTCGCCCAGCAGTTCCGCGCCTGGCACGTCCAGCGCCGCGGGATCGTATGCATTCGTCATCACGCACCCCGGCCTTGTCCCCGCTTGCGGCATAACGCCAACCGGAGCCGATTTGAATTTCCTGCCATCGAGGATGGCGAAACTCACCCGGCCCAGCGTCAGTGCGGTGTGGTACACCCCAAGGCCACACGGCAAAGGCGCCCCATCATGTGGATCAGGCAGATGCCCTAGCTGCGCGCGCTCCACCTCCCGCACATACGCCATCGGCCGATAGTATCCGCCATCCTCGCCCGACTCCTTCTCCGACCTCTTGCCGCCAGCGCCCCAGAGGCGGTCCTGCCCCACGTCATCCGCGTCCGGCAGGCACACCGCCGGACACTCCCGAAGCACTTCCCCAAATTCCCTCCCGAATCGCAGCCAGTGCGCCAGATGATTCTCGTGCGCGCAAACCTGGCCGCCCGCGAAGAATAGGAGGTCCGGCTTCAGCTTCTTGATGTTCGCCAAAATATCGCTCTTGGGGATTTCGGGCCCATCCCCGAGTGGCGGCGCATTTCCCGAAAATGCGGCCACCACGATCGTCTCCTTCGCCGCCGGATCCTTCCGGACGATCCCCAGGTATTCGGCCACTCGACCGTGCCGCACGCGATATGGCACGTCCCCAGACGCGTCCCAATTCTCCACGCGGAACGTCGCCGCCCAGCCATCGGGCGACGCTTTCTCGCACCCGACTTGTTTCCAGCTCCCCCCGCGCCTTACGTCCAGATACACGTCCCGATCGATCCCAGAAGGAATCGGATACAGTTGTGCCGTCAGCTTCAGCACCCCCCGGTGCACCGTGTACATCGCAAAGCATATCCGTTTGTCCGCTTTCACCTCGGGGATCAGCAAGGCCGAGGACGATGCGGGATTCGCGCCACCCGAAAGAGGCCAAATCAGCAAAATGGGCATCACCGCCGAGATGATTCGGCCAACAGCCATCAAACAAAACAAGACTCTCACCATGCGCGCCCGAAGACGGACGTATTTTCGTCCCAACCGCTCACTCCCTCAAGGCAAAAGCACGGCCACATTCACGTTGCTTTGCGGATCGACGTGCGAGCGTTTGATCCGCGCGACGTTCCGTGACCGCGAATACCCGCCTTGACGCCCCGGATCCATTAGCCATCCTTCTAACCATATTGAGCACAGTTTCACATGAGAGAACGCGGGCCTCCGCGGTGGCCGCCGCGATCACCGAGCGGTTACACGGGGATCTGGCCCGCGACGGCTTCAGCGTGGATGCGGTGGCGGCCAGGACGCGCCAGGATTGGGACTGGGCTTGCTGCTTCGGCAAGGACGCGCTTGAGCTGTGCTTGAATATCGAAGGACGCGGCGAGATCCGGGCGGCCGGTCGGGGCGCCATGTTCTTGCCGGGCACGGCCGGTCTCTATTTCCAGCGGGAAGCGCCTCTTTGCGGGACGCGGCACGCCGAGGAGCGCCACCTGTTCGTCACGGTTCGCTGGGCGAGGCCTTTCATCGAGCGCACCCTCGGCCGCCAAGGTGGGGGCCTCGTCCCCGCCGCCCGCGCCTGGCTGACGGGACGTTCCGCCACCTCGGCCGTCGGTCACGTCCGCGACCTCTCCGCGGCCGAACACGTGCTCGCGCTACATCTGCGCCGCCCGCCCCTGTGCGAACAGGCCCTCCCCATATGGTATCGCGCAAAGGTCTTGGAACTCGCGGCCAACTTCCTGTTCGTGCCCCCGCCCGCCCCCGAGACCGCCACGACTTTCGATCTCGCCGATATCGCCCGCCAGGCCATGTCGATCCTTGCCGAGAATCCAGCCTCGCCCCCGCCGCTGCATGAACTCGCCCGTCGCGTGGGCGCAAGCCCGTTCCACCTCAGTCGCCTATTCTCAAAACACGTCGGGATGACGATGCCCAAGTTCATCCGCAAGCTCCGCGTCGAGCGCGCGGCAGAGCTTCTCTCGTCCGGTTCCTGCAATGTCACCGAGGCCGCGCTCGATGTCGGCTACTCGAGCCTAAGCCACTTCAGCAAGGCGTTCTGCGAAGTCATGGGCTGCTGCCCATGTCTGTATCCCTCGGCACACCCCCGCCGAAAAGCGTGACGGACCCCGGATGACCTCCCGCAGAGACGCGGGGACATTGGCCCTGGAGGTCGCTTGCTGAATGTTGGGTGTCGGGCGTTGACATCGGCTTCCCCGCAGCAATCCCCCGTCAAAGACGCGCAACCCACCGGCAGCAGCCCGGGTGCCCGATCGGTACCATGGCGCCATGACAAGGATCTGCATTGCCATCGTTCTGGCCTCCTCCGTCTTGCCACATGGGCGCGCCGCCGAGGCCCCGACGAACACCCAGCTCCTCAAGCGCATCGAGGACCTGGAGGCCGAAGTGAAATATCTCCGCCAAAATAGTCCGGCGGATGCCGTCCCACAACCCGGCGCCGCCGAACACAAGCGCCCGCTCGAGTCATTCGCAAATTCCGTCGCCAAGGAGATCTCCCTCGGCGCCTACGGAGAAACGAAAATCCGCAGCCGTGACGGCGCCACCCGCTGGGACCCCCATCGCCTCGTCCTCCTGCCCACCTACCAGTTCAACGACTGGATCGTGCTCAACGCCGAGATCGAGTTCGAACACGGCGGCTCGTCCACCGACTCGTCCTCGAAAACGTTTGAGGGCGGCAACATCGAGGTGGAGCAACTCTACGTCGACTTCCAGTTCACCGACTGGCTCGCCTGGCGCGCGCCCGGCATCGACCTGGTGCCCGTCGGCTACTTCAACCTGCACCACGAACCAACTCAGTTCTACTCCACGGAGCGCCCGCCCATCTATCGGGAACTGATCCCCTCCACATGGTTTGAAATGTCCACCGGCCTCTACGGCCAGATCACCGAGGGGCTCCGCTACCAGCTCCAGATCAGCTCGGGACTCGACGATGACGGCGATAATACCAAGGGCGCCGGATCCAAGCCCGGCATCACCTTCGACGGGGGACTCCGCGGCGCCCGCCCGGCGGTCGGCGATTTCGCCCAGTCCAACGATGCGCTGGGCTACGCGTTCCGCCTCGCCTACGACCCACCCGCCCTGCGGGGCCTTGGCGCCAGCGCCAGCTTCTACTATACGGACACGACGCCCGAGCGCGGCGGCTCCGACAACCCGAACTTTGGCGCATCGACCGCGTTCGACCATGACCCCCGCGCCCTCGGAGGCACCGGCGTATTTATCTACGATGCCGAATTCCGCTATCGCATCCCGCGGACGCCCGTCGAACTGCGCGGGGAATACGTGTTCGTCGATCTCGATCGCCCGCATAACCTCGTCTCCAACAACGACGGTGACTTTGATAACAACGTCGGTTCCCACATGCAGGGGATCTCTGGAGAGATCGCCCTCCACCTCTGGCCGGAATCGTGGAACACGGACCGGGGCGAGGGCATGGATCTGGTCCCCTTCTTCCGCTACACGCGGCTCGACATCCAGAACCCCTACGCCGGAGGCTCAGACGAAAACGATTTCGATCCGGAAGCGTCGCCCGAGTCACCCGACCGCCACGTTTTCGAGCTCGGCCTGTGTTGGCTGCCGACACCTGAACTGGCCGTCAAATTCGATTGGAAGGGCGAGCGCTTCGACGGCGGCACTGGCCGCGATACGTACCAGATGGCCATCGGGTTCTTCTTCTAATCCGCATGCACCGCCCCACGCCAAAGATCGAACCATGGCTCGCCGCTGGCCTCTGCGGTTCCGCGATCGTCGCAACGGCCCCCTGCGGTTTCGCGGCGCAGTACCTTGACACAAATCAGGCGCTGCGGCTCTGTTTCCCCTCGGCCGCCTCCTTCGAACCCCGCGCAATCAGCGGCGGCGCCACCCGCTGCTGGGACGCGCGCGGGCCATCCGGTTTGCTCGGCCACGCATTCTTGGACGCCGTCATCGGCAAACACCTTCTGATCGATTACATGCTCGCCGTGGATCCTGCGGGCAAGATCCTGCACCTCGAGATCCTCGCCTACCGAGAAAGCTACGGAGGCGAGATCCGGGGCGCCGCATGGAGAAAACAGTTCCAGGGCCATGGCCCGTCCAAGCCGCCGCGGTTCCAGAAAGACGTCGTCAACATCGGCGGCGCCACGCTCTCCTGCCGCCACATCACCGAGGGCGTCAGCCGCCTGCTCCGTCTCTTCGCCGAAAGGATCGTCCCGCGATGATGAACAGCCTGCGCCCGAATATCCGCAATGATCGAGTGGCGAAGGGCTTGCGCCCTTCGACCAGAGAATCAACCCCGAGGCCGGAAGCGTCTTCGCTACAGCCTCTCCTTCCAGTGCGCCGCGCCACCGCGGCCATCGGCACCTTCCTCCACCTCGAACTCCACGGACCCGATACCACCGCGCTCCACCGCACGGCCGACCGCGCATTCGCGTTAGCCCGACGACTCTCTCACCAGTTCTCGCGATTCGAGCCCAATGGCGAAGTCGGAAGACTGAACGCCTGGCCCGCGCACCGCCCATTCGGCGCGAGTTTGCGCCTGCGCCGGCTGCTGGCGAAGGCCCTCAGAATCTGGCGCGAATCCGACGGCGCCTTCGATCCCACGCCGCTCACCGGATTCCGCCTCGGGCCCGCCATCCGGATCCAGGGCACGCGCGTCATACGCGAAGACCCGGATGCCAAGCTCGATCTCGGCGCCATCGCGAAGGGCTTTATCATCGACGAGATCGTCTCGCTCCTGCGTCGAGCCGGCGTCGTCGCCGGACTGGTGAACGCCGGCGGCGACATCCGCGCCTTCGGCGAGCGCACGTGGCACATCCATCTCCGCGACCCGCATCATCCGGGGCGATCCATCGCCGAGATCCCAATCCGCGATGCCGCGCTCTGCGTCTCCGCGGAGACCTTCCGACCCGGCCACATCCGCGATCCGCGCTGCGGCGGCGTCCCAGCGGGACCCGCCGCCGCGGCTGCCGTCCTGGCCCGCACCGCCGCCGACGCCGACGCGTGGGCCACCGCCCTATTCGTCGAATCCCGCGCGGGCCTGCGCAAATGGTTCGCCCACCGGGCCATGGCCGGGCTTGTCATCGAGTCATTTGGCACCCAAGCAATACGCTCATGGAGAACGAACAACTTCCCGACCGGACCCGCGTCGGCCGGATCGATCGTCCGCTGATCGTGGCGCTGTCGGTTGCGCTCGGCGCCAACTACCTGTCGGGCGCCGGCCATGCCATCGCGGGCTGGATCGCCGGGCCGGAGACCCCACCCCCTTATGCCCTGATCCGGATTCACGGCATCTCCGCCGTCGCGGTCCAGGTCCTCCTCGGCGCGCTCGTCGTCGCCCACATCCTCCCCGCCTGGCGCGCACGACGGCATATTGCGTCCGGCCTCGGCCTCGCGGCGGCGCTTGCGGTGCTCGTGCTCTCCGGCGTCGGCCTCTACTACTCGGGCGATGAATCGCTACGCGCGCTCTCGCGCTGGTCCCACATCATCATAGGCCTCACCCTCCCGTTGCCCCTCGCCATCCACATCGCCCAACGCCGCCGGTGGCGCGATCCCGGCCGTCGCCACGATCGCTAGACTGTCGAGGCGCACGCCGGAACCGCCCCTCGACAAGCTCAGGGCGAACGGCCTGGGGCCTCCCTGGTGGCAACTCGCGCTCATCCGTTCGCCCTGAGCTTATCGAAGGACCTAGGTCCTCGCGAATCCGCCAATGTTTAAGGCTACAGGTGCCCCGCACGGCTGTGGTATACTGTTGTTTATGTCCCGACCGCTGCTCCCTCTCGTTGCGGCACTGGCGCTCGCCGTGGGCTTCGGCATCGGCTTCCTGATCGGCCGATCCCCGTCGCGACTCGCCACTATGGACGGGGCGCAGGCTGGCGCGCGGTCCCGGCAGGATTTCGCTCCTTTCGAGGGCCGCGATCCCGACAGCCAGCACACCGCCGCGCGGGGCAAGGGCGCGAACGTCAAGTCCGCGGCCCTGACGCGAAAGACGGCCCAGTGGCTTGAGGAACTCGCGGCCCTCGACATAGCGGAGATGGGCCGAAGGCTCGATGCCACCCCCGACATCATCCAGCGGATCAAAATGCTGCTCTATTACAGCGATCAAGTCGGGCCCGAAAGAATACGCGACGCCATCGCCCAGGCCAATCAGTTGGACAACCCCGAATCGAAACACCTGCTCAACTTCGCGCTCATGGCCCGGTGGGCCGATCTCGACCCGGCGGCGGCCGTCGCGCACCTGGAGAAGTCCGCATCGGCCGAGCAAAAAAGCGAGATGGCCCAGATCGTGGCGGGACGTTGGGCCACCCAGGATCTGGATGCGGCGCTGACCTGGGCCCGGTCCCAGCAGGATCGGCGGCTCCAGACAGACGCCATGAACTCAATCCTCGGGCACCTGGCGCACTCCGATCCCGTGCGCGCGCTCGCGCTCTTCGGCGAGATTCCGGAAGCCGACAGGCGGCCGGGCACGGTCTCCGTCATCTTCAACGAATGGGCCAAGAGGGATCCCTCCGAGGCATCGAAAAAGGCCCTGACTCTCGCTTCGGGCGATGACCGGAAGAGCGCAATCGACGGTGTCGCGCAGCATTGGGCCACGCGCGATCCCGCCGCGGCCCAGGAATGGGCCGCCTCGCTCACCAACCCACAGGAACGCAACAGCGCGCTCGCGGCCGTATGCCGCGGCTGGGCCGACGCCGACCCCGGCGCCGCGTTCGCGCTGGCGGCAAAGCTGGGACCCGACAAGGATGCGTTCGACGCCATCAACACCATCTCCCGCAAGTGGGCCGAACGCGATCCCGAGGCCGCCTGGCGCGCGTGCGCCACGCAATTGCCCAACGGCCCGATGCAGCACAACGCGCTCGAGACCATCCTGAATCATCTCGCCGCCACCAATCCCAAGGCGGCCGCCGAAAAGCTCCCCGCCCATCCATCCGGCGCAATCCAGAGCCGTGTCGCCGGCAACATCGCGCGACAATGGGCCACCCAGGACGTCGACGGGGCCTTGCGATGGGCGGCCAACCTGCCCCCCGGCAATACCCAGCACGCGGCCATGACCAGCGTCGTCTCGGCATGGGCGACAAAGGACCCCTCCGCAGCGGCGGCATACGCGCTGCAGCTGCCAGACGGCAGACTTCAGCGCGAGGCCCTCCAGACGGTCGCCGGCCAGTGGGCCGCCAAGAATATCGAGGCCGCAGCCAACTGGGTGACGCAGCTTCCAAACGCCGAGGCGCGGCAAAACGTCCTGCCAAACATCCTCTACGGCTGGACCGCGCAGCAGCCCAATCAAGCATCCTCATGGGCAATGAAACTGCCCGAAGGGGATCTCCGGCAGAATGCCGTCCGAGGCATCGTCAACAATTGGGTCACCCGGGACACTGCGGCCGCCGCCAACTGGATCAACTCGCTGCCCCAAGGACAGTCACGCGACACGGCCGTCGCCACCTTCGCCCCGCACATCCTGGCCGACGACCCGGAGGGCGCCTTCTCCTGGGCACAGTCCATCGGCGATGAGAGAACCCGCCACCAGGTGCTCGGCCACGTCGCCAGGCAATGGGTCCGCGACGAACCCGACGCCGCCCGCGCCTGGATCGAACGGAGCCAGTTGCCCGACGACATCAAGAGCGCCGCCCTGAGGCGGTAGCTTCACCGCACGGGGACGAGCTGCACGGCGTCCGCGGCGACGTAGCCATCGGTGCCAGCGTTGCCGATGGTCACGACGGCTGGCTTCCCAACGCTAAAACGGAATGCGCCGACCGAGACGAAGAGACCATCGATGGGCGCCGCCTCGCGCTGGTTGACGCGGGCCTCCGCCGTGCCGTCGGCGTGCCCGATCGATATCGGGACGTTCGTTGCGCGATTCGATGAAGGGATGTGCGAGAGCCGCACCTCGTATTTCCCGTCGGCGGGCACCGCGATCTCGTAGCGCGCCGATTTCGTCCCCTTGCCTGCATTGCCATCATGGCGAAAGGCCCCTTCAACCCCACCGCCCCCGAACGTGCTCGTTGTCCACGTGCCTATGAAAACCGCCTTCCGGTCGTCGGCGACGAGGCCCGCCAGATTTTTCGCGCGCACCGTGCCGGGTTGGAAGAACGTCAGCACCGCCCTCTGTGCCAAGAGCTTCGCCCGCAGGGCCGACACATCCACGCCATGAACGGACGCATCCGTGCGCGCCGCCATGGCCGCCGCGACACCCGATGCATGCCCCAGCGCCATGTACACCGGCTCCATGCGCATCGAGCAATACGCGGCATGCGACGCGGAGAAGCACACCGGCACCAGCAGGTTGCCACATTCCGCCTCCTTGGGCGTCAGGCAGCGGTAAGGGATCTCATAGGGCATCACGGAACCATCGAAGGCACCCTCGTCAATCACCGTGCCATCCGCGGCCAACAGCCGCTGTACGATGTGGCTGTCGATGATGAACGAGCCCATCCCGACCCCATCCGCCTTCTCGACATCATCCTGGACGTCCTTCTGCGTCATGACGAATGCGCCGATCATCCGCCGGGCCTCGCGCACGTAGAGCTGGTAAGACCAGTGCCCGTTGTCCTCGAACTCATCCCGGCAAAGGCCCCATGAGAGCGTCTCCTCCCGCAACTCGGCCGGCACCCGCTCGTCGTGCCCCAAGAACCAGAGGAAACCCTGATCATAATCAACATGATCCTGCCATATCCTCGCCCGTTGCTCCGGCGAACCATCCGGATAGCCCGCGTTGCCCCCGACATAGTCGGTCGAATAGAGGCCCTGTGCGTTCAGGTCGAATTTGCCGTTGGCGAGTTTCGCCAGATGCACCAGCCGGCCGAACCGGATTCCGGGGTACGCCCGGATCAGCCGGAGCAGCAACTCGTATCGCGCGGGTTCGTAGTTGGCGGGTTTCGGAAATGGCACCCGGATATCCTCGCGCCGCGTCACGCACAGCCGAAAATTGTACGACTGCGTCAGGCCATCAGCGTCGCCCGGCGCCGCTGCCGCTTGCTGGATTCCCCAGAGCGGCCCGCCATCCTCCCCGCGCCCATCGATCGCGCAGGGCGCACCGTGCACGTAGTGCGGGCCCTCGCCACCCACGCAAGGGCATTCCGATGTCATCACATCCGCTCCAAAACCCCGCGGCTCGTTGGGATGAAACCCAGCAAAGGTCTCGCCATACTTCTCCCGCGGTTCCCTGCCCACGATATATCGCACACCCGACCCCGCCATGAGATCCCCCTCATAGCTGGCGTCAATAAACACCCTGCCCTCAAGCACGCGACCCCCCAGCAATTCGATGGCTGAAATGCGCCCCCCTCCCATGCGCGCTCCCTTGAGGCGCGCGCCGATCTCCGGTTCGACGCCAGCCTCCGCCAGCATCTCCCGGAAGACGGCCATGTAGCCCTTCGGCTCGCAATCGAATTTTTCCTTGGCACCATACCGCTTCTCGCAGCGGTCGAAGAACTCCATCGCCAGCCCACCGATGGTCTTCACATTTCCCGTGTCCGTGGAACTCAAACCACCCGCCACCATCCCCCCGATCCTTCTCGACGGCTCCACCAGCGCCACCGACGCCCCCTCCCGCCTCGCCGCCACCGCCGCAGTAATACCCGCTGGCGTCGCCCCATAGATCACCACGTCTGCGCTATGCGCCGCCGAAAAACCCCATCCAGAACACAGCAGGCCAACGAATAGCGCCCGGCACGAGCCGCACGGAAAGGCGCCATGGCACCATGTTTTCATCCCCTCAATGCTCTCGGAACCGCCCCCCGAGATAAAGGAGTTTGTCGGATCTCGCGACCCCGGAAAGCCCACCCAAGGATCTGAATTCGGGTCGGAGACGCCCTCAACCGGCGGGGGCTCTACGCTGGTCCACGGCTAACAATCTCCTCGATCGGGGATGTGATGATGGTGCCCGCCGGAGCCGAGGCAGACACCAGGGTGTATTGACCATTCTCGAATTTATCGACCAACCGCGCCACCACCCGCTTGCCCACTCCAGGCTCTTTCTCAAGATAGCTGTCGATCGCCGCGGGGTCGATTACGCCTATCCGCCCGTTTGGGAGTACCACGCACAAGAATATCCGCCTGTCATCACCCACGACTTGCAACGGATTGTCAGGCCCAATGAACCCAATCACCCGGTGCTCCTTGCCCTTGTGGATCCCTTTCTTCGGAAAGATCGACTCCAGCCCCGGTGATTCCCACCGGTGAAACACGTCATACAGATGATAAGGGGTCCGATACGCCTTCATGGTGTTCTCAGTGACAGCCGGTTGATATTAAGAATTACTTAACACGTTTTGGGCACAGCGCCAGCCCCACTAATTGAAATCAAGGAACGGAAATCAACGCGCGCGGGTGGATCGCGGACGCCGGGGCCGACGTCCCTCCCACGCCCATCGCGAAGGTGCGGCGGGCGGCCTCCTCAACGGGCTGCTAGCCCGTGCTCCCACTGCGCACCGTCCCCTTGAGTTTCTGAATTTGCAGCATTAACTAATGGCAATGGGATCCCGGCAACCACCGGGCCACGAGATCCACTATGAGAAGACGTGCGTTCCTAGGAATCATCGGTGCGGGCGCCAGCGGCTTCGCCGCGGGAGTCCTCCCCACGCTCAGGGCAGCGGCCGCATCCACCATCCCGCGTCGCCCCCTCGGACGCACTGGCCTTGACGTGCCGATCATCGGTTTCCCCGGCCTCGGCCTCATCCACGACGAACAGTCCATCTGCACCGAACTCGTCCATGCCGCGGTCGATGCCGGGGTCAACTACCTTGACGTCGCCCCCGCCTACGGCAAGGGTGACTGCGAGATCAAGATGGGCATCGGTCTCCAGGGGATCCCGCGGCACACCTACTTTCTGGCATGCAAGACGAAGATGCGCGATGCCGCGGGCTGCACCGAGGAATTAAATCGATCCCTGGTGCGCCTCAAGACAGACCACTTCGACCTCTATCAGCTCCATTGCCTCATGAAAGTCGAGGAGGTTGATCAGGCGCTCGGCCCGGGCGGCGCCATGGAGGTCATCCTCAAGGCCAGGGAACAGGGCAAGATCCGACACATCGGTTTCTCCGCCCACACCACCGTCGCCGCGCTCGCGGCCATGAAGAAGTTCCAGTTCGACACCGTGATGTTCCCGATCAGCTATGTGGAGTATTTCAAGATCGGGTTCGGCAAAGAGGTTCTCGCGCTGGCGAGGGAACAGAATGCCGCCGTGCTCGCGATCAAGCCTCTGGCGGGCGGGGCATGGGCACCCGACGCGAAGCGCACGCGAAAATGGTGGTATCGTCCCATCGACGATCCCGCCGAAGCCAATCTCGCCCTTCGGTTCACCCTCTCCCAGCCGGCCGTCACCGCGGGCATGCCGCCCGCGTGGCCCGATATCTTTCGGCAGGCCATCGGCATCGCCCGCGACTACAGGCCCATCACCGCCCAGGAAACCTCGAAGCTCGAGAGCATGGCCGCCGCCGGATTCTCGGTCTTCGAGAAGCAGCAAAAAACTGCCTCGGCGCACGATTACGGCCATGATCCATTTGGCTGCGGCGAGAGCCTCGCGTGACCCCGGCCGATCGGGCCATCGATGGGCCCCGCGCACCGGACGAGAACCGCACCGCGCGTTCTCGTGACCGAATGCCCATCTGTTCGGCCATGATAGTTTTCGCAATCTCCGCTCTGGTCTTGCATCTCCTCGCACCCGACCCGTAAAAGGTAACAGATAGAATTTGGAGTGCCCCATGACATACAGACGCACCATCGCATGCACCCTCACGATCGCAATCGCCGCGCTCGCGCCCACTGCGGCCGAAGACGCTGGCCCCGCCGCGCTCATGAAGGCCGCGGGCAAGGGTGACATCGCCGAGGTCCAGCGCCTCCTCGCGGCTGGAACGAAGGCCGACGCCGCCGACCCCAATGGCATGACGGCCCTGCATCAGGCCGCCAATCCACAGGTCGCCTCCCTCCTCATCGACAAGGGGGCCTCGGTCGTGGCCAAGAGCAAGGGCGGCTACACGCCCCTCCACAACGCCGTCTCGCGCGGCCTTAAGGAAGTTGCGGAAACCCTCCTCGACAAGGGCGCGAACCCCAATGCTGCCCTCGACAATGGCCGCACCCCATTGATGCTGTGCGCGGAGCGCAAGCGCCTTGAGATCGCAAAGGCCCTCCTCGCAAAAGGTGCCGACCCCAAGCTCAAGGAGGAGCGCGGCTGGACGGCCCTGCATTACGCCGCCATGAAGAACGACATCCCCATCTGCACCGCCCTTCTCGATGCCGGCGCCGATATCAATGCCGCCAGTAACGGGGGCGGGCGCCCCCTCCACGAGGCGGCGCCAGGGGGCAACGCCGAAACCATCGAATTCCTCATCTCCAAGGGCGCCGACATCAACGCCAAGACCAAGGATGGCAACACCCCCCTAGCCTACGCAGAGGATTTCAAGAACCAGCCCGTCATCGACACCCTCAAGAAACACGGTGCAACGCGCTAGGAATCTGTCGGACTTCGGCCGACAGATTCCTACTGCCTCGGTGCGAGTTCCCACGCTCGCGCGCTCCGCGCCGGTACGGTAATCTCGCGCTCAAAAATCGGATTCACCGCGACCCCTTCGGCCCCGGCCTCCGTCAGGGATAGCGGTACGGATCCCATGCCATAGCGCCCCGCCTCGAATTCCACCACCGCGCGAACTGGGGCATCGCTCACGTTGACGAATATCATCGCGAGCCTGCCATCGCGCGGCAGCCGCCATGCGCCTCCCAGGAGCGCATCGGTGGTCACCGGCCAAGTGCCTTCCCATTGCCAGTCGGCCGTCACCCTCGGGATCTCCCCAAGCAGCCGGGGTGGGCGCGCCATCTCCCCGGCATAGAAGTAGCGGCGCAGCGCATGCCTCAATCGAACGACCTCGCGAAGGAACGCAGCATTCTTCTCCTCCTTCACCACGGATGGACTCAACCAGCCGATCTGTTCACCGAAAACGAGTTGCTGGCCGGCCTTCATGCGCAGGGCCAGATCCTTGGTCGGACCGCCCCGATAGGCACGGCCGAACATCTGAATCGCACCACCGTATACCGCCGGAAACGCCGGAACCTGCCCATCGTACTGCCAATGCCACGTGAGATAGCCATCGAACACCTGGATGTACGGCTCTGCGTTGCATTCCGTCGTCAGGATGCGGTCGGCGGGCTTGGTCGCCCGCAGCCCCTCGAGCATCGACCAATAACCTTCTGTCCACCAGTGCCCCCCGCCCAATGGATGGCCGTGCGTCCGATCGAAACAGAGCGCCGGCTTGGCCGCCGCCACTTGGTCGATATACACGCCGCTCACCCCGCATTCGCCGAACAGCTGAAGCACGGTCTCCCGAACCGTCTTCTGCCACAGTGCCGTCTTCGGGCACATGGCCGCGAGCCTCACCTTGCTGCCGTCGGTCTCCTTGCTGCCGTAAGTCTCCTCGTACGGCTTCCCCGCCTCGTCTTTGCTGGCCGCCGGCAGGGCCACCTTCGTGAATTCAAAATCCTCTGTCCCGCGGTCGCGCGTGTCCCAGAGACGGCCGTTGATGTAGGGCATGACGTGCACCCCGGCCGCCTCGAGACCGCGCACCGCCGGCGCGAATCCATCTTTCGCGGGAAAGTAGTGCGGGTAGTCGTTGTCGAATGGGATGCGGTGCCAGCTGTACCAGTGAAAACCCACCGGCACGCCAAGGAACGCGGCAAATTCTTTCACCCTGTCCACGCACTCGGCGGGCGACCCGCCCGTCTGCGCCCACGCCGGAAGATCCCGCATCCAGGCGGGCGTGTCCATTCGGCCTTCGGGCCCGAGGCGTGGATACCATCTCGCCTCCGCGCGCACCCAATCGCGGTAGATGATCGCGGCGTCGAACCAATCTCCGCGGAAAAGTTGCCACACCGCCGTCCCGGACAGAGAGAATCCATTGGCCCCCACCCCCATGTCGGCCGCCGGATGCTCGACGGAGATCGCGACCGACCCCTCCTCAGGCCGACTTTCAATCGAAATATCTTTCGTGCTCGCCGACGGATCGTGAGTCGCGACGTACAGGCCGGTCCGGCGCTCCCCATCGTAAGCCGCCATGAACTGCATGCTCACCCAACCGCTGGGATACGTGCCGTGGAATCGAAACGCCTTTCTCCACACGCCCGCCCGCACCTCGCCCGAGCCGCGAGGGAACAACAGCTTCGATTGCGCCCCCGGCTCCGCCAGGCACACCTGCGGAAAACGCACCCGCCAGACGCTCCAGTCCTTTGGCACATCCCGCACATTCAGCGTCCAGCGCATCGCCCCGACCGCGTCGCACGTCACCCCCGCAACGACAGAGAGCTTGCCCAAGCGCGCATCATCAGCCTGTCGCCAGTAGATCTCTGAGACCCGGTTCGTCGTCGAAACCGCGAGCGCACAGTCCTTCCAGCCCGCATCAGCGACGAGGCGACTCTCCTCCCCTGTGGGCACATGGCGCAGCGCTATCTCAAACAACGGCGGCGTCCTCCCGCCTAAGACCTGCCTCCCCTGGGCGACATCGCAAAGGCTCTCCAGCCGGACACCACCCCCGACAAACCGCAGCACGCAGCCCAGCTCGCCCGCGGTCAAAACCTTCACGCCAGCCGATTCACGGCCCGAAAGTGATTCCAGCGCCTCTCCAAATCGTCCTTCGGCCTCCAGGTGATCGGCCACGGCAAGGCGCCACCAGGAAGCCGAGCGCTCCTGCGACGTCGCCGTGGCGAGCCTCTCGCGCTCGCGATCAATCTGATCCCGCACCGCATCGACCGTCACTCTTGCGGTTGAGCATGCGCCCATCTGGGCGGCGATCTTTGCGATGGCCGCCGCGGGTTCCGAATCGCTCCCTATCCAGAGCCAGGCAGAAAACTGCCGCTGCAGGGTGTCCCAGCCCTGCCAGGCCGCATCGCCGTGCGCGTGCAGATAGGTCCCGCCGCCCCCGTCGTACACGCGCACTCTCCCGCACTGAAACATGCCGACCGTACGTGACCCATCGAGAATCGCCCCCCAGTCCGACAGCGCGAATGACTTCTTCGTGCCACCGAACTCGCCGCGCTCGCCCGGTTCGCCGCCAGCCCAATTGGGGAACAGTTCCTTCGGATAATTCAGCTCCAGGAAATGGATCTCGGGCCATCGGATGGCCTCGCGCTGCCTGATCGTGGCCCGGACCCATACCAGGGGTTCGCCTGCGACATAGAACCAATCGTAGATGGCCGAGGGTGCCGAAGCGGGAGCATTTCCATCCGCCCTCTGGTATCGACCCTCCACCCGGATCACCGTTCCCAGGGGGCCTTGTGACAGTCTCTCGACGCGCGCCCCGGAATCGTTCGCAATGCCAAACGAGCCCAGCACACGATCGAACAGCCGATCATTCCATCGAAAGCCTTCGATCGACTTGCCATCGCGAAAGGTGATCCGCGAAGGGAATCCGCCCTGCCTCTTTGGATCGTGCAAAACTGAGGCACCCGGAAGGCGAACCTCTCCGCCCCATGCGCCCGGCTTCGCCTCGGCCTTTCCGCCCGTGAATTTCAGCCTGAGCCTTCCATCACCGCCGGCAGGCAGACGCAGGAAAAGGGTGCCCACCAGGCACCCAGTGCCATCCGATTCCGGGGCGGGAACCATCTGCACGGGCACGCTCTTCCCCTCGCGGCAAGTGCTGGCAGCGATGACCCCAGCATCCGCAGACGCACCACACCACTTCGCCGCACCGGCCAAATCCACATCGGCCACCACCATCCCCCCCTCGGTCGCCCGCGACCCTTCCACGAGCAGGAGGACCTCGTCCGCCCCCGCACCAAGGGCGCCCCCCAAAACCACCGACAATCCGAAAAGCACCCGGACCGAGCGGGCACCCAAACCAAGTCCTCGTGGGCCATCAGTCATAGCTCGCCCACGCTACACCAACGTGATGGCCGAGTGGAATCTTTCGAACTGTCCGACCGCGGAGGGCCGCATGCCAAGGGCCGAGCCTGGCTACGGGCGATCCGAGAACAGCCACCGGTCACTGCGCCGCTAGTCGCGTGATCCGGATGTTGCGGAAGAGGAACTGACCGCCCTTTGGCACCTCGGCCTGCAGGGCGATTAATCCCGAGGCCGGCTCAATGCCCTCGACTTTCCACGCGGCCTGGCCGTTGACCTTCAGTTCCGCCGTCTTTCCCCTCACCGTCAGTTCGAACTTGTTCCAATCCCCGACTTTCACCGGCACGGCGTTCTTGCCATTGGGAAATCCGTCGATGTTGCCCTCCATGCCCTTGCGCAGATTCACCTGGTATTTCTTCGGCCAGGGTCGTCCCGCCGGTACCTCCGCATAGCGGAAATACACGCCCGAATCCCACATGTCCGCCGACAGGGCCTTCCACTCGTACTCCAGCACAAAATCCCCGAAGTTCCCCTTCGCCTGGACGAGGCCGTTTCCACCCTTGACCAGAATCGCCCCATCCTGCGCGACGGCCTCGCAGCCGATCACGTCCCATCCCTCGAGGCTCTTGCCGTCGAATAGCGCGACGGACTCGGCCGCGAATACGCCGTGGCTCGCAAGCCACACCAGGGCACAGACACCGCAAAACGTCACTCTCATAAGCACTCCAGCGCGTCGCACTCAAACTCGAACAACAGATCGTCCCGACAGACGGTGGCGTTGAAGATCGCGGACGGAAAATCCGGAAGGTCGTGCGACTCCACGTATCGCTCCCATGCGCCCAGGGCGTCGGGACTGGCGAAATACCCCATCGCCCGCACCACGTGCCCCCAGCTCAGCCCCCGCCCCTCCAGAATCGCCGCCACCACGTCCATCGTCAGTTCCACTTGGCCGTCCAGATCGCCCACGCGCGCCGTCGCCCCGGCTGGCTCGATGCTCGCCGTGCCAGACACCAGCACCCGCCGCTGTCCCTTGGAACCCATCTCGGCCCCGCGGCTGAACGCGCTCCCGTACTCGATCGCCGGACACTGCAGCGGCGACGGCGTCGGAACCACCCGCGGCGCCTTCCCTTTCGGCTTCGCGCCCAAAAGCTTCGCCACCAGCCCCGCGCCCGATGCGTTGTCACAACCCACCGCCGTGCTCGCCGGCACATAGCGGTCGAAAACCCCCCTCTCCTTGAAAAACTCCCGCCGCACGCGGTTGAAATCATCGTACCAGGCCAAGATGTCGCGATTGTAAAACCAAGTCCGCGCGGTGTCGTGAAAATCCCACCCCAGCACACCCAGAACCTTGTCAAACTTCGCAAACAATTGCGCAGACTGTTCGCCCGGAGGCAACGTCAGGTCCGGGGGCAATACGTTCCCCAATTGCACATACTTGTAGTCCTCGTCCTCAAACAGCGTGCCAGCGATCTGACCCCCGTACTCCATCGGTTCCACCGACGAACCCGACACCGCCCAGACCTCCACGCACACCATATCCGGCACGTTGTCTTCAAGCCATGTCACCGGCCATTGCACCCGCCCAAACGCCCGCCGCATCGCCGACAATGCCGCGTCCTTTACCCCCCGCCCCACCACCTCGCACGATACGATCTTGGCATCCACCTCCCGCAACATCCCCGCCAGCGCCACGATCACCGCGCCCATCCGCCACGGCTCGCGACCCGTTACCGTCACGAAATGCTCCACGATCCCGGCCCGCGGAACAGACCTATGTTGAACGTTCCATCCCTCGCGCGCCAGCAGCTCCAGCGTCGGGACGGTGATCGATGAATCGCTGGGGGAAGAATGCTCAGTCATGGTGCTCGCCATGCCCTTTATATACCGGCAACCTTGTTCAGTTTCACGACAAAACTGGTATCCGGCAGGCGCGGCAGCGCCTTTGTTGGGCGTGGGCATCGGCGCGTGTATCTCCTTCGCCTTGTCGGGCATGGCCGCCGCCAGGTTTTTCGTTTCGCCAGTGTCGCCGTGCGAGTTGTAGAGCTCCAGCCACCCGGCCTCGAAAGACCCCATCACTTTCCGATCACCGCAGATGATCGTCGCCACGGGCGTGGTGTAAACGGTGACCTGAAACTTCGGGCGCTGTTCGCGGGCGCGGCTCGTGCCCCGACCCAGGATCCGGGCCCGGAGGGTTTTGGACTGCGGTGGCAGAGTCCGGCAACCGCCGGACGGCGCCACCGCTTTGG
>Ga0116157_10000034_pt1 | contig 157427 bp, 116 predicted proteins | sample AD_UKC048_MetaG_FD_89882 | JGI IMG/M metagenome (GOLD analysis project Ga0116157, IMG submission 89882) | Active sludge microbial communities of municipal wastewater-treating anaerobic digesters from USA - AD_UKC048_MetaG | ecosystem: Engineered > Bioreactor > Anaerobic > Digestate | place... | reverse complement strand
GCGCCCCCACCACCGGGCGCTTCACCGAGATCCCCATCCCCCCCAGCTGATCCGCTAGCGCGGGCGGCAGATACTTGAAAACGACCGTCGATCTCATGCTTCACCATGCGGCGGCACGCCAATGGTGCCCGCATCAATACTTCGGCTCCGGCACGTCCTCCAGCAGCCGCCTCGTGATGTCGTCGGTGCTCACGCCCTCGCTCGCCGCCGAGAAATTCGTGAAGATCCTGTGCCGGAGGACCGGCAGCGCGTACTCGCGCACGTCGGCGCACGAGACGCTCGTCCGCCCGTTGAGCAGCACGTGTGCCTTCGCCGCCAAGAGCAGGTACTGCCCCGCCCTCGTCCCGGCCCCCCATCTCACCCAGCGGCCGATGTAGTCCGGCGCCCCGGCCGTGCCAGGCCGCGTCGCCGAGATCAGCCTCGTCGCGTACAGCGCCACGTGCTCGCTCACCGGTATCTGCCTCACCACCCTCTGCAGCTGGAGAATGGCATCCCCATTCAGCACCGGGTCGATCCGCGTGTCCGCGTCACGCGTCGTCTCCAAAAGCACCCGGTGCTCGTCCTCCATCGGGGGATATGAGATATGGACGCAGAACATGAACCGATCCAGCTGCGCCTCGGGCAGCGGGTACGTGCCCTCCTGCTCGATCGGATTCTGGGTCGCCAAAACCATGAAGGGCTCCGGCAGATCGTACGTCGTTCCGCCCGTCGTCACGCGGTGCTCCTGCATCGCCTCCAGGAGCGCGGCCTGGGTCTTCGGCGGAGTCCGATTGATCTCGTCCGCCAGGAGCACGCTCGCGAAAATCGGTCCCTTGTGGAAACGAAACTCCCGCCGCCCGGTCTGCCGATCCTCCTGGAGCACGTCTGTCCCGACGATGTCCGACGGCATGAGATCCGGGGTGAACTGAATCCGCTTGAAGGCAAGGCTCAGCGTCCCCGCCAGCGACTTCACCATCAGCGTCTTCGCCAGTCCCGGCACGCCCACCAGCAGGCAGTGACCCCGCGCGAATAGCGCCACCAGCATCTGGTTCAGCACCGCCTCCTGGCCCACGATCACCCTCCCCATCTGGCGCAGGATCGCGTTCCTCGCCCCCGCCAGCGACGCCACGGCCCAGTCCAGTGCCTCCGCGGCACTGGGCTGGGGCTGCGGTTGCGCGGCGGGCACACCCCCCGCCGCAGAAAAACGAAACTCCAGATTGCCCAGCCAGAACCGCATGCCCTCCTCGAGCGCAAGAGAGTCCACCATCCGGTCGGCAAAGAAGATGTGGCCCTCGTTGCTGAGCCGCCTCACCACGTGCCTGCCGTTCTCCAGCGCTATGACCGCATGATGCGCCGCCACGGTCTCGTCCGGCAGAATGATATCATTGTCTTCGGCGCGGCCGATGGTCGCCCGCTGCCCCAGCGCCACGGCCTGCTCCCGCTCATCCCACAAAAAACAGAGACTCGCCATCAGAAAACTGTAGCGCGCGGATCGCGCGCATCCATCCCGAAACAGATGCAATTGCGCTGCCAGCCGCCCGCAGCCACGACCCGCCCACGGCCGCCGACATCCACTGCCCCTCACGCGCATCCGGGGAGGGACGCCGGCCTCGGCGTCCGCGTCTCACCGGCACGTGCGGTACGCTGGCCGACCCCGCCCGCCCCGCCGCCGGCCCTCCCGGCGCACCTTTCAGGACCAACCGAGACACCGCACTAGTGCGTCATCGCGTACATGATCACGTTGACGCCCAGCTGCATCGCCGACTCCGGCGCATAGGCCCTGGCGAGCGGATGCTCGCACCCCTGCCACCCCGCCTCCAGATCGAAGGGACTGTAGATGACGCGAAGATCTCCACCGACCGAGATGCCCTCGAGCGCCGGCGCAGTCATCCCCTGCACCGCAGAGGCGTACTTCACCTGACCTATCTTGAAAACGCTGCTGAAAATCGGATGCGCTGGCGGCACCGGCTCCAGCGCGCCATCCGGCAGTATCTTCTTGAGTTCGGCCCGGACGGACGCATCAAACGTGCCCAGGCCCAGTCCGTTGTTTATCAGCAGCGTCCCATCCCCTTCCAGAAAGCGCTTCAGGGCCGCCACCGCCGCCTCGTCCAGCTCGAACCGATCCAGCCCCGTCAGATAGAGAAGGGTGAATCCAGACAGGTCGTCTTTCCCGGCCGTCACCGGCACTCGCTTCAGGCTGGTCCGGATACTGGTATTCTGCCTCACCACGCGAAGCAACGAGACCGCGCCACCGGGATGCACGTTCCAGTGGCCCCCGTGGCGCAGCTGCGCGAACACGAGTTCGTCCGTCGGCCTCCTCTCGTCCAGTTCCCCGAACAGTTCTGGCTTGGCCTCCTCGCGCGCGACCTGGCTGTAGCCAATCACGTATGCCACCAAATTCATCCCGATGCGGTTCGCGCTGGCCACGTCGTAATACGCGGCCTTCTCGATCAGCGGCACCTCGTGCCCGTCCCATCCGCACCCCAGCCCGTATCGCGACATCACCACGCCCAGCCGACATCCGATGTAGATCCCTTCGAGCAGCGGGGTGTCACCCTTGACGTTCTTGGGGAATTGCGCCTTGCTCGCGTCCTCGACGATGTGAAACACCGGATGATCCAGCGGCACAACCCGAAACGATGACTCGGGAAATGCCTCGGCCATCGACTTCATGAATGATTCGTAGAAATAGGGCGATCCCGCCACGTTGTCCGCCAGCACCGTGCCGCCCCGAAGCACGTAGTTCCGGATCAGATCCAATTGCGTACGATCGAACCGGATCGATCTCGCCCCGCTGAAGAACAGCACCGGGGTGCCTTCGGGCGCGCCATCAAAACTGGCCAGTGGCACCGATTCCGTGCCGTACCTCTGGCCCAGCACCGCACCCACCTTGGCCAGCAACTGCTGCACGTCCGCGGGGCAGAGATTCCAGTCGGCGATCTCCGTGCTTATGCCGTTGTCGAACGTGAACGGTGCCGATTCGCCCCAGACCACCTTTCTGACCAGCGTCGGTGGCGCCGGCGGCCGCTTGCGTTCGATCCGCCGCGATGGCGTCGCGGGCAATGGCAGGGCTGGCGCCTCGCCTCCCGAAACCCTCCGCGGCGAGGCCTTCGGCGGTTCGCCCAACGGCTTGAACCACTCGTTCTCATCGGCGCGGCCCAGCGCTGTCGCCAGAACCACCGCGGCCGCCGCCCCAGTCACCATCGCAAAAAATCTCATGGCTGAACCCCCTCCTCCGCCGGTGCACCCCATGCCTCTTTGCCCCGCGCCGCGGCCTCGCTCAATGGGTGCTCCTGCAGCAACCGCCCAAATTCCCGATCCGCCTGCTGTGTCCGGCCCATCGCTTTCTCCGTCTCGATCAGAGTGTAAAGCAACTCTGCGCGCGCGTCCTCAAGATTCTGAACCCCCGCGCTCGTCAGGAGGCGCCGGCACAATGACACCGCCAGGGGATACTCGCCCCGGCCTTTGAACACCCTCGCGCGCAGCAGCCCCACCTCCAGCGAGATCCGCTCAAGGGCGCTCTCCTCCTCCATCTCGTCAAGCGCCTCGATCGCACCTGCGTATTCCTCGCGGCGAATGTAATCCCTCGCAGCCTCCAACCGCGCGCGCCTCCGCAATTGCCGCGTGATCTCCTGTTTCGGATCGGGCGGATCGGTCAAAGCCGTCAGGAGCCTCTTCGCCGCCTCCGTCAACCCAAGAGACATCTGGATGTCGGCCCTCACCATCAGCCATTTCCGCACGTCGGTCGATGCCAGCTGTTTTCGGGACACGCCCTTGATACAGGCGTCGGCCTCGATGGGATTCCCGACCACATCCAACAGGAACCGCGCCAGCCCGAGCCGCGCGGCAGTCCTGCCCGGCTCGGTGTCATCGGCCAATCGCACCGAAGTCCTCAGCGCTTTGTCGGCCGCAGCATAGTCCCTCTGCTCGGGACTCGCGTAGTAGCGCCCCAGCCGGAGAAAGCCCTCCCAATGCGCCGCCGTGAAATCCTTGGCCCTGGCCATGCAAGCCGCGCCCAACAATGACACGAGTCCCCCATCCTCCAGCCTCCCGGCCAGCGCCAGACCCGCCGCCAAATCATCCGTCGGGGCCGTCAGAAAATCCCGGCCCATCACCTCTTCCCGCTGCTTGAGGAAATTGAACTCGGTCCACATCTCCCCCTGATCCCACCTCGGCTGCACATTGCAGGTCTGACGAAGATTTCGCAGGGGCCGCCCGTCTGCCTTCACCTCAAGCCTGATTTCCCGGGCCGACGCGCGCATGAAGGTGTGCCTCACCCGCGAACCTATCAGTGTCGCGCCATCATCCGTGCGAAACACGCAGTCCCAGTTCGGCCTCGCCCCGGGCAGCCGAAATTCGACCGTGAACCACCCGAGCTCGTCCAGCATCGAGTGATTGAGAGTCGACCACTCCAAGTACACCGCCTCGCCCCGGTCGCCCGGCGATGGCTCCACGCCCTCCACCTCGAACTTCGCCACGGGCTCAAATGCGCCCTGCGGGATCACCTCGATCTTCTCCGCTCCCGGCGGTTTCCACGCGCCCACGGCCGCCGCATAGGATGTGCTCTGCACCCAGTAGTAGTCGATCCTGTGCAATCCGGCTTCCAGCTCCACCCGCCCGACGTACTTCCCGGACACGCCTCCACGCGCGTAGTGCACCCCGGGCCACGCGACCACCTGCCGCCCGTCGATCATCATCACCGACCCATCATCCGACGCAGTCGCAAACTCATACGATCCACCCACCTCACACCTCAGATAACCCCGAAACCTCGCGATGAAGTTTGCTGTCGGCCCGTGCGGATTCACCCCCAGGAAAATCCGCGGCACGTAGCTCCTCCCCTGGACCACTTTGGCCTTGTCCCACAGCCCCAGGATCTCCTCGGCCGTGTCATAGCTACCCGCTGGAAGGCTCCGCGTCTCTATCATCAACCCCGCCTCCGGTTCCCACGCGCTCACCGACGTCCCCCTGCCCGACGCGAAATACAGCAGGTAGCGCATCTGCTGTCCGGATGTATCAAACTGAACCTTCGCCGGTTGCCCCTCCGCCGCCCAGAAGATGCGGCTCGCCACCAGCGCCCCATCTTCCCCGTATACGGCCACCGAAAGCCGGGCGGGGCTAATTCCCTGCGGCCAAACCATCACCTCGCCCGCGCGCGCGGGCCAGGCGGAGTCTGGCGTCCGCCGCAGGATCAGCCGCGTGTCAGCCCCCGCCATCTGCCACGGTTGCCCAGGCGCCGCCAGCGGACAGACCACCAGCGCCAAGAGAAGCGCCGCTCGGCTCATGGCTTTATCGCGCATGGGGATCGAAGTCTCGGCCCAGCCATCCGAGCCTTCAACCCCAATTCTCAATTCCATCCGGCACGGCCAGATTCCTGTCCGCAGACCCCGCCCTCGCGCTGGCGCTATCGCCCCGACCTGCTACCGTGCATCGACCCGTTGGAGCGCACACACATGCCAGACCCCACCTACGACCAACTCATCGCACGGCTCAAACGGATCGATGTCTTCCGCTCGATCCTCGGCATCCTTCACTGGGATGAGCAGGTCAATCTCCCGCCCGACAGCGCCGACCGCCGCGCCCAGCAACTCCAGGAACTGGCCTCCGTCCATCACGCCGCAGCCGCCGATCCCGAGATCGGCAGGCTTCTCTCGGTACTCGAGTCGCGCGATCTCCCGCCTGGCTCCGACGCCGACGTGGTCGTTCGTCATGCCCGGCGAGACTTCGACCGTGCCTCCCGCCTCCCCGAGGACTTCGTCCGAGAGAAGGCCGCCCTCGACAGCGCCGCCTTCCACGCATGGGCCCGGGCGCGGAAGAATTCGGATTTTCCGGCCTTCGCCCCATTCCTCGAGCGCCAGATCGTGATGGCGCGCCGCGAGGCCGAATTCATGGGCTGGGGCGACCGGCCCTACGACTATTCGATCGACCTCCACGACCCCGGCCTCGACACCGCATTCATCGCCCCCCTCTTCGCCAGTCTCCGGCGCGAGCTCCCCCCCCTCGCCCGGCGAATCGCCGCCTCCAGACCCGCCACCGCGCCAAACATGTTCCGAGGATTCTCCATCCCCGCACAGAGGGAGTTCATACGCGAGGCACTCGATCGAGTTGGCTTTAACTGGAATCGCGGTCGCCTCGACACATCCCTCCACCCGTTCTGCGGCGGCGATGCCCTCGACACGCGCCTGACCACCCGCTTTGACGAAAACAACCCCCTCGACGCCATCTTCAGCTCGATCCACGAGGCCGGCCACGCGCTCTACGAACAGGGCCTGCCCGAGACCGACATCGGCACCCCTCTCGGCGAGGCGGTCGGCATGGCCATCCACGAATCCCAGAGCCGCCTCTGGGAAAACCAGGTCGGACGAAGCCCCCAGTTCTGGGCCTTTTTCGAGCCCCGCCTGCGATTCCATTTCGGCCCGCAGCTCACCCCGATCTCCAGCGCCGAACTTCTCGCCGCCATCAATGACGTCCGCCCGGGCCCCATACGGGTCGATGCCGACGAAGTGACCTACAATCTCCATATCCTCATGCGCTTCGACCTCGAAATGGCCCTCTTCGAAGGCCGCCTTTCTGTCGCCGATCTCCCGTGCGAGTGGAATCGTCTCTCCGAGGATTTGCTCGGGATCACGCCGGCCGATGATGCCCACGGCGTGCTCCAGGACGTTCACTGGTCCAGCGGTTCCTTCGGTTACTTCCCCAGCTACGCCCTCGGCAACATGATCGCCGCCCAACTCTGGTATCACGCCCTCTGCGAGTTGCCCGGTCTCCCGGAGGATTTCGCGCGAGGCCAGTTCTCTCGCCTCTTGGCCTGGCTCCGCGACAAGGTCCACCGCCGCGGCAAACGCCTCGATACCCAGGAACTCATCGTCGCCGCCACCGGACAACCCCTCGGCACCAGCGCCCTGCTTCGCCACCTCTCCGAACGCTACCTCACCAACGCCTGAGAACCCCATGCCCGTCGCCCAGTTCCTCCGCGAGTTCGTCGCATCGCCAACCTCCGTCGGCGCCATCTGGCCCAGCTCCGCCGCCCTCGCCGATCGCATATGCGCCACGGCCGAGTTGCCCACCGCTGAGATGACGATCGAATTCGGTCCCGGCACCGGCGTCTTTACCTCCGAAATCCTCCGGCGCATCCCGGACCCCTCGCGATTCTTCGCCATCGAGTCCAGCCCCAATTTTGCTGCCGCCACCCGCCGCCGCTGCCCAACCGCCAAGGTTTGGAACGACTGCGCCACTCGCGCCCAGAAATACCTCGCGGAACATGGCCACCAGAGATGCGACCGCATCATCTCCGGCTTGCCCTTCGCCTCTTTCCCCCCAGACCTTCAAGACCGCCTTCTCGATACTATCTTGGAAATCCTGGCGCCCGGTGGGCTGTTCGTCACCTTCGCGTACCTGCAGGGCCTCGCCCTCCCCTCCGGTCGCCGCTTTCGCCACACCCTGCGCAGTCGCTTCGGCCACGAGAACGTCACCACCACCCCCACCGTCTGGCGCAACATTCCCCCAGCCTTCATCTACCGCGCCCGCAAGACGACCGCCCATCGACCATCCTCGATCGATCGCCAAGCGCCCTGACCCGAATGGCGCTAAGCTAAGTTTGTCGCGATAGTGGCACGGCCATCCTGGCCGTGGGCAGAATGCCCATGCCACCATCCCAATGTCCCTTAACTTAGCGCCCTTCCGCCCTGAACCCGCGACGGGCTGCGCCCGGCAGTCGCCTCCGACGCAAGCGCCCACCCGATCTCGCGCTTTTTCCCTCTTGACCGAAACGCCGGGGCATCCCCATCGTTCCCGCACGATGCGGGTGTCGCTACGAGGCTGTCCGGCGGCTTCCCGCGCAATTCAAGTCAGCTGCGATCATCATCACTAACCCGAATTCCCCAAGGAGGCAAATGAGCTCCGACCAACTCCCCTCATATATCACCAGCGCGAAACCGAACCCCCAGAGCAACCGCGCCGCGTGGTTCAAGAACACCGCCCCAACCTACGCCGGCATCTTCCTCTGGTTTGTCTTCTGGCAAGACGCTGTCAACGCCCCGAACCTCGGCGGCATGCTCGCGCACGGCCTCGGCTGGGCACTGATCAGCCTGGTGTTGGCGGCACTGGTCTGCCACTACCTCTTCTACCTCGTGCCCGGCGTGCTCGGCATGAAGACCGGACTCCCGCTCTATATCGTCGGCACCTCCACGTTCGGTGCCGCGGGCGGCTTTCTCCTGCCGGGCTTTCTCATGGGATTGCTGCAGTTCGGCTGGCTAGGTGTGAACATATTCTTTTCCTCGATGGCCCTCGGTACCTTCTTCGGGTTGTCCGCCGACGGTTCCGGCGTCAAGGTGATCATGTTCCTCTGGGGCCTCCTCGCCGCATTCGTCGGCCTGAAAGGAATCCAGTACGTGGCCAAGGTCGCCACATGGCTTCCCCTGATCCCACTGGCCATCTTGCTCCTTCTGCTCGCAAAGACCATCGGTGGCACCGGGACCTTTGACCCAGAGAAATTCATAGCGCTCCACAAGGGTATCGACCCCTCCGCCCCGGCGGCTTTCAGCGCACTTGGCGTCCTTGCCTTCATGATGACCTTCGTCGTCGGCTTCTTTGCAACCGCGGGCGCCGCCGGCGTCGACTTCGGCACCAACAGCCGCGACAAGCGCGATGTCAGCTTGGGGGGAATGGTTGGCATCGCACTGGCCATCATCGTCACGGCCGGAATCTCTGCCGTGATTGTTGCGGGCGCCTACGGCAACCCCGAAATATCCAAGGCGGCCATCGCGGCAGGAAAGGGAAAACTCATTCTGCAGAGCCCAGGGCTCATACCCGTGCTGATGGGCAAAAGCGCGGGTCTCATCATGTTCCTGCTGGCCGTCGCATCCTTCCCCCCGGCCTGCTTCTCCTCGTTCATCGCGGCCAATAGCTTCAAGACCACGCTGCCCAACGTTAACCCGTTCATCTCCGTCGGAATCGGCGCGGCGGTCAGCATCATCCTCGCGATCACCGGCCTCGCCGGCAAGGCGATCATCGTCTTCCAGATCATCGGCGCCTCGTTTGGCCCGATCTGCGGTGCCATGATGGTGGACTACCTCCTCGCCGGCAAGAAGTGGGCCGGACCACGCGCAGGGTTCAACCCGGCAGGCTGGATTGCGTGGGCACTCGGCTTCGTCGTCGGGATCCTCCCCATCGTCAACATCTGTGCCGTGCCCGCCGCCCCGGTTGCCGCCTTTATCGTGGGAACCGTCGTCTACTTCATCTGCGCCAAGATGGGACTTACATCGCCGGTCGTGACCCTTCCCGCCGCACAGGCCCAGAAGAATTAGCCCCGACCGAGCCCTTCTCACCTACCCCGTGGCGCCGGGCGCGCTGCTCGTAGGCAGCGCACCCGTGGGCTATTGCCGGGAATCACACAGCCTGTCGGCCGTGAAGTATCCTGGGACAGTGAAGTATCCGGGTTGGGCCGAGATTGCACCGTGGCGAGCGTGATGCCGCCGCAGGCTGTAGCCTAGTCCATAACGAACGGCACACGCCCCCACGCTCAGACACCGACCTGCGTCTGAGCGACTTGCGCACCCAAGGCCCAGGGCCTCGGCTACAGCCTCCGGCTTCGTTCGCCGTTAGCCGTCGAACCGGTCCCGACGACGGTCGCCGCCGCGCCCGTGCCCGCCGCCGCGCCCGTGCCCGAAACCGCCGCCGCCACCACCGCCGCCGCCACCGCCGAACGAAGGCCTACGCTCCTCTTTCGGACGGGCCTGATTCACCGTCAGCGCACGGCCGCCCAACTCAGTGCCGTGGAGGGCCTTGATCGCAGCCTGCGCCTCCTTGAAGTCGGTCATCGACACGAACGCGAAACCACGGGATCTCCCCGTGAACTTGTCCATGACGATTTGCACGCGATCAACTGCGCCATGCTGCGCGAACAGGCCGCGCAACTCCTCTTCTCCCGTGTCGAACGAGAGATTTCCAACATATATGTCCATCTATCTACTCACTTCTCTGCCGCTCTGTTCACTTCAACATTCAACAATCTTGTTCGGCGGCGCCCACAATCTTGTCGCTAGGCCGTGATACACGACCGAGATTCTGAATAGGGGGGAAGCTGGATAACTGGGGGCTAACGCCGCGACGGGCCACCCCCGATACGAAACTCCTTCTCGACGATTGAAACCTTCCTTCTACCTGTTGTGTAGCACGTCGCGGAAAACTATCAAGGACTTTTTGTCTCACTCGCGATCTCACCGCGCGCCCGTCCCCACGGCCCCCGGCACTCCAAAAGGCCCCCGCCCTCCCCGGGGAATCGCCAAGTTTTGCGCCGCCAGCGTTGTGTCCGTCGTTCCGATGTGGTAAATGTATTCCCAAGGCGTTCGCACGAGGGCGCATACGAAAATGGACGCGGAGGCACAGCAACCCAGACGCGGCTGGCTCGACCCCTCAAAACAAGAGGTCATTTTGCGCGTTCTCAACACGGACATGCGCGGCTGGATTATTTCGGTTCCCCAAGGCACCAGCCTCATCGGCCGCGAACCCGACTGCCAACTCCACCTCCCGCATTACACTATCTCGCGGCGGCATTGCTCGTTACAGGTGATGCCCGATAGCATCGAGATCCGCGACCTCAATTCGATGAATGGCACCGCGATCAATGGCTCCCCGGCGATCGAGGGCACGCTGCAGCCAGGCGACAAAGTCCGCGTTGGCGAAGTCGAACTCAGCGTCGATATTCGCGCGCGTGTCCCCGGCCAGAACCCGCCGACCCAGACCGGCCCGGCATCACTCCTCCAGCCAGCCCCGCAGCATTCGACCACGTCGGCCCCCGTCTTCCATCCCCCGCCCACCCTGCCACCGATCCTGCCGCCGGCCGTGGCCGTGGGCTCGGCCGCGCCAGCCCAGGCCCCACTCGTTCCCCAACCACCCGCCCCTGAGCCGACGGGCGCCGAGGCATCCATGCTGCAATCATCCCAGTATTCCTACCATCTCCCGACCCCCTCATGGGCCGTCCGCCCGCACCTGGAAACCGTGCGCTACCGGGAGGCAAAACGCACCGTGCGCTTCGATCCCTCCCGGCGAGACGCATTCCGCCAATTCCGATCCGATTGAGCGACTCATGTGCCGCGCGCCCGACTGCCCAAGCATTTCGCGCGCATCACTCTTGCGAATCCACGGCGTCCACCTAAGCTCCAACCCGTGAAAAGACTTATGATGATGGCGCTCCTAGGGTACGCGCTCGCCGGATGTGCTGGTAACCCGCTAGAGACCAGTAACGTGACCAAGGATGGAACAATCTACCGGGAAACAGAGCCCACGGAACATGGCGAAGCCAGGACGGCCATCAAAGTGCGCGGCGCCACGTTCTGATCCCAAGAGCCACAAGCTTCTCCCCTCGACCGTCGGTTGCCAGGCCCCTAGCCTGCATATTTCACGCTTCCGCGTGAAACATGCAGGCTCAAAGGAAAACCGCGCTCCGAAGAGCGCGACTTTGATGGGTCTGGGGCCATCGGTCCGCGAAACACACTCTGCAACCGCGAAAAATCCCAGTCTTTGCCAGACCTTTCCCAATAAATGGCTCTCATGGCGCGGTTTTCCCAGAGCCCAGAATTTCACAGCCCGCAAGGCTGTGAAATATCCGGGCTAGGCCCTCGTGGATTCCCCCGGCGGACTCAGTCGCGCCTGTGGCCCTTCGCCCGCCGCACCGCATCCAGCCATGCATCGGCAATGAGCTGATGTCCCGCCAGCGTCGGATGAACCCCATCCTCCGTCCAGTACTCCGGCACTGCGTAGCTGCATGCCGCCGTGAATAACCCATCGAGCGGAACTAGCGGCGCACCAAAATCCGTCGCGATCTGCCGGACCGCCTGAATCTTCGGATCCAGTTCGCCGTGCCATTCGGCCGTCACCGGCTCAACCGGCAGGCAGAATGGCTCCAGCACCACCAGCCGGGCCTTCAGCTTCTCCACCACCCTCTGGCAAAGCCTGGTGTAGTCCTCGTAAAACTTAGCAACCGGAACCGCCTCGGCATCCTGCTGGCCATCCTCGAATACCGCCCACACGTCGCTGATGCCTATCAGGATCGAGACGATGGTCGGAGGTGGATCCACGTCCAAGACATCGGGCCCCATCCGCTCAACAAGATCGGTGAGCCGATTCCCGGCCACCCCCTTGTTGGTGATGCAAAGGGCCATCTCGGGGTAATCCATGAATAGGCGGCCCGCTATCAGCGACACGTAACCTGCCCCAAGGCCAGACGCCGAGTCCTCTCTGCCCCCATCTGTGATACTGTCGCCCAGAAACAAGACATGATCATCGCGCTTGAGCAGCATGAAATAATCTCAGCGCGGAGTTGCGCGAAAGCAAGTTTTATGGCGCAATTTCCCGCACATGGCCGAGATCGTCCCCCCAGATATCCAGGGCTCACTCGTCTGCGAGGACGTCCGCATGGAAATCAACGGGGCCCAGACCCTCGTCGGCGTCATCAATGCCATCATCGCCCCAAAACTGCCCGTGCGGGTTCTCAAACTGTGCATCTGGACCCGCTGGACATCTGGCTCCGGCCGCTTCAATCAGGAGGCCCGCATCGTCTCGCCCGACGAGGACCGCATCATCTGCCAGAACCAGATCGCGTTCCAACTGGGCGGATTCGACGCCCACGCAACCAACGTCCACTTCTTCGGCGGCATCCAGTTCGACCAGCATGGTGCCTACCACGTCGAGGTCCGCCTCGACGATGAACTGCGCCTCCGATACCCCCTCAGCGTCATCCCCGCCCCAGCGCCAGTCGCCTGAAACTTAATCTCTCAGCGCCCGCTGGGCGTCGCCGGGGGAGTATCGCTACCCCCGGGCTTGTAGGCCTCAAACCGAAAGACGGTCTCGCCGGGGCGCGCGACATTGAGGCGATCACGGGCAAACCTGGCCAAGTGGTCAGGATCATTCTGGAGCGAGGCCAATTCCGCATCCAGATCCGCGCTCTCCTTCTCGCCCTTGGCGATGCGCTGATCCAATTCCCCGCGCTCCCGCATCAACTCCTGCTTGCTCGCAAACGTGGGACTCAGCAGACAGTAGATAACGGCCGCCACCACCAATACCAGCGTCACTTTGACGATCCGGATCAACGACCCCCAAAGCGAAGGCTGCTGCCGCCTTCGGACCATCGGCGCAGAATCAATGGTCAATAGCTCGGGGTTGACCCGCATAGTCTTTTATACTCTCTCCGCGCCCATCGCGCAAGTCATTTTGCCAAATGCAGTTCCGGTTTCCGACAGCGTTGTCTGGCCCCGGCGCGGTGCTACAGTGCGGCGTGCGCAAGTTTCGATTCGTGTTGCTGGCATTCGGCGCCGCGGCGCCCTCGGTCGCCCCCGCCCAGACCGCGCCCCAGCCACCCCTCTCCCTATGGAAGTCAGAGGCCATGACCCTCACGATGGATTCAATCACAAAAAACCCGACACCCTTGCCAGCCTCCGGCCCATTATCGCTATCGCCGTACGAAACCGACCCGGCCCGCGACTTGCGGGCAAACCTTCGCCTCGACCTCAGCGACATGGCGCACATCGATCAGCAGAACGGCATCGAGTTCGTTACGATGCATTCGCCAGTCAATTTCGGCCTCGCCACGAACGAGGCCCCCGCCTTAACCCACTTTTCTGGAACCAGTCTCACGTACCGGCCGATCGGCGCCTTCGATGTCACGCTCGGGGGACGGATACAACAGCAAGTCCAATCATCCGGAACCGTCCCGTCCGAGGCATTCACCCACTCCGTGACCTTCGGCTCCACGCCCCACACTGACTCCCGCATCGAACTCCGCCTGCTCACGGAAGATCGCATCCTGTATGCCGGCCCCAAGACCGATACCCAAACCGTCGGCCTCAGCCTCAACCAGCGTTTGCCAGGTACCAAAGTCCGACTGACTCTCGCGCCCGAGGTGAGCCAGGCAGAAACCACAACACTCGGTGCCCCCGAGATGACCGACGCCGGCCGCCTGGCAGGGGGCCTGTCATGGGAAATCGCACCCGGCACCACCTGGGCCATCGGTTCCCAGTTCGAGAACTCCCAGTCCGCCTCCCAACTCACTGAACGACAGAGAATCACATCCGGTATTCAGCTCCGCCCCGCTCAGGATTTTGGCCTGGCCCTCGCAACAGAATATGGCGAGACGCGCAATGAGGCCGCCCGCACCGAAAATGTCTACGACTCCGCCCCAGACCGTGACCTCCACCTGCGTCTCTCGCCATCTCTCTCTCTAGGCAAGGACATCACGGCCCGCGTAGACTTCGACATGGGCCTCCGCGATTCCCCCCAATCAGACGATTGGGGCCAAGGCAGCGGCGCGGTTTCGTTCTCGATTGGCGGTCGATTCTGACGGCCAATTCCCGTAGGGGCCGATGACGTCCGGCAGCGATCCCCACCCACCGGACTTCACCTCAGGCGATAACCGAAATCCCCCGCGCGGGTCTCGAAGTAGACCACTCCACTCTCAATCGACAACGGCACCTCGCGCATCGCCTTGCCCGATGAGTCAACCGCTTCGATGGTGGTCACCGCGCCGAATCCCAGTCGAGCCGGCCGAATCCCGACGCGGCACGACGGTTCGTCGGGCAACGGGATCAACGCCAGTTCCCTCCCCTTGCCGCGACCCGTCACCTCGCAGCGGATGGCGCCCGATGTCACCGCCTCGCCGAAATCCACCGCCCCGCCCCCCACGTTGAACCGGTACTCCTCTGGAACAAACGCGGTCGGCTCCAGCCTCAACTTGCCAATCGATCCACCCTGCTTCTCCACGATCAGCGCCCCAATCCGATATCGCCGGTCATCGCGTTCCTCGCCCTGAAGCGAATAGCGCCTGCCGCCTTTCGGGTCGAAAAGACCAACCAAGATGTCGTACTCGCCATCGGGAAACTCCGGGGGAATCACCATGTCCCGATCCGCCCCCGTCGTGACCTTGCCCTGCCATTTGCTCGTGCCAGCGGCAGGGCGATAGGAGACCGTCACTTCATTCCGGGCCAGCCGATTGACCACCGGCTTGCGCACGTGCACGAAGACGTTCAAATCCCTCCCCACCTCGCCCGTCAACTCCCAGTCCACGCTGAGCCGGAATCTTCCGCCACCGAGATCCTCCAGCCTATCGGCGGAAGGCCGCACGGGCAGCGGCGGACTCGGGTCATTCGCCCTGCCGTTGACATACCAGTGGCCAGGCGCCCGAGACCGCTCCACGATCACGTTCCCCACCCGCTCAACCGTCGCCTCGATCCCGCCATTGCGCGCGAAGAAACCGTACCGCGGCAACACCCTGCCATCCACGGCCCAGTCATGGGCCGAGCGATTCACCCGGACCGTCGCGCCCGATTGCCACCGGACCGTCAACCGATGGATATTTCCCCTCTCAAAATCCATGCCCGCGATCTCATCCCCGGCCATCGAACGGATGAAGTCCTGGGCAAGCCAGTACTTCCTCACCGCGCCCCGCACGCCCGCCCCCCAGTCGGTCATCAGGGCATGCCCCGTGAGCATCTCCGTGCCAAGATAGTCGTCGCTCTCTATGCCGTGGTCGCGCCGCGAGCGAACGTTCTGGTACCGGACGGAGTAACCCGCGCCGTGCAAGATGAACTTCGTGTGATACACGGCGTCCGCCCAAGGCACGCGCTCCCAGTCCCCGCAGCCCACCCGGATGGTATGTTGGGCGGGCACCAGCGAGAGTTCCAGGTGCTGGCAATCCGCGCCGTCGATCCACCCGATGAGTTGGTCGTGACCCGCCTCCGAACACGTCGGCCCCCCAAAGAACGCATTCCGGATCGTCGCAAAGGCGCCCCCCCAGTGCGCCCGCGTCTCGAGAAACGAATGGAAGTACCCCTCGCGATCATAGAAATCAAAACATCCCGCAGACGTGAACACATCCACGAACGAGGCCGTCGGGGCCACCCCCTGCCGCATCAGATCAAGATTCCGCCGCAGGAATGGCTCGAAACGATCGGGTCGCCACCGGTAGCTCTGTGCGTCCCGCCCATCGTTGATCCACGCCTTCACCGGCCGCCCAGTCTCATTGAAACAGATGTTTCCATAGTCGTAGCCCTCCGCATCCGGATAGAAATCGATATAGTTGTCGTGGAGGCCCCACGGCACGTCCGCCGCCCGGCAAATCTGCCCCACGCGGCGCATGTCTTCCAGATTCCCATACTTCGGGTTCGGAGGATAGATGTCTGGGAGTCGATAGTCATAACCCCAGCGCTGCCAGTTGTGGATTAGCAGCATTGAATCGGTCGCCCCATAGGCGAAAACGCGCTCCGCATAGTCGCCGATCTCCGGATACTTCCCGCCCCAGATGTCAAACACGAACCGCCCCGCCTTGCGCGATACCGCCGACGCTGCACGTTTGTCGAAGTGAGGCCGATACCTGATCGCGCAATCCATCGGTCCCGCCCCACCCGGCACGAAAGCATAGGTGACGTCCATGTGCGTCTCTAGCGCGCAGGTCTTGGCGGCCGGATCGAATGCGATCGCATGCGGCGGGTTGTCGCACGCCACCAGCAGCGATACGCCATTCTCGAATTCAAAACCCACGTGGCTGGTCGCCAGCCCATGACCGCCCCCGCTGACACGAAATGCCTCCGGCCTGTCGACACAATACCCATGGCCAAAATAGACGCGCCTCGTCCCCTGGTCCACCGCGGGGCCCGGCGTCACGGTCGTCAGCCGGGATGGGCACTCGACACGCAACCTGAGACAGGGTCCATCCCGCCAGGCGGACGCCGCCAGCACCGCCTCCTCGCCATTCACCAGCAGCCGGTGCCGGATCCGGAGCCGCCCAAACAAATCCCTCGATGCATCCACGGACCGGACCATCGCCCCGCTCGGCCACGCGCCCAGGCGCTCCCCCAGCACGTCGAGACGCATCCCCCGATACACCACGGCCCGCCCGCCCACCGAAAACGCTAGCGCGCCATCCGCCAGCCCGTTCGGACCCAGCGCCACCGATGCCTCATGCCCCCCGCCCAAGTCAAAAAACCAAACACCTTTGCCATCCCGTCGCGCCCCCAACGATGCGAGCGCGATGCTCCTCGCGAGGTCTAGCCGCCCCTCGTCCGCGATCTCTGGGCCCGGCCCGGCCACGACCGCCGGTTCCCCCCAGAACGCCGAATCGCACGTCGTGTTCTGCTTTGGCCCAGGGTCACATTCCAGCGCGATGGTCACCACCTTCCCGGCATAAGCCGTCAGATCCGCTTGTCCGTCCACCCAAACCTTGCTGTCGGTGTGCCGATCGAACAGCTTTTTCCTCCCGGAACCTTCGTCAGCCCAGACTCGAAACGTCACGCCATCGCTCGGCGGCTCTTTGGGTCCCGTGTCGCGGATCGCGTTTCCAAACACCAGCGCGATCGGCGATTCCTTCGGCAGATGCACCCTGTACTCCGCAAATACCACGCCCTTGCCGCCGTGGTAAGGCGGATGCATCGACAGCGCAAGCCGACGGTCCCCGCGGACCGTTTCCGATTTCCCGAAACTCGCCTTCGATTCCGCCACCTGCCCCTGCCAGCCGACCGCCTCGTATCGGGCAGGTTGTCCAAAATAGTTCCACCCCACCCGAAACTGATGCTGCTTTTCCAATCGCAACGCGCCATGCCGAATCGCCTCGATCACCCCCAGGTCCGCCCCCCCCGCGGCGGCAATCTCCCCCCGCACGGGCTCCGCCTCAAACACGCGAACAACGTCCACCACCCGAACCGAGTCGCCCCCACAAAACCGCACGCGCGCGCGCACCGGATAGAGCGCCGCGCAGGTCCTCTCCCCAGCCACGATGCGAAAGTCCAGGCGCCCGGTCCCCCCGGCCGGTACCTCCGCGCGCAGCGCGCGGGGACCCGCGATCCGCCAGTCGTCCGCCAAGCCAAGAAGCTCCACGTCCGCCCGCAGCGCCTCGACGCCCGCATTGCGCAACTCCACCCCCACCCCGATCGGTTGCCCAATGGGAGTCGGCCCTTCCACCGGAGCAATCTCCACCGTCAGTGGACCCTCCGTCGCTTTGTGCCCATCAAACGCCCATCCGGAAACAGACGCCACCGCCATCCACACCAGCCACGCCGCTTTCTTCATAAACCGCCGTCCCCCTCGCTCCACTCACCGCAATGATCTAAATGCGTCCCCCAACCTCGCGATCAAATGTCTCGGCAACAGCGATTCCTGGCTCTCCCTGTCCAACGCCAGATCGCCCGCGCGCCCATGCAGGAACGCGCCCAGGCGCGCCGCATCGTACGCCCCGAGCCCCTGCGCCATGAGCCCGCCGCAAATCCCCGCCAACACGTCGCCCATTCCCCCCGTCGCCATCCCGGGATTGCCGGTCGAATTGAACGACATGGTCCGGCCCGCCTGACACGCGATGGAATGTGCTCCCTTCAGCAGCAGCGCCGCCCGTGATCCCGCCATGAACCTTTCGCACGCGACCGCCCTGTCGCCACCATCCATGTCCATCAGACGGCGCATCTCGCCCGGATGCGGCGTTAGCAGAACGCCATCACCCAAGCGCGATAGCAGAGGCCTCTCTCGCGCCAGCATGTTGATCGCATCGGCATCCAATACCATCGGCGCCTCCCCCCGCCCCACCAGCTCCCGCAGCAGCCGCGCCCCGGCATCGGTAACCCCAAGCCCCGGTCCAACCACGAACACCGCACCCTCCGGCGCTCTCGCGATACACTCCGACGGTTCGCGAAACGGCCGCACCATCGCCTCCATCACGTGCGACGCCACGATCGGCTGCACGTCCTCAGGCACAATCGCCGTCACGAGCCCAGCCCCCGCATGCAGCGCGCCTTCGATCGCCATCACCGCCGCCCCAGAGGTTCCAACCGCCCCGGCAATCACCACCACATGCCCAAAATTCCCCTTGTGCGCAGACCACGCGCGCCTCGGCAACATGGCCCTCGCCTCCGCCTCGGAAAAGAAGTCCGGCCCATCGCCTAGTGCCTCCACCGCGCCATCGGGGAAAGGAAGTGGCGCGACACGAATGCGCCCCACGTGTGACTGCGCCCCCGCCACGAACATCCCGATTTTCGGCAACCCGCAAGTCACCGTCAGATCCGCACGCACGGCCCCGGCCGCCACTTCGCCGGTATCGGCATCAACGCCAGTCGGCACATCCAGCGCAGCGACCGGCCCGGCCGCCGATCCGAAAATCGACCGGGCAACCTCCCCTATCTCGCCCCGCAAAGGCCCCGTCGCACCGATGCCCAACAGCGCGTCGATCAGGACGGCACCCTCGAGAACGCCAGGCGCGCAGCGCGACATCGGCTCCACCCGCGCGTCTTCCGAGGCGAATGGAGAAAAACAGCGCGCCACCCGCCCCGCCTCCCAGAGCGCCCGCGCCGCCACCAGCCCATCACCGCCGTTGTTTCCCTTGCCACAGAAAAAGACAAACCGCCGCGCGCAGGCAAACTCCTCCATCAGGCATCGCGCGACTCCCCGCCCCGCCTCCTCCATCAGTCGTGCCTCGCCCACGCCCGCACCAACGGCCGCGCGCTCCAGCGCCCGCATCTGCGCCACCGTCACGATCCTCACCCGACCTCATCCTCCTCTCGCCGCACCAGCGCCGCCTGCGCCGCCGCATAATGCTCCGTGTGCGTTAGGCTGACCAACACGTGGTCGCCACCGAGGCGCGCCGCCAGCGCCTTCGCCTTCTCCGAAAGCACCACAAAGGGCTGCCCCCCGGCCGAACGCCCCACCTGCACGTCCCTCCACCCCAGCTGTTCGCCGATGCCAGTCCCGAATGCCTTCGACACCGCCTCCTTGGCCGCAAACCGCGCCGCAAGATGCAGCTCCGGCTTCGGCATCGACATCGCGTACGCCAATTCCCCCTCGCCAAACACCCGCTTCAAAAACCGCTCGCCGAATTTCTCCATCGACGTGCGAATCCTCGCCGTCTCTACAACGTCGATGCCCAGATGAATCAGTCTCACGCCCGATAGCCTCGCATCAAATCTAGCATTTCGCGCACCGCACGCCTCGCCCCCACCATGAGCGCCCGGCTCACGATGCTGTGCCCTATGTTCAATTCATGCAGGTGCGGCACCCCGAACAACTCCCGAATGTTCCCGTAGTTGATCCCGTGGCCAGCGTTTACGCCGAGCCCAAGCCCGTGCGCCAGTTCGGCCGCCGCGGCCAACCGTCGCACCTCGCGCGCCAGCTCGCGTCGCCCCACCGCACGGCTGAACGCGCCCGTGTGCAATTCCACGAATCGCGCCCCCGTCTCCGCCGCCGCGCGCACTTCCTCAGTCACCGGATCTATGAATAGGCTCACCGCGCTGCCCGCCCGCTGAAGCCTCTTGACCGTCCGCAGGATCGCCGCCTCCGCGCCCCGCACCCGCAGGCCGCCCTCCGTCGTCACCTCCCGCCGATTCTCCGGCACCATGCAGATGTTCGCCGGCCGCAGCCGAAGGGCGAACGCCAACATCTTGGAGCTGTTGGCCATCTCCAAATTCAGCGGCAATCGGATCTCTCTCGCCAGCCCCACCAGGTCCGCCTCCTGCATGTGCCGGCGATCCTCCCGCAAGTGCGCCGTGATCCCGTGCGCCCCCGCCGCCGCGCTCTCCCTCGCAAACTCCACCGGCGACGGCTCCGGAACCATGCCCCGCTCCACCTCCCGGTACCGCGCCTGCCGCAGCGTCGCCGCATGATCCACGTTCACTCCAAGCCGCAACATCACGCACCTTTATCACCACAGGCACAGCTCCCGCCAGCGCTTTCGTAGGCCATATCCCGAGCCCCCCTTCCAACTCGCAAATCGCACCCGTGCCCCCTACCCTTCCCCAGATGCCTGAAATACCGTCAGCCCCTTTCCCGCTGGCCCGCCCAGAACCATCTGGCGATATCCTCTTCTGCAACTCGGCGCTGCTCGCCGCGGGGTTCGCGGCCGCCCGCACCAGTCCGCGCCGACGCATGATGCAGCCCATCCATCGCTCCAATCAGGGCAAGGTCCAGCGCCTCATCAATTTCATGCAGCCGGGCTCCTATGTCCGGCCCCACCGCCACCCACAACCCCACGCGATCGAAACCGTCGTCGTCATCCACGGATCCATCGCCCTCTTCCTCTTCGATGACGAGGGTGCCGTGCAGGATGGCGCATTCCTGCACGCCGGCCACCCCGGCTGCCTCGCCGATCTCGAGCCCAATGTCTGGCACACCCTCCTGCCCGTCGATCAGGACACCGCCATCCTCGAGATCAAGGCCGGCCCCTACGATGCCTCCACCGACAAGGAGTTCGCACCCTGGGCACCCGCCGAAGATGATCCCGCCGCCGACGCCTACCGCCGCATGCTCCTCTCCATCGTCGCAACTTCCACGCACCCCACCTGACCCAATCGCATCAACGCATCATGCACCCATGAAAATCACCAAAGTCACCCCGATGGTCCTCGGCACCGAATGGCGCAACATCGTGTTCGTCAAGGTGGAGACCGACGAGGGCATCGTCGGCGTCGGGGAGTCCCGCCCCCCGAACAAAACCTCCGCCGTGCTCGGCTATCTCGCCGAAGCCCTCCCCCGCTACGTGCTGGGCCACGATCCCTTCGAGATCGAGCGGCTCACGCAGCGCATGTTCCGCGAGGATTTCGGCCGCGCGGGCGAGATCGTGATGACCGGCATCGCGCTGATTGAAATCGCTTGCTGGGACATCATGGGAAAGGCGCTGAACCAACCGGTGTACCGCCTGCTCGGCGGCGCGGTCCGGGACCGCATCAAGGCCTATGCGAACGGCTGGTATACGGTCGAGCGCACTCCAGAACAGTTCCACGCCGCCGCAAAGCGCGCCGTCGCAAAGGGCTATCGCGCGCTCAAGGTCGATCCCTTCGGCGCCGGATTCTTCGAACTGGAGCGCGCCGAGAAGAGCCGATGCGTCTCCCTGGTCGAGGCGATCCGGGATGCCGTCGGCCCCGACGTGGACATCCTCATCGAGATGCACGGTCGCTTCAATCCGGCCACCGCCATCGACATCGCCCGCGAACTGACCCCATTCAAACCCGGCTGGTTCGAGGAGCCCGTCCCCCCCGAGAACCTTGCCGCCCTCAAGAAGGTTGCCGGCGCCATCGCGCCACTCGGGATACCCATCGCCACGGGCGAACGCCTCCACACCCCCTTCGAATTCCGAGAACTCTTTGAACTCCAGGCCGCCGACATCATACAGGTCGATCCCACTCATTACGGCGGTCTGCTGTGGACCAAGAAACTCGCCGGCTGGGCCGAGGCCTACTATATGCTCATGGCTCCGCACAACGTCGGCGGCCCCGTCTCCACCGCGGCCGCGCTTCATCTCGCCGCCGCCACGCCAAATTTCAAAATCCAGGAACACTTCAACGACTTCGCCGAAGCCTTCGTCAAAGATGCCGCCCCAGGCGTCCCCGCAATCAAGGACGGCTATTTCCCCCTGCCACAGGGACCGGGCCTCGGCGTAGCACTGAACGAGGACCTCATCCGCGCGCACCCCCAGCGCGAATTGCACTTCAATCTGTTCGCGGACGACTGGCACAAACGGCAGGCCGAACTCCGCTGACTCGAAAATTCAGACACCAAATCGTAGGAGCCTGCTCGCAGGCGATTCGAACCGCGCGCAAGCGCGCTCCTACGTCCCATCTTCCGCCCCGGTGCTGCCCGCCGCGCGGGGCATGGAATCCGAACCCCGAACCCTTTCCAGCACGACGATCAGAAATGTCGCGATCGGTCCAAGCAAGAGCGAAAGCAGCCACCACGCCAGGCCGCTGCGCCCCTTGGACTGGGCCAGGCCCGCGTTGATCAGCGAGAGCGTGCCCCAGCCCACGGCAAACTGTGTGGGGTCATTCATCGCATCGGGGAGTAATCCGTGGGCGACATGAAGACAGACTTCACACCATCCTTTATCGTCAGGGAACCGCCCGCCTTGTCCTCCGACGCCTTTTTCACGGCCTGCCACTCAGGGTCCGCGCGGAATGCGTCAAAGGATTGTTTCGCCCCATCCCGGTTTGCGTGGGCCAACATATAAACCAGGGTCCGGTCCGCGCCTTCCTCGCCCTCGGCCAGCGTCCAGTACGCCACATTGGTCATGCCATGCCTCTCAAAAAGCTTGAGCGTGTGCTCCCGGAATCTCGCCAGCAGGGCCTCCAGTCTCCCCGCCTCGGCCGTGTACGTGCGCAGCTCAAACACCCGAGGCGCCGCGGCCGCCGCCGACCTGATCGGCGGGGAGAAATCTGTCGGCCGCAGAAAACGAATGTCCGCCTTCTCGACCAGTTTGCCATCCTTCTCCGATTCCTGAAACGCGGCCTTCCATTCCGGGTCCGCCTTGAACTCTTCCCAGGCCTTTTCTCGCGTGGCGCGATCCGGCCACTGAAGGACCCAAGTCAACGTGGCGCCGGCGCCATCCTTCTCATCCATCGGCACCCAGAATCCGATCGCCTCCATGCCATGCTTCTTCAAAAGCCTGCAGGCGTGATCCCGGAATCGCGCGTGCACGGCATCCATCTTGCCCGGCGCCGCATGATAGGTGCGCATCTCATAGAGTTTCGCATCGGCCGCAGAGGCTGGCGTCGGCGAAACCACAGGAACCACGCCCAATGCGATCCAGAGCGACGTATGAGCAAGAATCGTTTTCATGTCCCACACATGCCACCCGCTCACCATCCGCATGTCAAAGCTGAACTTTCGCGCGCCCTCGCGGCCAATCACATGCCTTTTCAAGCCGCGCCTCCTCGCCCAAGATCGGCGCAACTGACAGGAATACTCATGCACCAATCTTCGCGCCCAGCTATTTCGACCCGTCCCTTCATCGCCGCCCTTTTCTTGGCCCACCCGTTCATGGCTGCCGCGGAGGCCCCGGAACCACCGGCGCCTCTCGTCGATCTCCAATTCAGTGCGGACGCCCACAACTCCGGCAAGCTCGGGGGTGATGCCACCCTCATGGAATATGCCCCCGGCCAAGGCCCGGTATTCGGCCCCGGCTCCCGGGGGACCGGTCTCGACCTCACCGCCAGCTCCCGCGGCGGCGGTTCCGATGAGACAAGGGCCGGAGGAGCCGCCCTGCTAAACGCCCCATCCCTCGGCAAACTCGAGCGCTTCACCGTCACGCTGTGGTGCAAACCGATTGGCCATAACGCGCCCGCGCGCCTGCTCAACATCGGACCCCGGGCGGATCTCGTCATCTCCGACGGCACCGTCGGCTTCAAGGTCCGAAGCAACAACGCCGATGCTCATTTCAACGTCCCGCGCTCGGATCTCGACCTCGCCGAGGGCCAATGGCATTTCATCGCGCTGACCCACGATCGCTCCACCGGCGAGGCCCGAATCCACCACGCGGCACCCGGCGGCGCACCCCGGTCGGCGGCCACGTGGTCCAACGTCCCCCCGCCCGACGCAGGTGCCCCACGGCTTGAGGTCGGAAACTTCAACGGCATCCGCCCCTTCCATGGCCTGATCGACAGTGTCCGCATCTACGGATCGATCCTGACTGACGCCCAGATCGCGTCGGTCGCCGCCACCGATGCCCGCCCCCCCCGCACCCTCACGCAGTCGCTGCTGTCCGCGGCCACCAGACCCACCTTCCTGCGCCACAGCGACGCCTGCTTCACGAGCCGCAGCAAACACACCAACTCGGTCCAGACCCTTCAGGCCTTCCGCGCCAATCGCCTCCTCTGGTCGTACGCCGCGGACGCCGACTTCGCCAAAGCCTGCCGCAGCGCCGGGGCAGAGACATTTCAGGGCACCATCAACTCACTGCCGGGCACCACCGAAACAGCTGCGCACGCCCTCGACTTTGATGGGAAGCCCATGGTCGCCCCGTGGATGCGCGCGTTCAGCCCCAAGAGCCCCGTCTACTGGGCCTGCAATAACCGCCCCCGTTTCATCGAGGTCTGCATCGATCGTGCCAAGAAGGCCATCGAGGCCGGCGCCGACATGCTCCAGTTTGACGACTGGTCGCTCGTTGTCAGCGCCTCGGGATGGGGCGGCGCCTGTTTCTGCGACAATTGCATGGCCGCATTCGGGGACGACCTCCGCCGCCACGCCCCCAAGGAAGAACTAACCAACCTCAACATCCCTCACGCCGGGCCCTTCGATTACCGCGCCTACCTCCGATCCAACCACGGCATAACAAACTCCGCGACCTACATGGCCCAGAAGAGATCTCTGCCCACGACCACCCACTTCGAAACGTTCCAAAGGCGGTCGGTCCGCAAGTTCTTCAAGGCACTCAAACAGCGCATCGACGCCATCGCCGGCCGCCACGTCCCGCTATCCATCAACACCAACCTGTCCGACCCATCAGAGCGACGCCAATTCCTCACGGATATCACCGACTTCGTCCAAGGCGAAACGCTGCGGTTCCCACTCGACCAACTGGCGATCGCCGCAAAAACCGCCGAGTCCCTGGGCAAATGGCACGTCTTCGTCACCCAGAGCCTCGACGTCCCCGAGGCGCGCGCCGGCATCGCCTCCGTTTATGCCCTGGGCCAACTCCCCATGGTCCCCTGGGACATGTACATGGGCAGCGACGAGAAGAAGATCCAACCCCGAGGGTGGGGCACCGTCGAACAGTACGGGGACCTCTTCCATTTCGTCCGCGATAACCCAGCGCTCTTCGATGGATTCGAGACCGTCGCCCGCGCCGGACTCATCGTCGATCTCGACCATTTCGATCGCGCCCGCACGCTCGCGGCATGCCACCGCCTCCTCGACGCCCAGATCCCTTTCGCCCTCGTCCCGGTTGGACATTCCATCTTTGACGTGCCGCTGGATGCAGCCCGGTTGTCCGCCTTCGACGCGCTGCTCCTAATCGGATCGATCAATGACCTCGCGGAATCCGATCGCGCCGCGCTCGCCAAGGCCGCCGCGGATGCGCCACTCTTGGATGCGGATCGCACCCCCGACGATGCGCTCGCGGACCTATCGATCGCAGATGTCTGGGGACCCCGCGACATCCATGTCGTCGCCCGCGCCCGACGCGACCCAAAATGCACGACCCTCCTCCTTCACGTCCTCAACCGCGCGTCCCAAGGCTCCGAATTAAAATGGGTATCCATACTCCTCCGCACCGATGCCTTCCCAGGCACGAAGATCGCCGCCGCCCGATGGCACGCCCCAGGCCAACCACCCATCGATCTGGAGATCGAGACGCTGCCCGCTGGCCCCCGGATCCTCATTCCGAGGATCCGCGAATGGGGCATCATCGAGATTCAATTCTAGGACGACGTCGCACCGATTAGCCCGGAATTTCACAGCCGGCAGGCTGTGAAATATCCAGCTTAGCAGCCCGCGCCCCATCACTTCAATTCCTTGAGCCGGATGCTGCGCCACGCCACGTCATACGGCCCCTGCCCTTTCGGGATGCCGTGCACCTGCAGCCCGATGAACCCCCGAGGGTGACTCTGGAAAATCGCCTCGTCCGTCAAATCCTCGATCGGTTGACCATTGATCCATGTCTGGATCCGGGGGCCCTTCGCCACCACGCGAAAGTGGTTCCACTCGCCATCCTTGAATTTCTTGTGCGGCACCAGGCGATCCTTGGGCGTCAGCCAGCCGCGCCCCGTTGCCTCACCATATACGTAGCCCGCCTCGGCGCCCTTCGCTCCACTCGCCTCAATCTCAACCTGCGGACCATACACGCGCCCCACGCCAGCGCCCATCCTGGCGAAAACCGACTGATCCTTGGTCTTGGAGCGGATCTGAACGCCCGAATTCAGCTTGTCGTGCACCCTGACGTCGAACTCCAGTTCAAAATCCCCGTACTCTCTCACGGTGCACAGAAAGGAATTTGGGCTGCCCTCCGTCGTCCTTCCCACAATGGCGCCATCCTCGACGGTGTACTTGGCCGTCCCGTTCTTCTGAACCCAGCCCTCCAGCGTCTTGCCGTCAAACAGTTCCATCCAGTCACTCGCGCTCGCTGCCCAAACCCAGCTCATCCCCATAACCCCCGCCACCACCTTGAACGTCCGCCAGCCTCTCATGCCACCGCTTTCTGCAGTTGAATCTCCCCTGTCAAACGCTGGTTGCTGAATGTCAGTTATCGGGATTTGCAGCCGATCGTCCGACGCCGAACGCCTTCTATCTTCCCTCAGCCCTCCCGCACCCTCGCCAACCATTTTTCACGGTATGCCTTGAGCGGGCGCGCCACGTCTGCGGACAGCGCATCGACTCTCCGATACCGCACCCCCAGCGGGGCCGTGTCCACCTTGTAGGGATGGATTCCAAGACACGCCGCCTTGCCGCAGATCGCCGCGCCCAACGTCGTCGTCTCGCTCACGGCCTGTCCGTCTTTATCGAACATCGCGTAAGTCCTGCGCCCCGTCACCGTGGCAATCAGACCCGCGAAACACGGGTCCTTCGACCCGCCCGCCGTCAGCACGATCGGCACCGACGCGTCCTGCGCAATGGCATCCACCTGCTGCGCCACCGCCAGCGCCGTCATCACGTTGGTCGCGAGGAAAGCCACCTCGGCGTCCGCAAAGAATGCCCCCTCCCCGATGATCCGGCCCCTCGCCTCGGGGAACGGCCCGGTCTTGTGCAGCGACGGATCCACGTTCGGGACAACGAACACGTCCGCCGCCGAGAGGAACCGGCCAATGGCCGCGGGATCCGCCGTCCGCTGGAAACCCTTGCCCTTTTCTTGGGCGAGCTTCTTCAGGAATGTGAAATCCGCACCGCTGCCATACCGGCCGGTCGTCACGGGCTCGCCATCGACCGTGCCCTGGATGATGATGTCGCGCGTGAAACCGTCACCGGGCACCCGCGCCGCACCACCCACCTGCGCGATCATTGCCCATGTCCCCGCCTCCACCTGCAGGACGGGCTTGCCAGCCATCTCCGGGAATGCCTGATAAAAAGTGGAGAGCACGGGGATGTGCGACAGGCAAGTGTCGTGACCACCTGCGATAACCCGGGGCCGCCCCGCCAGCCCCAGCCCTCTCGCCTGCGCCTCGGGCATTTGTCCCAGCGCCCGATAGCACACCGACGCCTCCGCCGGAACGAGCCGTCCAAAAGACGCCACCTTCTTCGCTGCGCGGCTAGGTGTCCCCGGCTTGGCCCTCACGTCGCGCGCGCCCGAGTGGCACATCCAATAGCTGTGCTCGTTGCCGGCCAACCTTATCGCCGCAAGGTAGTCACCACCAAAAAAGTGCCCGCCCATCAGCGCCCCGTAATGCGCGAAGCCCGCCGCCCGCGACAGCACCTCGGGTCGCTCCATCTCTTCGAACAAGAACCGCTTCAGCAGGGTCAGCGAACCGGGAAAATCTCTGATCGATCCCGTCTCCTCAAAGAAGCCCTCGCGTGACCCCGCGATCTCGGCAAAGCGCTCGTCCACCCGCGCCGGATAGCCCTGCGTGTACGCCAAGGTAAGCCCCTCGCCCGGCACCTCCGCCAGCGAGTTGTCGGCACCCACGAGCCCACCAGACGCCCCTCTCGCGACGGGGGCCACCACCGCCGCGTCCCGCAGCGCAGCCGGCATCGCCCGGATCGCGCCATCAAACCAGCCAAATTCCGCCCCCGTGTCGTTGAATTTCAACCCCCCTCGCTCGGCCTTCGGGCTATCCGCCACCACGGAATGCGCCGTCGCCAGCGTGTCGTAATCCAGCGCCTCCAGCTTGATGTTTGATGCCCCATCGACCGGTACCAATATCGCCTTGTTGCCCATCGTGCCTCCATCGGTTGGCGCGGCCATCATCTCACCGCGCCGCGCGCATTCTTTTTACCGATGCGGCACCGGCTTGACCAGACAGAGAATCGGCCGATCGAGCCGCCGCCGAGCGCGCCGGCGCATGGCCCACACACGTCACGCGGCCATGGCGCGCCAGACGCACGCGATCAAAACGCACAAGATCACCCCGGGCACAAACGGCAGCAGCGTGGCCAGCACCGTCCACTTGGCACTCCGGGTCTCTCGCCAGATCGTGTAGATGGTCGTCGAGCACGGATTGTGGCACAGGCTGAAAATCATCAGGCACACGCCCGTGAGCGCCGTCCATCCTCCCGCCGCCAAGATCTGCCGGAAACGGTCGGCATCATCAACCTCGAACATCACCCCCGGACCCGCTCCCGTCTGCCCCGTCAAAAGAACCGTCAGCATCAGCACGGTCGGAATCACGATCTCGTTGGCGGGGATGGCGACGATGTAGGCAACCAGGATGACGCCATTGAGCCCCAACCACCACCCGGGGCCATCAAGCGCCGCCACCATCCAGTACGCGAGCGATTGGCCCCCGACTTGGACGTTCGCCGTTAGCCAGATCACCGCCCCGGCCGGTAGCGCGAACACCACCGCTCGAAATAGCACGAAAATCGTCCGGTCGATGATCGATGTGTAGAATGTGCGCAGGATGTTCGGTGGCCGATATGGCGGCAACTCGAGGCTGAAGGTCGACGCCTCGCCTCGTAGCACCGTCCGGCTCAACACCAGCGAAGCCAGCCACGCCAGCGCAAACCCCAGCCCCGCCACCAATAGCACCGCACCGGCCGCCGCAAACCCGCCCAGCACCGGCGGAAACAGCCCGCCCACGAAGACGCTTGCGATCAGCATCTGAGTCGGCCACCGCCCGTTGCAGAGCGCGAAATTGTTTGTCACGATCGCGATCAGCCGCTCGCGCGGCGAATCGATGATGCGGCAGGCCACCACCCCGGCCGCGTTGCACCCCAGCCCCATCGACATCGTCAGCGCCTGCTTCCCGTGCGCCCCCACCGCCTTGAATATCCGGTCCAGGTTGAACGCGACGCGTGGCAGATAGCCAAAATCCTCCAGGATCGTGAAAATGGGAAAGAAGATGGCCATGGGCGGCAGCATCACGCTCACCACCCACGCCGTCGTCAGATACATCCCGTCCACCGTTATCCCCCCCAGCCAGCCCGGTACTCCCATCGCATGTGCCGCCTCGCGGAGAAGATGCCACCCGCGATTCAGCAGCAGGTCCGCGAGCAATGCCGACGGATAGTTCGCGCCGACGATCGTCACCCAAAGCACCGACCCGAGCAGCAGCAGCATGACGGGTATCCCCGTCCACCTCCCGGTCAAGATTCGATCCAGGGTCTCCTGCCATGCCAGCCGCAACGATCCGCCCCTCCGACGGATCCTTCGCCCCGCGATCTCTGACGACTCCGCGTAGATGGCCTCGGTGATCCGATCGTTCAGGTCTGGCGGCAGATGCCACCCAAGCTCCCGCGCGGCATCGAGCACCGCACCCGCGGCATCCGATTCCCCGGCCCTCACGACCTCGCCCCCGATTCCGCGGGGACCGCCGCGCCCAACCGCGCGATCTCGCCGGTCCGCACCGCCTCCGTGATCCGCCGATCCCCATGCAGCAGGCGCAGCGCAACCCATCGCGCCTGCGGCAGATCCCCGAACGCCCCGGTCACCAGCGATGTCAGCCGATCGAGCGCCCCAGTCAGACCCGGCACGCTCAACTTCAACCTCCGCGGACGGCATTCGATCTCGCCCACGCTCACGCCGTGGACCGCATCCAATAGAGCGATCATCCCTTCGCCCTCCCGCGCCACGCACGGCACCACCGGCACCCCCAGATCTTCCGATAGCCCCGCCACATCCACCTCCACGCCCAGTGCCCGCGCCTCGTCCGTAAGATTCAGGCAGACCACCACCCGTTCCGTGATCTGAAGCACCTGCAGCGCCAGATTCAGGTTCCTCTCCAGCGCGGTGGCATCCGTCACCACCACCACCACGTCGGGCCTCCCGAATAGGATGAAATCTCGCGCCACCTCTTCGTCCGGCGATGCCGACAGCAGCGAGTATGTCCCCGGCAGATCGATCAGCCTGTATCGGCGCCCGCGATAGGCGAAACCGCCCTCCGCCCTCGCGATCGTCTTCCCGGGCCAGTTGCCCGTGTGCTGCCGCAACCCCGTCAGCCGATTGAATACCGTGCTCTTGCCAGTGTTCGGATTTCCCGCCAGCGCCACGATCCCGTCCCACGTGCCCGGCCTCAAACCCAGGCGCTGCAACCCGGGCACGCGCACCTCCGCAGTCCCGCATCCGCCCGCACCACAGCTCGCACAACTTCCCATCACCGTCGCCCTTCCCCCTCAAATCCGCTCAACAAAAATTTGCTCCGCCTGCTCCCGCCGCAGCCCCACCATCGTCCCGCGCAGCCGGTACGCCGTCGGATCACCCAAAGGACCCGAGAACGCCGCCTCCACGATGCTGCCCGGCACCACGCCCAGATCCAAAAGCCGCGTCCGCTCGCTGCCCCGGCACGCCGGCGAGATCCCCAGCACCCGCGCCGATTCCCCAAGCGAGATCGCCGACAATCGCCTCTGCGACGCCGCCGGTCCCCCCGCAGGCGACAACACCGCGTGCACCCGTTCCGCCGCCACGAGACTCAACTCCTGCACCAGCCCCTCCACCTCCACCCGGAGCCGCCCGCGCGAGCAACCCAAAACCCTCAGCCGCATCCCCGGCGCCAACCGCAGCTTCGCGATCTCCGAAAAAACCTCCTCGGGCTCGTCCTCCATGTGGGTCACCACCAGATCTTCCCCGGCCACAAATCCACTCAGCGGTCGCCCCGCCTGCGCCACCACCTCACCGCCCCGCGTCGGTATCGGATCCCCGTGCGGATCAAACCTCGGATTCCCAAGGCTGTCCGCCAGCCGATCCTGCGCCACCGGACTCAGGCGGTGCTCCTCCACCTCCGCGCGCCGATGCCACTCGCCCAGCGGCGTTCCCGTGCGATCCGCCAGATACGTCTCGTACAGCCGGTGCGCCCGTATCACCGATAGCGCGTAGCCTTCCCCAGCCACCGTCAGCTCCAAACAATCGCCACGCCGCTCCACCAGCCCCGCCTCCACCAGCTCCGGCAACAGCTTCGCAATCCGATCCAGCCCCACGCCCAGCGCACCCCCCGCACTCGCCTCCGTCGCCGACACCCCCCGACTCCGGCAATCGTGCAGGTGCTTCAGCACGTCCTCCACCAGCACCCGCCGCTGGTCTCCCTTCGATAGCCTCATGTTTTACACTAGCACCGGTGGTGTAGCATTCAACACCTTTGTTAGTTTCACTTAACTCGCTCGCCAGGCCGGATCGCCTCGTGCGCGCGCCGCCCCGTCACCCTCTCGTACGCCGCGCAGAACGGGCACACGCCCCGTTCCACTCGGCTCACCAGCCAAAACGCAAAACCGCGCCCCTTTGACCGGGCCCGGCGACACATCGGACAGTTTGTGCACACCTTGGCCAACAGCCTGTCTAGCCCGCGCCCGCCAGCTCCTTCGTCTGCCATCGGTTGATGATGCGCCGCGCGCATCGGATGCCAAGCGAGTCTTGGGCGCCACCGAGGGCACGCCCGCGCCCGACGCTTGCGCCACCGCTCCTGCACGGCTACAAACCCCCTGCCCCCATGTCCCAAACACAGCCTACCCTTCACCTCTACGACACCCTCTCCCGCGAGGCGAGGCCGATCGCGGCCGCCGACGGCAAGTCGCTGCGATTCTACTGCTGCGGCCCCACGGTCTACGGCCCTGCGCACGTCGGCAACCTCCGCACCTTCCTGCTCCAAGACGTCTTCCGTCGCACCGTAGAACTCTCCGGCACGCCAACCCGCCACGTGCGCAATCTCACCGACGTGGATGATAAAACAATTCGCCAGTCCCAGGCCGAAGGTCTTCCCCTGGCCGAATTCACTGCCCGCTGGACCGCCCGGCTCCATGCCGACGCGGGCGCCCTGAACATCCTGCCCCCCCACCACGAGCCCGGTGCGGTCGCCCACATCCCCCACCAGATCCGCCTCATCGAGCGCCTTATCGCCGCAGGCCACGCCTACGTCGCCGCCGACGGCTCCGTCTATTTCGACGTCAGCTCTTTCCCCGCCTACGGGCATCTCTCCCGCCTGGCCGAACGCGAGATCACCACGGGCCAACCGGCCGCCGGGCGCACCGAACACCGGGAGGATGCCGATGAGTATGCCCGTGAATCCGCCGCGGATTTTGCGCTGTGGAAAGCCCGCAAACCAGAGGATGGTCCCAACGCTTGGCCCAGCCCTTGGGGCGAAGGGCGACCCGGCTGGCACATCGAGTGCAGCGCCATGAGCATCGAGTACCTCGGCGAAACCTTCGATGTCCATTCCGGCGGCGTGGATCTCATCTTCCCCCATCACGAAAACGAGATCGCCCAGAGCGAGGCCGCAACCGGCCATACCTTCGCCCGCCACTGGTTCCACGTCGCCCACCTCATGGTCGAGGACCGCAAGATGTCCAAGAGCCTCGGCAACCTCTTCACCCTCGACGATGTCCGCGCCCGCGGCTTCGCGCCCGAAGACCTGCGCTACGTCCTGGTCTCCGGCCATTATCGGCAACCCTTGAACTTCACCTGGGACTCCCTCGCCGCGGCCCATAGCGCACTGGGCCGACTCACGAGGCTCGACCGCGCGCTCGCCGGGCTCGCTCCGGACGCTGGCCCGCCAGGCTTCGGCGCACAAACTCTCCACGGCCTGGGCGACGCAAGTCAGGGCATGGGTGCCTTCGGTACCGCATGGGAAGCCCTCCTCGACGACCTCAATACCCCCGCGGCGCTCGGGCGACTCTTCACCTCGGCCGCCGAACTTGAATCCAGGATCCGGGGCACGGCGCTCGCCCCCAAAGATGCCGGGGCCGAGCGCCGCGCCCTCCACCGTCTCCTGTATGCCCTAGGATTGCGACTCGTTCCCGATGCCCCAGCCCCAGAGGCACCAGAGGACATCCGCGCCCTCGCTGAGGCCAGATGGAAAGCCAAGCAGGCCCGCGAATTCAAAGAGGCCGATCGCCTCCGCGCGCAGATCGAATCCCGGGGCTGGAGCGTCCGCGACACCAAGGGCGGCTACGATCTCTCGCGCATGGCCTCGCCCATGCCCTAGCTCGAAAATTCAGACATCGAATTGAAGGAGCCTGCTTGCAGGCGATTCGAATCGCGCGCAAGCGCGCTCCTACGTCCCGTTCTCACCCCCGATGGTGCCCCGAATGTCGACCGTCCGGCGCGCGTCCGGGCATGATGTCCAAACCTGAAACTTCACGCCGCGCCCAAGACCGTGTGGCGGACAATCCTATCCGCCAACTCACGGTCCGGGGAATTTCCGGATCGGGCTGTAGCGCGGATAGGACTCCCAGATTTCGCCATTGCCGAGCGCGCGCGGGTCGCCCGTCTCCCGAAGATACCCCTTAAGCCGCTCGCGCATCTGCCTCAGCGTCTCACCGTGCGCCGGATCCGAGGCCAGATTGTTGAGGCAACCGGGATCCTTCCTGATGTCGAACAATTCCTCGCTCGGGCGCTTGTCTACAGCAAGATGGAAGAATCGGCTGATGTCCCGATCCTCGCGATGTGAGACCAAAAACTCCAACGAGGGTCCACTGTCGATGTCGCGATACGCCCCGTGCATGGGGCCCGGCGTTCCATCGGCCGTGAGTTCCTGGGGATCACCCGCCGGCCAACGCTCGGGTTTGAAGTTGCGCACGTAGAGAAAATCCCGTGAGCGCACGCAGCGCTCCGGGTAAGTCCAGTTGTTATAACGCGAGGAGGAATGTCGCTCGCGCGCCGCATAGATATACTGCCGCGTGGGATCCACGATCCCCCCTTTGCCGGACGCCAGGATATTCATTATGCTCCGCCCCGCGGGCGCGAGCGCCTTGTCGTTCCGGTGAGGATGTTCGACGCCCGCCGCATCGAGCATGGTGGCGGTCAGATCCACGAAACCGACCAGATCGTCCACGGCGCGCCCACCGGCGACCCGCGCTGGCCACGCGATCGCGAGCGGCATGTGGCAGCCGTACTCATAGCAGTTCGCCTTGCCGCGCGGAAATGGCATCCCGTTGTCCGAGGTTACGATCACCAGCGTGTTCTCCAACTCCCCCGCTCTCTCCAACATGTCCAGCATCCGGCCCAAGTGCGAATCAAACCACTCGATCTCGACGAGGTAATCCAGGATATCCGAGCGGATCTCGGAAACGTCAGGCAGAAAGGGCGGCACAACAACATCCGCCAGCGACTTCCCAGACTTCAGGCCGGAACCTTTCTCATAACCGCGATGCGGTTCGGTCGCGCCATACCAGAAACAAAAGGGCTGGCCCTTCGGGCGCCCTTTCAGGAACTCCGCGAAATTCCCGGCGTAGTCTTTCTTACTGATTCCCTTATAGGGCGGCCGGATGGTCACTTTGCTAAACTCTGGCCCCGCGGGATTGCGGGCACGCCCGCTGATCTTCCAATCGCCCGGTCCCCATCCCTTTCCCGTGTAGCCGATGAAATAACCATCCTTCTCCAGAATATCGGGATAGGTGACGTATTTCGTCGGAAATGAACTCGCGTGCGTGCCAGCCTCCTCGATCATCCACGTGTGGCGCCCGGTGAGCAGCGCCGCGCGACAGGGGCTGCACCCCGGCGACGCCCCGTAGCAATTATTGAAAAGCACGCCGGCCCTCGCCACGCGGTCGAAGGCGGGTGTCCGCACTGCGCCGCATCCATAGGCGGAGGCATGGAGCCACGACTGGTCATCCGCAATCGCGAGCAAGATATTCGGCTTCGAAACAGGACCCTGTGGCGCAGCGGCCAAGTGTGCCGCGAGCGACGCCCACAACACAATGGTCACGTATGAAGATCTCACGCCATTATCGAATCCCATATCTCGTCCGAAGCCAATGCCCATTTAAGCCCCGGCGAGAGCGGCGCACCCCACCCATCCCGCTCGACGCCTGGAATGCAATTCGATAGCCTTGCCAAATGCCCAGGGAATCAGCCTCTGGATCGCTCGATGTGTCCGCATCCCAACCCATCCGCAATAATCATGCGCGCCGCCGCCGAGAGGCCCTTCTCGGCCTGCTGTTGTCTGGCGCCATCGCCTCGGCGTGCGCTGCGGACGAAACAAATGAACTGTCGAACCCCGGATTCGAGGAAACGCTATCCGGAAAGCTCGCCTTTTGGAAACCTTCCGGCCTTGGCTACGTGCTGAGTGACGCAGCCCCGCGTGGGGGCCGGTCATCGATCCTGTGCGAGTCCGCACACCGCGACCATGCGCACGGCGCAGGACAGGTCATCCGCTACGAGCGCCCCGACAAACGACCGATCATCGTCGGGGGTTGGAGCAAGGCCGAGGGCGTCGGAACAGGCGGGGACTATTGCGTCTACCTGGACATCATCTACGACGACGGTACGCCATGGTGGGGCAAGACTTCCAAGTGGTCGCGCGGCACGCACGATTGGGAATACGCGGCGGAGATCTATCGGCCCGAGAAGCCGGTCCGCGAGATTCGCGCGTACGTGTTTCTTCGCCGCACCACCGGAAGGGCCTGGTTCGACGACGTCTTCGTGCATCGCGGCGGATTTCATGTGATCCAGCCACGCGTCGCTTCAGACTTCCCCCACGTCCTCGGCGGACATCGCATCCGCGCCAGCTTGACCTCGGACTCCGATTGGCGCTGCGTGATCAGGGACGCCGCCGGCCATGACCTGGCATCGTCCAACGGCCGCGGCAATGCGATCTCATGGGATTGGGCCGGCCCAGAGGACGCCGGGGCATCCCAAGTCCAGATCATCGCCAGGAATGCTGGTGGCGACCAGGCCGAGCTCTGCCTGCCCACAGCCGCACCTCCCGCGCGCGGCCCGAATCCCGTCCGCGACGGATACGCGGTCTGGTGGCAGAATGCGATGCGGAAGGTGTACCCCACTGAATTCCCGCCCAGCGGCGGCGTTGCCGGGGCCGCGATTTCGCTCGCCCGCAACGAGCGGGAGGGATTCCAACTCGCCATCACGCCCGCCGACGGCGTCCACCTCCAACAAGTGGAAGTGTCGGCGGACGATTTCATCAGCGAGCAAGGCGTCGTGTTTCCGCCAACCGAAATCTCACGCCATCTCGTGGGCTATGTCCATGTGGACGCCCCGTCGGGTCATCCCGAGGCGCCGCCCGTTCCTAACTGGTGTCCCGAGGTGCTCCTCGCACCGCGACCATTCGAAGTGCCCGGCGGACGGACGCAGACCGTGTGGATCAACTTCCATGCGCCTGAGGGTCTTCGCGCCGGCACCTACCGCGGCAAAATCGTCGTTCGCCCAGCCGGGATGCGGCCGGCCGAATTGCGCGTCAGCGTCCGCGTGCGCGGTTTCTCGCTACCCTGCTCGCCCCGCATGAAGACCGCATTCGCGGTGATGGATGGCTGGACACGCAGGGCATATGGAGAAATCACCCCCGGCTTGCGCCGCCGCTGCATGGACCTGATGCTCGAACACCGCCTCAATCCCGACGATATCTCCCGAACCGATCCACCCGCGATCGCAGACCTACTCTACGCCCGCGAGCGCGGGATGAACACCTTCAACATCCTCAACCTCGTGCCCAGGCCGAACGGCAACCCGCTGTGGACCTGCTACGCGCCACTGGATGCCTATCGGCCGGATTTCACGAAGGAGCTTGCCGCGCGGCTCGATGATCACATGAAGGAACTGCGCCGATACGGCCTGTCAAGCATGGCGTATTTCTATGGTTTCGACGAGCGGGGCGAGGAATACGACGAGGTCATCAGGGGCGTCTGCAGGTTTCTGAAGGAGCGATATCCGGAGGTCAGCACGTTCACGACCGCCGGTTACATGTACGAAAAGCGCCGCCAGACGCCGCCCGATTACCGGGACTATATGGACTGGTATTGCCCGCTGACGCCGAGGTATGACCGCGCCCTTTCGCAGCAGCTGCGGTCACAGGGAAAGCAGGTCTGGTGGTATGTCTGCTGTGGCCCGGCGCACCCGTACGCCAACTTCGCCTCGATGGATTATCCCTCCTTCGAAGGCCGATTGCTCGGCTGGTTGACCTTTGGCAACGAGGCCGACGGGCTGCTTTACTGGCATGTCAATTCCTGGTACCCGAACGGCATCATCACCGGCACCGACACGTATCTCGATTGGAAACCCACGTGCATCGTCGGAATGACCGGCGATGGATGCCTGGCCTACCCCACCCCGGACGGCCCGGTCAGCTCGATCCGCCTAGAGAACATCCGAGATGGGTCGGAGGATTACGACTATCTGGCGCTTCTGGCCGACGCGAAAGGGCGCGATGCCGCACAGGCATTTGTCTCGCGCCTGATCAGGAGCCCCGCGGAGTTCTCTCGCGATCCCGCGGCTCTCGATGCTGCCCGCGACGAAATCGCCGCCCAGATCGAGGCCACCCAGAGGTGAGTTCAAATGCCCAAATCAGGAGGCCATCCATGAAATCCCCCGACATGACCCGCCGCGAATTCACGCGCAGGGCCGCCATCGGCGCCACGGGCATCGGCCACGCGCTCGCCGCGAAAGCCGGGGTCTCCGAATCGCGGCTGAGGATCACCATCATCGGGGAATCCTCGTGCATACCCGACGTTGGCCACGAGACCGCCTGTTTCCTTGTCAACGGCAAACACCTCGTCGATACCGGCTGGTGCGCCGCGCAGAGGATGCGCTCCCATGGTTTCGATCCGCTCGCGCTGGAGTCGATCATACTGACGCATTTCCACCAGGACCATTACATCGGCCTGCCCCAGCTGTTGTTCTTTATTGGCCTGCAGAAACGGCCCGGCCCCCCGCTGAACATCCTTGGACCCGCCGAGCATCTCCAGCACGTCATCGATGCCACCGACACTTTCCTGCAGGTCCCCCGTTTCCCGGAACTGGCGGTGAATCGCAGACTGGTGCCCCTCTCCGCAGGAGACACCTCCGAATTGACCGACCTGCATCTTGAGACGTTTGCCGCCAACCACGTGTCTGGAAAAAGCAACATCGAGCCGGCGCTCGTGTATAAAGTCACAGAAAGAGCCAGTGGCGCGTGCGCCGTGTTCACCGGCGACACGCACTATCACCCCCCAATCGCCGGATTCGCCAAGGGTGCGTCGCTGCTGATCCACGACGGCAGCCACACCGCCCCAAAGGATGCGGCCGGAATTGCGCGACAGGCTGGCGTCAGCCGACTCGTGCTAATCCACTACGCTCAGAGCCGGGCCGAGAAGATCCTCTCCGAGGCCAAGGCCATCTTCCCAAACACCGAGTTGGCCGAGGAAGGGCGCACCCTCGATGTTTTCCCGCCATGATTGGATCCAGCAGGGAGATCGCCGCGCCCTTCCAGCCTGGGCCCCGCGCGACTTGTCCGGGCATCGGGGGAAATGGGTGCCCCGAATCCTCCAGTATCGCATCATCGGCCACGGCCCGAAATCATCTTGGCCGCGACCGCATCGTCTCCCGGAGATGGTCGGTCAGGCGCTCTGCCAACACCTGCACCGCGGGCAGTTCCAGAAGCCCAAAGTGCTCGCCCGGGACATCAACCACGACGACGCCCCCGCGCGCCAGACGGCGCCAATCGTCAATTGGATCATGCATGTTGATCGTCCCAAACGCCGGCGTCCGGAAGATCGTGACCGCGACATCACACGGCCTGGGACGATAGCGCCAGCGTGCCCGGACAAACGCCTGATTGAATCTGCCCATGCCCGAAGGCACCGCGTCCGGCATTGCCACGGTTGGCGACAGTGGCGCCCCCCTCCGTATCCGCATCAGATTGTGCCAATAGCCGAACAACCTCTCGCCAAAATACCGGATAAAGCCCCGGGGGGCTCGCGCACTGGCATTGCGCCAGTGCACCCGCATCCGCGCCCACCACCGGCGGCACCATACTTCGAACGGCAAGAAGGTCATCGGGTTCAGCGGATAGGTGTCGAGAACGCATATCGCACCGATCGATCCGCCCGAAGCCTGCAATTGCCGCGCCACCTCGAAAGCCAGCATGCCCCCCAAGGAATAACCGACGAGCTGGTACGGTCCGGCCGGTTGGACCGCCCTAATTTCATCCGCCAGATGCACCCCCATCACCTCGAACGATTCATCGGGCAAACACCGGTCATCCAGACCTCGAAGCCGCAGGCCAATGACCGCGCTATCAACCTGGAGCAGCCGCGCCAGCTCCAGATAACAGCCGGAACCCCCGCCATGTCCAGGCACCATGAATATCGGCGCCCCGCGCTCGCCTTCCCGCAGCACGCTCCATCCCCGTACGCCCGAAACGCCTGCCTCGAGTATGCCGGCTATCGAGTTCGCGGTGAAATCTTCCGCCGCGAGCGACGGCGGCATCACGCGGCCTGTCTCCCGCTCGATGCGCGCGAGCAATTGCAGGGCGCCCAGGGAGTCGCCCCCAAGCGAAATGAAATCCTCTTGCGCGCCGACGCCTTGAATCCCGAGCGTCTCCTCGATCAACCGGACCACGAGCCTCTCGCCATCGTTCCGCGGTGCGGCCTTCTGCCTAACAACATCCTGCGCCCTATCCGCAAGGGCATTGCGATCCCTCTTGCCATTGGCTGTCAGGGGAAGCGCCTCGACCCTCGCCCACCGCGCCGGCACCATCCAAGATGGCAGACGTTCTCGGACATAGCCGCGCAGTTCGCCGTCCGTCACGCTCCCGCCTTCCACTGATACCCAGAAGGCGACGAGGCAGTACCCCGATTTCCCACGCGGAACACCGATAACCGTCGCATCGGCAACGCCCGGATGCCCCCGAATCACAGACTCGATCTCCCCGGTCTCTATCCGCAAACCGCGGATCTTCAGGAATCCTTCGCGCCGGCCCACAAACCAGAGGCGCCCTTCGGAATCTCGCCTTCCAATGTCCCCCGTGCGATACAGACGCCGCATCCCTGGCCCAGGCATTGGCGAGAAAACCTGGCGCGTCAGATCCTCCCGATTTCGGTAGCCCAGCGCCACATGCTCCCCGAAGATTCCGATCTCGCCCTCACCACTGGTCTCCGCGCCATCTTTGCCCAACAGCACCACCCCCGTTCCCGCTACGGGATACCCGATGGGGGCCGACCCCCGCCGCGGGACCGTTTGCCGCGTCATCCAGTATTGCGTCGCCAACGTGGACTCGCTCGGACCATATCCATTCGCCAGCGCGCAAGATTCCCCCATCCAGCGCAAGAACCTGCCAGTATCCTCTGCCGTGACCTCCTCCCCCCCGAGGACGACCACACGCACCGATCGGAACACCGCCGGTTCTGGCGCCAGATCGGTGAGAGCCCGGAAAAGGGACGGCGTCAAATGCAGGACGCTGATGCCTGCCTCGCCCACCCATTCCGCCAAGCCTGCCAGACCCCGCGCGCGCACATCCCAGAGGCAAAGCGTCGCCCCGCTGAAGAGCGCGCCAAAAATATCCATGACCGCAGCGTCGAAGGCCACGGGCGCCAGAAGACTCACGCGATCCTCCTCCGACAGACTCAAAGAGGCGGAGTAGGTCAATGCGTGATAAAGGACATTCCGGTGGTTCTGGACGACGCCTTTGGGTCGCCCGGTCGATCCCGAGGTGTAAAGCACGTAGGCGATCGCGTCGGGTGCCACCCGAGAAGAGCCTGAATCCCCTCCCCCGGAACACGGCCCGAGTTCCCCGATGTCGAGTGCATCGACGGCGCAGCCGGGCGGCAACTCGATCCGATCAATCATCGCGCGAGATGCCAACAGCACATGGCATTCCGAATCTTCCAACACGCCCCGCACCCGACGGGCGGGCCACGAAGCGTCCATCGGCACATACGCCCATCCCGCCTTCAGCACACCCAGCATACAGATGATCGGCAAAGGGCCGGCTTCGAAAAGCAACGCCGCCCGACCATCCGCAGACGAGCCTCGCTTCCGCAAGCGCCGAGCAACCCCATCCGACAGGCGATCGATCTCGCCATAGGTCCAAGTATCCCCGCCCGCCCTTACCGCGGGCCGATCGGGCGCCCGCGCCACGACGGAAGCAAACGCATCACACAACGATCGTTCCAAATCCGCCCGCGCGGACATCCCGGCCACCGGACGCCCCCCAGACACGCGCGCGCCGCCGCCCCGCCCACCCGACGCCCCCGCCAACAGGCCTTTCAGCGAATCACAAAAACCCTCCAGAATGTCCTCGGGTGCCACCGTCCTAATCCGCGACAGGCACGACACTTCGCATCCCGTTTCGCCAGGCGAAACATACAGGGCCAGGTCATCGACGCAGGAGTCGGCAAAGATGCGCTTGAAGATCACATCCGCTGGATGTTCCGGCCCACGCCGCCGCCCCGGGAGCTGGTTGAAACTCACGCGCCACCCACCCAAGACGTGCGCCCCGAGACCCCCGGCATACCCCGTCAGTGCAGCAGCAAACGGATATCGCGAGTGCCGAATCGCCGCATCCACCCCCTCGTGCACCGCTTCCGTCCAATCACCCGACGACATCGCCCGGAATGGCAGCCACACGCGATTGCCCACCGCACCCACGAGGCCTTCAGGCACCCAGGTGCCCCGGGCGGCCAAAGTCGTTCCCAGCACGAACTCGTCCCACCCATCGCGTTCGCCGAAATACCGGAGGCAGGCCGCCATCATCAGCCGGAAGCGCGTCGTGCCCAAAACCCGACACCGCTCCGCCAGGGCGGCAATCACCTCCGCCGGGAGAACCATCGCCGCACGAAGAACCCCAAAGCCATTTGCCCCGTCGGTCACCCTTCTCGGCCGCCCACCCTGGATGGCCGCGATCTCGCCCAGGCAACCTTCCCAAAATGTCGCGTGCGCCGAAGCCTCCGAACTTTTCAGCCACTCGTGCTCGCCCGCGCAAAAATCCCGAAATGATGGTCCCCGCCCCATCGCCCGTCCCTGGAGACGTTGGACGATCTCGGTTGCCAACGACAACCAGGAAGGACCATCGCAGACAAGATGGTGCGCACCGAAAAACAGATGGCTCGGCCGACCGGCGCTCAGCACGCCCAGGAACCGCACCAGTGGGCCTTGCCCCGGCACATATGGCCAGGCACAGAAATCCCGGCCCACCCCATCCAGCCATTCGCGGAATGCATCCCCGTCCAATCCCGGTGCCCCCACCATTGGTACGTCCACCCGCGCCTCTGTCAGGAAACGCTGCCGCACCCGCCCGTCTCCGTCCGCACAGACCACGCGCAGCGCATCATGCGATCCCACCACGTCCTGCGCCACTCGAAGCAGGGCGCCGGGGCACACGCCGTCCGGCAAGTGCAAACGCCACGCCAGATTCAACGCCGGCACATCGGGGTGCACCCGGCAGAATCGCCACATCATCTCCTGCCCTGGCAGCATCCCTATCCCTGGCTCCAGGCCCCCTGCGACCATCCGATCCATCCCCCAAACGATGCCATCGCCGGCCGTCGGCGGTCGAGCGTGATCCCGCACCCGTGTGATCGGCAACGACTCGGACCCTTGCCCCGCGCCCCCGTTCGCCCTATCTTTGGGCAACATCATGATCCTCGAAATTGTCAAATACGGTCACCCCGCCCTCCGAACCCCCGGCGCCCAGATCGCATCCATCACGCCCGAGATTCGCCGCCTCGCCAACGACATGATCGAAACCATGCGCCACGCCGAGGGCGTCGGCCTCGCCGCACAGCAGGTCGCCAAACCCCTGCAACTCTGCGTGCTCGAGGTCCACGACTCCGAGGAGCGCCCCTCCAAACTCTGGATCGACGGCAAAGAATGTGACCTCGCCAAATACGCGCCCATGGTCCTCTGCAACCCGGAACTGCATCTGGGTCGCGAAAAAGTCCTCGGCACCGAGGGTTGCCTCAGCTTCCCAGAACTCAACGCCGATATCCGTCGCCCCGCCCATTGCAGGGTCAAGGCCCTCGGCATCGATGGCCAGCCCATCGAATTCGAATGCGAGGGCCTCCTGGCTCGCGCGATCCAGCACGAGGTCGATCACCTCAAAGGCATCCTCTTCATCGATCGGATGGATTCCGCCACAAAACATAGCCTCAAACGCGATATCCAGGCTATCCAGCAAGAGACCCTCCAAACCCTCAAGATAACGGCATAACTCGCGCAGCGCGCCCCCGCGAAAACCGAGTGCCTGCCACCCCAAAAACCCAGTGGCGACAATGTCCGGCGATTGGCCAACGACCCCCGCGGAAATCCCCCTCAGTTTGACGATCTAGCGCCGGTGACGCAAATTGTACAAATAAGGTGTTCCTCGACCGCGAGATTCTGCGGCGCATCGCACCAGATCCTCGCGGTGAAAGAAGGGAAAGGAGTCGTGTTGTGAAAATCAAAATCTCAAGGTTCGCGTCGATGAGCGCACTTTCGATCCTGCTGGCCGCCGCCGGTCCCCAGCCGTGCCCTGCTGGCCACCCGCAGGAGGACGTTGAAAAGGCTATTCGGGAAGTCCAGGCAGCAGAATCGGACGCCCGGAACAATATCCCCTGGCGAACGCTCAAGGACGCGGAGGACAAGCTGGATGCCATCGGGCGCAAAATCGACGACCTCCAAGCCGAACTGGAGTACGAGCAAGCCAAAGACCACCCGAGCGAGAAATCCATCAACGCCCTCAAGGTCGACATCGAGGCAGCCGCGAAAGCGAAGGAAAACGCCATGGCGCACGCGGACTTCATCAGAAAAGGCGGCCGCGCGATCAGTCAGGAAAAAGCCACTGCCTACCGAGAGGCCCTGGACAATCGGCGCACGGCCCGCATGAAATTAAAGAAGGCATTGGCTAGATTGAGGCCATTGCTCCACGGGCTGGAGCGCCAAGTCATCGAGAATACCAATCGGGAGGGACATCGAATCCTGAGGGGTTGCGACGAGCCCATAGCCGCAGCGGAAATCGCATCAGCGGCCAGAAGCCATATCCGCGATCTCGTTGGGGAGCTCCAGAGAGACACCGTAAGGACGGCACCCCCAAAACCTGGGTGGCCGGGGCACCCTTGCTCGTCCAAATGCGATTGAGCCAGACCCCGCTGTCGCGTCTCGGTGGGCCCGCGGACGATTCGCGAACCTCCGCCAGAAGTAGGCAGAAACTCCAGGCGGTGTTCGCGGGCACAGGGCGGGGCTTAGCCTGCATGTTTCACGCTTCCGCGTGAAACATGCAGGCTCAAAGGAAAACCGCGCTCCGAAAAACGCGATTTTGGACGGTCTGGGGCCACCGATCCGCGAACCACACTGTGCGACTACGGAAAATCCCAGACTTTGCCTGACCTCTCCCAATAAATGGCTTTCATGGCGCGATTTTCCCAGAGCCCGGATATTTCACAGCCAACAGGCTGTGAAATATCCGGGCTAGCGGGATATCCCGAGTCCTTTCTGGTTTAGCACCACGAACGCACCATGGCGTTCCTACCACGAATTCGACTTGCGGCTCGCTCGGGATGCGCCAAAATTCCCACTACTAACCAAGAAGGAGGTCCACCATGGCCATCGCCGTAGGAACTAAAGCACCCGATTTTGCGCTTAAATCCAAGGACGCCGAAGGCGTTAAGGAAATCAAGCTCAGCGACAACTTCGGCAAGAGAAACACGGTCTTGCTCTTCTTCCCGCTCGCCTTCACCAGCGTTTGCACCAATGAGATGTGCGAGATTTCCCAGGGCATCAAGGCCTATGAGGACCTCAGCGCGACCGTCTACGGCATCAGCGTGGACAGCCCATTCGCACAAGAGGCCTGGGCACAGAAGGAAAAAATCCGCATCCCCCTGCTCAGCGACCTCAACAAGAAGACGGCCGCCGCCTATGGCGTCCTGCTCGACGACCTCCTCGGCTTCGGTTCCACAGCGGCCCGCGCCGCCTTCGTCATCGACAAGCAGGGCATTATCCGATACGCGGAGCAAACTCCTACACCTAAGGAGCTCCCGGACTTCTCGAAGATCCAGGCTTCCCTGAAGGGACTCTGAAAGAGCTCACCGCTCAACAAACACCCCGTCACCAAACGGGTTGACCACCGCGCCGCCAGCGTTGTCGGTGGCGCGGTAGCCGTGTGCCACGATCACTCCCCCGTCCCGCACGCGATATCCCCCGCCACGGTTGCGGCGGGCCTCACTGCGCTCCGCGCGAATCGTTCCCCCCGATAGCGCCTGAAACCCGGCCAAGAAACACCCCTCGGCCACGGCCTCGCCCGCATCGATCGAACCACCGTACTCCGCCACGTAACCCGATCCTAGGCCCACCCCACTATCGTCGGCACCCTTAGACCGCGACCGACAGGCATCGATGTGGCCCCCCATGTAGGCGAAATATCCCGCGTCCCCCGAATCCTCCACAACAGCGCCCTGACAGCGGATCGTCCCATTCCGCCGCGCCGTGAAACCATAGTAGAAACCCACCACCACCAAGTTCGAGCCGCAATGAATGTGTCCCCCCTCGTCTGCCAACACACCCGAGCCATGCCCACGCGCCTTCCGCAACACATGTTCCATCCTCAGACAGTCCAAACCGCCCAACACGTGATTCTGGCCAACGTATATCCCATCGACCTCCCTCGCCCATCGCAACACGCTCGCCTCACCCACGCGCTCCATCCCCATGATCGCCAGGCGTGCCCCGAAGGGATGGTGGACCGTCAGCCGCCCCTTTTGCTCGTACACGCCCGGTCCTAGCCGGATCGTCACCCACGATGACGCGGAGATCGTCCACCGCGCGATGCCCTCCAGTGCCCCGCCCACATCGGCCACATCCCCCGGCACGCACACTTCCACACGATTCGATATCGGCACCTCCCACGCCTGGAATAACCTCCCGCCCACGTCATCCGCGGACGACGCCGCGACCCACGGCACGGCGATCAGCGCAACACAGCACCACCCCACCCCCAAGTCACCGCCTCTCACTCTTTCGCCTCCAGCGACAGGCTCTCAGCCGTAACGAATCCCACCCCTTCCGACGTGACCTACGCCATGCGGAAATCCACCTGCATCTTCCCAAAATCGACCCGCAGCACCTCGACCTTGACCCGCTCGCCCATGCCGATCGTCCGACGCGTTCGGCGCCCCCGCAGCAGCGCCCGTCCCGCATCAAAAACGTAATAGTCGTCCGCCATGCTCGACACCGGAACCAGCCCCGTCAGCCCAAGTTCGGGCACGTCCACAAACGCCCCGATGTGTATCACCTCCGTCACCATGCCCTCGTACCGCTGGGGGTGACCCGAATCCAGCTGTTCCTGCAAAAACGTGAAGAGCTTGAGCTTTCGGCTCGCCATTTCGGCCTCGGCCGAGTTGCGCTCCGTCGCCGAGATGTGCTCCGCGATCGCGTCCAGATCTTGGCTCGATGGCCTTCGCCCGCCCTTCTCGAACGTGGCACGGTGCACGATGAGATCGGCATAGCGGCGTATGGGCGAAGTGAAATGCGTATAGTCCGCCTTCGCCAGCCCGTAGTGCCCCAACGGCTTCGGCGCGTAGCGCGCCCGCTTCAGCGATCGCAGCAGCCCGATCCTCAGTGCCTGCCCGCACGGATGATCTCGCAATCTCTGCAGGAGCTTCACGACCTCGGCCCGCCGCGAAAGATCCCCGATCGCGATGCCGTGCGCCCGCACCTGCCCCCGATATTCCTCCAGGCGCTCCGCGTCGGGGTCCTCGTGGATCCGGTACACCGCCGCACGCCCCCCGCGCTTCAGGTGCCGCGCCACCGCCTCGTTCGCCAACAGCATGTACTCCTCGATCAGCTGGTGCGACTCGTCGTACTCCACCCGCTCGATCGACTTGACCCGACCGCGCTCATCGATCCACACCTTGACCTCTGGCATGTCCAGGTCCAGAGCCCCCGCCCGCATCCGCTGGGTGCGGAGACGCTGCGCCAAGAAATGCGCGTCCCGGATCATCCCCTCCACGGGACTCCTCGCCTGCCCCCGAATCACGGCCAGGACATCCCCGTAGGCAAACCGGTGCCGCGAGCGAATCACCGCCGGATAAAATTCCGCGCCCGTCACCCGGCACATCTTGTCGAGCCGGAACTCCACGCATTTCGTGAGCCGATCCACGTGCGGCTTCAGCGAGCACAGCTCGTTGCTCAGGGCCTCCGGCAACATCGGGATCACCCGGTCCACCAGATAGGTGGAATTTCCGCGCCGCCGCGCCTCCCGATCAAGCGCCGAACCCGGCTTCACGTAATGGGACACGTCCGCGATATGCACCCAGAGCCGCCAGCCGCCCCCGTCCTCCCGACGCACGCAGATCGCATCATCGAAATCCTTCGCGTCCGGCGGATCGATCGTGATCACGTCGTGACCCCGGCAATCCCGTCGTCCCCTGAGGTCATCCCCGCCCACATCCAGCCCGAAACGCCGCGCCTCCTCGACCACCTCGCCAGGAAAATCCGTCGGCAGCTTATGCTGGCGCATGACCGCCAAGACATCCACCCCCGGATCGCCCCCGCGCCCAATCCTCTCGGTCAGAACACCCTCGGGATTCCTGTGCCGATCGTGCCACTCCAATAGCGACACGACCACCTTGTCGCCCACGTTGGCCTTGCCCCCGCTCCTCAGACGGCAGTCTGCCAGATACACGTCATGCGGAAACCTCGGATCATCGGGCTCCACGAAAAACAGTTGCTTGCCCCGCCGGAGCGTTCCCACCAGTTCCGTGTTCGCGCGCTCTAGGATTCGCACCACTGATCCCCGCCGTTCCCCCTCCCGGCCGCGCCTCGGTGGCCGGCCCCGCCCCGGCGGTTCGATGCGCACAAGCACGTGATCGTCGTGCATCGCTGTCCCGGTTGCCTCGGCCGGTACGAACACCTCCGCCTCGCCAACCCCATCGGGCTCCAGGTGCGCCGATCCGGTGCGGTGCACCCTGAGCCGGCCCGGCACCATGTCCGCCTGCCGCGGAAGGGCGTACTGATCCGCCTTCACCAGCACGATGCGCCCCGCCGCCTCGAGCCTGAGGAGCGCCAGCTTCAGCGACTCCAACTCGCTCGCCTTCAGCCCAAGTTTCGAACGGATCCCGTGAACGTCGAGGGGTGCCCCCCGCGCTGCCTTCAGGACCCCCATGATCTGATCGTCGCGCATAAATCAAAAACACCCAATGGCCTTACGGCACCAAGAATACCCGCCCGGTAAAGGGACACTTCACCTCGGTGCCCCGGACGTAGGGCCGGCCCGTCGCAAAGTCACGCACTTCCACCAAACCCGAATTTGGGCTGTACGGGCTCCGCACATATCCCGGCTTTCCGGGCACGGGGATCCCCAGCGAGTGTCCTGAGGGCTTTTGCAGCGTCACCCGCTGCTCCTGGCGCTGGCCGCCTTTGATCTCAAGCGCCATCTCCTCCTCGAAATACCCCGCGAGGGCCAGTTTCACCCGCACGCTGCCCGACGTACCGCGGATCGCCAGCGGCGACTGACCCATCACCTGCCCGTTAACCGCAATCGTCGCGCCCGCCGGTTCGGTGAGAATCACGATTTCGCCGATCGCCAGCAGTTGCCCCTGGAGCGCCGTCTCCTCGGCCGCGGCGACCGTTCCCGAAACGGTCGCGGGCTCGTGCCCATCCATCTCAAGCGTGAATGTCGCGGGCCCGGGCTTCACCTCGCCGAGCCGTAGCGGCGTCTGCCCCAGCGCGATGCCGTCTTTCTTCACCCATGCGCCGGGAGGATCCGACGTGATAACCACCGCCCCAAACAGAAACTCTGGACACACCGACACCAGCTGGTTTCGCAGAACCTCCACATCGCTCCGCACCACCCACGAGCCCTTTTGCGCCTTCAGCGAATAGCGGCCGGTCGGCACATTCTCGAGCCGCGCGGGACTCTTCCCATGGTACAGACCCTGGCCGTTCGTCGAGGAAGGCGTCGCGGGCACCGCAACCGGCGGCGGTATCTCCGCCCCGGCCGAAGGCCCCACGCCCCCCGCCATTGGCATCGCCGCCATGCGGGGGTCACGAAGGCTAAAACCTTCGCCGCTCGGCACGACCGGTGTTCGAAGATCCAAAGGGGCAACGGGCGCCGCCGCGGGCACCTGCGGCACAACCGCCGATATTTCGGGCGCGGACGGGCGCGGCACCTCAGCCGACTGCCCCGCCGGCTCGAACACGAACTCGGCGCCTTCCGGAACTGTGTTTATCTGCACGCTCCCCACCGAGCGCTTCAGCCGCACGCTCCCGAGATTGGTCACCTCGTTCTCGCGAACCTCCGCCGTGGCCGTCGCCTCCTCATGCCCATCGCATCTCAGCCGGAACTCGTGTCGCCCCAGCTTCAGGTCTCCAACGGTCGCGGGTGTCACGCCCGCCCGCTTGCCATCGCAAACGATCTCGGCCCCCGCCGGTTCGGACATGACCCGCACGGATCCCCTCGCGCGCTCAAGTCGCTCCTTTTCAAGCCGAGCCGCCTCTTCGGCACGGATCCGCTGGATCTCCAGCGCCCGCTGCTCAAGATAATAATAAGCCCCGGTGCCCAGCCCTCCCAGAAACGCGACCGTCAGTATGAAAGCCCATATTCTCCCCCCCCTCCGGCGGGGAGGCCTGACTTCGGTCACGGCCGCAACCTCCTTCGGCGGAACCGCCGCCTCGACAGCCGGCCCCGGTTCCCCGGTCTCGAGTGCCCCCGGCTCGGCCGGCACCGCGAAACCCGCCGCCGACAATTCGTCCGAAGGCAATTCTCCATGCCCCGCTACTTCTCCCTGTTCATTCGGTTCCATGTCTTCCAGCGAGCGATCCACTCAATCCCTTCTGCGGCTGTCAATCACAAGCGTCACCGGGCCATTGTTGCACAATCGAACGTCCATCATGGCTCCAAACCGGCCCTTGGCAACCGCCCTCCCCAACTTGCCAGAAAGCTCCGCGCAAGAACCCTCGTACAGCGGTTCGGCCACCTCCGGCCTCGCAGCACGATGATACGAGGGCCGGGTCCCCTTCTTCGTGCTCGCATGAAGGGTGAATTGGCTGACCACCAGCGCCTCCCCACCGATCTCGAAAAGCGAAACGTCACCGTCCTCACCATCAAAAATCCGCACCCGGGCGATCCGGTCTGCCAACCACGCGGCATCCTCAGCCGAATCCTCCAACCCAACGCCCAACAGGACGACGACACCCCTGCCAATTCGGCCGAGCACCTCGCCGCCCACAACCACCTCGGCATCGGAGACCCGCTGTATGACCGCACGCATGCCAACCCTTTTTCGTTTGCCCGATCTCTGCCGCTAAGCAAGATTTCCCTGTAGGAGGTGACAGTCCCCCATGAAACTCAGTCAAGCCTTTCCTCGATCCCTCACGCTCATCGCACTCTTGGCCACACCACACCTCCTTGGGCAGACCCGGCCCAGTCAACCCGCGCAACCCAGCGAAGGCACCCCCAAAACGCAGGAGACGCCCAGCCGAGTCCCGCTCTGGGAATGCAAGCTTCCCACCGGCGCGTTCGCCGTGGACATCCGCACGATCTCATCGGTGAGCATGCACGAGTACCTCGTCGATGGCGGCCTCAAAGTCACCGAGGTCACCGTCAGCCCGCTTGGCTCGGCCATAGCTCGCTTCTATTACGCTGAACCCGTGACCCCCTCCGCCCCCGGCGGCATCGGCCAATCCGTCCTCGACCAGATGCAACAGAAGATCCGCGAGGGCGCCGAGCGGGTCACCGGCGCCACCGGCAACGAAGCCCTGCTCTATCAGGTCATCAAGAAATATCCCGAAGCCACCCACGCCCATACCATCGAATTCCGCCTCAAGTCCCGAGAGCAGGCCGACAAAATCTACGAAAGCGCCTACAACGCATGGCGCCAATACCGACCCGCAAAACTCCAGGTCGAGTGACCGCCACCCGGCGCCAAACTGAAGCTTCGCACGCGTTTGGCGTCTCGCAGAGACGCCCCACAAGTTTTGTGGGCCGCCTGTATCAGGCGGCAATGGGCGTCAAGTTTCCACATGAATGATGCGGCGCCCTCGGGCGACGGCGGCGAGGCTAGCCAAAAATTCCGGGCGCCGTTCGCGGGCGCGGCTCGTCACAGCCGCTTCATCACAAGGCACACCCACCCATCGCTGCTGCGCCGTCCCACGAGCCGACAGCCAACGAACGCCCGAACGATCTCCGCCTCCTGGTTCGGCCGAATGCCCGACAAGATCATCCGCCCGCCTCTCCTGACCGATCGGCGTAGCCGCCCCGCATGCGCCACCAGCGGACCGCTGAGGATGTTCGCCGCCAAGACGTCAAAACGATTCGCCTCCAGCGATGCCAGATCCATCCGCCGCACCAGAAATCGAACGCCGTTGCGACGCGCGTTCACCCGCGTCTCCCTCACCGCCGCCGGGTCGCAATCGAAAGCCTGCACCCGCCGAGCCCCAAGCTTTGCCCCCGCAATAGCCAGGATGCCGGCGCCACAGCCCGCGTCCAAAAGGGACCCAAACGGCCAGGCATCGCACAGCGCGCGCAGGCACATCCTTGTGCTCGCGTGCTGGCCGGTGCCAAAGGCGGGGCCTGCGGGTATGGAGACCACGGCCCTCTGCGGATAACGCCTCCGCCACTCCGCGGCCTTCTTTTCCGTGGCCACCACCAAAAGCCGCCGCCCGATCCGAAGGGGCATGGCGCGCGGCACCTGGGGACGCCACCAAACCGCAGGCGTCAGCCGGAGCACCCGCCCCCCGAATCGCGACTTGAGCCGAGCGGCGCCAGATTCGCCCCGCGCATACACGTCCACCCGCACGGTCGACCGATGCACCTCCTGGGTCACGATCATCCGCTGCCCGAACCTCCGCCCCCAAGCCGCAACCCACACGTCAGCCGCCAACGGCGTGAACCACTTCCGCCAGACCAGCACAGACCCAAGCTCGCCCGATCCTCTCACCGCCCTTCGCCCACTCTTCGCCCCGCACCAACTCACAAAGCCTCTACCCTAAACTCGAGCCGGCCAATTTTCAGCGACCGGTATCCTTTCAGCGGCGCAAGATCGCCTGGTTCGAGAGGAGTCCCATCCACCAACACACAGCATTCCGTCGCCACCACCCCCACCCAAACAACCCCCCCGATAAGGCAAAAGATACCACTCAACTCCTCCAGACTCTCATCTGGAAGCCGCACCCCACATCCAGGACCACGACCAAATGCCGTCTGCCGGAGCAACCAGACCGGTTTCGGGTCGGGCGCAAGACCCTCTGCGGCATGAAACCGCACGGCCCCGCACGGCGCGCTCTCCGGCCCAATCGATAAACCCTCGATCCTAAGGTCCAGAATCGGCACCGGTAGCGGATCCACAATGACACGATACTCCCCCGCCAACATCACCTCGCTGGGTCTCGACAATGGCACCACCACACGATCCTTGACCGCCACGGATTCCATCGTCGTCCCGTTCGTCGTCCCACAATCCGATATCCACAGTTCCCCGCCCTCCAGCATGATCTTTGCGTGCACCCGACTGATTCGTCGTGTCAGGACATCATTCCGCGGTGATCGCGGAAGAAACCACGTCACGAAGTCCACTTCGTCGGTCGAACGCCCCATCCGGAAATCGTCCCGCACGACGATCGAATACCCCTCAGCAGAAGAGCGAACGGTCGGAATCAGCGACAGCCCACCCCGCGAGGTCGCCGTGCCAACCCACCGCTCGGCAACCCGGAATACCTCGGCCCAGGGCGCAGTCGGCTGCACCACCTCCGCAGCCGCCGGCACGGTCTCTGCCGACTGGGTCGCCGCGCCCTCCACCCTGGCAGGCCGCCGGATCGTCACCCCCAGATCGACCGGTATGTCCCGCGCTCTTCGACCCACACCCTTCGTGCGCCCAGCGCCGAGGCCGATCGGTGTCTCCTCGACCTCGCGCTCCCGACGGTCACTCGTATCTCTTGGCATCTCTCGTCACGGCTCCCTGATCAACGGCCCGGTCATATCAACACGAACCACTGCGGCACGCATAGCCACCGCGCCGCCGAGCACGAAAACCCGACAGCCACCCCTTCCCCAGCGAACCATCCGCTGGTGGATACGACGAAACAGAACGCCTCGCGGCCGCCCGCATCCGTATGCAATGGCATCAATATACGACGCTTCCGCGCATCCGTCATACGCCAATTTATCGCGCTTTGCCCTTTGTATTTTCCCACTTTATCCGCCAGTATGGTTCGCACATCGCCCCATGGCGAACCATACCCATGCAAAAGAAGCTCTTCACCGAACTCGGCCTGTCGCCCGACTTGCTCAAGGCCATCAATAAAGTCGGCTATGAGGAGGCCACGCCCATCCAATCCGCGGCCATCCCACCGATGATGGAAGGCCGCGATGTCGTCGGCCAATCTCAGACCGGGTCAGGAAAAACCGCCGCCTTCGCCGTCCCCGCGATCGAAAAGGCCGACCCCGCTATCCGCGCGCCGCAGACGATCGTCCTCTGCCCCACCCGCGAACTCGCCATCCAGGTTGCCGAGGAGGTCGCAAAACTCGCCGCTTTCAAACGCGGCATCCGCGAGCTCCCTATCTACGGCGGTCAGTCCTACGAGCGCCAGTTCCGCGGTCTCAAACAAGGCGCCCAGATCATCGTCGGCACCCCGGGCCGCGTCATGGATCACCTCGATCGTGGCACCCTCCAGCTCGACCAGATCCGAATGCTCGTCCTCGACGAGGCCGACCGCATGCTCGACATGGGTTTCATCGACGACATCAAGACCATCCTCAAGCATGCGCCTGCCGAGCGCCAGACCGTCCTTTTCTCCGCCACCCTGCCCAGGCCCATCCTTGAACTCATCCGCCAATTCACCCGCGACCCCGTCAACATCCGCATCGAGGGCCAGACGCTCACCGTCCCCGCCATCGAGCAGGCGTATTACGAGGTCGACCGCCGATCGAAGCTCGACGTCCTCTGCCGCATCCTCGATCTCCACGATGTGAAATACGGGCTCATCTTCTGCGCCACGAAGGCCATGGTCGATGATCTCACCGAACACCTCCAGGCACGCGGTTACCTGGCCGACAAGCTCCATGGCGACATGTCCCAGTCCCTTCGAGAGCGCACCATGGGACGCTTCCGCCGACGCGCCGTCGAATTCCTCGTCGCCACCGACGTCGCCGCCCGCGGCCTCGACGTCGAGGATATCGAGGTCGTCTTCAATTACGACCTGCCCCAGGATGCGGAGGATTACGTCCACCGCATTGGCCGCACCGGTCGCGCCGGAAAACCCGGCAAGGCCATCACCTTCGTCGGCGGTCGCGAGATCTACCGCCTCCAGAACATCATGCGGTTCACAAAGGGCAAAATCCGCCGCGAACGCCCCCCCTCCGTCGAAGAGGTCCAGGAGAAGCGCGCGAATGTCTTCCTCGAATCCCTTCGCGAGATCCTCGAGAAGGGCAACTACAAGCGCCAAGACGAACTCGTTGACCGCCTGCTCGATCAGGGGCACTCGCCCACCGACATCGCCTCGGCAGTCCTTCACATGATGGCGACCGAGAAAGCCCGCTCCACCACGCCTTCGAGCACCGAAGTCTCGGAGCACGGTCGCGAGCGCCGGGAGTCTTCCCGGGAGGGACGCGAATACTCGGGCCCCAGAGACCGGCGGGAACGGAGGCCCCGCGACGACGACCGCCGGGCGCCCAGGGCCGAGCGACGCGGCGACCGATTCGACGAGCGCGCGGGACCCGTATCCCACGAGGCGGGCATGCTCCGGCTCGTGATGAATATCGGGAAGAGCAAGCACATCATGCCGGGTGATGTCGTCGGAGTCATCGCCGGGGCCGCCAGCGTCCCGAGAGAATCGATCGGGGCCATCAAGCTCCTGCCCAAGGTCACCCTCGTCGATGTCGCTGAGGAGCATGCCCAAGCCGTGCTCCAGAAGCTCAACGGCATCCGCTTCAAAGGCCACCGCCTCACCATCGCCCCCGCCGCAGAGATGTGAGCCCCGCTCACCGTTGGCCGAACGCGTCAACGTTGGGTCCGCGCCACTCGGATCACCACGTATATGGGATCGGGGCCAAGGTGGCCAGCCGCGCCAGCAGCGAGCGGATTGCCCATCATGTCCGCGACGGATTCGATTTCTCCACCGGCGGCGAAGGCGATGTCATCCCGCGGCGACCACGCCACCAGCAGTTCTCGCCCCTCGGACAACCCATATCGCGCCGCAAATGCATCCCCTTCGCTCCGCAAGCCCCCAGCCTTCGCACCGGCGGTCATCCGTGAGAAAACCGCCAGCGCCGCCGCCGCGGGTTTGGGCGCGAAATTGAACCTCTGGTGCCGCACGATGCCAAAATTGTTCTCATTGTAAGCGCGGTCCAGACCATCGTCCTTGAAATCGTACCAGAAGACCTTGTCGACAAAACCCGACGCCTGCATTAGGGCCATCGACCTGACGATCATGCGCGCCTGGGTGGCCTCATCCACGCCCCGCGCCGTTACGTGCGTGGGCCAGCCGATCTCCGTGATCCATGCACTGCGAGGGGCGCCCGCCGCCGCCGCGACCTCGGCCACCCGGCGAAGTTCGCCGATCAGATCGCTGTCCTCGGGGCTCTTGGGGTATCGATACGGATGCACGGACCAGGCGTCCATCGCCCCTCCGGCGCCAGCGGCAAACATCCCACGTATCTTCTCAAAATGGTGCGCGCTGTGCTCCCCGCCGAGCCCGACGATGGTGGTGCCCGGCGCCAACGCTTTGATCGCGGGATATGCCGCCCTGATCAACCGCGCGTAGGCCTCGGGGCCGTGATCACCAGCCTGGCCGTGCATGCCACAGCCGCCAGACCATTCGTTCCAGACCTCAAACCAACCCACCTTCCCAGATAACTGCTTTGCCAAGGCCGCGCCGAATCGCGCGTAGGCGGCCACAGCGTCCGGCGAATTTGGAAAGCCGTTGCCATCGTAGTTTGGGTTCGCATAGCAGAGGATCCCCAGCCATCTCACCCCGAGCGCCAAGCCCCTCTCGATCGCCTCGACCTGGGGCGCCCCCAGCGCGATCTTGCCCGCCTGGCGCTCGGCACTCGCCCAGGTGAAATCATCGCGCACTTGCGTGATCCCCAGCCGAGGCAGAATCTCCATGCCCTCGATCGGCCACGCCTCGCGGCGCATGAAGTGCACGCACGCGCCCACGAAATCATTGCACGGCGCCTCTCGCCCCAAGATCGCCACGTGGAAATCCCTGTCCTCCACCATCACACCACCCACAATGAGCGCGAACCGACAAGCAAAATACCCCTGCCCCGGCGCAGAGAACCGAACGTCTGTGCCCGTTGCCGCCCCGGCGCCCTCCGCATGCGTCCGCCCCCGCCAGTCGAACACCCGCCATCGTATCTCCCCCTTGGGCGCCGATGCCCTTAAGCGGATCTCGTCCCCAGGCGCAAAGAGGTTGCCCACGCCAACACCCCATGCCTCGATACGCAGATCGGCCGTTGGCTTTCGCGGCCGCACGATCGCCACGTCATCGATCCAAAGCGCGCCCGACGCCCCGCACTCCCTCGAGTTCCTGTCGATCACAAGGCTGTCCAACCGACACGGATAATCCAACTTCTTGTTCCCATCACCGCCCCATGCAGAGTCCTCCCCATCGAACGCCGCAGCAAGGAATCCCCAGCCCTTGTCGGCGGGAGGCGACAGCGCCAACTGGTGCACTTCGCCGCTCTTGTCGGCGATCCGCAAGTTCGCGTGCACCGCGACCCCGTCCGTCTTCATCCAAAGGCCCAGTCCCTCCCCCCGCGATGGGATCGCGTTGGTCATCGTGAGGGCCACGTAGTCGTACTCTTTCCCGGCCGTGAACTGGTAATCCACACGCAGGGCGGCCCGCCCCGATCGCCGCTCGTCATCGACAACCCTCGCCGATGACTTTGCGTTCTGATCGCCGCGGTGCGCCCGCCACACGCCGATCCCTCGCTCGAACCCATCCACCTCGCGCACTGCTTCAAAACGCCCCTCGGCGCCGTGCTCAACCCCCGGGCAGACAACTGGCCTCCACTCGGCCACCGCCGGCGCACACGCCAGCAGGACAACCCAACAGCCCAGCGGTCGCTTCATCAGCGCTCCTCGTTCCCGCGCGATGCCCGCCACACTTTCAGGGATACGTACTTGTCATTGGCAACGTCGTAGACCCGGGTCTCGCCAGTCGCCACGTCCACCCCGAATCGCTGCCATGCCATGAATCGCGCCAGCTCGTTGTCGTCGTAGCCGACGACCACCCCCTGGAATCGGAAACCATAGTTCTCGTGCTGCTCTTGGGACGGCCCCTCCTCCAGGCGCGCGGCGGGCGCGCCAAATCGCTTTGGCTCCGCCTTCAGTCGCTTTGCCAATTCGGCGACCTCCGGTAACGCCATGACCTTCGCCAGGGCCGCATCCGTCGCAGCCGAGGCTTTGGCCTCCATGCCGTCGCCCGCGCTCCCCTCCGACGGCGCGTCCTTCAATTGCCTGGCCCAAGTGTCCCCGGCCCTCACCAGATGATAGGGATCCCCTTCGCTGTCCGGCGGACCCACCACCACCGTCGCCGACTTGCCATCGTTCTCTTTCTCCACGAATACCAGGTCCCCCTCTCCCTCGCCCACGACCGCGATATGCACCCGAATCTCTCTCGGTGATATCTTCGGCGAGCCCACCCGTAACTTCCCGCCGTGCCGCCCGTGCATTTCCTCCATCGCCGCCCGATACACGAACTCCACCGCGGTGATCTCGGGGGCCGCCGCCTTCACCGCACCCAGTCTTCCCCCCGATACCGTACCCTCGGCCGTCCCCCTGACACCATCCCCCTCCCGGGATGTCTGCGCCGCAGCCGCCCATGACAGTCCGGCTAGAAATATTACGACGGGCGTCAGCATGTTCCTCATGGCGTGATTCTCCCTCCGGGCGAACCGCATTCAATCCCAATTGCGCCCGGCAGCTTGCCGCCCCACGAAGACACGCGCAACGGCGCGAGGATGACGCACCAAACCTCCCGATCCAGAAATTCGCCCAGCGAGACCGCCACCCCGCGCCATCGTCCACGAATAGTTCTTTTGCGGACGCGGTGTTTCAATCAGCATTTCCATAATATGGACGCCTGCCCGGTCTCCCGCTCCCAGCACCCTCCTTCGCCAAACAAGGCCCAGCGCGGCACGGTCGTCGTCCGGATCGTCATCGCCATCGCGTTGGCATTGGCCGCGTGGCAAATCGCCCGATCCCTGCCCCATCGCAAGGCGTGTTGGCGAGTCCATGCGGTGGATTGGGCATTCCGCCAAAAGGCATTCTCCGAACTGGGCCTCCACGAGATCGAGGAGGCGAATGAACAGGCGCGGCGCGACAACCTCCCGATGGAGGAGGCCATCAGGCGTCGCCTCGATGCATCCCGGACGCCAGAGCAGAAACGACTCGGCTCCCTCCCGCTGAACGAATTCATCAGGGCCTCGGTCAAGGGCCGCTCCCTCGATGTCTCGGGTGCCGAGTGGTCGGCATTCTTCCAGGCGGTGGAGGACGCCCTCGCCCGAAAATCCCTTCCACCCAAATGGGCGCATGCGGCCGATGCCCGATCCCTGCGCAATAACACCTTCCGCTCGATTTTCCTGAGCCACCGGGAGGCGCCTTTGGTCGGCCTTCCGCAGGCCGCGCGTGACGGACGCCCGTGGTATCTCCGACTGGTTCCGTCAGAAGAAAGATACCTCGAGGTCGAATGGATAACGCCCGACCGAGATCAAGGTCAAGAGATCGGCCCATACGATTTTCCAACATCCTGGCGGGTGCCCGAGATCTTCCGCTGGCCCCTGAGACACCTCGCGCTCTGGTTGGCGGTGCTCGCCGCCGCCTTGCCCTTCGCCACGCCTATGCTCCATTGCCTACGGGCGCTCCGCGACTTGCCCCTCCCCTCCGCGGCCGGCGCCTACTCCGAGATGTTGCGGCGCGTCGCGCTCTTCGGACTCTGCGCGTCGGCGCCCGTCGTGGCGTGCTGGACGTATCTTGCCCCGTACTGGATACTGCAAACCACCGAATCGAAGGAGGCAACCCGTCGCGCCTGGGTCAATATGGCCATGCCCCTCATCGCCAAAACGCTTCCAGAAGCGCAGGGGAATCCCGCCAAGGCGCGCGAGATCACCGAACAGATGCTCGTCGATCGCAATGAACCCAAGCCAGAAGTCATCGATGTCGACGGTGAAGAGTGGCGGTCGCTGATCGAATCCGCCGCGGCCGTCTTCGGCGGGGGCCAGTTGCCCGACGGCTGGCTCCGCCGCGTGAGCGACCATACGCGGCGTGACCTCGCGCATCCAATGCCGCTCAGCGATCCCCCGAAAATTAGCCGCCTCACTTTCTGGCGCGACGAGCGCCCGATGTCCGAACTCGCATCCGCCCTGAAGATGCGGCAGTCTTATCTCTTGCGCCTGCAGGAAAGCAAGGCGCCGCCGCTCCTCATATCGCTCATGCCCGAACCGGAGGTATCCGGCTTCGGCCACACCAGCTTCGGCGTCCCCACCCCCATGGCCTACCCCCTTCGCCCGGCCTGGCCATGGCTCGCCGGCATCGGACTCGCCTCCTATCTCCTGATCCCATGGCGGCGCATCGGCCCCGACACCATCGCTTGGCCCACGTGGCGCCTCGTCCTCGGCGATCTCGCTTCGGCCCTCCTCTTCCTCCCTTTCTTTGGCATGCCCCTATTCATCATCGGCAGCACGCAGCAGGCCTTGAGTACCTACCTGCCCTTCACCGCCATCTTCTGGATCCTCGCCGCGCTCGGTGCATACCTGATCCTTTGGACGATCCGCTACGCGTGCTGGGCGATCCACATGCTCCCCGACGGCATCGAGATCGAAAGCCTCACGGGCCGTCGCCCCATCGCCTTCAAGGACATCACCGGAATCCAGCGCGCCGTGATCAAACCGCCCAAGTGGCTCATCGTGCTCAGCTACCTCGCAGCACTCTTGCCCTCCAGGGGTTCTGCCCGCGCCGGCCAGGCCGGCCGCGCTCTGCTCCTGTCTTCGTCCTCGACGTCGGGCCTCATCCTCCACCTCCAAAATGGCCGCTCACCCGTGATCTGGTTCACAGACCAGATGGGCTCGGTCGCGGTCAGCCATTTTGACAAACTCACCAGCGCCCTCGAGGAACATCAGATCCCGCAAATCGAGGAAATCGTCGAACTGCGCCGCATCATCCCGCCAGACGAGATCGAAGTGCCCAAGCCCACGATCGGCAGCTGACTCCACCGGGGAGAAAAATGGCACGCAGGAGCGCGTTTGCGCGCGATTCGAATCGCATGCAAGCAGGCTCCTGCGATTTGGTGCCTGAATTTTCGAGCCAGCTTTAGCTTGGACAGCGCACCCCCGCCCCCCCATAAGAGGGAGCAAGATGGAAGACCAAAAGAGGTTCATCAAGATCAGCCGCGCAAACGGCGAACTCGTCTTTTTCAACCTCCAGCATATCTCGATGGTGTTCGCCGATCCCATCGACCGGTCCATCCTCCTCGTTGGCACCGGTTTTGAGAAGCGGTTCCGCTCCGAGGAAGCGCTCCACGTCCTCCAGATCATTGATCAGATGGCGCTCGCCGACTCCGCCGCAAAAGGTCACTGACCGTGCGTTCCGGCGGCAACCAGGCGTTCCAAGACCCGCCCCAGGTTCTCGCGGGCGAGCCCCAGTCCCAGCACGAAGCGCAGGAATTCAACCGCCCCGCGGGGTCGGCACGCCATTCGGCGGAGCAACCTGCCGGGACTCGGTCTCCGTGCATCGGCGTCCCACGACGCCTCAAGCAACTCCACCGGCAGCTGCTGTGATGCCGAGTCGCTGATCGCCCGGACCCCGCCCCACGGAATCCCGTGCCGCTCGAATATCGGCCCTATCACCCCCGATTCCATCTCGCAACAGAGCGCCCCAGTTTCCCGAAAAAGACGCGCTTTGTCCTCCACACGCGCCACGACCCCGGGCACGTGTAAGATCTTCCCCTCCACGACACGCCGACTGCCCCTCAACACCGGTGCCTGAAACCCAGATGGAAACTGGGGCGACACCACGACGTCACCAAGATCCAGGGTCGGATCCAGGCCCCCGCCGTATCCCACCACCCACAACCGCGACAATCCCGGCTCCGCGGCCACCAGTGCCCCCGCCGGACCAGAAGATGTCGCGCCCATCCCGGCGGCCAGCACCAGGACCCGCTGCCCGCCCAACGTGCCCTCGTGCGCCGATACGCCCCCCACCACAACACGTCGGACATCCCCCATTCGGCGCAACACCGATGCCGCCTCATGCGGCACCGCGCAAAAAATACCCACGATCCCGATCATCCGTTCAAACCCTCCTCACGCCACGCGCGACCACCCCCTACCGACGACCCGCGTCGGCGCCAGGGTATAACTCCACCTCCCATACCCTCGCAATCCCGTCCTGCATTCCCTCCAACTCCAAACGAACCTTTGTGACCGAGACCGGCTCGAATCGCGCCGACCAGTCCGCCAACCCGTTGTCCGAAACCGATGCGCCGGGCACATCGCGCCATTGGCCGCTCTCTTCCGCGAGCAACCGGATGCCCGGCACGGAGGCCACCATGTGCCCGCGCGCATCCCGGTAGCCACTGATCACACGGATGGCCCCGATCCGCTGCCGTTCGGACCACTCAAATTCGACCCAGTGCTTCTCGCCCTTGTCGCTCAGCCAGCGCCCTGCGTTGCTGCCCGTGTCCGCGCGCCCGTCGTTCAGCAGCGTGGGCGGCGATCCCGGCACATCCCGGCTCCCAGATACGTGGACCTTCGCCCACGGCGCGATATTGACACCCGCATCCGCCAACCAGATGGGCGCCGCGGCGCGCACGGCCTGCCCCGCCTGCTTCTTCCCGCGATCCTCCCCCTGATTCTCATACGGCAGATTCCCCGCCGAACCCCTGCCCACCCCCTGCCGCATCAACCCATGCAAGTCAGCCAGGCGCGAAGCGTATACCGCCCTCGGGTCACACCCGTGTTTCCTGCACAGGCTCGCAGCCATGCCCACGATTTCTCCCATGCAACCGCCCGTCCTCATCACGCGCACCGCCCCAAGCGCGTCGTGCGTCACGCTGATGCACCGGCCCGCCATGAATAGGTTCGGCACATTGCGCGAATACAGGCACCGATAGGGGATCCAATACGGCATCTTGTACCTGCCGAACGACGCCTCCGAAATGAACGCGTCCCCCTCGAACCCTGCCTCATAGTGCGGATCGGGCAGATGCAGGTCCACCTTCCAGCCCGTCGGTGCGCAGCCGTCGGGAAACTCCCGCCCCTGCACTAGGTCCTGCAATTGCAGCACCACGTCCCCCATGAGCCGTCGCGACTCCCTCTTGCCCATGATGTGCGCAGACCAGTCCAACGCCCACGTCGCCAGGGCGCCATCCACGTTCTTGATCGCATCCCACGCCCCGTACATCGCGCGAAAATTCCAGTCCCGGATGTACTCCATCTCGCCGAACGGATCGCGATCAAACCCGCTCTCCCAATACCAGCCCCCGAGCTTCTTGATGTCGGGATCGGTCTTGTGCCGGCCCGGGAAAGGGCGCGCGGAAAGATCCAGCGCCCATGGGCAGCGCGGAAATGCCATGGGCGTGCCCCTGTCGATCACATTCCAGAGGTTGCACGAGCCCAGTCGCCCCCCCGCCGTCATCTCAGAATCGGCGCCCGCCAGAAATCCCAGCGCCCCATCGCCCGTGCAGTCGGCAAACCACCGCCCAACCAGCCGCACCCGCGGCCCACCCAAGATCGGCTGGGCCACCACCGCCCGGATTCTCTTCCCGTCCATCTCCACGCCGTTGGCCCGGTGCTCCAGAAAAAGCCTCAGGTTCGGTTCGCCCCTGGCGACCGCCAACTTCTTTTCATCCTCGTAGAGATCGGCGTTGTTCTCCGGCCCGTAGTGCGCGCGCCGCGCCTGCTCCAATTCCGCGACGACATCCCCCACGCGCGGCCACGGTTCCTTGTTCCGCGCCCCCTGTAACCAAACCCTCACCTCCGAAGAATTGTTCCCACCCAGAACCGGCCGATCCTGCACCAGCGCCACGGCCAGGCCCAGCCGCGCCGCCGTCACGGCACAACACGTCCCCGCGATGCCACCGCCTGTCACCACCAGATCGTATTCGCCCGCCGCCACCGGAGCGTCCGGTTGGCCCAGCACCCGACGCCGGAATGCCGCCATCTCGGGATCGCGGTTCGGTGGCAGAAGGTCGGCATCGGTCGTCAGAAGGATCGCATCGCATCGCCCCTCAATCCCCGTCAGATCCCGAAGCCGCACCTCCACCTGCCCGCCCCCCGATTCAAACCGCCCCCCTTCCTGCCAGTGCCAGTCCGCGCCCTCCGTCCCAAACACCGCGCCCAGAGGACGCCCTCCTAACACCACCTGAAATCTGCCCGGCTCGCCCAGTGCCTTCCAGCGTGCCACCCAGTCCATGGTTCTCACCAGCACCCGATAGCTCCCCGCCTCCGGCAGCGACACCTGTGCCACCGCATCGCCCACCGGTTTCCCCAACCCATGCGCCAAAAGATATGGCGACCCCATCTGATCCATGAATTGCGGGTCCACCACCCATCCGCCCCGTTCCCCGAAGGACTCGGCCTCGATCAAGACCGTCCCGCCAAACGCACCGGAACACCACCCAGCCATCATCGCGACCCAGAGCTGCGCCCAACCCAGCGCCCACACCCTGATGCCGCGCCATTGCTTCATGCCAATCCCACACTACCCACGCCCCCGCGCCACGCCAAGCACGCACCCAATCCACGCATGCCCTCCACCCTGTAACTCGGGGCACGATCAAAGTGCCCCGGCCAAAGGATCACGAGGAACTCACTCGGTCGGCACTTCGGTGTACCCAAGTTCCTTGAGCTTCGACTGGGGCACGAAGGCCATGGACACCGAGTTCATGCAGTAGCGCAGGCCGGTCGGCGGCGGCCCATCGGGGAAGACGTGCCCAAGGTGCCCCTCGCATCGCGCGCACACGACCTCGGTTCGATCCACTCCGTGGCTCGTGTCCTTCCTCTCCACCACCGCGCCTTTGACGACCGGTTGCGTGAAGCTTGGCCACCCCGTGCCAGAGTCAAATTTCTTCCCCGAGGGGAAGAGCGGCGCGCCGCAGCCCGCGCATACGAATATCCCCTTGTTGTGAAAATCCCAAAACCCGCCGCAAAACGCCGGTTCCGTGCCCGCCCTCCGAAGCACGCGATACTGCTCGGGCGTCAGCCGCGCCTTCCACTCGTCCTCGGTGAGCGCCACCTTGCCCTCGTACTTCCGGTAGATCGGATCGATCTTCACCTCGGCCTCCACGGTAGCTCCCTTCTTCTCATCTCCCTCGGTCCCAAAACATGCCAACGCTCCCACCAGCCCAACAACCGCGCCCGCGAGCATCCTCGTTTTCACGCCACGCATCATACACGATTTTCGTGATCGCGCACCAGGCTCTTGCGAAAATCACCGTCCGCGCCTTGAATCCCCCCACCCCATGCTTCCCGATCTGCGCACGCCCATCCCCGGTCCTCGTTCGCGCGAACTGGTTGGGCCACTCCGCCATCGAGGCCGCCATCACCGCACAAGAGCCTCCTCGCCAACACGCCACGAGCGACCCTCACCCCTCCCCACTCAAGGCCGATCACAGCAGTCGCATCGTCGCGATGACATTCCAACGCCAGCTCGAAAATAGGGCGCAACGACCTAGTAGCGAAGGGCTTGCGCCCTTCGGCGTGGGCCGGGCGTTAGCCGAAGCCGGAATGTTCGTAAAATCGCCTCTGGCGATCGGCTTCGCTACGATTTTCCGCCCCGGTGGTCCGGCAGCCGCCGGATGGGATCTGAAACCTAGCTGTACCGGACGTCCTTGCCCGGCTCCATCTCGTAGTCCAACACAAGGGCCTCTTCGGCGCACGGCCCCACCACATCTCGCTCGAACTTTACGTGCACCGGATGTCCCTTGATGCTCGCGAGCTTTGCCAACGACTCGCAGTCAAAGCACACAAAGAAATGCCAGGGCGACTTCGTATCGACATTCTTGCCCGTCTTGAGGTTCATGACCTCAGGAATCTTCAGCAAGAGGATGCGGATTTCGATCAGCGAGCGCTCCAGTTGCTCTGGCGGCAAGCCCGACTTCATTCTAAAAAGTGCTGTGTGATGGATCATGGCGTCGTGAGGAAACCCTGCCTCCTTACCCGCACCATGCCAAGGCGTCAATAGCCGCGCCACCCAAACTTATGCGCTTCCATCGGGGCGCCGTGGACCGCACTATGCCCGGGAATCGGACCGGGCTGACCCCGGCGGTGGCCATCGAGGCAAACGACAGGAGAGCGCAGAGTATGAATTCCGGCCCCAAATACCCCCAGCCACATAAGGGATCCCACCCGACCTCTCGGCGCGCATTCATCGGTCGCGCAACCGCCGCCGCGGCCTTCTCGATCGTCCCACGCCACGTCATCGGCGGCCCCGGCCAGATCCCGCCCAGCGAAAAAATCACCCTCGCCGCAATCGGTTGCGGAGGCCAGGGCATGCAGGATCTCGTCGGCCTCCTCGCGTTCCCTGAGATCCAGGCCGTCGCCGTCTGCGATGTCGAACGCGAGTGCAGCGGCTATATCTCTTGGAATTGGACCCAGGGCAAGGACTCACGCACCGCCGGCCGCGAGCCCGCGCGCCGAGCCGTCGAGGAACGCTATGCCGAGGCAAAACGCTCCGGCACGTTCAAGGGCTGCAACGCCTACGCCGATTACCGAGAACTCCTCGAAAAAGAGGACATCGACGCCGTGATGATCGCCACGCCTGACCACGCCCACGCGGTGATCACCATGGCGGCCCTAAAACGCGGCAAGCACGTCTATTGCGAAAAACCGTTGACCTACTCGGTCGCCGAGGCACGCGCCGTGGCCGAGGCCACCCGCGCCGCCAAGGTCGCCACCCAGCTCGGCAACCAGGGCCAGGCCACGGAAGAAGCCCGCGTCCTCCACGAATTCATCCTCGATAACGCCATCGGGCCCGTCCGCGAAGTCAATGTCTGGAATGGCCCAAGGTTCTGGGCGCACTGGACCGGCGACGGGCGCCCGAAGGACACTCCCCCCGTCCCAGAGGGACTCAATTGGGATCTGTGGCTGGGTCCGGCCACGGAGCGCCCTTACCACCCCGCCTATCACCCGTGGACCTGGCGCAATTGGTGGGACTTCGGCACCGGCCTCCTCGGCGATCTCGGTTGCCACAAGCTCTCGTCGATATTCAAGGCCCTTAAGCTCGGCCACCCCGCCTCCGTCGAGGCCTGCTCCACCCGCAACGACGGCGAAGTCTATCCGCTGGGCGTTATCGCGCGCTTCGAGTTCCCCGCCCGCGGCGAGATGCCCCCGCTCACGCTGAACTGGTACGATGGCGGCCTGAAACCGCCCCGCCCCAAAGACCTCGAGCCAGGCCGTGGCGTCGACAGCGTCACGCTCATCGGCGAAAAGGGAACCCTCATGGGCCATCGCCTCGTCCCCGAGTCAAAAATGAAGGCATATGGTCGCCCGCCGCGCGTCTTGCCTCGCTCGCCTGGCCACATGGAGGAGTGGGTTGCCGCCATGCGCGGCGGCCCGGCTCCCGGCGCGAATTTCGTCGATCACGCCGGCCTGCTCACCGAGGCCGTACTCCTTGGTAATGTCGCCCTCCGCTCGGGCAAGAGAATCGAATGGGATGGCCCCGGCCTCCGCGTCACCAACGACGAAAACGCCAACAAGCTCCTCCACCGCGAATACCGGAAAGGCTGGTCCCTCTGAGACGCATGTCGCCATCAGGGATGGCAAGCGCATCGACGACCCGTCGATCGACTGATCATTGAGGCATCGGCCTCACCGCGGCCGTATCCTCGGGCAAAGCCCCGGCCTTCGGCCCCGGAAGGGTGACCTTGCCGGTCGCCGCCCACTCCGCTCCCCGCGCCAATGTCACCTGAAAACCGAGCCCGGACATCGCCTCCGGACCGTGCCCCAGCGCCGTGTGGAACACCCTGCCCTTCCCAAATGCGATGGTCATCAGCATCGGCTCATGCTCACCGGTGCCGCGGGTGTCCGGCGCGGAATAGGCCGTCGCCAGCACCGTCATGTTCTTCGCCGGTCCCCTCAGCTTCGCATAGAGCTCATCCTTGGCGTGCCGCCACCGCGAGGGCAGGCCCCTCATGATCGGATGATCCGGTTCCCTCGCCTCAAGAACGTACTCGTGTTGCGCACCGTGGGTTCCGCCCGGACCGGGACTCGCATCCATCACGATCTTGCCGTCCCGCCATCGCACCATCGGCCCAGACTTCTCGTTCCGCCCGCCCCACCCGCCGACCCCGATGATCTCATTGTACTCCGGCCAATCCGGGAAGGCATTGTCCGCGGCGTGCACGATCACTACACCCCCGCCATTCCGCACGTACTCCACGAAATCTCTCCTCACCGCCTCCGGCCAGGCGTCGCCCGTGTAATTGCAAACCACCACGCCATAGTCCTTGAACCTCGGTCGCCACGCGTCCCACTGCTGCGCCACCGCCACCGAATGCCCGGCCTTTTCGGCCTCCCACTTCGCGATGGCGGCCGCGTGCGCGGCCTGTTGCTCCGGCGTCGGCTTGCCCTTCGGGGGCTGCGGCTTTTTCGGTGCCTCCGGTGGCGTCGTTGACACCTGCACCGTGAATCGGCCGCTGTCCTCCAACACCCACTTCAGTATCGGCGTGCACGCCTTCCAGTCGTGGTTGTTCTGGCCATCCACGATCAGCGCCGCCACTTTCTCCGCGGCAGAAACCGGGGCGACCGCACACGCCAAACCCGCCGCCGTCATGCAAACCCTGCGCACCCATTGCCTCATGCCAAACCTCCAGGTTGTGCCACCATGTTGCGCCGGCGCCCGCGCGATGCAACCCGCAACCAGACAGGGCCCATTCCGGTTGTCAGGGCCCGATGGACCTGCCATGCTGCAGCCAAGGAGAAAACACCATGCGCCACTGCATCGCACTCGCACTATTCGCCACCCTGACCACCGCGCCCGCCGCGGAAACACCGCGCCAGCTCTTCAACGGCAAGGACCTCACCGGCTGGGAGTACTTCCTCGTCGACGCCGAGAAGAAAATGGGAGACGTCTGGAGCGTCAAGGATGGCCTGCTGGTCTGCAAGGGCGAACCCCAGGGCTATCTCTGCACAAAGGAATCATTCACGGATTTCCGCGCCGTCGTGGAGTGGCGCTGGGCCCCCGGTGCCAAACCCGGAAATAGCGGCGTCCTTCTCCGCCTGCCCAAGGAAGACCGCATGCTCCCGCGGTGCTACGAGGCCCAGCTCATGAACGGCAGCGCCGGCGATATCTGCGCGTTCCATGGCCTCACGCTCGCCGGTGCCGCCGACCGCACCAAGAGCATCACCGGCAGCAAACTAGGCGGCGACCTGATGGTCGTCAAAAAGGCGAAGGCTGCCGAAAAGACCCCGGGAGAATGGAATCGCTACGAGATCCAATTCAAAGGCGACAAACTCACCCTCGTCATCAATGGAGAAACGGTCAACGAGGTCGCGGGTTGCTCCGTCATGGCGGGCCGCGTCGCCCTCCAGTCCGAGGGCGGCGAGGTCCATTTCCGCAAAGTCGAGATCACCCCGCTGGATTGACCCTTCCTGAATGCCTAATAACGAGCCATAAGAGCCTCCTCGCAGGCGTCTTGAATCGCGCGCGCGAGTTCTCCCGCCTCGGTCTCCCTCCTGGCCCGACAGATTCCTAGCCAGGAACTTCAGGCGCTGTTCGTGGGCGCGGATCGTGCCCCGACCCAGGGTCCGGGCCGGGAGGGTTTTGGGCTGCGGTGGCAGAGTCCGGCAACCGCCGGACGGTGCCACCGCTTTGGCAGCGCGCGAAGCGCGAGCCGGGGCCATCGGCTTCGGCTCCGCCGGAGGCAAAAGCGGTGCCGTCGCTCCGCTCTGCACCGCAATCCAAAACGGCCCCGCCCCCAAAAGTTCCACCCTGAATAATCCGGCGCGTGGACGACTCTGGCTAACACCGCCCCGGCGCGCCAGTGCCGGCGCTGACCCGAAAATACCAATTCCTCTGGGCCACCTGTGGCGGGTGGCGGTGGGCTGACACCGCACATGCTTTCGAGCCACCCGACGCTCCCGCCCGAAGGATGGCCAAGAGCCGTGGCACCCGTCCCCTCACGCCCGCTCGACGAAGAACAGTAATCGCAGGCTATTTAGCACCACGACGACGGTGCTCCCCTCGTGGCCAACGACGCCCAGCGTCAGGGGAAGTGTCCCCGACAGCGCGCCCACCACCAGCAGTGCGATCACGGCCAGCGAGATCGCCAGATTTTGGCGGATGATCGCCCGCGCGCGGCGGCTCAGGTGGTAGGCCATGTTAAAGTTCTCCAGACGATCCTGCATCAGCACGACATCCGCCTGCTCAAGCACTGCGTCCGATCCGCGCAACCCCATCCCTACCGCCACGTCAGCCGCCGCGAGGCTCGGCGCGTCATTCACCCCGTCGCCCACCATAGCCACCTTTTCTCCCGCCGCCTGCCACTTGCGAATCGTCGCAACCTTGTCCTCTGGCTTCAGGCCCGTCTGGACTTCGCGCAGACCCAGGTCCTCCGCCACCACCCGAGCCGCCTCCTCCCTATCGCCCGTCAGCATCGTCACTGAAATCCCATCCCGCTCCAGCCGCCGCAACAGGGGCGCGCTCGCGCGCCGGACCTCGTCCCTCAGAAGTATCCTGCCCCGCAGTTCGCCGCACGACACCATCGTCTCCGTCACGCCGGCCTCCGCCATCGCAACGCCATCCACCCAATCCTGCCCCAAAAACATCGCCCGCCGCCCCAGCCGCGCCGATTTGCCATCGACTTCTCCGCTGACACCGAGCCCCGGCTCATCACGAAACCCGACGGCGTCCCCCAGCTCTCCGCCAGATTCCGCGAGACCCCGGACGATGGCGCGCGAAACCGGATGGGTGGAATGGTGCGCCAACGCCCCCGCAACCCGAAGCACGTCGGACTCCCTGCCAGGGGGAAGAGACTCCACCCCAATCACATGTAGCTCGCCCGTCGTCAGCGTCCCCGTCTTGTCCAGCGCCACACGCCGAACCTCGGCCAACCGCTCAATCGCCGCTCCGCCGCGAAACAAGATGCCCCTCCGGGCTCCCGCCGCAATGCCCGCAAGGATCGCCGACGGGATCGACAGCACCAGCGCGCATGGCGACGCCACCACCAGCAACGTCATCGCCCGGTAGAACGCCGATGTCCCACCCTCTGGCGGCGTGAATGCCGGGAAGCCCATCCCGAGCCACCATACCAAGAACATCACGAGCGTCGCCCCGAGAATCGCATACGTGTACCCAGTCCCAAATCGATCCGTGAATCGTTGCGATGGTGCCTTGCTCTCCTGCGCATCCCGTATCAGGCGGATGATCTTCGCCAGGGCGCTCTCGGACGCGGCCCTCTTCACGGCGCAGTCCACCGAGCCCCACTGGTTCATCGTGCCGCTGAACACGGCATCGCCCACATGCTTTTCCACCGGCACAGACTCACCGGTTAGGTTCGACTCGTCCGCCGCCGTGCTCCCCTTCACCACCTCCGCGTCCACCGGAAACTGCTCCCCGGGCCGCACCCGCACCCGCATGCCAGCCTCCAGTTTGTCCACCGGCAACCGCCGCTCTGCACCGTCCGCACCCACCACGGTCGCCTCCTTCGGCGCCTCCTTAAACAGCCCGTGGATCTCCCGCTCGGTCCGCGCCAGCGCCAGATCCTCAAGGGCATCGCTGAAAGAGAACAGGAACAGCAGCACCGCCCCCTCCCACCAATGACCGATGAACGCCGCGCCGGCAGCCACCGCCAGCATCAGAAAATGCACGTCGAGAACCCGCTTCTTGAGCAGCCCCCACACGTCTTGCGCGGGAAACCACGCCCCCGCGATATACCCCACCGCATACGCCGCCACCGACCATGGGGCCAACACCGCGCCCCCCAGTTTCTCCATCCCGAATCCCATCGCCGTCGCCACGCCGCAGATCCCCGCCGCCAGGAGCGCGAACTTCCAAACCTCCTCGCCCTTTAGCTCCGAGGGTGCGGGCACCTGCCTGGGGCGGATCTTCACCCATTTGATCTGGTGCCAGCGCCAAAACCGCGGGCCCGTCACACACGATTCCTTCTCCAGCATCACCCCGGCGCCCGGTATGTTCAGCAACCGGATGCCGGGGGGCATCGGCTGTGAGATACCGCGGTCGCACACCTCGCAGACGATCGGCCAACCGCCCTCCGCACACTCCGGCAAGTGCGCCGGCCGATGCCGCGCTATCACTGTCTCCACCCGCTCGCGCGAACTCGTCGAATCCACGCCCGGCCCGAAAGCGAACGACACCCTCTTGTTCCGGGCGTCCAGCCACACGGCCTTCAGCGCCGGATCCACCGACATCGCCGAGGCCAGATCATGTATGATGCAATATCCGTCGTTCAAAATGCCCTCCGCCACCAAAACGTAGCATGCAAAGGCCCTTTGGGAAGACCTGCGACGGCGCACATGCGACCCCATCCCGGATCGCCAGACCGGGATGCGGCATCAAGATCGCAAAGGTCAGGGACCCCTAACCGGTCAGGGCAGATCCGTGGATCCCATCAGGTAACGATCACACTCACGGGCGGCCCCCCGGCCTTCTTCGATGGCCCACACGACCAGGCTCTGCCCGCGGCGGCAATCGCCGGCGGCAAACACGCCCTGTATGTTCGTCGCGTACTTCTCGTATTCGGCCCTGATGTTGCTGCGCGGATCGGTTTCCACCTTCAGGTCCTTCAGCAAGGATTGCTCGGGGCCGAGAAAACCCATCGCGAGCAGCACCAGCTGCGCCGGACGAGACCTTTCCGTCCCCGGTATCTCTTTCGGGATGAAGGCACCCTTCTCGTTCTTCTCCCACCGGATCTCCACGGTGATGAGTTCCTTCACTCGGCCCCCGCCATCGTCCACAAGCTTCTTTACCGTGGTGACATAGGTGCGCGGGTCGGCGCCGAACTTGGCCGCGGCCTCCTCCTGGCCATAATCCATCCTGTAGACCTTGGGCCACTCCGGCCACGGATTATCCGGCTGGCGATCCTGCGGCGGCTGCGGGAGGATCTCTATCTGGGCGACGCTCTTGCAGCCCTGGCGGATTGCGGAGCCCACGCAGTCCGTGCCCGTGTCGCCACCACCGATGATGATGACATCCTTGCCCCTCGCGTGAATCGGGCTCGCGTCCGGCGTCCCGGCAAGCAATGCCTTCGTGTTGCCCGCGAGATACTCCATCGCAAAATGCACGCCCGCGAGATTGCGGCCCTCGACCGGAAGATCGCGCGGCTGGGTCGCGCCGGTGCATATGATCGTGGCGTCAAATTCCTTCAGGAAAATCTCCGGCTCGACGTTCTCCCCCACGTTGGCGCCGCAGATGAATTTGATCCCCTCGTTCCGCATCAGCTCAATCCGGCGCAGCACGACCTCCTTCTTGTCGAGCTTCATGTTGGGGATGCCATACATCAGCAGACCGCCCGGGCGGTCGGCCCGCTCGAACAAGCTCACCCAGTGACCCGCCTTGTTCAATTGCGCGGCCGCGGCCAACCCCGCCGGACCAGAGCCAATGACCGCCACCCTCTTGCCAGTGCGGACTTTCGGGGGCTCGGGCAAGACCCATCCCTCATCCCAGCCCTTGTCGATGATGCTGCACTCGATGTTCTTGATGGTGACCGGCGGGCTGTTGATGCCCAGGGTGCACGACCCTTCGCACGGCGCCGGACAGACCCGCCCGGTGAACTCGGGAAAATTATTGGTCTTGTGCAGGCGCTGGAGCGCCTCGCGCCAGAGACCCCGATACACCAGGTCGTTCCACTCGGGAATCAGGTTGTGGACGGGACAGCCGGCGGCCATGCCGCTTATCAGTTTGCCGGTGTGGCAAAACGGGACGCCGCAATCCATGCAGCGTGCGCCCTGATTCCGGAGCTTCTTCTCCTCCATGTGGAGATGAAACTCGTTCCAGTCGCCGATGCGGACCAGCGGCGGCCGATCCACAGGCAGTTCGCGCAGGTATTCGATGAATCCGGTCGGTTTGCCCATCGTCGTGAGATTCGGTTGTCGGTTCCTATGGTTCTCGGGTGGACTCAGTTGCCGCCGATGCGCGAAAGGTCGCGGGCGTTCTCCTCGAATGCGACCATGATCGCCTCCTCGCCAGTCAGTCCCTGTTCGTGTGCTCGCTTGATGCACTCCAGCATCCGCCTGTAGTCCCTCGGGAGCACCTTCGCAAATCGGGGCACGAGCGAGTCCCATCTGTCCAGCACGTGCTTGCCGCGGGCGCTGCCGGTATGCGCCACATGCCGCTCGATCATCTCGCGGACCTCGGCGATCTCGGCCGGATCTTCGAGCTTCTCCAGGTCAACCATCTGCGTGTTCACGTTGGGCGCGAATGTGTCCGCCTCGTCCAGCACATAGGCGACGCCGCCCGACATCCCGGCGGCAAAATTCCGGCCGGTGGGGCCGAGCACGACCACTCGCCCCCCCGTCATGTATTCGCAACCGTGATCGCCCACGGCTTCCGCGACCGCGCACACGCCGCTGTTGCGGACGCAGAAACGTTCGCCGGCCATGCCGCGGATGTACGCCTCGCCTCCCGTGGCCCCGTAGAACGCCACGTTCCCGATGATGATGTTCTCCTCCGATTTGAACGTGCTGCCGGCGGGCGGATACACGATGATCTTGCCCCCCGAAAGGCCCTTGCCCAGATAGTCGTTGGCGTCGCCCTCGAGCGAAAACGTCATTCCCCTCGGCATGAATGCGCCAAAACTCTGACCCGCGGATCCCCTGAAATGGATGCGCACGGTGTCGTCGGGCAGCCCCTGGGCCCCCCACTTCTTGGTTATCTCGCCACCGGTGATGGTGCCCACCACTCGATTGACGTTTCGGATCGGCAACTCCGCCTCGACCTTCTCGCCCCTCTCGATCGCGGGCTTGCACAGGTCGAGCAGCACCGTGATGTCCAGCGACTTGTCCAGACCATGATCCTGCGGGATCCTGCAGAAACGCCCCACCTCCGGGCCGACGTCCGGCTGGTAGAGAATGTTGCTGAAGTCGAGGCCCTTGGCCTTCCAGTGATCGACCGCATGCTTGGCCTCGAGCACGTCGGCGCGACCCACCATCTCCTCGATGGTCCGGAAACCCAGCACAGCCATGATCTCGCGCAATTCCGTGGCGACGAAGCGCATGAAATTTATGACGTGCTCGGGCTTGCCCGAAAACTTCGCGCGCAGGCGCGGGTCCTGCGTGGCCACGCCCACGGGGCACGTGTTCAGATGGCAGGCGCGCATCATGATGCACCCCGAAGCCACCAACGGGGCCGAGGCGAAACCGAATTCCTCGGCCCCAAGCAGCGCCGCGATGGCCACGTCGCGCCCGGTCTTCAGCTGGCCGTCGGTCTCGACCGCGATGCGATCGCGAAGATTGTTCAGCACGAGGGTCTGGTGCGTCTCGGCAAGGCCCAGCTCCCACGGCAGGCCGGCATGCTTGATCGAGGTGAGGGGCGAGGCGCCCGTCCCCCCGTCGTGACCCGAAATCAGCACGACGTCGGCATGCGCCTTCGCCACGCCGGCAGCGATGGTCCCCACCCCCACTTCCGCCACGAGCTTGACGCTCACCCGCGCCAAGCGGTTGGCATTCTTAAGATCGTGGATCAACTCGGCGAGGTCCTCGATGGAATAGATGTCGTGGTGCGGCGGCGGGGAGATGAGACCCACCCCCGCGGTCGTGTGCCGCGTCTTGGCGATCCAGGGATAGACCTTGGTCCCGGGCAATTGGCCGCCCTCCCCCGGCTTCGCGCCCTGCGCCATCTTGATCTGCAATTCGCGCGCATTCACCAGGTACTCGCTCGTTACGCCGAACCGGCCCGAGGCCACCTGCTTGATGGCGGAATTCATCGAGTCGCCATCGGGCAACGGACGGTAGCGGATGGGATCCTCGCCGCCCTCGCCCGTGTTGGATTTCCCGCCGATCCGGTTCATCGCCACCGCGAGCGTCTCGTGCGCCTCCTTGCTGATGGAGCCGTAGGACATCGCCCCGGTCTTGAACCGCCTCATGATGCTGTCGACCGGCTCGACCTCGTCGATCGGAATCGGGTTGCCACCCTTGAATTCAAGCAGGCTGCGGAGCGTGCACAGCTTCTTGGACTGGTCGTTGATGAGCCTCGCGTACTCCTGGTACACGGCGTAGCTCCCCGTGCGGACCGCCTTCTGCAGCCGATGGATGGTCTCCGGGTTGAACAGGTGCGATTCACCATCGTCGCGCCACTTGTATTGGCCGCCGACGGGAAGCACCTGGCCGTTGACCGGCCGTTCCGGAAACGCCTCGTGATGCCGCGTCAGCACCTCCTGCGCGATCACGTCCAGGCCAACGCCCCCGACGCGCGACGGCGTCCACGTGAAATACTTGTCGATGACATCCTGGCGCAGGCCCACGGCCTCGAACACCTGGGCGCCGCGGTAACTCTGGATCGAGGAAATGCCCATCTTGGACATGACCTTGATCACGCCCTTCGAGGCAGCCTTCACGATGTTCTTACAGGCCGCCTTGTGGCTCACGTTCGGCAGCAGGCCCTCGTGGATCATCTCGTCCACGGTCTCGAACGCGAGATAGGGATTGACCGCGCTGCAGCCGTAGCCGATCAGCAGCGAGAAATGGTGGACCTCGCGCGCCTCGCCCGTCTCAAGCACCATGCTGATCCGCGTGCGCAGCCCCTCACGGATCAGAAAATGGTGCAACCCCGACACGGCCAATAGCGCCGGCACGGGCGCGTAATCCTGATTCACCCCGCGGTCGCTGAGGATGAGGAGATTGACCTCCTCCTCCTCGATCATTCGCCGCGCCATGATACAGAGTTCCTCCAGCGACTTGGCCAGGCCCTTCTCACCCCGCGTCACGCGGAAAAGAATCGGGAGGACGCCGAGCTTGAACCCGGGCAGATCAAGGCGCCGGATCTTCGCGAACTCCTCATTGGTCAAGATGGGCCACTCGAGCTCGACCCGCCGGCACGCCGAGGGCTGCGGATTCAGCAGATTGCCCTCCGAGCCCAGCCGGGTCTCCGCGGAAATGATGAGCTCCTCGCGGATCGAATCGATCGGGGGGTTGGTCACCTGGGCAAAGAGCTGTTTGAAATAGTCGTAGAGCACCCGCGGCTTTTCCGAGAGGACGGCCAGCGCCGCGTCGTTCCCCATCGACCCGATCGCCTCGACGCCATCGCGGGCCATGGGCGCCAGAAGGATATTCTGGTCCTCGTAGGTGTACCCGAAGGCGATCTGGCGCTGGCGCAGGGTCTTGGTGTCCGGCTCCGGCAGCGCCGGCGCGCCCGGCAGGTCTTCAAGGTGCACCAGGTGCTCGTTGAGCCACACGCGGTAGGGGCGTTCGGCGGAGATCTTCCCCTTGATCTCCTCGTCGGCGATGATGCGCCCCTGCGCGGTATCGACGAGGAACATCCGGCCAGGCTGGAGCCGCCCTTTCTGCACGACGTTCTCCGGCTCGACATCGAGCACGCCGACCTCGGAGGCCATGATCACCCGGTCGTCCCCGGTCACGTAGTACCGCGAGGGCCGCAGGCCGTTCCTGTCGAGCACCGCGCCGATCTGCGTGCCATCGGTGAACGCGATGGACGCGGGACCGTCCCACGGCTCCATGAGGCAGCTGTGGTACTGGTAAAAGGCCCGGCGCGCATCGTCCATCGACTGGTGGCTCGACCACGGCTCCGGGATCATCATCATCATCGCGTGCGGCAGGGAGCGACCGGCCAGCACGAGCAGCTCGAGCGTGTTGTCAAACATCGCCGAGTCGCTGCCGTTCGGGTCGATGATGGGATGGACCTTGTGGATGTCGTCCCCGAAAAGCCCCGACTCGAACAAAGCGCCCCGCGCGTGCATCCAGTTGATGTTTCCCCGCAGCGTGTTGATCTCACCGTTGTGCGCCATGTACCGATACGGGTGCGCGCGCTCCCAGCTCGGGAACGTGTTGGTGCTGAATCGCGAGTGGACCAGCGCCAGCGCCGTCTCCATCGCGGGATCCTGCAGATCCGGAAAATACTCCGCCAACTGCTCGGTCAGAAGCATCCCCTTGTAGACCAGCGTCTTCGCGGAGAGGCTCGGCATGTACCAGAATTCGCCGCCCTGCATGCCCGCCGCGCGGATCTCGCTGTACGCCCGCTTGCGGATCACGTACAGCTTGCGCTCGAAGGCCAGATCGTCCGACAGTTTCGCGTTGCGCCCGATGAACACCTGCCGGATGAACGGCTCGCACGAGCGCGCGGTGTCACCGAGGGACGAACCATTCGAGGGAACCGTGCGCCAGCCCAAGAAGCTCTGCCCCTCAGACTGCACGATCCGCTCCAACCGCTCCTCCAGCTTGCGCCGGATGGTCGGATTCCTCGGCAGAAAAACGAGCCCGCAGCCATATTCGGAAGGCCCGGGCAGCGCTATGCGAACCTTCTGGCAGGCATCCTTCAGGAACGCGTGGGGGATCTGCATCAGCACCCCCGCGCCGTCTCCGGTGTTCGGCTCGCTGCCCGCGGCACCACGATGATCCAGGTTCCTCAGCACCTGAATCGCCTGCTGGAGAATCTTGTGCGACTTGCGGCCCTTGATATCCACCACAAAGCCAACACCGCACGCCTCGTGCTCAAACCAGGGATCATAAAGACCCTGTTTCGGCGGCGCGCCAACCAGCGCCCGGCCTTTGCCGCGCGCGTCGCTCAAGTCCATTTTCATTTCTGTGTGCCGCACAATGCCGTCAGTACGTTTCCAAAAAGAGATTAAGACTACCGAGACCTTTTTCAATAGCAAGTTCCATGCCGATAATTCGAAAAACGATACCCATTTCGGAAATACTGGTAATCAACATTATACTTTTCGATGTATCGTGCTTTCGTTGCATCACATATCCAATCTGACTTCGGATGTAAATTGATCCGCCCACCTGCCCACTGTTTCAGCCAAGCAGGGCGATTCTCTCTTGTATTACGGTGGCATCGCCCCCTCATGAATCTCGTAACACATTGCCATTAAATCCATTGCAAAACATCGATCCAGAATGCAAAATTTTATACTTCGCGATGATCATTCTTATCCACAAATGCCGCATGCGGTTGCGGTGGCGCATCCCCTTCGGCCAGAGAGCACCGCGCCTAGCAGCGTGTCGGACTTTGCCGCAAGACGAGCCGATGTGGTAGGATCGGGCATGGCTGCCCGTCTGGTCAACGTCGATAGGGACACGCTGCTACTGTTGCCCCCGAACATGAGGGAATGGGTGCCGGAGGGGCACCTGGTGCACTTCATCTTGGATGCGGTCGGGGAGCTGGATCTCTCCAAGGCCAGGATCAACGAGCGGGGCAGCGGCAGCGAGCAGTATCCACCCTCGATGATGCTGGGGCTGTTGATCTACAGCTACGCCACGGGGGTCTTTGGCAGCCGGCAGATCGAGCGGGGCACCTGCGAGAACGTGGCGGTGCGGGTGCTCTGCGGCGACACCCACCCGGACCATGACACCATCTGCGCGTTTCGGCGGGACAACGCCGGGCTTGTGGCCGACGGCTTCGGCCAGGTGCTGGAGATGGCGGCGCGGTGCGGGTTTTTGAAGGTCGGGGGCATCACGGTGGCCATCGACGGGACCAAGGTGCTGGCCAACGCCAGCAGGCACGCGGCGGTCAGCTATGGGCGTGCCGGGGAGAAGATGCGCCAGATGGATTTGGAGATCGCCGAGTTGCTGGCCAAGGCCGAGGCGGCCGATGCCGCCCCGCTGGAGGATGGGCTTTCGATTCCCGGGGAGATCCGGCGCCGGGCCGAGCGCAAGGCGCAACTGGCCAGGGCGCGCGCGGAGATGGAGGCCCGGGCCCACGCCCGGGCGCGGGCCGAGATGGCGGATTATCAGGCCAAGCTTGCCGCGCGGGAGAATATCCGCTCCGGGGGGCGCAAGCCGCGGGGCCGGGAGCCGGTGGCGCCCCGGGAGCAACCCGGCCCGAAGGATCAGTACAACTTCACCGATCCGGAGAGCCGGATCATGAAGGGCGGCGACGGGGGCTTCGGGCAGTCATACAACGCGCAGGCTGCGGTGGAGGTGGAGAGCCGGCTCATCGTGGGCCAGAGGGTGAGCGACGCGGCCAACGACAAGGAACAACTGGCCCCCAGCCTGGGGGCGATCGAGCCGGCGGCCGGAGCGGTGGCGGAGGTGCTCGTCGACAGCGGCTTTCTGAGCGAGAGCGCCGTGACGGCCATCGAGGCGGCCGCGACCGTGGGGACGGCGCCACCGCCGCGGGTGCTTGCCGCCATCGGGCGCGGGGGCCACGGGCGCACCGTGCCCGACTTGGAGAAAAGGGATGACCCGCCGGAGCCGCAGCCGGCTGCGCCTTTTCTGGAACGCATGGCCCACCGGGTTGCGACCCGCGCCGGCCGGGCGCGCTACAAACTCAGGCAGCACACCGTCGAGCCGACCTTCGGAACCATCAAGGAGGCCATGGGCTTCCGCCGCTTCTTGCTGCGCGGAAACAAGAAGGTCTCCACGGAATGGGCGCTGGTCTGCCTGGCCTACAACTTCCGGCGTCTCCACCGGCTCACCGTCGCCCGGATGGCCCAAGAGGCGCAAAACTGAAGGCCAGCCCCTCCCGAAAACCGCCCGCGCGTCGCAAATCCACCCGCCCAAACCGCCCATTCCAGCCAAGAGCAGCCTGTCTGGGAGGCCGCAGTCCCTGGTGATGGCATTTGGGCGTCGTCAACCCCGGCAGCGACCCAAAGTCCGACAGGCTGCTAGCTCGAGAATTCCCGTGGCCGTGGGGCAGGCAATCCTGCCTGCCGCCGCGTGCCTTGCCTGCCGTCGCCGGCAGGATTGCCCGCGTTACGCTCCAGTGGGTTTTCACCCCCGGTGGCGCCCGATGGCGAATCGGGCGCTCTGATCGCTTCTGCGCCCCCCAGATACGCGCGATCCCCTCGCCCCGAGGGGAGCCGGCGCGCCCGTCGGCCAATGTCGATCACTCCATCAGCTTCGCCAGCTTCGGCGAAATGGCATCGGACCAGATCTGATAGCCGCGGGGCGAAAGGTGAAGGAAATCGGGCATGATCTCCTTGTTGATCGGACCGCCGCCCTGGACGAACTTGTCGCCGATGTCCAAGAAGAACACGTGCTTCCCGTCGTCGAGCTTCGCGATGATGGCGTTGACCTCTTTGAGTTTCGCATTCTGCGCGCCGAGTTCGCCGCCCGGCTTGTTCCCGCGCGGGAAGACTGCCAGCAGGAGAATCTTCGCCTGGGGCTGCTTCGAGCGAACGGTCTCGACGATCTTGGTGATGCCTTTCGCGATGCCTTCGGCCGGGTCGGAACCCGAGTTGTTGGTCCCGATCATGATGACGACGGCCTTGGGCTTGATGCCATCGAGTTCGCCGTTGGTGATGCGCCAGAGGACGTGCTGCGTGCGGTCGCCGCCGATGCCGAAGTTGGCCGGCTGATATTTCCCAAACGCCTTGTCCCAGATGTCCTTCTTTGCGTTCCAGCCGGCCGTGATCGAATCCCCAAGGAACACGACACCCGCCTTGCCCTCTTTGGCGATGGCCACGAATTTCTCGTGGGATGCCATGAACCCGGCCTGCGGCGCGCCGGTCTTCGGATCCATCTTTGGCGCGGCCACATCTGGTGCCTGGGGCGGCAACGCGACGGCGGGGGCTGGAGGTTGGACGGCCGGTTGATCTTTGGCGTGCAGTGGCGCGACGAGCAACAGCGCCGCAACGAATGAGTAGAGGTTCTTGTAGTTCATCGGCAATGGAGTCTGCCCGTTCGCGGGCCTGTTCCAAGCGAAACCTTTTCCCTGGCCCAGACCTCGCCCATGAAAAGCCTTCCCCACGCCCCGAAAATGCCGAAGATACTCGGGCGGCTGATTCCCCGCGACGCCGATGACAACGCTCCCCACCCTCGCCTTGACCTTGCTGGCCGGCAGTTCGAATCTCGTCCCCGCGCCCATGGAGCCACCCAGAAAGATCGTGATCGCCCATCGCGGCGCGAGCGGCTACCTCCCCGAACACACGCTGGCCGCCAAGGCCATGGCCCACGCAATGGGCGCGGACTACATCGAGCAAGACGTGGTCCTGAGCCAGGACGACATCCCCGTCGTGCTGCACGACACCCAGATCGACACCGTCACCGACGTCGCACGCCGTTTTCCCGGCCGCGCTCGCCAAGATGGGCGCTATTACGCCCTCGATTTTTCGCTGGCCGAACTCAGACAATTGCGCGTCAACGAGCGCATCGATCCGAAACGCGGCACCCCCGCATTCAAGGGCCGCTTCCCCCCCGGCCAATCTTCCTTCCAGATCGCGACGCTCGAGGAAGAATTGCAGCTGATCCAGGGCATCAACAAGAGCACCGGCAGGGAGGCCGGCATATACCCGGAAATCAAGAGACCCGCCTGGCACAGGCGCCAGGGCCACGACATCAGCAAGATCGTCCTCGCGATCCTCAACAAGTACGGTTACAGGACCAAGGCGGACAAGGTCTACGTGCAGTGCTTCGACTTTTCCGAACTCAGGCGAGTCCGCACCGAACTCGGCTGCCAATGCAAGCTCATCCAGCTGCTCGGCGACGGCGGCGATGAGTGCGCCAACCATCCCCACCTCATGACCCCGGGGGGCCTCCTCGAAGTGGCCGCGGTGGCCGACGGCATCGGACCATCGATCCGCCAAGTCGTCGCCGGCAAGAGCAGGGCCGACGCCCGCATCACGGACCTTGTGAACAACGCCCACGCGGCGGGACTCGCGGTGCACCCCTACACCGCCCGCGCCGATGACCTCCCCCCATTCGCCGCCTCGATCGAGGAACTGTTGGACCTCGTCCTCGTTCGGGCCGGGGCCGACGGAATCTTCACCGACCACCCCGATCGCGCCACCGCATTCATCCGCGATAAGCGCCATCCCTCATCCCCATGAAAAACGCCATACTCGCCCTCGATCAGGGCACGACCAGCTCGCGCGCGATTCTCTTCGATCGCGCCGGCGCGATTCTCGCTGTCGCGCAAAAGGAATTCACGCAAATCTACCCGCGGGCAGGCTGGGTGGAGCATGATCCCCGCGAAATCTGGGCCTCGCAGATCGAGACGGCGCGCGAGGCGCTCGCCAACGCCCGGCTCAAGGCAAAAGACGTCGCCGCCATAGGCATCACCAACCAGCGCGAAACGACCGTCGTATGGGACCGCAAGACCGGCGCCCCGATCCACAACGCCATCGTCTGGCAGGATCGCCGCACCGCAGGGCTCTGCGATGAGCTGAAGCGCGCCGACCACGCGGCCACGGTGCAGCGCAAGGCCGGGCTCGTCATCGATGCCTATTTCTCGGGCACGAAGCTCCGCTGGCTCTTGGACCAAGTGCCCGGCGCCCGCACCCGCGCCGCCCGCGGCGAACTCGCCTTCGGGACGATCGATAGCTGGTTGCTCTGGAACCTCACCGGCGGCTCGCTGCACCTCACCGACCCTAGCAACGCGTCCCGCACGATGCTCTTTGACCTCGCTGCAGGCGCCTGGGACGACGAATTGCTCCGCCTTCTGGATGTCCCCCGCGAAGTGCTGCCCGCCGTGCGCCCATCGAGCGAGATCTATGGGGAGACGGCCCCCGGCATTTTCGATGCCCCAATCCAAATAGCCGGCATCGCCGGCGACCAGCAGGCCGCCCTCTTCGGGCAAAATTGTTTCTCGCGCGGGCTGGCGAAAAACACGTACGGCACCGGCTGCTTCATGCTGATGAACATCGGGGCCAAGCCCACGGCCTCCGCACACAACCTCCTCACCACGGTCGCGTGGGACGTCGGGGGCCAGACCGATTTTGCCCTGGAGGGCAGCGTTTTCATAGGCGGCGCTGTGGTCCAGTGGCTGAGGGATGGCCTCGGGATCATCCGATCCTCCCCGGAGGTCGAGGGCCTCGCATCCTCGGTGCCGGACTCTGGCGGCGTCTACCTCGTCCCCGCATTCGCCGGACTCGGCGCACCACACTGGGACCAATACGCGCGGGGCACGATCTCGGGCCTCACCCGCGGAACCACCGCCGCGCACATCGCCAGGGCCGCCCTCGAGGGCATTGCCTTCCAGGTTGCCGATGTGCTCGACGCCATGCGCAACGACTCCGGCATCGCCATGGGCGAACTGCGCGTGGACGGCGGCGCCTGTGCCAATGACCTCCTGATGCAATTCCAGGCGGATATCCTACAAGTTCCCGTGGTCCGCCCCAAGGTCACCGAAACGACCGCCCTTGGCGCGGCATATCTGGCGGGCCTCGCCGTGGGATTCTGGAAGGACCGCGATGAGGTTCATCGAGCCTGGCAGGCCGATCGGACATTCGAGCCCCGCGAGGGCCCGGACGCGGCACAACACCGCCGCGCCCGATGGGCCGAGGCCCTCCGCCGAGCCCAGGACTGGGAAGAGCACCCCGCTCCCCCCACGCGCGGAAAGGCAACAACCCCATGAACCGGATGGCTTCGCTGCGGCGGATCCTGGAGCGCCAAGACCCCTGGGACTTTGCGATCATTGGCGGCGGCGCCACGGGCGTCGGCATTGCCCTCGATGCCGCCTCCCGCGGATATGCGGCGGCGCTGTTCGAGCAAAGCGATTTTGGCAAGGGCACTTCGAGCCGATCCACCAAACTGGTCCACGGCGGGGTTCGCTACCTGCAGCAGGGCAACGTCCCCCTGGTGATGGAGGCGCTCAAAGAACGCGGGCTCCTGCTCCGCAATGCGCCGCATCTGGTGCGCGACCTCGAGTTCGTCGTCCCAAACTATCTCTGGTGGGAGGCGCCCTTCTACGGGGTCGGCCTCAAAGTGTACGACATGCTGGCGGGCAAGTACGGCTTCGGCGCGTCCCAGCTCCTGTCGCGAGAGGAGGTTCTGAAACGCATCCCCACGCTCGAGCAGAATGGCCTGCGCGGGGGCGTGAAATACCACGACGGCCAATTTGACGACGGCCGCCTCCTCGTCAACCTCGCCCAGACCGCCAACGAACAGGGCGCCTGCCTGCTGAATCAGGCGCGCGTCGTGTCGTTGCCGAAGAACGCCGAAGGATTCCTCTCGGGCCTCATCTTCCGCGACGAGGAGTCCGGCCGCGAACACGCGATCGCCGCGCGCTGTGTGATCAACGCGACTGGCCCATTCTGCGATGCGGTCCGCCGCATGGACGACCCGGCCGCAGGCGCCATGATCGCCCCGAGCCAAGGGGTTCATATCGTTCTGCCGCAAGAGTTCCTCCCGGGCAGCACGGCCATCATGGTTCCCCACACCCGAGATGGCCGCGTCATGTTCGCCATCCCGTGGCACGGCCATGTCGTCGTCGGCACCACGGACACGCCGATTTCCGAGGTCAGCCTCGAACCCAGGCCCCTCAGGCATGAGGTGGACTTCATCCTCGAAACGGCGAGCGGCTACCTCGCGCGCAATCCCTCGCGCGCGGACATACTGAGCGTCTTCACCGGCATCCGCCCACTGGTCAAATCTGGCGACGCCGAAGGCACCGCCGCCCTGTCCCGCGACCACACCATACAGATCTCGAAAGCCGGCCTCCTCACGATCACGGGCGGCAAATGGACAACCTACCGGAAAATGGCCGAGGATTGCATCGACCACGCCTCCGTGCTCGCGGGCTTGCCGGACCGTCCTTGCGCAACGAAAGACCTCTCGATCCACGGCCATCACAGGCACGCGGAGCAGTTCGGGCCGCTCGCCGACTACGGCTCGGACGCCGTGGACATCGAACAGCTCATGCGCGAACATCCGTCCCTCGCGAAACCTCTCGATCCGGCGCTGCCCATCTGCGGCGCACAGGTGGCCTGGGCCGCGCGGCACGAGATGGCGCGCACGGTGGACGACGCCCTCGCCCGCCGCACTCGCGCTCTGTACCTCGACGCACGGGCCGCACAGCGAATGGCCCCCGCAGTCGCCGCCCTCCTGGCCGCGGAATTGGACCGCGACGCCGCATGGCAAAAACGGCAGGTGAAGGATTTCAACAAAATCGCCGAGGGATTTATCGCCGGAAAGGAAACGGAGTCGCCATGAACGCCATCATCGCAGAATTCATTGGGACCACCCTGCTGGTACTCTTCGGAAACGGCGTGGTCGCGAACGTCGTGCTCGGGCGCACCAAGGGCAACGGCAGCGGCTGGATCGTCATCACCGCGGGATGGGCATTGGGAGTGTTCGTGGGGGTCTTTTGCGCGCAACCGTTCAGCGGCGCGCACCTGAATCCCGCCGTGACCCTGGCCATGGCCGCGGCCAACCAGCTCGCTTGGCCACAGGTGCCCGCCTACCTCCTATCGCAGATGCTCGGCGGCATCGCCGGCGGCGCGCTGGTCTACGCGTTCTATCGCGAACATTTCAAGGTCACCGATGACGCCGGGGCCAAACTCGCCTGCTTCTGCACCGCGCCAAATATCCGCAATATCCCCCAGGCATTCCTCTGCGAGGTCGTCGGCACATTTGCCCTGATCCTGCCAGTTTTCCTCATGACGGACGCGATCGCGACGATCCCGACGGCGACAGGGGCAACCACCGAAATCAAGGTGGGTCTCGGCACGTTGGGCGCGTTGCCGGTCGCCCTGGTGGTGTTCGGCATCGGCCTCTCCCTCGGTGGCACCACCGGCTACGCCATCAATCCCGCGCGCGATCTCGGCCCGCGCATCGCGCATGCGCTCCTGCCGGTCCCCGGCAAACGGGATAGCGATTGGGGCTACGCCTGGGTGCCCGTTCTCGCCCCGATCCTCGGCGCCCTTCTCGCCGCAGCCCTGGCCTCTCTATTGCGATAGAACGGTTCAGCGCAGGATGAAGCTCGACGGCGCGAACGCATGGAGGTTCGCCTCAAATCCGCCGTCGTGGATGGCGCTGGGCTCTCCCGTCGCCCGACCACGCAAATCGCACGGCTGCGCCGAGGACGCGTGGTACCCTCCGGGCAGGATCACGTGACATGGCCCCCCGCGGCCCACCTGCTCCCAGAGCCGCAGCAACGTCCCCTCTCCGTCGGGATTGGCGGTGAACGCCGTGACCAGTATCCCGTCTTTCGAAAGCCGGAGGCCCGCCTCCCGCAACGGCCTGCCGCCCTTCCCACCCTCCGCGGCCCTGCCCCACATCGGTAGCCGCGCCTCCCACGCCGGCGTGACGAGCGCAGGCCCATTCTCGAATCTCTCAAACGACCAGATGCGCACCCGCGCCGTCCACGTCCCCTCGTTCCACATCCGGAAGTTCGTCGTCCATTGATTGTTGAAAAGGTTCACGTAGACGGAGGATCGTTTGGGCACGAAATCCCTCGTGTATCTCATGATACCCGGGGAATCGAACGACATGAGCAGCGAGTCCGGCGCGCACAAACCCACGCCCCTGCCCGCCGGATCAAAGATCGCCACGCCCGAAGTCACCCCACAGAGATGGCGGTTGGCGCCAGCGATGAACTCGCGGCAGGGATCGACCACCGACCCTTGGCGGCCCACGCGAAATCGGGGCTCATCCACCAGAAACGGAAAGCACAGCCAGCCAGCCTCGGGCCATGGATCAGCAGGCTTGTCGCACAAGGTGACCTCCACATCCACGCACGGCATCTTGCCGTGAACGATCACCCGCGTCGTCACCGGGTGGGGCAGATCTCCGCCTGCCCGCGACCGCATCTCGGCGATCACGCGTAGCGGGGTGCGCTCGCATCGCAGATCGCACGGTCCCGTTCCTATCGCGCGATAGGGCGCCTCCTTGGCGGGGGGCATCGTCGGTTTCCCGATCTCGGTGACGGCCCATGCGGCGGTCGTCTTGACGTAGGCTTTGACGTAGGCCGCCACCTGATCGGCATCGAAACGCTCGTACAGATAGCGGCCGAATCCGTGCGCGGCAGATGGGTCCACAAGTTCCCTGCCACTCCTTTTCTCGATAAGCGAGCGGATCGCGCCGTGCGCGAGATCGAGCACGACCCTGTAGAAGGGGCTCTCGATGCTGCAGGAATTCTCGTCCGCACTCAGGCCCGCGCATGATGCGGCCTCCGCCTTGGAGGGGACGTACGTCGCATACCCCAGCGGGGGAACCTCGCTGACCACCGCGCTCGCCAGCCGGCCACGGCGCTCTACGGCCGTCACCTCATCCCCGTCAGCGCGCCTGAGAGCCGCGATGCCCTCGGGCAAACCCGCGATATCCACCAGGCCACCGCGTGGCCAAGGGAGCGGATTATAGACGACGACGCGAGGACCGTCGACCCCCGTCGAATCCGCTAGCGTGCGCAGCCGTTCCTCCAAGATCGGCAGCGTCAGATCCCGCGCCTTCTCGATGTATGCGGTGTGTTCGGCCCAGGATGCCTCGAGCCGCTTGAATCGACCCTCTGCCCGATCGATCCTCCACTGCTCCCCGTACGGATACTTCACTCCGGTGCCGTACTTCGTCACCCAATAGAGCGCCCCACCCCACGTGTGCTCGCCATAGAGCAGGCTCTGCTCCCACGCCGCGGCGAGGGCGGGAATCCCGCCGGGCTGCCGCCCCTCCCACGCTGCAAGCTGCGCATCGAGGATCTCGGCAGCAGCGATCTTGGGGCGTACGTCCCGCGCCAACGCCGCCCCGGCGGGATCGGAAATGGGTCCGTGGATCCAGGTGTCTGGCATGTCAGCGCGCACGACAGGCAACTCGGGTTTCTCGGCCAGGATCGCATCGGCAAAGTCCGAAAGTCGCCCGATGCGCACGCTCACGCCGGGAAGCTCCTTCTCCGCCCGTGCGAACAGCCGCCCCACCTCCTCCGGTTTTGGCGGCCCGTGATTGTCGCCAGTGTGGATAAGCGCGAGCCATGTCTTGTGGGGCCATCCCGCGGGCGGCACCAATCCCGTCCCATAACCTTCCGCAGTGTACATCGTGAGCAGCCGCGATCCGTCCGGCCCCTCCCACCAGAAGAGCGAGGGGATCTCGGGCGATCGGCTTCCCGAATTGCATCCCAGATGCAGAAAATCCACGCCCGCCCGGCGCAACACCGTCGGAAGGATCCACGCGTGAGATGGGACATCCGTCATCTTCGCGTCGCGGGGCAGAGGCGATCCCACCTCGCGCGAGAGCCTCGACGCATAGCCGAGCCCGCGTACGATGTCCTCCGCCTCGAGGAGTTCGGTGTGCATGGTGAACGGGAGCGCGTGCACCACGAATCGCCCATCCGCGAATGCCCGGCGAACCCGATCCCGCCGCTCCGGCACCTGCCCTGGCCAATCCCCCATGATCTTCGACAGCGGCCAACCCGGCAGCGTCCACGCAAACTGCCGATCGCCGGGCATGGGCCGGCTCTCGTCCACGACCTTCAATGCGTCATCGATCATGGTCGTGCGATAACGCTGCACGACATTCGAGGCCATGTCGGTGTATCCGATGTCAAAGTGCGTCTTGAAGACGACCACCACGCTCTCGAGGCGTCCCGCCGACCGCGCCGAGCCCGGCTCGGTGCCCGGCGACGGCACCGCGACCGGACCCTCCGCGACCGCGGATGCCGCGATCAGCGACCATGCCGCCAAGACCCGCGCCATTGCCATATCCCACTCCTCCGATGCTTCACGGCCCCCGGCCGTTGAACTCCGCCACCGCATCGAACATCGCGACGATGTTCTCCGGCGGAACGTTAGCCATGATATTGTGGACCTGCTGAAAAACAAAGCCCCCGCCCGCGGAAAGGATCTCTAATTGCCCCAGCACGTGCCGCCGGACCCCCTCTGGACTTCCCCCGCCCAAGATCCGCTGCGTGTCGCAACCCCCACCCCAAAAGCACAACCTGTCCCCAAAGTCGCGCTTGAGCCCCGCCGCTTCCATCCCCGCGCAGCTGATCTGCACCGGATTGATGGCATCGAGCCCCGCGTCGATCAGATCGTCCAACAGTGGCCGCACCCCACCGCAGCAGTGGAGCATGACCTTGACCCCGGCCAGCTCCTTGGCCCGGCGCCACATCGCCCGGTGGCGCGGCTTGAAGAATTCTCGGTACATTGCGGGCGAGACCTGCGGCCCGCTCTGCATCCCAAGATCATCCCCGAATAGAACGATGTCCACCCACGGCCCCACAACAGGCAGCACCCGCTCAAGCCGACCGATATGAATCTCGACCAACCGATCCAGCAGGCGATGGGCCCGCGAGGGATCATCCGCCAGCAACATGAGGAACATATCGTTGCGGCAAAGGAACTGCCCCCACTCCATCAAGTTGCCCCCAAACAGGAAAACGATGGCGCGCCCCGTCGCCTGCCTCAGCGCGCGGGCACCGGCCCCAAGCGCGGCGAGATCCACTTCCGGCCCAGGCGGCCCCGGTTGCGCCCACATCACGTCCCCCATCGCGTCCCGCAGGCCCGAGAGATCGTCCGGAACAACCCCCAAGAACGGCCATAGGATCTGCTCGAAATAGAGCGAGCCCGCCTTCTGGACCGCGACCGCACGGCCCTCCGCATTGTACAGCAGCCAGTCGTCACCCTCTCTTCGGACATCGAGCCAGATCGGAATGAGACATTCGCTGCCATCGGGTAGCCGCCAATCCTTCCAATGTCTCGCCTCCCCGCAGAATCCGCGGCCCAGCTCGATGGTGTCGACGCCAAATCGCTCAAGCACATCATCGTCGATTATCGCCAACTGCTGGATCAGGTCGTAGACGCGGATCGGACGCCGCGGCAGGCCCAGATGCTCGCGCAGGCGACGGTAGGCGATCGCCATGATGCCGCTCGAACGATGCCCCCCGAAATCGATCGGGACCCGATCCGGCGCCACGTGGCCGAGGGATTGCAGCACGCGCTGGCGCGAGTTCATGGCTTTCCTTGCCTCAGTGCCGGTTCCAACTCTTGTTCGGCGTCTTCCACCGGATGCGCGCGACGAAGACGGCGTTGTCCGAACCATGTTTCATGCACGCCGTAAAATCATACGGGTTTGGCGGATTGGTCTGCATCCATTCCGCGACGGTGACCCACGTTTCGTTCTCGTTGACCTCCGTGACGCCAAAGTTGCCCAGCCGCGCACCGCGCTCCGGTACCAGCACACGTTCGGTGCCCCGCAGGACACATGGACCATCGGGATTCACCCGCGCAATAAACAGCGGCGCGCGATGCCTGAAGACATGGTCGTTGTCCGCCCCTCGCCTCGTATAAACGAGGAACAGCGCATCGTCGTGCGTCACCCAATGCTGTTGGGTGTTGTAGTTGCCCAGCTCGCTGCCGTCGTCCCACGTCCACGCCGTCGGCGCGGTGAAATTCAGCCCGTCGGCGCTTGTCGAAACATAACCCGCCTTGTCGTGCCGCAGCGTAAGGTAGTAGCGGCCCCGGAAGCAGGTCAGCGACGGTTCGCCCAACCCGCGGTCGGTGTCCACCGCCAGCACGTTGCCCTGCCCCACCATCGTTAGCCTGCCACCGTCGAAGCCACACCTCAGCACCGTGACCTTCGCCATCTTCTCCGACTCCGACTTGAAGTAGATCGGCAGCAGGATGCCGCCGTCGGGCAGATCAACGCGCTGAGCGCACCCGGCGCCGGCGTTGTAGAATCGTTTGGCGTCGCCCATCTCAAGCGTATCCCATGCTGTCCACGATCGCGCCCGCGGGTCATAGACGGAATAGCACGTCTCGCGCGGACGGACCGGAATGACCCGGTTGCCACTGTAGCGAACCGTGTGGCCGATGCCCAGCAGCCGGCCGGACTTCGCATGCCACTTGGGCCAAAAATCGCAGGCGCCGACGACGATTCCGCCGGGTTCCTCGCGGTGACCAAGCGTCGCGCCGTGCTCGATCGGCCCCGACCATGTCGCCCCGAGGTCATCGGTGCGCATCTCGCACAGCGGCCCGAACACGTCGCTCCCCGTCAACAGCAACCTCTGCATCGTCAGGACCACGCTCGGCGGATCACCGGGAATCGCGCCCGCCCGCGGATGCACCCAGCAGGTCTTCTTGTCGAAGCCGGAGCTAATGGTCTCAAGCCTGATGTCGAACTCCGGCACGATTTCGGAAAAGGCATCCGATGCGCCGGAAACGATGGGCCCGCAGAGCAATATCCCGAGGACTCGAGCACCCCACAGCGCCGATCCCCAGCCCCATTCGAATGGGACCGCATCCGGCCGCCTCCCGATTGCGATCGGTTTCATCACCCGGATCCCACATCCAATCCGGCGGCGAGGAGCAAGGTCTCGTGCACGGTGATGTCGTGGCCCGCGGTCCAGGCGAGGGACTTCTCGCCGCGAATGATCTTCGCAAGGTCAATGAACTCGCCGTCGTAACGACCGGGTGGCACGGTGAGCTGGATCTGGTTCACTCCCTTGGACCACTTGCCGTGGGCCTCGGTGAGGCCGAGGGTGACGTTGCCAGATTCCATCGGCCGAATCTCAAACATGCCCTTCGTGCCCGCCACGGCAAAGCGCCGCCGCGGCCCCCCGAACGGATCCGCGTGATTGCATCGAAGCGTCACCGTCGCCTTGGGGTACTGCAGCACGGCAAGCTGGTTATCCTTCACGCCGTCCCCCGTGGTGGGCGTGGAATGTGACTGCACGGAACTCGGTTTCCCCAGCAGGGTCACCACCGCATCGATCATATGGCCACCCAGTTCAAACATGCCCCCTCCCCTCAACGCACCGATGGTTTGGCGCGTGTCGGGATCCGCGAGTTTCCCCATGGCGACATCGATCTCGGTGATCTCCCCGAGCCAGCCATCGCGCGCGGCTTGAAACAGGAATTCAAAGGCCGGGTTGTAACGCAACATGTAACCCATCTGCACGGTCAGCCCGCGCCTTTCCGCCTCGATCCGCATCGCTTTGAAACTCGCGTGGTCCAATCCGCCCGGCTTGTCCAGATGGACGTGCTTCCCCGCCCGGATGCAGCGGAGCGCCGTGGCGGTCGAATCCTCGACCCGGGTCTCCACCGCCACGGCCGCAAGGCCGGGACTCGCCAGCAGTTCCTCCTCGGACAGCACCCGCACGCCCAGATATGGGGCCTTCCCAGTCACCGCATCGCGCAGCGACGCATCGCGCTCCGTGACCCCCACTACATCGAAGCGATCCGCCAGCCGCCGCATCGCATCCATCTTTCCCGATGCGTGCGCGTGAAAGACGCCGATCTGCCCGATGCGGATGCGGTCCCCTGGGCCGCCTGCGAAAATCCCCGGCGCTGCCGCGATGGCACCCAGAGAATTCAAGATGAATGCGCGCCTCTTCATGGGATCGTGATGAATCTCCTTTGTGCGATTTCGGATCCAGAAATTCCCGCGTCAGCCGCGTCAATGACAGCATGCCAGAGGCCCCGCCAGAGGTCGAGCGCGATCGGTTCCAGCGACACCCCACTCGCAGGCGATTCATGTCGACAACACATCGTCCAACCGCCCTTCCGCCCGCCATTCCCGTCACCCTCCGCATCAACTCCGGTGCCTGTAACAAAAAGGTCATTGATCTTTGATCGATTCCACAACAGTTTAAATAAACGTTGTTTCTTCAGATAGGGTCGCGGACGCGACGGGCCCGATCACCGAGGGCGACAGCATATGGAGACCAAGGCGCACAGCAACACCACCACGATCGCAATCCTTCCCCAGCGCGTGGATTCGGTCACTGCCGTCGAAATCGAGAAGGAGTTGCTCGGGCTCCTCAAACCAGACATCACCACCATCGTCTGCAACCTTTCGGGGACCGAGTACGTTTCGAGCGCGGGGCTCCGTGTCCTGCTGGCCGTGGCCAAGAGCCTGCGCAAATCCAACCGGAAACTGATCCTGTGCGCGCCCACCAATTATGTTTCCGAGATCCTTGAGACGGCCGGTTTGAGCCATGTGCTCGAGATCTGCGAGACGGAGGCGGCCGCGTTACAGAAACTCGCCTGACGCATTTCCAAAAAGGAATCCTCCTGACGAAGGACCCTTCTCTAACGCCACCAAGAACGCGTTGGGGCGTGCTTTCCCAACGCCCCGCCAACCCGGAATCCCACAGCTTGCAGGCTGTGGAATTCCGGCCTCTGGGAAAACCGCGCCATGAAAGCCATTTATTGGGAAGATCAGGCACAGACTGAAATCTTTCGCGGTTGCAGAGTGTGTTTCGCAGATCGGTAGCCCCAGACCCTCCAAAATCGCGTCTTTCGCAGCGCGGTTTTCCTTTGAGCCTGCATATTTCACGCGGAAGCGTGAAATATGCAGGCTAACCCTCGTCACCCATCCGTCCGACGAAGACCTCGTCGAACCACGCGGTGCCCACCGCACCGCGCAGCATCGCGTATACACTCAGCGCCCTGATCGGTTTCGTTGTTTCGATTCGCGCCTCGCCGTACTGCCAATCGTGCGTGCCGTCATCGAATGTGACCCTTTGCCCATAGAGCTTCGTTCCATCGACATAGTAGATGTCGACATAGAGGCAACAGCCCTGGCGCTGGCCTCCGAGATTCTCAGTCTTGCACCACCCGCGTACGATGAGTGGCGCAGGTGGCGCACCGTGCAGTTCAATCGACTGATGGGCGCCGGCGTTTCCCCCGGAGGGCCCACTCTGCAATCGCAGGCTCCGTCGGCCCGACCGCGCGACGCCCGCATCAACCGCGTACCCGCCCTCCCAGCGGGACCAGCGCTCCAATCCCCCGCCATCCCCGACCTCGAAATCGCCATTTCGCAAAAGGTTCGCCGCCGCCGGAAGATGATCCAATTCTCGGCGGAGTGATCTGGCGCCGCCCTCGCCACGAACTTCAACGCCCAGACTGTGGCGGCCTGCCCTCGTGACTTTGCCCGGAACGATAACGATCGGAACCTCGAACGTCGTCCGCGGGGCGACAGTCTGCTCTTTTCCGACTTCGCTCGCCGCCCAACCTGGCGGGGCGCTAATCACGAATGCAAACCGCTGTGGGCGCGAGAGTCTGTTCGTCACGCGCAGCCGAAACGCGTGGCTGCCGTCGGCCTCACTCACTCCCGCAGGCACGAGTTCCGCATCGAACGGAGACACGACCGTGATCGACCGCGCTGCGGCCAGGGGCAGACAACCACCGGCAACGAGATCCGCCGCCACCTCCCCGCGCAAAACGCAGACCGTCCCGGCCTTCGCATCGGCAGGGACGAATATTCGATAGGATGCGTCCTGCCCCCCGCCGCTGATCTTCCAGCCCCGTTCCGATCGAATGGACAGCGCCACGCGACGCACGAGCCCCTCGGGCGCCAACACCTTCGCCCCGACCACGGCCTCTTCACCGGCAGCCACCGTCTCCGGCGCGAGCAACTCCACACCCTCGATACCCGCGAGTACCTGGCCACATCTTCCCATGTGGTCCCAGACCTCATCCAGATCGCGCCGCACTCTCCGCGCAGAATTCTCGAGATGGCCCTCGGAGATCATTTCAGAAGCGTCCCGCAATGCGCGATGCGCATCGGTCAGCCACCTCGCCGGCGGGCGGGCGTCATCGGCAACCGCCGCGCGCAATGCATCCACCGCCGGTGCCATTCGCGCCCACTGCTCTGGCGTCAATCGCTCGTACCAAGATTCAAAGCCGCCATCCACCACACATTCCCGGTCTGCCGCATCGGCCGAGCGCACGGAAACGTCGTCGAACCATGCGCTCCCGCGCCGGCCACCCAGTCGGAGCGTCAGCTCGATGCTGCGCACCGGCCTCTCTGGAACAATCGTCCACTCGATGTCGCGCCAATCGCCGGTGCCGGGCTCCAACCGGCGCACGCGCCGCTCGCGTGAGGTGAACTGCTTGTCAACGCTGCAGACGGTCGCCTGCAGTCCGAAGGTCTCACCCAATTTGCCTCCGACGTCCAGCGTCTTGGTCCGCGCGCGGATCGTGATCGGCCTCGCCTCGGACTGAAAGAGCATGACCCACTGCGATGCCGATAGATTCGCGGTACCGGTTTCACTCTGCAGCAGCAGCCCCCCTTCGGAACTCGAGCACCCTCCCCTCCCGCTAGCGCGCCAGTGGCATGGCATCGCCGGACGCCCCTCATCGGCCCGCCTCTGAATGTCGGCCAGATTGAGAATCTCGGTCGCCGCCCCCCGATGATGCCTAACAAAACCCTCTTCCGTGGCGATGTGGAAGAGCGCGACCCCTTGCCCATCGAGCTTCATCGGCACGACCAAAGTGCCGCCCTCCTTCGCCGGAGCCATCTTCCGTCCGGCGGTTTCTTCGAACACGACAATCTCCTCCGGCAATCCCAGTTTCTCGCCATCGAACCTCAAGGAATCGGTCACCGGGGCGCTTGAATCATTCAGGACCGCGAAGAAAACGCCCTCCCCCGATCCAAAACGCTCGACCTGCAGTTCCGGATTCGTCGCACGGGCCAAGGTCAGGGGCTCCCACCCGGCCCGCGCGATAGCCTTCACGAGCGGCACGTACTTCCGGAAGAGCGCGCGGTCCCGCTCGTAATATTCCGGATGATCCCAATAGGTTCCTCCTGGCCCAAGGCCGCTCGGCGGCCAGTCGAAGTATCCGGGGAATACGCCGAAGGCGAGGCATCGCCTCATGAACAGTTCGACATCCCCTCCGGTCATCTTGGCGTAGTTGCCCTTGAGCAATGTCACGAACGTCTTGTGGTGGCAGAGGCTTTTGACGAAGTTGAAATCGCCGCGTGGGATCACGAGTCCCGTCTCGGCGCCCATGACATCCAGAAACGGCGCGCAAAATGGGCTCGCGCCGATCGCGCCGTTCATCATCGTGATCTTGCCGAGCGCGTGGAGCTTCTCGGCCACCAGCCGCGCCCATTCGACCGATGAGAAGTAGTTGTAGAGATACGGCTTCTTGGCGATCGGATCCCAGGACGGCGGATAGGCCGCATGGCGAAAATGCTCGCGGCGATAGTTGATGCCGGTCGTCAGCCCGTCGTAATAAAAGCCGTCCAGCTCGCCCCGCGTCCGAAAATCCGCAAAGAACTTCTCGATTCGGTCCAGCAGCCACCGGCCGTAAAACATTTCCGGTTCCAGGCAAAACTGCGCCAGCACGTCACCATAGACGGTGCCGGGTTCGGCCGATAATGCCCCCGTCGCATCGTGCAGCCCGCATTCGCCGTAAACGCCGTCGCGACCCGTGCTCCGTCGAAATGCCGCCTCAACGGCCGCGATCCGTCGTTCCAGCGACGGCGTCGGATCCACCCCCCGCCTGTGATTCGGCACGTCCGCATACATGCCGGCATGGGTGTAGTAGCTCAGGCTCTTCGCCCCGATCTTGTCGTCGTAACCAACGGAACCCGCCCCTTCCTGAATCCCGATGCCAAATTCCGTGGGATTGTCGATCCAATCGAGGTGGGTGAAGGCGACCCACATCCCCTCCTCCTTGAGGTTCTTCGCAAAGAATTGCTCGTGCCGCCGATAGTAGATGTCCAGCGCGCTTCGCATGCCCCAGCCTGGATCGCACCCGAACAGTTCGAATTCGCACGTCGCCCGCGATGGCGGCATGGTGTCCTTGCACAGCGCGAGGTCATACGTGATGGTCAGGAGCCTCTGCCTCGCATCGTATGCCGTGCGGAATATGCGCGGCTGATCCAGTGGGATAGCAAGGCAGATCCCGCAAGGCCCACTGACTACCGTGCAAAAGTTCGCCGTATGGAATCCCAGCCGCAGGTCCGGCTTGTCCTTCCACTCGGGCAACGCCGCAAAACCGCGCAACGGCTTCGCGTCCTCATAGCGCCCCCCCGAACCAATCTCGCTCCGCCGCCCGATGTCGTGCCACCACGTCCAGCCCACGGCATCCAGCGGAATGCCCACTCGAACAAGCAACCCCCGATCCTTTCCCGTCGTATCTTCGACGCGCAAGCTGAACTTGAACGCGGCGCCACTCGGCGCGATCGCGAGATCCGCCCTAATCCCGAGAACACCAGAGCCGAGCGACATCTCCAGAGCGCCCGCTTCCGCGCGCGCCGCGCCCGACAACGGCACATACTCGGTGCCCCCGCCACCCACGTCGCAGACGCTGACCACTGGCGAGCCAACCGCGCCCCCCAAGTCATGCCCCTCGATCTGGACGCGCCCCCAACAGCCATCGTCTCCCACGGCCAGCGTGTCGCCCGCCTGACCGCGGATCTCCCGCCCGGAGGCCATTGTGATATCCGAAACACAGAGCCCCAACGCGATCGCCCAAAAAAGACAGTCCCCCTGCACCTGTGGCTCCCGTCAACTTCGTCGAACCGATTGTGCCGCCATGCCCCGCGAGCGCAAAGCCGATCACACGCCACGGGGCACGGCCCAGTGGCCAGCGCGGTATTCGCGCCGAACCAGCCCGTTGGCTTCATCGTCGCCAATGAAACGTTCCTGCGCCGGATCGAACTGCAGGGCGCGGCCCAGGCGGGTGGCAATGTTTCCCAGGTGGCAGAGGCACGCCGAATAATGGTGTACCTCCACGTCGGCATTGGGGCGCGCACCGGTCTTGATGCAGTCGAGAAAGTTGCGGTTGTGTGCGGCGAGATCCAGCTTGCCCGCGCCCCCGCACACGGGCTTGTTGCGCTCAGCGAACAGTTCCCACCCTTCGCCCTTGCCGAGGATGACGTAGCCCTTGGTGCCGTAGTAGCCGTCCCCGTTCTCGTGACCCTCCTGCACGTACGGTGCCCAGAGGCGCTGCTCGTAAATGAGCTGTTTCCTCTGCCCATCCCCGAGGCCATATTCAAAAACAACGGTCTGGGTGTCGGGAAACTGCTGGTCGTCATCAAAAAAATACTTTCCGCCGAGGGCGCAAACGCGATTGGGGTGCCGGTCGCCAACGCCGAGTCCCCAGCGGCCGAGGTCGAGATCGTGCACGCCATCGTTGCCCATGTCGCCGGTGCCAAAGGCGAACCACCAGCGCCACACATGGGGCAGGAGGTTCGCCCGATAGGCCACCATCGGAGCCGGACCCACCCATGCGTCGAAATCCAGCCCCGGCGGCGGTTGCGACGGCGGCCGCTTTCCGATGCTCGCGCGGAGTTGGCTGTTCCACACGCGCACCGTCAGGACCTCCCCGATGGCACCGCCCCGGATCTTGTCGATCGCGTCCCGCACGTGCACCGTGCTTCGGCTCTGGGTTCCGACCTGTACCACCCGCTTGTTCCGGCGGGCGGCCTCGATCATCAGCCGACCCTCGCGGATGTTGTGCGAGCCGGGTTTCTCGACATAGACATGCTTTCCGGCGTCGCACGCCAAGATCGTGGCCGGCGCGTGCCAATGATCCGGGGTCGCGATGACGACGGCATCCACCGCTTTGTCTTCCAGAATACGGCGGAAATCTCCCTCCGCCCTGGGCGCCTTGCCTTTGATGCCCTCGACATTCTTGACCGCGGCGGCGAGACGCCTCTCGTCCACATCGCTCACGCTGGCGATATCGACATCCTGAAAACCCGCAAACGATTTCAGCAGGCTGGTCCCCATGCCACCGGGGCCGATGATCCCAAGGATGAACTTCTCGTTTGGGCTTTGAGCGCGCAGCCCGGAGGAGATGTGCCACGCGGCCGCGCCGGTGGCCAGGGCGGCGGACTGCTTGAGAAACCTGCGGCGATCGGTCCTCTTCATGTTTTCCCTGACGTCATGGGTGGACAAAGCGGATCGTCGCGTTGCGCCAGCGGAAATGTCACGCCAGCGGCCACGGTCCAAGAACCCGGGAATTCTCTGCGAGCAATCATGGACGAATGGGATTCCCTTTTCGGTGATGCTGCGAGCATGCCCCGCGAGCAATGCTCACCCAAAGGCCGGGACCGCAGGCCCGAAGCTCACCGACCATGGTTTCAAACTAACAGTCGCGCCTCGGGAGGTCGAGCGCGATCACCGGCGCGATCACCGGTCGAGACTCTCGCGACAGGGCCTACTGACGCGATGGCGGAACCGGGTAGCGAACAAGCTTGGCGGCAGCGCTTCGAGTGACGGCGGGCGTGGGCAGGGACATATGTCCACCGCGGGCCTCGGCGGCGCCGACAGAAAGGGTTTCGCCTGTGGTCGTTTCGAGCCACGTCACCGCGTAGGAACCGTCGGCGATACCCTCAAGCGTTAGCTCGCCCTCGGGTTGGGCGATGGGTTGGCGGCCCTCGCGCTGGCAGAGCCAAATGAATTTCGGATGCCGCAACCAGAGCAAGATAAAATCATCACAGCACCATCCGGCGACGTCCAGGTCTGGGCCCTCGCGGCGCCGGAAGCGCTGCAGTTCGAACGCGGCCCACAGGGAGCCACTGCCGGAATTGACGATGCCGAGGCGATGGCTCCCCGCGGGAACCGGCACCGAGAACGATCGCCAATACGCCCACGGTTTGCCCTCTCCTCGCGCCAGCGGCTGGGAGAGAGCCGGCTTTCCATCGACCTCCACGCGCAACACCGGCCCACCCGACTCGGAGATCTCTGGCACGTGAACCACGACGGCGCCATCGACCGGAAAGGTGACATCGAGCGCGCAACGTTCGCCTTGCCGGAGCACGGCCGACAGGCTCTCTTCGTCGAGCGGTTCGCCCTCCGCATCGATCTGAAAAGCCTCGGGGCGCCGGGCGGGACACAGGGTGAAGCTGTAGTTGCGGGGCCATCCTTCGATGAAAACGTCGCTGTAATACGGTTCCCCGCCCCGCGCGCCAAACGTGAAGCGCTCGACCTTCACTTCCATCCAGCTGCGATGCGCAAACGGCACCCCGGCCACGAGGGCGGCGACGGGCTTCCAGTAGTGGTACATATCCTGTTTGTCGATCCAATCGCCCCAGCCCCATGGCATGCCGGTGCCAGCACCACCACTCATGAGCGGGCCCCAAAGTCCATTGTGAACGATGATCCCGGTGGGGTCCTCGGGCACCCAGCCGCCATGGTGCCCAACGCCACACTCGGTCAAAAGGAATGGCTTGCGGTAGTGACCCGTCATGTAGCGCGTGCCCCAGATGCCGGTCTGCGCCATGTCGCGCCGGGAGTAGCTGTTGCTCGATACCACCTCCATCTCGGCCAGGCCATCGACCTCAGGATAGCCGTCCAAGTTTTCAAAATTGGTGTGGATAATGTGGGCGGCCGGGTCGATGCCCCGGAGGTAGGTGGCCATCTCGCGGTGCCATGCGGCCACGGGTTCGGGACGGTAGTCGTTGCAGGCACTGACCTCATTCCAGAACTGCCAGGCATACACCGAAGTCGAATATGACCATCGCGCCACCAGATAGCGCAGGCGATTGCGGAACATGCGCCGGGCGCCCTCGTCCGTGAAGAATTTCGCAGGGGCGTCTATGGGCCCACCGTTTGCACGGTTGTAGGCGAACCGGCCCCACCACGCGTCGCGCCGCAGGGCCTGCTGCGTCTCGATGCAGCACATCATGTGGATGCCCAGCCGCTCGCACATGGTCACGAGATGATCGATGCGCCAACAGTCCTCCTGGCGGTAGCGCCCGAGGCCCACGTCCGGCCGACGGCTCGCCTCGCTCTCCACGTCGGTGCCCGACGCGCACCACCACGAGCGCACAAGGTTCCCACCGGCCCCGGCAAAGCGCGTGTACCAGCGGTCCGCCGAGGCGAGGCGTCCCGAGTCAAGGGTGGCGATGTTCATGCCAATGCCAAAGAAGGGCGCCCCATCGTCGAACACAAAGTAGCGCGGATTCTCCCGGGAAACGCGCAAATAGCCGTGATGGTCCCGGGCGACCGTGCAGGTGAAAGACGCCTCCGGCGAAATCACGGCCTGCCCGGCGTTGCACAGCCGTAGCGACCAGCGGTACACGCCGGGCGACGTCGGGGCGAAACGCACCCGCCAGCCAGGGGGCCCTTTGGCAAGCAAGATCTCGGCGCCGGCCAGATCGTCGCGCTCATAGTCCTGAAAGAAGAACGCCGGGACCACCACCTCGCGCTTGTCCGGGGTGTGGAACACCGCATCGATGGCGACCTGATCAGGATCGTAGGGATTGCTCCATGTGCCACTGGCCTGAAAGGCGACCTCGAAGCGCGTGAATTGCGGAACATGATGCGGTCCCGCTGCAATCCCGGCAAGGCCGGGTTGGCCGCGACATTCGAGAGTTAGCCGAGGCGTAACGACGGGCGTCGCATCGCCCGGGATGATCGCAATTCCTAGCCGGTAGGGCGTGCCACCGCGAACCTCTCGACCGATATTCAGCCGGGGATAGATCTGATAGCAGTCCGAGCCAAACCCGCGACCATCCTGAACGGTGCATAGAGTGGCCGAGTCGAAAGCCATGCCCAGTCGCTCGGAACCAACCGGGCCCAGCGCCACCCGGCGGACTGCGCCGCTGAGGAAATGTCGATCGCCGGGGACCTGCTCGGGGAAAACGCCCTCCCCTGAGGGCCAGAGCACGAGCGGCTTCCCAGTCCATTCCACCACAGGAAGATCCATGAAGACGGCCACCTCGGAAACCGCACAATCCCGCTCCGGGGTCGCCGTGTAGACAATCCGCGCGCCACCCGCAACCGGCTCAACGCGCTCCTCTATGGCCCAAGTCACGCGCGCCACCGGTTCCACCACGGTCCCACAAAACACGTAGGCCGCACCGTCGCGCCGGGGAAATCCTCCGGCGGCCTTCATGGAGCCCTGATCCACGCTCCCGCGCCAACCCTCGCCGGCCACGGTCAAACGGGCGTTGCGGATCAGCACGCGGTCACCGCGCCGAAGGATGAAGCCGCCATCGGAACGCACGTCCAACTGCGTGCCACTCATTGGAATCGAACCCAACATCGCCGGCGCAGGCTCCGCGGCCAACGCCACATAGCTCAGCGAACTCGCCACGATCATCGCGACAATACCGATCACGCAGCATCTCATGGCCTTGCCTTCCCTCTTGCGGATGGAGAATTGTTCTCGGCGCCCCCGCGGATAAATCCAACCCGAAGGGAACCCAAAGGATAATCGCATTATGCCCAAGACTGTCCCTCTCAGACAATGACGTAGTGGCGGGCATGCCTGATGTTGGGCGGAATCGTCCCTTTTCCGATGCGCGGCGGCAGATCGCCCATCGGATTCGTCTGGAACGCCATGGCTCATTCCCCCACCCTCGCGCGATGGTCGGATTCCTTCGGTTGACCATCTTGTTGTGCGGGGCACGCTTCACCGTGCATCGCTGGGCTGCGGCACTGTGCCTCTCGGTCGCCCTGATCGCATCCGCTGGGCTCAGGGCCGAGCCATTGTCCTTCATGGTGGTCGATGACGTCCACTACGCCTCGGAAGAGGAATACGATTGGCCGCAGATCGAAGGATCGCAGGCGACCGAGGCCGTGCGGGTCAGGCGCAACGTCGAACGCTCCCGCCAAACCTTCCTGCCGCTAATGCGCGAATTGAAGGAACAGGCCGAGACGGCCACCCCGAAACCAGCCGCCATATTCAGCTGTGGCGATCTGGTGCACGGTGGGCCGGCCGTCCGCGCGGATCTCCACTGCGGCAATTTCATCCGCCAGTTCGAATCGATCGGCATGCCCATCCCCCTCTTGAACGCCAACGGGAATCACGAGATGGCCGAGGCCGGCATGGAGCAAGCCTATGACAGAATCTTCGTCCCCTTCCTGGCGCGGCAAGTGGGGCGGCCGCTCGACGCACGCCATTACAGCATCGACCTGGGCGACGCCCATTGCATCTTGCTGGACGGCCTGCCGCCCGGGCGCAACGGCGGCGACCACGAGACCCGCCTCTGGGCATTGGGGGAAAAGCAATGGGCCTGGCTCGAAGCCGACCTTGAGGCCAACAAGGCGAAGAGCCACATCTTCGTATTCACGCATGCCACGCTCTGGCCCCTTGGCAACGGCGACATCCTATACGGCAATGACCCGACACGACACAGGGCCTTGGTCGATCTTCTCCTCAAGCACAACGTCCGCGCCATCTTTGCCGGCCACAAGCACACCAACTGCGTCACCGTATATGAGGACAACGGGCGGCAATTGGTGCAGATGATCCCCAATAGCCACCTCGCCAGCACGGACGTGCCCCCGCAAGAAACCCGAACGATCGCTTACACGCCCGAAGCCGTGGTCCCAAGGCTCCAGACGAACTGGGACAGGTGGGGGCGCAATCTCGTGACCCAATACCAGTCCGGTATCGTCCACCACGAACAGACCCCCGGCATGTCCGGCTACTTCCTCGTGGCCATCGACGGTCCCACGGTCACGGTCCGCATGTATCGAGGGATCGGGAAAAAGCTGTTCCGCGAGTATGTCATCACCCGGGATCCCACCACGGGCGCGAGCCGATTCCAGAAGCCATGACCGGCGGCTTTGAGCAGGAGTGCCCCGCACGGAGCCACGGCGACTCGGAGTTGCACGATAGCGAAAAAAGGACGGTGATCATGGTTTGCGCTGTTCAGCCGCATCGGCGGAATCCGGGCCGACCCCCGGATCACCTCAGCCCCGTGAGTAAGATTGCGTCTCGAATTATATCGCCGAAACAAGGCGCTGCCGCGCGAGGCGCACGGCTGATGCGGATTCCCCGCCTCCCCGCGACATCACGTTGCGCCCTGAGGCTCGCGATCGCCCTGATGCTCTCCCAGCCGATGTGGTCGGCAGGGGTCGCCGATTGGCCCATGTGGCGATGCGACGCAAACCGCACCGCCCATTCACCGGAGGATCTTCCCGCCCGATTGGCTCCCCTCTGGGCGCGCGCATATGCGCCCCGCGTCCCCGCCTGGGAAGATCCCCTCAACCAAGACCTCATGTCTTTTGACGCGGTATTCGAACCCGTCGTGCTCGGCGACCGGATGTTCCTTCCCTTCAACGACCGAGACAAGTTGATCGCGCTCGACATACGCTCCGGCCGCGAGCTCTGGGCCTTCTATGCCGACGGTCCCGTGCGGCTGGCGCCCGCGGCCGCGCAGGGCCGAGTATACTTTGTCAGCGACGACGGTTGCCTCTATTGCCTGAGGGCGGAGGACGGCCGACTGGAATGGAAATTCCGCGGCGCTCCCTCGGATCGAAAAGTCCTCGGCAATAGGCGCCTCGTCTCGGCATGGCCGGCCCGGGGCGGACCCGTGATCCGCGACGGGGTCGTATACTTCGCCGCCAGCATCTGGCCCTTCATGGGCACCTTCATCCATGCGCTCGACGCCGCGACCGGCAAGCCGATCTGGACCAATGACGGCACCGGCGCCGATTTCATCAAACAGCCGCACAATGCCCCGGCCTTCGGGGGTGTGGCCCCGCAGGGCGCACTGGTCGCCACCGAACAATTCCTGCTCGTTCCCGGCGGCCGCTCGAGCCCCGCCGCACTCGAGCGCGCCACGGGTCGTCTGCTCTATTTCCGGATCGCCGAATCGGGCAAGGGCACCGGCGGATCGACGGTGATGGCCGACGAAAAAGATTTCTTTGTGCACACCCGCGGCCGGGGCACCCGTGCCCATGAGCTGGCCACCGGTGCGAAATCCTCCCTCGCGTTGGACGAACCCGTCCTCGCCCAGAACCACTATTATTGCGGCGCGGACCACCCCCATGCGCGCGGCCCACTGACGGATGCCGAGGCGAAATTGGCGGCCGCCCGATACGGGGAACTCAGGGCGCGCGGAACTCTTTCCGATGCGCGCGACACCGGCGATAACACGTCCATCCAGCGCGCCACTGCCGCGCTCGAGTCCGCCGCCAAAAAGGCCCTTCTGGCACAGGACGTCGTCGCGCGCGCCCGACAGGGCGTTTCTGGAAACCAGCTCAAGAGAGTCGTCCAGGCATGGCGCGCGGATCAGTCGCTGGAGTGGGAGATCGAAGCCGATGGGTCGGGCGATGTCATTCGGGCCGGCGCGCGCCTATACGCCGGGGGCGAGGGCACCATCGCGGCAATCAATGTGCCAAAGCCCGCCGCGCAGCCATCCATCGCGTGGTCGTTGCCACTCGAGGGCCACGTCGGCCGACTCCTGGCCGCCCGCGGCATGCTCTTCGCGGTGACGCGCGAGGGCCGCATCCTGGCATTCGGCGATGGATCAAAGTCGGCGCCGACGACCATCAAAGAACAACCCCGCGCCGCCACCCCGGCTCCCGCCGCCACATCGACCGCCGGCGATATCGTCAGCCGATCCGGGGCCCGCGGGGGCTACGCCATCTGCCTTGGCCTCGATGATCCCTCCACCATCACCGCGCTGGCCGCATCATCCTCGCTCCACATCATCGGCGTGGATCCCGATGCATCAAAGGTGGATCGTTTGCGCCGCGAACTGGACGCAGTTGGCACCTACGGCACCCGAGTCGCCCTCCTGCCCGCAGCGCCCGATACCTCCGGTGCCCCGCCCTACATCGCCAACCTCGCAATCGTCGGCACAACCTTCACCGCCGGCCTGTCCGAACCCGCGGCCCTGCGGAAAACCTATGAGTCGATTCGACCCTATGGAGGTTCCCTCTGGTTCATATCCCCGCGAGACGCCACGGGCCTGGCGGCTAGAATACGGTCCGCGGATCTCCCCAATGCCAAGGTCGAAATCGCGGGCCCACACATCCGCGTCATCCGGGAGGGCGCCCTGCCCGGGACCGCCGACTGGACACATCAGTACGGCGATGCCGCCAACTCCCTGAAATCCGACGACCGCACGATCAAACCACCCCTCGGCATCCTCTGGTTCGGCGGCAACACGCACATGGATGTCCTCCCGCGCCATGGCCATGGCCCCTCCGAACAGGTGGTCGGCGGACGCCTGTTCCTCGAGGGCATGGACCGACTCTGCGCGCGCGATGTCTACACCGGCCGGCAGCTCTGGAAGACGACCGTGCCGGATCTCGACACCCGCGGGATCTATCACGATGGCACCTACGTCGCCGATCCCCTGACCACTCTCTACAACCAAAGACACATCCCCGGAGCGAACGCCCGTGGCGCGAACTTCGTGGCGACCGCCGACAGCGTCTATGTCGCCGTCAGCAACCGCTGCACCGTACTGGATGCCGCAACCGGCCACATCGGCATGACCGTCACGATGCCCTCGTCCCCCGAAAGACCCGCCCCGGAGTGGGCCTACCTGGCCGTGTGCGATGACGTGCTCCTGGGTGGGACGGGTTTCGCCTATTTCAACAGGCGCTTTGCCCAGCCCACCCTAGAATCCCTCGTGGGCATGGCCGATTATGCCGCCAGCACCGGGCTCGCCGCATTTGATCGCCACACCGGTCGCCAGCTCTGGCGCACCGACGCTCACCATTCCTTCATCCATAATGGTATCGCCGCCGGCGGCGGGCGAATCTACTGCCTGGACCGCTTGCCCAGAAGCGCGGAAACCAAGGCTGCCCGCCGGGGCTATGCCCCGGGCACCTACCGCATCGCCGCGTTCGATCAGCGCACCGGCAGACAACTCTGGGAGAATACCAATGCGGTCTTCGGCACGTGGCTCAGCTATTCGAAGGAGCACGACCTCCTGCTCCAGGCCGGCGCCAGCGCCACCGATCGGCTCAAGGACGAGGCCACCCAGGGCATGGCGGTCCTCCGCGCGAAAGATGGGACCGAGGTCTGGAGGGATGACTCACTAAAATACAATGGACCTTGTATTTTATATCACGGCCTGATCCTCACCACACCGGGGTCCTACCGCCAGTCCGCCGGCGCCTTCGGCTTGCTCGACGGGAAACCCCACTGCATCACCAATCCCCTGACGGGCGATCTCCAGCCCTGGCGCGTCTATCGCACCTACGGCTGCAACACTCCTGTGGCGTCGGAATACCTCATGACATTCCGCTCAGGCGCGGCCGGTTTCTATGACTTGGCCAGACACGGTGGCACCGGCAACCTGGGCGGCTTCAAATCGGGTTGCAGCGCCAACCTCATCGTCGCCGATGGTGTCCTGAACGCCCCCGACTACACCCGAACGTGCAGTTGCCCCTACCAGAACCAGACATCGTTGGCCCTCGTTCCGATGCCAGAGGCCGAACTCTGGACATGCAACCTCTCGGGGCTCGATACGCCGGCGGGACGCCGCGTCAGGCGCATCGGATTGAATCTCGGCGCGCCCGGCGATCGGATCGATGACGCCGGCACGCTCTGGCTCGAATACCCTCCCAGCCCGGGGATCTCTCCGCGATTGCCCGTGGCCATTCAGCCCGACAATGTCTCCCCCTTCCGGCACCACGCCAGCACCGTTTCTGGCGAAGGCCCCACCTGGATCTTCGCGTCCGGCTTGCGCGACATCGAATCGGTCAAGATCTCGCCACGGACGCTGAAAACCGAGGCCGTGCCGTCGTCCGCCTCCGACAGCGAGGAGGAGGATGCGGCCGGAAAGAGCGCACCGAAGAAGGATCCGGCCCGCACGGCCCCCATCGCCGATCCCCCGCCGATTCGCATGGCGCCCGCCCGCTACACGGTTCGCCTGTATTTCCTTGAACCCGATCCTGTCGCGCCAGGCCAGCGCATCTTCGACGTCCTCCTCCAAGGTCATTCCGCCCTCACGGGTTTCGACATCGTCAAGGCGGGCGGCGCCTGCGACAGCGGCATCGTGAGGGAATTCAAGGGCGTCGACGTCGGCGACGAACTGGATGTGCGGCTGCAGAAATCCCGCGCCTCCCGCCTCGGGCCCGTCCTGTCGGGAGTTGAACTCATTCTCGAGTGACCGGTCACTGGACAGCGCACAGCCTAAGGCCGCACCCCCTCAGCTCATGTACCAGCCGCCGTTGACGTTGATCGTCTGTCCGGTGATATAGCCATTCTCGGCCAGCAGCATCACGACATCGGCCACCTCATCGACACCGCCAAAGCGACCCACGGGGATAAGGTCAGGCCGAGCTCGAGGGTTGTCGCGCGTCATATCGGTCTCGATCAGTGCCGGGGCGATGGCGTTCACGGTGATTCCCTCCTTCGCCAGAAGCGACGCATAGGAGTGCGTCAAGCCATGGATGCCCGCCTTCGAAGCGGCATAGTGCGGGCCGACAACGCCTCCGGTCTGCGCGGCCACCGACGAGAGGTTGATGATCCGGCCCCACCCCTGGGATCGCATCCCGGGCAATACCGCCTGCGTGACGAGAAACACCGACTTTAGGTTGACGGCCAGCACCTCGTCCCAATCCCGCTCCGTGATCTGCTCAACCGGCTGCGGGCGCGTGATGCCAGCGTTGTTCACCAGGATCCCGATTCTGCCAAGTTGTCGCTCGACATGCCGAACCATCCCGGCGACCTGCGCCGCTGATGAGACATCCGCACCGACGGCGATCGCCTCGCCGCCCAGTTCGCGGATCGCGGTGCAGACCCCCTCGGCCTCGTCCGCATGCCTTTGGAAATTCACGGCAACCGCGCTTCCCGCGTTTGCGAGCGCCAAGGCCACGGCCCTGCCGATCCCGCGACTTCCACCGGTGACCAGGGAAGTCTTGCCCCGCAGTGCCGCTCTGGCCGTGTTCATGATGGCGATGACCTCCGGCTGCGCCTCGCGGCCGCAGCCCTCATCCTCCCTTGCCCGATCCCACCCAGTGATGCTTCCACTGCCGGGCTGCCACCTGGTGGGTTTCGCCATTCAGTCGCACGGTGACCGGCCCGTCGTTGAAGTTCTCGATCACCCAGCTCCGATCCTCGAACAGGTATAGGCCCACCCTGTTCGGCGCCCGAAGTTCCTGCCCGAGAGGCTTGAGCATTGCTGCGCGGAGCGCGTCCAGCTCTGCCTGGGGCAGCGCCAGCAGGGAATTGGGAGCGCCCGCGACCCGCAGGATCCTGACATTGGGCGCATCGAGCGAGACTTTTCCCGCCAAACGCTCGGCGAGCCCATCGGTCACAAGGACCGGTTTGCCAGCGCCAACAAACGCCGCCAGCCTGCCGACCACGTCGGGATCCTTCATCGCATGCACGGAGAAGAACGCCGCCTTGGCCCCGGAGGGAAACTCGTGGCACGGGACAAGGGGAAAGCCCAGCATGCCAACGAAATCGAAGACCCGCTGTTCCTTTTCCGGTTGGCTGCCCGCCGGCTTGTACGCGGCGACGCCCACGATCTTGCGACGTCCCACTTCCTGGGCGACCTCATACAACTCGGGGATCTGCGACCGCAGGGCCCCGATATTCTTCGGCCCCGTCTCCTTCAGCAGCGAGCCGTAGCAGAAGAGCAGCGATTCCCGCGCGCCACCCAGCACCGTCTGCCGGGCCTGTTCCAAATAGGTGCTCTCCGTGGTGCCGAACGGATCGTACCAACCGCCGCCGCACTTGTCCCCGCCGATCCCCCCCAGCCAGCGCATGATGAAATACGCCTCGTACTGGGGCGTGCCGCCCCAACGTTTGTCGCCGTAGTCGCGCGTCTCGGTACCGACCCAGATCCGGTCAAAGTCGGCCGTCTCGCGCAGCACATCGTAGCCCCGCTCGTGGAACCGGTCGTACCACTGCGGATACTTGATGATTATCCGCGCCCGCGGATTCACCGCCCTCGCCGGTCCCAAAATCCGATCGCGCGATAAACGGACCAGCAGCTCGCAGCGGTAATCGTCCCACGTGTCGCCCGCCACGGGGTACCTCCGCTCGCCTATCGTGGCCGTCTTGGCCTGCCGCGACGCATCGCAGTCGCCGCACTTGCAATCGGTGAACCAGAAGTCATCGATCATGATCTCGTCGAACACCGCGGCCGTGAACTCGAAGATCTCCTGGAGCCTCTTCTGGGTGGCCTGGTCGCTGTAGCAGGAGATGAGGTTCCAGCCCGTGGACTTCTTGCCGACGGTGGTGGTCGTCACACAGCCCGAAACATCAAAACCGGCGGCCAAAAACCTCTGCTTGGCGCGCACCAGGGTGGCCCGTTCGGCCTGGTAGCCACTGCGGAACGTCTCGATATAGACCTTCGTAACGGCGGTCTGCCGGCACCAATCGATCGCGGCGGAGATGCCTTCCTCGCCGGAAAGAAGATCACCGACGTTCTGTGCCGTGATGAGCGTGGAGAACCGGTGGATCGGACCCTTCGTCTTCGCGAGGTTCCAAAGCGCCGGTTCCTCGGCAGCCCTTGCCACCTGCCCCATAGCCAACGATATAAACGCGGGAACGATGCCGAGGGCGATCACGAGGGATTTCACTTTGACATGGTAGTGAATGAGCCGACCAAAATCGAGACGGATCATGTGGTCCATCCACTCAACGCAGTTCGAAGATCACCGTATCCGGCGACTGAAACGGATACGTGGGCTCCCGCGCGTTCTCCGCCACGACCTTGTCGTTGAAGGCGTCCCCCTGATCACTGGGCCGTCTTCACATGCTCGCCAATCTGGGACAACGACCCGTACCATGCGCCCCCCGAATGGTCGATATGGTCCAATAGTCGTTCCAGCATTCTGATGCGGCCCCATCGGCCGATGACCTGGGGATGCATGGTCAGCACGAAGAGCCCGCCCGCGGCGCGCTCGCCATCGAACTCCCCCCTCCAGATCGCAAGAACGTCGTCGGGGTTGCGCGGCCCCATGGACGCCCCGGCCCCGTCGGCCTGAAAGTACGGCCAGTCATCCAGCGACCAATCCACAGGAAGCTCGACGATCCCCGCGGGCGAGGCGCCGCTCATGATCTCATAGGGCCGATCATCCGCCATCAGACTGCTGTCGAAAAGAAACCCGAATTCGCGCAGCAGGCCCAGGGTGTTCTCGCTGAAGTTCCAGGCCGCAGACCGGTGGACCCGGGGCCTCAACCCCACCTTTGCGAACATCGCCAGCCCCCGCGCCATCGCTCCGCGTTCATCCCCAGCCGAAAGGGTCCGGACATCCTCGTGGGCATGCCCATGATAGCCGATCTCGTGAAGCCCGCTCTGCCGGATTGCCACAACCGTATCAGGATGAAGTTCCAGCGTCAGCGCCGGCAGGAAAAATGTCGCGGGGATCTTCCTTGCGTCGAGTAATCGCAAGATTCGTCCGACCCCGGCCCGCGGCCCAAACTGGCCTTGCGACAGATTGGATGGCGTGGCCTTCTCCGGCGATCTCATCCAGACCAGTTCTGCGTCGAGATCAAAAGTCAGCGCAACCGCCACGCCCTTTCCCCCCGGCCAGGAGACTGGCACCATCGACCTGCCGGGATGGATGCGGTTGATGATCTGCAGGGCGTCCGGCACCGACAGCGTTGCCCTCGGATCACGCCTATGCTTCGAGGTCGTCCGCCCCGGGACCCTTTCCCCGGCCGAGCAGGCGGCAAGAATGACCGCAAGAAGCACCTGTGTCATCGCCGAAGTTCGTAAGCCCAAGGTCGCCTCCTCCTCCAAGTAGATGGGACTCTACGGAAATGTCCGCCAAGACGCTAGCCCGTTGAGAAACCCACGCGGCAGTCGATAAGATCTCACTCATCCTGATCCCGGCGTCCATCCGGATGAGCCATTTGCTCTCGACTCCAAATTGCCATGCGGCTTCGATGGCGCATGCGCCGCGCATTTGTCATCCTGTTCGCCCTGGCGACCGTTAGCCGTGCCGCCGACCGCCCCAACTTCCTGTTCGTCTTCACTGACGATCAGCGCTACGATGCGATGAGCGTTGTCCAGCGCGAACAGGGTGACAAGGCCCGCTTCCCATGGCTCAAGACACCGAACATGGACCGGCTGGCCGCCGAAGGTTTTCGCTTCCGCAACGCGTTTGTCGTTAACTCCCTGTGTGCGCCAAGCCGCGCCACGTTCCTGTCCGGCCGCTACGGCCACGCCAACGGCGTCGTCAACAATCACACCGACTTTCCAATCGACTCGGTCACGTATGCCACCGAACTCCGCAAGGCCGGCTACACCACCGCATACGTGGGCAAATGGCACATGGGCAAACAGCTCGAGCGCCCGGGCTTCGACTTCTCCGCCAGTTTCCTCGGCCAGGGCAAGTATCTCAACTGTCCCATCCACGTGAATGGCAAGGAAACCCCCAGCACCGGATGGGTGGACGATGTCACCACCGATTACGCCATCGAATTCATCCGGAAAAACAAGGATCGGCCATTTTCCGTGACCGTCGGCTTCAAGGCCACTCACGGGCCATTTGAGCCGCCTCCCCGGCGCGCCAACGATTACGAGGGCCAGCTCGCCCGCCCCGTGCCCAACCTCACCGTCCCGGCGATCTACAGGGATCGCGATGGCGGTCCCGTCAGACTCAGCCCCACTGACACGGCGCTCGCCGCGGGCGACGTGAAAACCAACCTCGGGTACTTCCGATGCATCACGGCGGCCGACGATAACCTCGGGCGTCTTCTCGGCCTGCTCGACGAACTCAAGCTCGCCGACAACACCCTAGTGATCTTCGCCTCTGATAACGGCTATTACCTGGGCGAACACAAGCTCGGCGACAAGCGCTCGGCCTACGAAGAGTCCCTGCGCATCCCACTGCTGCTCCGCTACCCCAAAATCGGCGGCGGCAATCGGCTCATCGACCAGATGGTCCTGAACATCGACCTTGCGCCGACACTGGTGGATTTCGGCGGCACCGCCGTCCCCCAACAGATGCACGGTCGGAGCTGGAGACCCCTGCTCGAGAGCAAGCCCCACGCCGATTGGCGCAAGGCCTGGTTCTACTGCTATTTCTTGGAGAGCAGGTTCGGCACACCGATGACCATCGCCGTCCGCACCGAAACCGCCAAACTCATCAAGTATCCCAACCACCCCGAATGGACCGAGATGTTCGATGTCGCCAGCGACCCATATGAGTTAAGGAACCTCTATGGCGAACCCGCCGCCGCAGATCTCCGCCGCCAACTCGAGGCCGAATACGATCGGCAGGCCAAGGCCATCGACTTCCACGTGCCCGATTTCGCGGACAAACCCGACACGGCCCCGGCCGCCGCAAAGAAGTCCCGCAAGGCCTCGAAGGCGCCAACCCTCGCGCCCGCCGATCGCTTCGTGCTGGATTATGACTTCGCCCATGACGAGGCGGACAGGGTGACCGACGCCTCCGGCTTGAAGAATGACGGCAAGGCAATCGGCGTCCACCTCGCCGAGGGCCGCGAGGGTCGCAAGGCGCGCCACTTTGACGGCAAGGGTTCAATCGATGTGCCCAAGGCTCCGGCGCTCGACCCCAACAACCGGGCGTGGAGCGTGAGGGCGTCGATCCAGGCCGACGCTGCCGATGGCGTCGTCTTGGCACGCGGCGGCAAGACCGACGGCTACTGCCTGTATCTCAAAGGCGGCAAGCCTTCATTCGCTGTCACCACGAATAACAAACGCACCATCATCACGGGTGAATTGACGGTGACGGGCAGATGGGTCGATCTCGTCGGCTGCATCCGCGCCGACCACACTGTCACCCTCGCCGTCGATGGCCAGGTCGTCGCTAGCGGCAAACTCCCCGCGCTCATCGCCACCGACCCCAATGATGGCATGCAGATCGGCGCCGATGGACGATCTCCGGTCGTGCCCGAGCCCCTGCCCAACTTCTCCGGCCTGATCGAATCCATCCAAGTCTACAGTGGCGAATTGAAGTAAGTTCATCGCAGGTGGTGCCCCGCTATGGGCTCTCCGCACCCCGATGCTCGATGCTTGCAGGGCAATGCACCCCCCGGCATAAGTCCGCTTGGCCATGAAGAGAATCAACGCACTCCTGATCGCGCACATTCTTCTCTCAACCGCCCTCCTCAAGGCTGGGGATCTCCCGGACGCAAAAACCGTACTCTTCCTCGGAGATAGTATTACGCATTCAGGCCAGTATATCGCGTTCCTCGAAACAATGCTCTTGGCCGAAACCGACAGGCGTTTCCAGTTCCTCAACCTCGGCCTGAGCAGCGAGACGGTGTCCGGCCTCTCTGAGGATGGTCACGCCGGGGGCAAATTCCCCCGCCCCGACCTCCACGAGCGCCTCGACCGCGTGCTGGCAAAGACAAAGCCGGACCTGATCCTCGCGTGCTACGGAATGAACTGCGGCATCTATCAACCACTCGATGATGGCCGCTTCCAGAAGTTCAAGGACGGCATCCAATGGTTGCACGACAAGGCCAAGACCGCCGCCGCCGACATCATCCATCTGACTCCCCCGACCTACGACACTCAGCAGAGAAAAGGAGAGGCGCCATACTACAACAGCGTGCTCGCCACCTATGGCCTATGGCTGCTGTCCCAGCGCACGAATGGTTGGCAGGTCATCGACATACACGGGCCCATGGACGCGCTTCTCTCCGAGATGCGGGGGCGTGACCCGGCCGCTTTCCTCGCCAAGGACGGCGTGCACCCGGGCGCGGAAGGACACTGGTTGATGGCGCAACAGATCCTGAGGTACTGGGGAGTTCCATCCAACCAAACCGTGGAAAGTTTCATCGCGCAGATCGGGACGCTCCACGACCTCTACGAACTCGTCTCAAAACGACAGCGCCTGCTGGGCGCATCCTACCTGGCCGAGGCGGGGCACAAGCGGCCCGGCGTCGCCCCCGGCCTGCCCCTTGCGGAGGCCCTGCGGCAGGCACATGAACTCGACCCACAGATCGGTGCCGCGGCCGCGATCGTGCGAATGGCCGTCGTTCCATCCCCTTTCTCCGGCACCAGATCCACGTGGAACGGCTACGACTAATATGACTTCGTATCCGACGGCAAACCCGCGCTCGTCGGCCTCAGCCGCGGCGGCTTGTACTGTTATAACTGGGCCATCGCAAATCCTGAAAAAGTGTCCTGCATATATGCCGATGCGCCCGTCTGCGACTTCAAGTCGTGGCCCGGCGGCAAGGGTATGGGCAAGGGCGATCCCAAGAACTGGGCGCTGGTGATGAGCCTATGGGGTTTCAAAAACGAGGCCGAAGCGCTCGCCGCAAAAGTCAACCCCATCGACAACTTGGCACCCCTCGCAAAAGCCGGCGTCCCTCTGCTGCACGTTTTCGGCGACGCCGACGATGTCGTCCCGTGGGAAGAGAACACGGGCATCGTCGAGAAACGCTACAGGGAACTTGGGGGCTCCATCACGCTCATCCGCAAGCCCGGCGTTGGCCATCACCCGCACGGTCTGGAAGATCCCTCGCCCATTGTGGGATTCATTCTCCGCAACGCTTGCGCGGGCCAATAGACATTCGCGAAACCGGCGTCTCCTCGAAAAGATTTGTGACGATCACGGGAATTCGATAAGAGGCGGTCATGCTCGGCATCCTGTTGGCCGCCGCCGCCTTCCCAATCGTGGAGAACGGACAGCCCCGCGCGGTGCTTCCTGCACCACCGCCCGACGCCCCAGTCGAGGTGCGCCGATCCGTGACAGAATTTCGTCGGGTCATCGAAAAGATGACGGACGCTGCCCTGCCCACGGATGGCCCGGCCGGATCGCCCGTTATCCACGTGGGGCGCGACTCCTTCGTTGAGGGGGTCGCCCTCGGCCTCGACCAACTCGACGAGGATGGCTTTGTCATCCGGACCCCAAGCCCTGGCCACCTGATTCTGGCTGGGCGAACGCCGCACGGCACGGAGTTCGCCGTCTATCGTTTCCTCCACAAATACGCGGGCGCGCGGTGGTACTTCCCAACAGAACTCGGGGAGGTCGTGCCACGCCAACAGAGCTTCGCCGTCGGCGATCTTTCCGACCGCGAGGAGCCATCGTTCCGCTCGCGCCTCTGGAGTTCGGCGGCGCCTTTCGACGGGGGCGCATGGGAACGCCACAATCTCTGCCGCGGCCGCTACAATTTCCACCACAATCTGCTGAAGATCTTCGTGCCCTCGACGCTTTACGACAAACACCCGGATTGGTTTCCCGAAATCGACGGAAATCGATTCCGTCCCGCGGACGATCACGCCCACAACTGGCAGCCGTGCTTCGCGAATCCCGACGTCGCCCACTATGCCGCCGCGGCGGCCCGCAAGCACTTCGATGCCAACCCCGATGCCGCCAGTTTCTCACTCGGCATGAACGACACCGCCGCCCACGGCTTTTGCGAATGCGCGGCCTGTCGGTCGCTCGATCCGACCGATCCGACACTGCGCAAAACGCCCCGCGATCTGCCAAATTACTCTAATCGTTTTTTCACATTCGTGAACCGAGTCGCAGCCGACGTACAGAAAACGCATCCCGGCAAATTCCTCGGCTGCCTCGCCTACCATGTGACGGAGCCGCCGCCCGAATTCGATGTCCAACCATGCGTCATCCCCTACCTGACGGCCGGCCGCGCAAACTGGACCGACCCCGCCATCCGCGAGGGCGACCAGCGACTCATCGCCGCCTGGACCAAGAAAGTCCCCATCGTGGGGATCTATGACTATTACTACGGCGCCGGCTTTGTGTCGCCGCGGCTGTTTACGCGGCTGACTGAGGAAAGCCTAAAGTACGCCAGCGCGGCCGGCGCCAATGCGTTCTATGCGGAAATCTACTCCACCTGGTCGCTCGACGGTCCCAAGGCATGGGTCGCCTCTCAAATGCTCTGGAACGTCAATCAGAGCGCCGAAGCGCTTGTGGATGATTTCTGTCGGGGCCTCTTTGGCGCAGCTGCGGCGCCGATGCGCGACTACTTCCTCTTTGTCGAAGGATGCTGGATGGCTCGTCCCCCGGGCTCGACGGTCATGTGGGCAGGATTCTTCGATGCCAAACAGCTCGATCTCTGGCCGCCGGGCGTCTGCGCCAAGGCACGATCTCTCCTCGACGCGGCCACAGAGTCTGCCGCCCAGCTCGACGAAGTGGTTCGACGCCGGGTGCGGCTCTACAGCGACGGTTTCCGCCAGACCGAACTTTGGTCGGCGCTCTACCATGGCGAGAAATCGCTCGAATCCGTCTCCGATGTGCGGCGCTGCCTGAAGGCACAGGCGGACCTCGCGGACATCCAGCGCGCAGTCATCAAGCCCAACCCCCTGCACAGGGCGCCCATCGCGTTCGAGTCACGCGCCCGCAACCTCCCGGGCAGGTCACTCGTCGGCGCCCTCCTGCGGTTGGCCGACAAACCCGGCGCAGACGCGGCCCTCCGCGAATTGGCGGCAAACGACCAGGATCCGGAATCTTCTGCGGCCGCCCGCGCCGCCCTCACCCTGCAGGAGCATCCCGACAAAGCGCCCGAGGTGCTCGCCAACCCGGGCTTCGAAGCTTCTGGCACAGACGGCGCCCCGAAGAAGACCGCCCGGCCTGTCGGCTGGAACTCGTGGTTCCGACCAAACACGCCGGGAGAACTGCAATGGTCGGCCGAAGCCGCGCACGGCGGTGCGCTCGGCGTCACGCTGCGCGGCGCGATCGCCTCTAGCGTCCTTCAGTCCATCCCGGTCAAGCCCGGCGAGCAGTACGTCGCTTCAGTGCTCGTACGAATCCCGCGACCCTGGCATGCCCCCCAGGGAGAAGCACAACTGCTGCTCCAGTGGCAGGATGCCTCGGGCAAGTGGCTGACTGGGGCCGCCAAGCCATCCTCGGCGCTGCCCGGCACCGACGTTGCCGGGTGGACACGCCTCGCCGCCTTCGCAACGGTTCCCCCGGCCGCAGGGCGGCTCGTCCTATGCATCTGCGCAAATGGACAGGCGCCGGAGGACGAGCTGCACATCGATGACGCCAGCCTTCGGCGCCTCACGATCGCAAGAACTTCCGGATCCCCTCCGGCAGATGCACTCGCACCGCACCATAGATCACCAGCGGCAACGCCGCCGCGCTGACATACCCAAGAAACCGCCCGCGCCATTGCGGACAATATTTTTTCTTAAACTCAAACAGGCTCTTGTACCCATAGATGCGGTTGAAGTTCTCGAAGAAGTAGCGGACCGCCTGATCCGGGAGCGCGCCCTCGCACCGTTTCACCTCCAGAACCCCGTAGGCAACCACGGCCGCCAGGAAGATGCCTCCCCACCGCAGTGCCACCCGCACCGAGGACGCATCCGACTGCGCCACGAAGTCCCTTCGTCTCCAAATCAGCACCCCTATTGCCAGAAAAGCCGCTGGGAGATGGTGCCAATCCAATGCGTGCCCGATGTGCAACAGCGGCAGGGTTACGAGCAGAGATACAACCAATGCCCACGCCATCCGCTTCCGCCGCGCCAGGCCCCGCCCAAGCGAAAACAGCCCGATGAGGCCGGCCACGCCGCCCCCACGACGGCCGCCACGTCGGCGGCCAAGACCGTCTCGTCATAGTCGCTCGCCGCATACTTCTGGCAGTCCACGCCAAGAACAAGATAGCCCCAATCCGACATCGCCCCGCATATGCGCGTCTCCACCGAACTCCAACCCCCGTCCCCGCTTCCGAAAATGATGATCTCCTTCGGCACGGCATCCGCCTTCGCATTGAATACGTACAGTGGGATCGGCCCCCGACTTCCCTTCGCGGTCAGTCCGGGCGCCGGACCGCGCGCGCCATGCGCGACCGCCCCAACCAGAAACGCCAACACCGCGACAAGAATAGAATGTCCCGGTTCCACCTGACTCGCCGGTCTCCTACTCGATGATCATCAGCCCGTCGTAGCAGGCTATCTTGAAAACCTTCCTCAGCCCTGGAGAACACCCCGTAATCCGGAAACGGTCTTTGCCCACGAGCTTCAGCACCTGCATGCAGATCCTGAGGAAGGCGGAGCAGACGTATTCCACGCCACGAAGGTCAAAGTCAACACCGCGGCATCCTTGGCCCGCCGATCCGAGAATGGCTTTCTCGTTTTCCTGACAATAGGCGGTATCAACGCGCTGCGGAAAGGTGATCACGATACGATTGTTATCTCGCTCGGCTGTCGTCACGCATCACCTCCAGACAATCAATAGTTTAGGTTGTACACGGTTTCGATGGCCGTTGCGTCTAGGCCATCGTCGAAATAGAGCCTCTTGTCGAAGCGCTCGAAACGCTCATTGACCCGCCGCCGCGTTATGCGCTGGATGTTTATGAGGTGGGCTGCCGTTATGTTGTCGGTGGTGATGTTCTTTCCACCCGTCCCACAGCCAAGGGTGAACGATGTTGGGAGAGTGTTGAAGAGTCCGCCAACCGCTCCCTGGGACGAGGGCAGATTGACGCACACCCGCCCCGCGTTCATGAGCATGGAGAATTCCCGTATCCGGGCCTCATTGTTGGAGAAAATGCTGGCCGTGTGTCCGATGCCACCATTGTAGTTCAGGTCCAGGCTGAGTCTGAGTGCGTGATCGAAATCATCGGCCACGTAAAACGCGAGGATCGGGGCCAGGATCTCGTGGGACAAGGGATACGCCTCGCCCACGCCCTCCAGCGGCGCAATCAGCAAGACGGTCTCCTCTGGCACGGTGATGCCCGCCATGGCGGCGATCGCCGCGACCTCCTGGCCGATCACTTCCATTCTCATCACCCTGGTCCGAGTATCGAAGGCCACGGCCTCCAGTTTTCCGATCTCCGCCTTCGATAGAAAGTGTGCCCTCTTTGCCTTGAACTCAGAGATGACCCGCTCGGCGATCGCCTTCTCCACGACCACCGCCTGTTCGCTGGCGCAGACCGTCCCGTTGTCGAAAGTCTTTGAAAGGAGTATCTGATCAACGGCAAATGGGACGTCGGCGCTACCCTCAATGTAGACCGGCACATTCCCCGCACCCACCCCGATGGCCGGTGTCCCCGAACTGTAGGCCGCCTTCACTAGGCTGCCGCCGCCCGTCGCCAGGATCAGCGCCATTTTCTCATGACTCATCAGGGACTGCGTATCCTCCCGGGACATGCCGCCCAGCCACTGGACGCAGTCTTCAGGGGCGTCCGCCTTCAGTGCGGCTTCGTAGCATACGCGCGCCGTTTCATGGGAGCATCTTTCGGCGCGACGATGTGGTTTGACGATGATGGGATTGCGCGTCTTCATCGCGATCAGCACTTTGAACAACACGGTGGACGTGGGGTTGGTGACCGGCACGATGGCCAGGATAGGGCCAATCGGCTGGGCGATCTCCACGAGGCCCAACCGCTCGTCCTCGCGAATGATGCCGACGGTGCGCAGATCCCGGATGCCCTCGTACACGAACTGGGTGGCCAGGACATTCTTCATCACCTTGTCCTGCCATCGGCCAAGCCCGGTTTCCTCGCGCGCCATCTTGGCCAGCCGGATCCTTTCCCTGAAACCGGCCTCGTAGACAGCCCTCACAATACGATCGACCTGTGCCTGATCGAGCTGGCTGAAGATCGCCGCGGCACTGGCCGCCCTCTCCATTACCATCCCCACGTTGGCTGCCGTCACGTCCGCCATGCTGCCCCCTCTAGCAAGAGACCCCCCTGCGATATCCTCCCATCCAATTGGATTGTTTCATGCCTCTTCCTTTCCCATTATAACAAAGGTGAAACGAAAAAGCGATCCGAATTGGTGCCTCCCACCGTTCGCCCGAGTGGGTGTCAGGCCCCTCGGCCGTTCACCAGCCATTGGGCGGGACTCTCGATCAGCCAGCCCTCCCACAGAGAACTGACGGTCCTCGAGCTAATGCCCGTTGCCATAAACATCCCCCAACATGATCCGCAATCCTATGAACAAGACCTACGCATTCTTGATGCTGGCCGCTGCCACCACCCTGAGCCCCGCCCCGGCTGTCGAGTCACCCCAGCTACCGCCCGCCTCGTGGAATAGACTCCCACGCTGGCACGGCTTCAACCTGCTGGAGAAGTTCAATGTCGGCAAGAACGAGCGATTTGTTGAGGAAGACTTCCGGCTCATCTCGGAACTGGGCTTCAATTTTGTCCGCCTGCCGATGGATTACCGTATTTGGATCAAGGACAAGGACTGGGAGAAGATCGACGAGGCGGCCCTCGCCGAGATTGACGAGGCGCTGGAATTCGGGAAACGCCACGGCATCCACGTCTGCATGAACTTTCATCGCGCGCCGGGCTACACGGTCGCGAGGCCACCGGAACCCAAAGACCTCTGGACCGATCCCGACGCACAGCGCGTCTGCGCCATGCACTGGGCGGCATTTGCAAGACGTTACAGGGGGGTGCCAAATGACCAGCTCAGCTTTAACCTCTTCAACGAGCCAGCCCACGTGCCGCCCGATCAGCACGCCCAAGTGGTCAAGATCGTCACCGACGCAATTCGGCAAGAGGATCCCGACCGCCTGGTCATCTGCGATGCCCGCGAATGGGGCAACGTGCCATGCCCCGAACTGGTGCCACTCAAAGTCGCCCAGGCAACTCGGGGATACCAGCCGGGGGGCATCACCCACTACAAGGCCAGCTGGGTCAACGGGGGGACGATGCCGCCCCCATCATGGCCGACGCCGCAGATCAGCGGGTTTCTCCACGGCTCGAGTGCCGAAGGGAAGCAGCACGCCATCGCGGTCGAGTTCTTGAAGCCCACCGCCGCCACGCTGCGCCTCCGTGTCGCCGAGGTCTTCGGCCGCGCACACCTCGTCGTCGCCGCCAACGGCAATCCCATCTTCGACCGCGCCTTCACCACCGGACCTGCCGGCAAGGGCGAGTGGAAGTCGTCCAAGCACCACGAGCAATGGAAGACCTACCAGTGCGCCTACGACCGCGACTACGAGGCCAAGCTGCCCGGCGGCACGCGGGACATCACGGTCGCCAACACCAATGGCACATGGATATCCCTGTCGCTCATCACCATCGAAATCTCCGACGGTCAGAACACCCGATCCGCCACTCTGCCTCTCCAGAACGACTGGTCCGCAAAACCCATGCCCCCCGTCCGGTTCGATCCAGCGAATGCGGCATCGGCTTTTTCCGGCGTGCCCATGATCGATGCCTCGACCCTCTGGGACAAGTACGTCGAGCCCTTCGTGGGATTGCGCGATTCCGGCGTTGGCGTCATCGTCGGTGAGTTCGGTTGTTACAACAAGACACCCCACCCCATCGCCATGGCCTGGCTGGAGGATTGTCTCAAGAATTGGAAACGCGCCGGCTTCGGCTGGGCCATGTGGAACTTCCGGGGCCCTTTTGGCGTCCTCGACAGCGACCGCGCCGACGTCGCCTACGAGGATTTCCGCGGCCACAAACTGGACAGGAAAATGTTGGATTTGCTGCTATCCTACCGCCAGCCATGAAATACTTAAAAAACATCAGCATGCTCCTCTCCGCCAGCATGGCGGCTCTCACTACCACCGGTGCCCGTGCCGAAACCCTCAAGGAAGGGGACCCGGTGCCCAGGATCACCGCCTCGGACGACTCGGGCAACACGGTTGACCTGGCCGCCACAGCGGCGAAAGGATGGACACTTTTCTACTTCTACCCGAAGGCCGACACCCCGGGCTGCACCAAACAGGGCTGCAACCTCCGCGATAATCACGCCGGCCTCGCAGCCAAAGGTGTCAGGATCGTCGGCATTTCCGCCGACACCGTCGAGGCGCAAAAGAAGTTCAAGGAGAAGTTCTCGTTTCCCTTCACCCTGATCGCCGACAAGGATGGCAAGGTCATCGATGCATTCGGCGTCGAGAAGCTCCCCATGGGGTTCTCCAAGCGCGTCTCGTTCCTCGCCAAGGACGGCAAGGTCGTCTGGCGCGACCTCAAGCCCAAGCCCGAAGAACAGTCCGCCGCCGTCCTAGCCGCCGTCGAGTCCCTCTCCAAATGAGCAACCGCTTTATCCAGGAGCGGTTTCGGGCAACCCGGCGGACTTTCCAAAGCCCCGTGGGTTGCTAGGGTGGCCGTCTGATCGCCGGGTCGCAACGAAGATGCTGTTTGACGATTTTCATGGCCAGTTCCTGTTGAGCCCCTCTGCCGATGCGCCAGTTCCGGGCTGGCCATCGTGGGAATGCGGCCAGTGGCGCGTGTCCGCCCATCCGGGCCTGCCGGTGAACCGGATCATCTCTGGTGACGGTGCCCACATCGGCTTCGCGCTAGGGCACATGATCGACGAGAGCGCATCCCTGCTCCGAGGCGATCTCAAGTGGCCCCTCTCAGCCGATCCCGCCCAAGCCGACAGCGACATACGCTCTCGCCTGTACCATGTCGACGGCCGTTATGTGGTCGCCATTCTGCGACCAGGCTCGGGCCGTATTTACCTGGATGCCGCCGGCACGCTCGCGGCGGTCTTCTGTCGGCGGCGCCACCGCGTCGCATCCACCCCAGGACTTCTTGTGTTTGACGAGCATCCCAACCCTGTGTTCGCGCGCGATCCCACCGCGTTCCCCGCCGACCAGGCCGACCAGTTTTTTCCCGCCGGTCTCACCTGCGACCCCGAGATCATGCGCCTCCTCCCCAACCATCACCTCGACCTCGACCACTGGATCGTCTCCCGACATTTCCCCGACAGACCCATCGATCCGTTTCCCGAGACTGATATGGCGGATTGCATCCGGCGCATCCACCGCGCCATCAGGCGACAGATCGAGGCGGCCGTCAAATCACACGGCCGGACCTACCTGACCCTTACGGCGGGGCGCGATAGCCGCATCCTCCTTGCCTGCGCCCGCGACTTCATGGACCGCATCGAGTGCGTAAGCTTCCACGGGGACACCCTCATCGACGCCAAACGCATCGACAGGGAAATCCCGGCGCTCCTGGCCGCGCGCCTCGGTTTTCGCCACACCATCCTCGAAACACGCGGCCCGGTGCCCCCGGAGGCCACGCTGGCCTATCATCGCAGAACCGGCTTCGTGCTCAACCCGGCCAAGGCGCGAAATTTCGATCTCGCTTGCCGCCGGAATCTGGATATGTCGGCCACCTGGTTATCCGGTCACGGGGGAGAGGTCGGGCGCGCCGTCTACTGGACAAAGAAGCCCCCGCCCGAGGGCCCCCTCGAACCGCAGGTTCTGCTCGGACGTCTGGCCCTCGGACGTCGCAAGGAATTCCTTGGCCCCCTGGCCGACTGGCTCGCAGATGTGCCTCCCGGCAACTCTATCCTGCATCTAACCCTCGGCTACATCGAGCACCGCCTCGGCGCATGGGCCTCCGCACATCTCTATGGCGGCGCGCCATTCGCCATGAAATTGCTCCCCCTCTGCGGGCACGAGCTTTTCGATATCATGCTCCGGCTGCCCCCGGCGTATCAGCGCCGCAATGCGATGACAGATGACCTCATCCGATTCGCTTGGCCCGAACTGCTCTGCGTCCCTTTCAATGCCGATCCCATCCCCCATCCGCCAGAACCCCCGCCACACCCATGACCACTCCCGGTAACCCTATGGACACCGAGAAGCCCGACCTGGCCGCGAGGCTCATGGGCATCATCAACAGCAGCTGGATGTCCCAGGCCGTGTGTGTCGCGGCCCGCCTCGGCATCGCCGATCACCTCACCAAAGGCCCCCAACGGGCAGACGCCCTCGCCACGAAGATCGGTTGCCATGCGCCTTCGCTCAACCGTCTCCTCCGCGCCCTCGTCAGCCTCGACGTCTGCCGACAGCGCGAGGACGAGCGCTATGAGCTGACACCGATGGGCGCCCTCCTTCGTACCAGCACGCAGAATTCCCTGCGCGCCTGGGCCATCTGGTGGGGAACATACCTCTGGCCCGTCTGGGGTCACCTCCTCCACAGCATCACCACCGGCGAGCCCGCCAGAAGCCTCGTCACGGGAACCCCCGGCTTCCGTCCCCTCGAGAATGACGCCGCCATGGCCGACACATTTAACGCGGCCATGGTCGAACTCACGCGCCTGATCGCCGGAACGGCCACCGACTCGTACGATTTCTCGCCCATCCGATGCATCGCCGATATCGGCGGCGGATACGGGGAGCTTCTGGCGACCATCCTGAAGGCCCACCCGGCCATGCGCGGCATCCTCATAGATCTCCCCCACGCGCTCCGGGGTGCCCGACAACATCTGGAAACCGCCGGTGTCCGCGACCGCTGCGATATCATCGCCGGAGACTTTTTTGATTCCATCCCCACGGGCGCCGATGCCTATCTGTTGAAAAGCATCATCCACGACTGGGACGATGACCGCGCCGGAGACATTCTCGAGAATTGTCGGCGCGCCATGTCCCCTGGCGCGCGGCTGCTCTTGGTCGAACATATCATGCCCGAGCGAATGGAGCCCACCGCCTTCCATCAGAGCCTCTCGCGGATGGACCTCAACATGCTTGTCGCCCACGGCTCGCGGGAGAGAACGGAGGCCGAACTCCGCGCCCTGCTGGCGGCCCACCGGCTCAGTCTGCGCCGCATTGTCCACACCCGCATGAACTTCGCCATCATCGAGGCAACACCCAACTAGTCGCCATGTCCGCGCCGATGTCTCCCCAAGAACAGGGTCCCACAACCCGGGACGACCACTGGCAGCGTCACGCCACGCAGTGGGATCGCGTTGGCCGCCCCCTGCGCCCATCCCCGGAGGACGTCGCGTTCACCGAGCGGGCGATCGCGCGGCGGCGCGGCGAGATTCCCGGCGACGGTTTCCGGGCGCTGATGCTTGGTGTCACGCCTGAGCTGGCGCTCATGCGTTGGCCCCAAGGCACCACGCTGGTGGCCATCGATCATTCTCCGGCGATGATTCGCCATGTCTGGCCGAACGCCGCCCTTCCCGACACCGCCAGGGCGGTGTGCGGGCGATGGGAGCACCTTCCCGTCGGCAGCGCCGAAATGGACGCCGTGATCGGCGACGGATTCTATACGCCGCTCGCTTATCCCTCGGGCTACACCAGGGTCGGGCGCGAGATCCGCCGCGTTCTTAAAACGGACGGGGTGTATGTGGCGCGCGCGTTCATCCGGCCCAAAAACACCGAACGCCCTTCCTCCGTCTTCGACGCACTGCGCTCTGGCCAGATCAACAACTTCCACGCCTTCAAACTCCGCCTCGCCATGGCCCTCCAAGAATCGGCGGCTCGCGGCGTCCGCCTCTCCGATATCTGGACGACTTGGCACCGGTGCGTGCCCGATGCGGACGCCCTGGCGCGCTCACTCCGCTGGTCAATCGACGAGATCGCAACCATCGACGCCTATCGGGACTCGAATGCCTGCTACACCTTCCCCACCATCGACGAACTCCGCGATGTCCTCAGCTTGCACTTCATCGAGCCAGAATGCCACGTGCCAGACTATGAGCTTGGAGTCCGTTGTCCGACGTTTGTCCTCCGGCCCAAGTGATCCCGCGGGGTCCCCTCCCGCTTGCGCCACCGTGGCCCAACCACGGCCACACCAGCGGCATCTTGTGATGGGCTGCGCCTCAGGCCCCGATCAGCCGATACCAGTTATCCCGCTGTCGCGGCTCGTACCCCAATTCCGAAATCAATGACCGCATCTGCTCGATCGTCATGCGATGGGTCGTCCCCGCGCTGGAGACGACATTCTCCTCCATCATCAGCGACCCAAAATCATTCGCTCCAAACTGGAGCGCCACCTGCCCGATCCGCGGCCCCTGCGTCACCCAGGACGCCTGGATGTTCTCAAAATTATCCAGGAAAATCCGGCCCAGCGCCTGCATCCGCAGATACTCGTGGGGGCCAACCACGGACGCCTTCAGCCGCGTGTTCTCCGGCTGAAAGGTCCAACAGATGAACGCCGTGAACCCACCGGTCCGATCCTGGAGGTCCCTCAACCGCTGCAGGTGCTCGAGACGGTCGTCCAGGCTCTCCACGTGGCCAAACATCATCGTGGCACTCGAGCGCAGTCCCAGCCCATGCGCCACCTCCATCACCCGCAGCCAGCCATCCGCCGAACACTTCAGCGGCGCTATCCGACCCCGGACTCGGTCCACGAGTATCTCCGCCCCGCCCCCGGGTATCGAACCCAGCCCCGCATCGCGAAATGTCCGAATCACCCGCTCCAGCGGCATTCGAAATACCCCCGCAAAATGCTGGAACTCTGGCGGCGAGAACCCGTGCACGTTCACCTCGGGAAACCTCTCCCGCACGTAACGCAAAAGTCCAAGGTAGTAGTCGATCTTTAGATTCGGATGATGCCCCCCCTGGAGCAAGATCTGCGTGCCTCCCGCCTCCCGCAGTTCCCGGATCTTCTCGCCGATCTCATCGTACGAAAGCGTATAGTGGTCCGCGTCTTTCTCGGTCCGGTAGAACGCGCAAAATTTGCAATAAACATTACAAACATTGGTGTAGTTGATGTTTCGGTCGACGATGTACGTGACCACCTCGTTGCCCCGTCCGCCATACGCGGCTGCCTTTGCCGCGCGCCTCCGCGCGTCGGCCAGTGCGCCCAGTTCGCTGAGCGGAAAGCGATAGAGGCGGTTGGCCTCCTCGCGGCTCACCCTGCCACCCGCAAGCACCTTCTGCCTCAATTCCTCATCCCGCGCGACGCCAATCATATCCACTTCAACTCCAGCATCTCGTCGATCAATCCGGCATTAAAGAGCACAGACTGGAAGTGACTCACGCTCACAATCTCGGCATCGGCCACATCGTATGCGAGCACCCGCGTCAGATACTCCAGCTCAAAATCATCCCGAGCGTACTCGGCGCGCCGGGCCTCGCCCGCCCGGCGCGCGGCCCGAAGCGCCTCCGCGATCCCTGCCCTGTCCGGCGCGCCATCCCGTATTGCCCACACGGCAAACACGAATGGCATCCCGTAGCGCCTGTGCCAATCCAATCCCAGATCCAGGCTGCCTCTTCCTTGGTGCTGGCGCTGCCACTCCAGTGCGCGGTCGCCGATCAGCAGGCGCCCATCTGCCGGTTCATTCTCGGGAACGTATTCCGGGTGCAATCTCTCGTGATGCTCCAATATCAGTCGCACCAGCATCGCCGACGTGCGCGAGGCCGGATCCAGGGCCACCCTCCGGATCTCCCGCAGCGGGCACTCGTGGATCAGGAGGACCGACCACACGTCTCGCCGGGCAAAGATGCCCGCCCCCCGCACCGCCGAATAACCGGGGCGCGCGAAAAGTTCCACGACCGGCAGCACCGCCGCATCCAGTTCGCCCGAGCGCATGCGATCCACCAGGCCGGCGGGGGTGTCCAGCACGGTTTCACCCAGGCCCTCGACCAGAGGCCGGGCATTCAGGAAACTCACCGATCCAAACCGCGCGATGCCCATAGCCTCAGGCCACGGCGGTTGCCCGCCCCTCGGACAATACGCCATAATGGCTGTCGCGCTCGAAGGGCACTTTCCCCGCCTCGCGAATCACCCGCTCCAGTAGGGACACGGTCACCGCCTGCGGGCTGTCCGCGCCGGCCATGTGGAAGATGTGCTCCTCCATGATGGTCCCGTGAAGGTCATCGGCGCCAAAACCCAGCGCGACCTGCGCCATCGGAAGCCCCAGGCCGACCCAATAGGCGGTCACGTGCCGCACGTTGTCCAACATGATGCGGCTCACCGCGATGGCGCGAAGATCCTCGAAACCTGAGCACCGCCGCACGTGCGCCAGCTCGTTGTCCTCGGGCTGGAACGGCAGCGGAATAAAGCCCGTGAATCCCCCCGTCTCGTCCTGCAGCGCCCGCAGCCGGCAAAGGTGATCGGCCCGGTGCTCGGCCATCTCGACATGGCCATAGAGCATGGTGCACGTGCTCCGCCCCCCCATCCTATGCCATTCGCGATGCACTCCGAGCCACTCCTCCGCCGTCTCTTTGCCACGGCAAATCCGATCGCGGACTCCCGCGTCGAAAATCTCGGCCCCCCCGCCGGTCAACGATCCCAGCCCCGCGTCTCGAAGCGCCTCCAACACCTCGGGGATCGGACGCTTCGCGACCCGCTCCGCCATGTGCCGAATCTCGATCGCCGTGAACGCCTTCAGGTGCACCCCCGGTGCCGCCACACGCAGCTCGCGCATCATGCCGAGATAGTAGTCAAATGGCAGGGTCGGATGCAGGCCGCCCACGATGTGCAGCTCGGTCACGCCCTCCCTCGCCGCCTTTCGCGCCAGCTCCACCATCTCCGGCAAAGTGTACTCCCACGCCCCGGGCTCCCGGCGCCTGCGCGCAAATGCGCAAAACTGGCAGTCCAGGATGCAGATGTTCGAGTAGTTGATATACCTGTTGCGGATGTAGGTCGCCCGATCATCGTTCATCCGGCGGCGCACCGCATCGGCCAGCATCCCCAGCGCCGGCAGGTCCCGGCAGCGGAAGAGCCGCGCCCCGTCGCCGGCACTCACCCGTTCGCTCGCGAGGACCCGCCCCGCAATGTCGCGGATTCCCGCCCTTTCGAAAACCTGTGATTCCGCCGTCATCCGAAGCGCCAATATGCCGCCCGACCCACTACACGCAAACACGAACCGCAAGGACCGATCCGCGCAAGGATTTTGCCCTCAACGGCACCCCAGGTCTGCCGCCGCCAACGGAAGGGTCTCCCGCCCCTCCGCTCAAAAGAGCGTCGGGTGATCGTTGGCCGGCGACGCGCGCCGCGGAGAAGGTTGCAGCGCGGGCCGCCACTTCCACGACCCGTCCCGCCGCAAGTCCAGGACCGCATCGTACCAACCCTCCTCGTCCTCGCCGCCGCCAATGGCAATGCAGGTGATCGAATGCTCAGCCAAGAGCCGCACCACCTTGGCCAGTTCGCCCGTCTCCAGCGCGGTGCTCGCCCGATCCAGAAACGCGAACTTGGGACGGCACAGCAGCAGCCGACCCACCGCCAAAAGTTGCTGCTGCCCCAGCGACAGAACCTCGTCCCAGACCCGCTCCACGTCCAACCCGCCAACCTCTGCAACGACACCATCGATCCCCAGCGCCTTCAGCGTGGCCGCCACCGCCTCTTCGTCGGCGCGCCTCTCCCCACCTCGCCCCAAAAGGAATTCCCGCAGGGTCCCGTGCGGCACAAACGGCTGCTCCGGCAGGAAGAGGATCCCGTCGGGCGTGGGCCGAACGATGCGACCGTCCCACGACTCATACAAACCGGCCGTCGCCCCAAACAAAGCGCGCTTCGCCTCCCTGCCATCGCCCCCGACGAGCACCCGGCAACCCATCTGTATCGTCACCGAAAGATCTGCCGTTAGCACCACAGACTCGTCCAACGTCCGGAGTGTCACACGGTCGTACTCCACGGTCTTGTGCCTCGGCACAATTTCCAGATTCGGCACCTTCCGCCCCCGCACTTTATCCATCCCCTCGGCAAGCATGCCAAGCCGAGCGATCACAGCCGTGTAAGTCGATATGGACTGGAACTGCGTCACGATCAATGAGAACGCGCCCAGCAGCGTCGCAAATGCCATCGCCGATTGCCCGATCACGCCGAACTCGACCTTCCCCTCGATGAACATCGGGGCCACGAATAGCGCGGGGATGATCTGTATCAGATAGTTGTAGCCGGTCGTGAAAAACGACAGGTTCCGATTCACGCCAATGATCCGCCGGAAGTTCTGAACCAGATCATCGATCCGCGCCATGAGCCTCTCCCGCATCGGCCCCTCCCGGCCAAGGATCGCCAGCGCCTCCGCCCGCTCCCGGACGTGGATCAGTTCGGAACGAAAGTTGGCCTCCTTGTCGAACTGGTGGTAGTTGAGTCGCACCAGCGGCTTGCCAAGCACGATGGTCAGCGCGGTCCCCATCACCGCATACAGCACCGCCACCAACAACAGGACCGGGCTGATCGAGTAGAGAACGCCGGAGAACGACAGCACGGTGACTGTCCCGTTCAGCACCATCAGCACGAATGACAGCGTGGTCACCGTGAAGGCCTTCACGTCCTCGGCGATCCGCTGGTCCGGATTCGCGACCCCACCCTCCCCCGCCAGGCGATAGTACATCCGGTTCGACAGGTACATGTCCACCCAGCGCCGCGTCAGCCACTCCCGCCACAGTAAACCCAGCCGCTCCTCCGCGAATCGGAAGAACACCGCCGCCGTAGTCTGCCCCGCGAACACCACGCCGTAATAGATCGCGAAACGCGTGAACCCATCCATGTCCCTGATTTCGATCGCGGACATGAAATCGCGGCCCACGTAGCTGTTGAGCACATTGAGGCCATTGATAGCGAGCAAAAGCAGCATCAGGATCGTGAAGAGTGCCAGCGCCTTGCCGCCGGCATCCGAAGCGCGGAATTCCCTCACCGCCCGACCTAGACGGCGCCACGCCTGCCCCTTCAATCCAACACCGTTTGTCACGAGAACTTACCAGGATGATCGAAGCCGCCCTCCAGGCACCATCCGCTACCAATCCCCAGCGGGGCCTCTCTTCAAACTCCGACCAGCCGTGGCGATGCTAACACGCGGATCTCCCCAAGCGCCAGACGAACATCGGATAAGCGGTGAGAGAGGGATTCGAACCCTCGGTAGAGTCTTTACAACCCTACAACGGTTTAGCAAACCGCCGCTTTCGACCGCTCAGCCATCTCACCAAAACAACCGCGATTCGCATGACGGAACCGCGTGGGAAGAATACCGACAGGTCGGCCCGATTGCAAGCGGCGACGCACTCCGCCCTTGACCGCGGAAGCCCCGACCCCAGCCTTGGTACGATATTCCCATGGCAGAACTCCGACTAGGCCGACGCCGCGCGCGCATTTTTGCGCCCCTCGCCTTTCTGTTCCCAACCGTGGTCGCACCGGCTGCAGAGCGCCTCGATCCCATGCAGTACCCCGCCGGAAACACCGGCTATACGCTCCTGGCCGAGCAGATGGAGGCGCACCTTCGCCAGGGGGTGCTGCGCTTCTGGTTCCCACGATGCGTGGATCGGGAACACGGCGGCTTTCGGCCCAACTTCCTCGACGACGGATCGCCGGGCACCGAAAACGACAAGACGATCGTGTTCCAATCGCGAATGACCTGGGTGGCCGCACAGGTCGCCCTTCGCTGCCCCGACCTCGCGGAGGAGTTCCGTCCCTATGCGGAACACGGCGTGGGCTTCCTCGCCGAAAAGATGTGGGACAAGGAATTCGGTGGGCCCTTCTGGCAACTGGATCCCACGGGCCACCTCCGCCCCGGCGATCCGGGCGACAAACACCTCTATGGCGTCGCGTTTTGCATCTACGCCGCCGCGGCGGCCCGCCAGGCCATCGGTTCCGAACGGGCCATGGACCTCGCCCGAAGCACCTTCCGCTGGCTCGACCAGCACGCGCGCGACTCGGACCACGGCGGCTATCACGAGACATTGGCCCGCAGTGGCACGCCCATCCTCTCCCGCCCACCCAACGCCAAGAGCGAAATGGGCATCCTCGGCGCCCCGTACGGCTTCAAGTCCATGAACGCCCACATCCACCTCCTCGAGGCCCTCACGGCCCTCCACGGCGTTTGGCCAGATCCGGTCGTCACGGCCCGACTGAACGAGGTCTTCGAAATCGTCCGGGATCGAATCGCCGTCCCGCCCGGCGCCCTGCACCTCTTCTTCGCCCCCGACTGGCGACCCGTCCCCGGCCTCGATTCCTACGGGCACGATGTCGAGACCGCCTATCTGCTCATCGAGGCTCATCACGCCCTCAAACGCGAGGATGGCGCGAAGACCCTTGCCATCGCCAGATCACTTGTCGACAACCCCCTCCGCCACGGTTGGGATCACGCCCTCGGCGGTTTCTACGACTCCGGCTCGCCCTTCGGCCAAAACCGCTCGAAGGACAAGATCTGGTGGACCCAGGCCGAGGGCCTCAACGCCCTCCTCCTCATGCACGAACATTTCGGCAATGAAACCCCAAAGTACTATGAGGCGTTCCTGCAACAGTGGGCGTTCATCTGGAACTACCAGATCGACCACACCAGCGGAGAATGGTTCCAGACGGTTTCGCCCCAGGGCGAGCCCGAACACGATCGGCCCAAGGGTTCCTACTGGAAAGCCGCCTATCACAACGGCAGGGCCCTGCTCAATGTGGTCGAAACATTGCGGACCATGGCGGAGGAATAACGATACCTGCCGCCCGCTCCCGCGGATTCCCGCACACACGCGGGAGGGACGCCGGCCCCGGCGTCCGCATCCCACCAGGCCGCATCGCGCGCCATCCAGGCCAACCCGGCCCGCGAGGCCGCGGGCCCTCCCGGGGATTTCCGCATAGCGAAGGGCTTGCGACCCTTGGACATTTCGGGCCTGTCGGCATTCCCGCTCGACCTCCGGTGGTCCGTCTGCTGCGATATTCCCGTGGTGGGACGGGTTCAGACGGGGCTGGTAACCCCCAGGAGGACGGTGGGGGGCGGTTGCGGCCGCAGGGCGGCCGAAAGCAAATTCCTATCCGTTTGATCGGATCCGCAAGCTGTTGGAGGAAGCGAAATGAAAACCACTGCTGCTGACGATAGCCGGGAGGCGATCGCGATGTGCCGGGCGTTATTATGGCGAACGAGGGCATCTTGGGCGAAGATGCTTCTCCTTCTTCCGGTCGCCGCCCCGGTGGCGCATGCGGCCCCCGATGCGCGATTCACCCGGCTGGCCGCGATCGATCGGGTGCAAATCATTGCCCATGCGACCGCGTTTCCCGGTGGGCGCTATGAGGCGATCAACCTCATCGACGGTGATCCCAAGACGGAATATTCCTCTGCCGGCAAAGGCGTTCAGACGTTCGTCGATTTCGATTTCGGGGAGCCGGTGGCGATCGCCGGCATGAAGCACATCGACCGCAATGACCCGGCCACGGTGGATGAGTCCGAATTGACTTTTTCCAACGAGCCCGACTTCGGCGCGATCCTGGGCCGCCAGGGAATCGACCATGAGGCGTTGCGGGCGGGCACGACTCTCTGCCTGTTCCCGCGACCCATCACGGCCCGGTATGCGCGCTGGCGCATAACCCGGGTTGGCCCGAAGGGGCATGGCACGGTGGGAGGGGCCGCGATCTCTTTCTTCGCCGCGGGGGATGTCGAAGCCGCGCCGACGCACGATGTGCTCGGGGTCCGCGCTCTTCCGGCCGTCGTCCGTTCCGGCGAGGGTGAGAGACAACCGGTGCGCGTGACGATTCGGCATCCCTATGTCGAACCGGCCGACGCGAAACTGGAGATCGCCGGAGGCCAATCGATACCCGTGCGGCTCTCGTTCGATCAGCAGACGGTCGAATTGAGCGTTCCGCCGGTCGACCGCGAGACCCCGTTGGAAGTATCTCTCCGCATCGGCGATCAGGTGGTCACAACATCGCGCACCGGCGTCAAGCCGGTCCGGCATTGGGAACTGGTCCTGCTGCCGCATTCGCACGTGGACATCGGCTATACACACGTTCAGACCGAGGTTGAGAAGAAGCAGTGGGACCACCTGGAACAGGCGATCGAATTAGCGAGACAGACGGAGGGAAATCCGCCTGAGGCACGCTTCCGATGGAACAGCGAAGTGCTTTGGGCGGTCGACAGCTACCTGCAACAGGCCTCGCCGGAGAAGAGGGAGGCCCTGCTCGAGGCGGTGCGCAAGGGCTGGATCGGCCTTGACGGCCTCTACGGCAACGAGCTGACCGCGCTCTGCCGGCCGGAGGAACTTTTCCGCCTGGTCGATTGCGCGGCACGCATATCACGGCAGCATGGACTCGCGATCGACACGGCGATGATCAGCGACGTGCCTGGCTACACCTGGGGCATCGTGCCGGCCCTCGCGCACAGCGGGATCAAGTACTTCTCGATCGGCCCGAATTATATCCACCGCATCGGCCGCACGCTGTCGGCGTGGGGTGACCGTCCATTTTACTGGATCTCGCCCAGCGGTCAGGAGCGCGTGCTCTGTTGGATCGCCGGGCATGGATACTCCTGGTTTCACAAGGGGCGGCTCGGAAAGGCCGGCGACGTGAATGACGCCGTCTTCTTCGAGTATCTCGAGCAATTGACCGCTGCCGATTACCCCTATGACCTCGTGCAGTTGCGCTATTCGATCGGCGGTGACAATGGCCCTCCTGATCCCGAGCTGCCAGCGTTCGTCCGACAATGGAACGACCGCTACAAGTGGCCAAAGATGCGGATCGCGCTGACCTCGGAACTGATGCGGGATCTGGAACGGCGCCATGGCGACAAGATTCCCGAGGTGCGCGGAGATTTCACACCGTACTGGGAAGATGGCGCGGGATCGTCGGCCCGAGAGACAGCGATCGCCCGGAACGCCAGCGAACGGCTCGTCCAGGCCGAGATCCTCTGGTCGATGCTCGATCCCAAACATTATCCCGATGCGGCCTTCTACACCACCTGGCGCAACGTGATCCTTTACAATGAGCACACGTGGGGCGCCAACTGCAGCATCAGGCAGCCCGACAGCCAGTTCACCAAGGATCAGTGGGCCATCAAACAGGCATTTGCGCTGGAGGCCGACAAGCAGTCCCGGCGGCTCATCGAGGACGCCCTGACCGGGACGCGGGCCGCGGGCGCGAAGATCGATGCGATGGACGTATTCAATACGTGCAGCTGGCCGCGGACCGATCTAGTGATTTTGCCGCCAGAATATGCCGTATCGGGCGACGCGGTCCTAACGGCCGAGGGCGCACCGGTTCCCTCGCAGCGGCTATCGACGGGCGAACTCGCCTTTCGTGCCGACGACGTCCCGCCGCTCGCCGCGAAACGATTCCACTTCTCTCCCGGCAAGGCCGAGGCCGCCGGAAGCGCCCATGCCGATAAGACGACACTGAGCAACGGCCAGGTGCGATTGTCGCTCAACCCGGCGAATGGCGCGATATCCGGCTTTGTCGCAGAAGGAGTGGCCTCCGACTTGGTTGATGGCAAATCCGGCCGCGGTCTGAATGAGTACTTCTATGAGACTGGTCGAAGTCCAACAAATATATTATCCAGCGGCCCGGCGACGATCACGGTGCAGGATGCCGGACCTCTGGTCGCCTCGCTGCGGGTCGAGTCGGAGGCCCCCGGTTGCCAGGGGCTCGTGCGGGAGATGCGTCTGATAGATGGCCTGAATCGCGTGGATCTTATCAACACGCTCGACAAACGGGATATTCGCGAAAAGGAGTCTGTCCATTTCGGTTTTGCCTTCGCTGTTCCCGACGGACAGATACGCATGGATGCCCCCTGGGCGGTCGTGCGTCCCGAAGAGGACCAACTGCCCGGCGCATGCAAGAACTACCTGACGATCGGCCGCTGGATCGATCTCTCGAACACCCGGTTCGGCGTGACTTGGGCGACCGTCGATGCGCCGTTGGTCGAGATCGGCGACATCACGGTCGACGTTCCCACTCCGTTCGATCCCAAGGTCTGGATCGAGAAGCTTCGGCCAGGCGGAACCTTCTACTCGTATGTGATGAACAATTATTGGGAAACGAATTACAAAGCTTCGCAGGAAGGTCCAACGACCTTCCGATATGCGTTGCAGCCGCACGGAAAGCATGATCAAGCGGCCGCCGCGCGGTTCGGCATGGAGCGAAGTCAGCCGCTGGTCGTTGTGCCGGTCGATCGCGGCGCGCCCGTGCAACCGTCGCTTTTCACCGTGGAGCCGCCGGGTGTGTTGGTCACGTCTTTGAAGCCGAGCCTGGATGGCAAGGCACTCATGGTGCGGCTATTTAACGCCGCCGCCTCGCCCGAGCAGGTCGCGATGAAATGGCCGGGGCCGTCTGCGCCCCGTGTGATGCGGAGCAGCCCCAAGGAGGAGCGGGGTTCCCAGGTGGAAGGGGTCTTCGAGCTTCCGTCATTGGGAATAATCACCTTGCGCGTGGAGCCGTCGCCATGACATCACGTGAGCGGGTCCTTGCGGCGCTGAACCACCGTGAGTCGGATCGCGTGCCCATCGACTTTGGTGGCCACCGGTCTTCGGGTATCGCGGCGATCGCATATGCGAGGCTTCGCAGGGCGCTCGCTCTCCCACACCGGCCGATCCGCGTCTATGACCCGGTCCAGCAATTGGCCATTATCGACGACGACGTGTTGGATCGGTTCGGCGTCGACACGATCGAGTTGGGCCGCGGCTTTGCGCTGGATGATGATGACTGGGCCGACTGGGTCCTTCCGGACGGCACCGCCTGCCAGATGCCGCGCTGGGCGTTGCCCGGGCGCGAAGACGCGCAATGGGTGATCCGTTCCGCGAGTGGTCGTGCGATCGCGCGGATGCCTGATGGCGCGATCTATTTCGAGCAATGTCATTGGCCCTTTCTCGAGCGGGATGATCTCGAGCGGATACCGGAGGCCATGTCGGAGTGCATGTGGTGTGCCGTCCAATCGCCCCCGGGGCCGCTCGTGGCGGGAAAGAATGGGTCGCGAGTTCTGGCCGAAGGGGCGCGCCGCCTGCGCGCGCGGACCGACAGGGCGATCGTAGGGCTCTTCGGCGGCAATCTATTGGAGATGGGCCAGTTTCTCTATCGGAATGACCAGTTCCTCATGCTGCTCGCCGAGCGACCCGGGAGGGCACATGAGTTCCTCGACCGGATTCTCGCGCTGCACATGGCCAATCTGGAAAACTATCTGGCTGCCGTCGGCGACTCGATCGACATCGTGCTCTTCGGCGACGATCTGGGGATGCAGGCGGGCCCGCAGATCTCCCCGGCGATGTACCGGGAGTTTTTCAAGCCACGCCACGCGGCGATGTGGCGGCGGGCGAAGGAGCTGGCCGACGTGAAGGTCATGCTCCACTGCTGCGGCGGCGTGCGCCCATTGTTGGGCGACCTGATTGAAGCCGGACTCGACGCGATCAACCCGGTGCAGGTCTCCTGTGTGGGCATGGCACCGCGGGAGCTCAAGGTCGACTTCGGCGGTCGGCTAACGTTTTGGGGCGGCATGGAGCCTGCCCGCCTGTGGCGGGGCTGGTAGCCCCCAGGAGGACGGTGGGGGGCGGTTGCGGCCGCAGGGCGGCCGAAACCAAATTCCTATCGGTTATCGGTTTTTCACCCCCGATACTCGGCCCACGAGCTGGATGTTTCCCAGAGCCGCACCGAGATGAGGCGCACCGCGCGCCTCAGCGGATATGGCAGATCTTTCCGCCGCAGGTAGGTGCCCAGCCCTTTAGAACAGACATCAAAAAGGGTCCTGGCCATCACCTCCGTGGTGGGATCAACGCCCTCGAAAGCAATGATCCGATCGCCGTACGCCTCCCGCATCATCCCAAATCGAGGATCCTCGGTGTTCATCGCCAGCGAGTGGTCCCAACCATCCAAGAAACCCTCCATGATATCCCTGAGGATCTTGAAATCACAGACCATGCCATTCGCGTCCAGTTCGTCGGCCTCCAGAACGAATTCGACCCTCCGGCTGTGGCCATGCGGGAAACGGCACTTGTCCGGATGTTTCGAAAGCATGTGCCCATGCTCTATCTCGAATGTCTTGCAGATGCGGTAGGCCATGATCACGTACCTCGTGTGTTGCCGAACAGCTCGATCTGCAGCCGGTCGCAGAAACGATGGCCGCGCGCCTTGCACTCCTCCACGAGCCACGCCTTGCGCGCACGCAACACCGCAGCCTCGCGTCCCTCGGGCATGAGCAGGATCTTGTGCGCCGGCACCGGGATGCCAAGCGCGCCAATCATGCCCTCGATCTCCCCGATATCGTCTGGCCCCTGCACCACAAACTTCAACTGGTAGGGATATCTTTCGATCCACTCCCGGACCGCCTTCGGGCGCCATCGATCGCGCTCGTGCCTCGCCGCCCACGCCCCGGCCGTTGCCGCATCCGGCGTCGAGTTTCGCAGCTTCGGGCTGAGCGAGGCCAGATCGCAGGCGATCCCCCCGGGCGCCAACGTGCCGGCGGTCTCGATCGTGACGTGCCTGCCGCCCGCCTGGAGTGACCCCGCCAATTCATGGATTCCCCTCGCGACCATCGGCTCTCCGCCCGTCAGCACGCAGTACCGCGACGGGCACCGATCGACTCGCCGCAGGATCTCACCGACCTCCAGATCCTCCCCCTCGGGCTCCCAAGACGCGTAGGGCGTGTCGCACCAACGGCAGCGCAGATTGCAGCCCGAGGTCCTGACGAACACCGACGGCACGCCCGTGAACTCGCCCTCGCCCTGGATCGAATGGAATATCTCGGAGACTAGCATCGGGCCTCGAATCCAGGTCTTGCCGGCAGCGGTCCGCTATCTCCATACTCGGTCGGATCGGCCAATCCCGCCAGCAGGAATGCCTCGCGCCGCTCGACGCATGTCCCGCACCGCCCGCAGTGAACCGCTCCACCCTTGTAGCACGACCACGTCCGTGAAAAATCGACACCGAAGCCGTGTCCCGCCGCAACGATCTCCGCCTTCTTCATCGCGATGAACGGCCGGACGAGTTCGATCCCCGCATACGTCCCGAGCCGCAGCGCATCCTCCATTGCCCTCATGAAGGCCTCGCGGCAGTCCGGATAAATCGCGTGGTCCCCAGCGTGCGCCGCGATCACCACACCCTCCGCCCCGACGCTCTCCGCGTATCCGGCGGCGACCGACAGCATGATGCCGTTGCGGAACGGCACCACCGTGCGCCGCATCGACGCCTCCTCGTAATGCCCATCCGGCACGTCCCCGCCCCCCGTCAACAGATCGGACGCAAAACATTCCCCGATGATATCCAATCGCACCAGCCTATGATGCACCCCTTGTTCACGACAGTGCCACTCCGCGAAAGGGATCTCCCGGTCGTTGTGCTTCGCCCCATAGTGAAAACTCAGCGCCCCGACCACATCGCGCTCTCGACGCGCCCAGTACAACGCCGAGACGGAATCCACTCCGCCACTCACCAGAACGATCACCTTCCGGGCACCACTCACGCACCCAATCTAGCGTCACACCGCCCCATATGAAAGGCCGCGGCACCAGACCCCTAGTTGACCCCCTTCGCCCGGTGCGTCGCCACCACCCGTATCGCCACCCCCCCGCGCGACGCAAATTCCCCGGTCACCTGCGCAAATCTCGGCCCGCAGACCCCCACGAAATCATCGAGGATCCTGTTGATCACCGCCTCGTTGAACGCCCGCACGTTGCGGAACGAGGCCAGATACAGCTTCAGCGACTTGCTCTCAACGCACAGCTTCGCCGGCGCGTACTCGATCGAAATCTTCGCAAAATCCGGTTGTCCCGTCACCGGACAGAGCGACGTGAACTCGCCGGTCTCAAAATGAATCCTGTAGCCCCGTTTCGCGGGATTCGGGAAACACTCAAGCCGCGCCTCCTCCGGACTCGTCGGCCACTCCCCCACGCTCCGCCCCAACAGCGTAAGGCCCGAGGCGGATCTGCCCTTGTCTCTTCTCATCGAAAAACCACCTTACCGCACCCGCCCCCACAAACCGAGCAGAAACGTGGCCACATCACCCTTTTGCGCGCCCGCAACCCGAGATATTCAAATCACCCCATCCCCGGCAGGAGATCCCCCATCCCGCCCATCTTGTGGCGGTGTCTTCTGGTCTGGCCTGGCGCTTTCTTGTCGTCGGCCACGCATCGTCGCCCGATGAGTCTCTTGCCCCAGGCAAGCGCGCCGTGCAGAAGGGGCAATTCTCCTTTGATTGCCTCGATCACCGCCCGGTACTCCGCGAGGTACTTCCTCAGGATCCGCAGCGCATCTTCCCCCATCTCCGCCGCTCCGAAGAGTTCGCGAGAGCGCCCCCTCAAATCCAGGCCCGGCTGGAGCGCCCGTGCGCCCAGGTCGCACCCCACATCAAAATTCGTCAACAGCAGACGTCTCGCGCCACCGCCAGCCTGCATCACGGAATCCAAGAACCAAGTCTCAGAACCCAGCGCATCGGCATTGAGCAGCACCATCAGCTTCTTTTCCAGGTCGAACAGTCGCACTAGCCGATCCTCCCCCACACCGAGGCGACGAAGCGCCATCACCTTGCGGAGAAAAACAACGTACTGGCCCGGATACCGGTCCCCTCGCAACACCGGCAACCCCAGCTTGGCCTGCATCGCCCTCAGGACCGGGACGGACCGATTCAAATCCCGTGCTAAGTCCGTCAGCCGTTCCATGGTGCCCCCTCTCTACCGGATCTGCCCCGAAATGTCGTGCCCAATGGCTTTCAGGATCCCGTGCAGCAGGGCGTTCGGACTTGGCGGACAGCCCGGGATATAGACATCCACCGGAATGACGGCATCCACCGGACCGCGCGTCGCATAGTTCACACCAAAAATACCGCCGCTGCACCCGCACGCTCCAACCGCCACGACCAGTCTCGGCTCCGGTGTCGCCTCGTATGTCTTCTTCAGCGCCAGTTCCATGTTGCGCGTCACGGGACCCGTCACCAGTAGCATGTCGGCGTGGCGCGGGGACGCAACAAAACGGATGCCGAATCGCTCCACGTCGTACACCGGGCTGTTCAGGCCAACGATTTCGATCTCGCAGCCGTTGCATGAACCGGCATCCACCTCCCGAATGTGGAGCGATCGGCCAAATATCTCGCGGGTTCGCCGCCTGATCGCTTCGCCCAAAGCCTCGATCGAGTCTGAGGCGCCCGGGGCGGCATCCCCCTCCCGCGCCACGCCCGGCGTCATCGGGCCATCCACAAGTCCACCGTGGGTGCCGTCGCCATTCAGCCGATACCGCGCCCCCCAGGCCAGCGCATCGCGCCGCCGCACCGCGTATTCCCAGCCGGTGCTCATGCGGATCGCGTCGTCCACGTCCGCGCAGAGCCCACAAAAGACGCACTTGGCCAAATCCAGCCGGGCCACCCTGCAGCCACCCGCCTCAACGTGCGATATCGCGCCCGTCGGACAGACGGCGGCCGCGGTGCGCGCGTCTTTCCAGTTGGCCCAATCGATCTCCGGCCGACCGCGCGCATGGCACGTCCCTTCGGGTGACGCCGCGGGGTAGCGCGTCGTCACAACGCCCGTTCGAAGACTCTTGCGAAGAATATCAAACATAGGTCGCCAACGGTCACCGGTCCGTTCCCGAATAGGATAGATTGAAGCTCTTATTCACGACGGGAAAATCTGGGATGATGTTCCCGAGGATCGCCTCGCTCAGGGCCGGCCAGTTTTGAAGCGATGGGTCTTTCACCTTGCAGCGGGCCAGCCGATTGCCGGGAGCAGTGTGAACCCAGTGAAAGATCTCGCCGCGCCAACCCTCGACAAAGCCGAGCGCCACCCGGTCCGGCGGCACCTCCCTGACCTCGGTGCGCAAGGGCCCATCCGGCAGCTTGTTCAACGTCTGGCGGATGATGGAGATCGCCTGATAGACCTCCTCGCGCCGCACCGCGAGCCGCCTCTGCACGTCGCCCTCGGAAAACACCGGCACCGTAAACTGCACCTCGTCATAAAAGTCGTGGGGGAAATCACGCCGCATGTCCCGGTCGATTCCCGAGGCCCTCCCCGCGACGCCGACGATCCCCAGGTCGCGCGCCACCTTGGGACTCAGCACCCCGGTGGTTTCGAGTCTGTCCCGGGTGCCGGAATGCGAGCGTATGATTTCGACCAGGTCGTTGAACTCGTTCCCCAATTCGTCCAGCAGTCCCGACAGCGCACCGATCCGCCCCGCGTCGAAATCGAACCGCACCCCGCCGAGGCACGCCATGCCACGGAGCAGGCGATTGCCGGTGAGGTGCTCGTTCGTCCGCAGCACGCGCTCCTTCAGGCGCATCGCGTGCATGTTGGCGGTCACGAACGCCACGTCCGTGCAGATGGCGCCGATATCGGCCACGTGATTGTATAGCCGCTCCAGCTCCAGGCAGATCGTCCGCAGCGCGCGCGCCCGCGCCGGTATCTCGACGCCCGCCGCGCGCTCCACCGCATGGCAGAATGCCGTGGCGTGCGCAAAGCCCGAATCGCCCGATATGCTCTCGGCCAACCTCACCCCATGCGGGATCAGCAGGCTCTCGAACAGCTTCTCGGTGCCCTTGTGCACGTAGAACAGGCGCAACTGCAGATAGAGCACGGGTTCGCCCGCGACGCTGAACAGGAAGTGCCCCGGCTCGATGATGCCCGCATGCACCGGCCCGACGGGCACCTGGAATACGCCCTCGCCCTCGACCTCCCGGAACTTGTGCCTCTCGCCCCGAAATGGCGGCAACGTCGCCCGCAGATCAAAATCCTTTCGCATCGGGTGAACCGGGGGCCAGTCGTCGTGCATCGCGCACCGGCGGGGGTTGGAATGGCCCAGCAGCCGAATGCCGAACCAATCCTGGATCTCGCGCTCCTGCCAGTTGACCGCCGGCACGGCGCTGGTCAGCGATGCCAGTGCCGGATCCTCCGGCGGCAGCGCCAGCCTCACCACCACGAATCCCCCGACGGCATCGAGGGCGTAAATCTGGTAAACGAGGAAGGCCCGCTCTGACGTTCGCGCATCCTCGGCGAATACCCCGGCGAGCCGCGCCCCATGTTTCTTGTAGAGGGTGGAGCACAGGGCGCCCGCCATCACTGGATCGGCGTCCAGATAAACTTCGTCCGGCCGGGGCGCATCGACACGCGTGATCCGGCCGCGAAACTGCTTCGCCAGCGCTTCCATCGCGCGCCGCAGCCCGGGCTTCAGCGCGGCCGAGAAGGATTTGGATCCGGATGAACTCATGGTGCTCCCCCGATGATTCCAGCGGCCCGCTCCAAGAGTTGCCGGGCGGGCGCCGGCAGCCAGATGCTCAGCACCAGCAGCACGACCAGTGGCAGCACCATGGCCAGAACGTTGCCGGTCGCCCAGCTCTCCCGCGAGATCTCGGCGCCAGGCCGCCCCAAGAGCAGATGCGCAAATCGCTTCAGCATGCCGCAGAACACCACCAGCAGCGCGAGCAGCGCCACCGCGCCAGCCCACGCCTGATGCGAGACAAACGCACCCGCGAAAATCGTCAGTTCGCTATAGAATAATCCGAACGGGGGCAGACCGCTGATCGCCACCGCCGCCACCGCGAGCAACAGCGCCGTCATCGGCATGGTGCGGCCTAAACCCCCGCCAAGACGCCGGAAATCCAGGGCATGATACCTCTGGTGAATGTTGCCTGCGGCGAAGAACAAGACCGGCTTGGCCAACGCGTGGTAACCCATGTGGAGCAATGCACCGAACACGGTCAGGGGCGTGTTCAGGCCAAAACCCACGCACACGAGCCCGACATGCTCGAGGCTCGAATAGGCCAGCATCCGCTTGAGGTTCTTCTGCGTCAGCACGAACGGGCCGGCGATAATCATCGACAGCAGACCGAACCCCAGCAGCAGATGCCGACTGAAGTCCGAGTGCAAGCACGCCGTCGCCAGCATGTGTCCGCGCAAAAGCGCGTATACCGCAACCTTCAGGGACACACCCGACAGCATCGCGCTCGTCGGTGAAGGCGCCTCGCTGTGCGCGTCGGGCAACCAGCTGTGCATCGGCGCTAGCCCCGCCTTCGTCCCGTACCCGACGAAAAGGAATATGAACGCGAGGCGCATCAGTTTCGGGTCGAGCTGCGACGCCATGCCGCGCATGCTGGACCAATCGAAACTCGGCAGCGCCTCGCCGCCCGCGTGGCCGAGCGCCGCGGCATATGTCAGCACGGTCCCAAACAGGGCCAGGACCAACCCCACACCCCCGAGCATTATGTATTTCCAGGCGGCCTCCAGCGACGTCTTCCGGTTGTATAGAGCCACCAGCAGCACGCTGGACAGCGCGGTGCCCTCCACCGCCACCCACATCACGCCGAGGTTGTTGACCAGAACCACCAGCAGCATCGCGGTCGCAAAGAAATGCGTGAGCCGGTAGAACTCCCGGCATCTCCCCACCGTCAGTTGGCCCTCGACCAATTCGCGCCGGAAGTATCCCACCGCATAGAATGAGGACCCCAGGGAAACCACCCCCACGACCAGCGCCATCCAGGCGCTCAGCGCGTCCGCCCGGAGAAACTCCCCCCAGCCCAGCACCACCCCACCCGGCGCAACCAAGACCGCCCCCACGAGGCGCACCGCCAGAAATGTCACGGTCCCGAAAGCCAAGAGGTTGATGGCCTCCAGCGCGCGAACGTGCCGCACCACCAGGCTCAGAAGCCCGGCCACCAGCGGAACACAGAGAAGGACTATCAGCGACATGGCGTCATCCCTTCAATTCGTTCAACCGGCTCGTGTCCATCGAGGCGAACGTCTCGCGGATCCGAAATACCAGCAATCCGAGCACCATGACCGCGATCACCACGTCGAAAAAGATCCCCAGCTCCACCACCAGCGGCATCCCGTGGCTGCTGAACGCGATGGCCGCCAGCATCACGCCGTTCTCCATCGTCAGCAGCGCCAGCACCTGCGTGAGGGCTTTGCGGCGATTGATCAGCAGGAAGAACCCCGTCAGCACAAGCGCCACCGCCACGGCCAGCGTATTGCCGCCCACCCGTTCCGCCGAAGCGAATGGCCGCGCCACCAGATAGCCCAGAAGTGTTAGACCGCCGCACAGGAACAGCGAGGCCGGCATGTTCAGCCACGGGCTGATCTCCTGCTCGATCCGGACCCGGCGGATGAGCCGCTCCAGCAGCCACGGCAGGAACAGCACCTTGCCCATGACCGTCAACACCGCGACGAGCGTCACGTGCCACGCATGGCACGTGTATCCGACCACCCCCGCGATCACCGCCAGCAGCAGCGACTGCAGGGCGAACACCCGGATGACGGTGACCAGCATTCGCTGCGCCAGAAGCAAGAGCTGGAGCACCAGCATGATCGCCGCCAGTAGCGGAATCAGCCCAACGGCGAAATCAACAACCTGAGGGGATGAGTTCATCGGAACAGAAACAAGGAGACCAGGGCCAGCGTCGCCAGGACAAACGCCGCGCCCAACAGGTCGGGCACCCTGAACAGGCGCAGCTTCGCATTCGTGAATTCCACCAGGACCACCGCCACCGCAAGCCCCACTAGTTTGATGGCGAGCCAGCCCATGCCCTGCGCCACCGCCGCGGGAAGCATCCCCGGCGCCAGCCCGAATGGGAAAAACAGGTTCGCCAGCAGGCCAAACAGGACCAGCTGCTTCATGGAGGCTGCCCACTCCAGCATCGCCAAATACCGGCCCGAGTACTCGAGGATCATCGCCTCGTGGATCATTGTCAGCTCGAGGTGGGTGGCCGGATTGTCCACCGGCACGCGGCCCGTCTCGGCCAGCAGGACGATGAACATGGCGGAGAACGCGAGCGTGTGCGCGGGCTCCAAGAAACGCCCGGCGTGGCCATCGCCCGCCATCACGATCTGGCTCAGATTGGTCGAACCGCCCGCGATGGCCGCCGTGAAAATGGCCAGCATCATGGCCGGTTCGGCGATGGCGGAAATCGTCATCTCGCGGCTGCTGCCCATGCCCCCGAATGCGCTCCCCGGATCCAATCCGCCAAGCGCCAAAAAGAACCGCCCCAGCGCCAGCAGGCCCACGAGCGCCAACGCCCCGCCAAAAAGCTGCAGCGGCGCCGGCACCCAGGCCAATGGCACCATCAGCCCCGCCATCAGCGCAGTCGCAAACACGACGTGGGGCACAGCCGCGAAGACCCCCGACGCGTGCTCCGAAATGACCATGTCCTTGCGAAAGAACTTGATCAGATCGAAAAATGGCTGCCACACCCGCGGGCCCCGGCGGTTCTGCAACTTCGCCTTCAGGCTCGCGATCAGGCCGCTGAGCAACGGCGACAACAGGAGAACCAGTGCGGTCTGCGCGATCAGCGATGTGATGTCGATGTTCATACGGCCCAGAGCAACAGCCCCAACAGGGTCAGGAAAATGTAGAGGAGGTACACCTGCAAGCTCCCCTGCTGCAGGGCCCGAACCCGGCGCGAAACCCTCAGGATCCAAAAACGCGTCGGCCGATAGATGCGTTCCTCGAAAACCTCCTCGACGTGGCTCTCGAATCGCAACGAGCGCGCAAAATACGGTGAGAATTCATATTCGCGCTGGACCTCCCGGTGCGGCCGAAACAGCGCCTTGAAAATCATCCGGAGCGGCTTCGAAAAGCCCGTGGCCGAATACTCCATGCGCGGCGTCAGGCCCTGCAACCCGCAATCCCACGTCGGTCCCCGCACCGTCTTGGCGCGGCGCCCCAGCATCCGCCGCAAGAACAATGGCACCAGCAGGAAACTCAAGCCGAACAGCGTCATGGCCGCGGTGGAGACGCTTCCGGCGTTCGCGCCGGGAGCGGCCAGCACCCAGCCACCGGCCAACGAGAGCCGGCCCGCGAGGGCCTCGCCCGTCAACTGGTTCATCACGGGCCCGAGCCATCCGAGAAAAACGGTCGGGAACAACCCGAGGAACAGGCACGCGATCGCCAGCAGCGCCATCCCCAACCGCATGCTGGCCGGAACCTCCCGGGCCCGCTCCGCAGCCTGGCTCCGGGGTTGGGCCAGGAAGGAAATACCAAACGCCTTCACAAAACATGCCGCCGCCAGCGCGCCCGTCAGGGCCAGCATCGCACCGCCCACCGGAAACATCAGGCGGAGCAGGCTGTCGGTCGAACCGAATCCCTGCAGCAGCGCCTGGTAGGTGAGCCACTCGCTCACAAAACCATTCAACGGCGGCAGCGCAGAGATGGCCACGGCCCCGAGCAAGAACAGCATCGCGGTCTGGGGCATCCGCTTCACCAGCCCACCCATCTCCTCCATGTTGCGGGTGTGCGTCGCGTGAAGCACCGAGCCTGCCCCGAGAAACAACAGCCCCTTGAATGACGCGTGATTGATCGTGTGGTAGAGCGCCGCCGCCAGCGCGAGCGCCGCCAGGACGGGATGCCCCGTGGACACGAACATGAGTGACGCCCCGAGCCCCATCACGATGATCCCGATGTTCTCGATGCTGTGGTAGGCGAGGAGGCGTTTGAGGTCGTGCTCCATCAGCGCGTAGAGCACACCCAGCACGGCCGACACGGTGCCCAGCGCCAACAGCAGGGCACCCCACCACAGCGGCGGCCCCCCAAGAAACTCGAAACAGACCCGCGCGATGCCATAGATGCCGGTCTTGATCAGCACGCCCGACATCAGGGCCGAGACGTTGCTGGGCGCCACCGGGTGCGCCACCGGCAGCCAGACGTGCAACGGCACGAGGCCCGCCTTGATCCCGAACCCAACCACGAACAGCAAGAACGCCGTATCCCGCTGGCCCGACGATAGCTTTGCCCCGACGCCGCGCAGGCCATCAAAGCTGAAATCACCCGCGGCCTGAAACAGCACGAGAAAGCCAAGCATGACGCACACCGCGTCTATGTGTGACATGATGAAATAGAAAACCGCGGCACCTCTCGTCTCCCGGTCCTCGTGCTCGAACGTCACCAGACCGTAGGCCAGCAGCGCCATCATCTCCCAGGCGATAAGGAATACCCACACATTCCCCGCGACAAAGGTCAACGTCGTGGCCAACAGCAAGGCGTTGTAGAGGGCCGCGAGCAGACCGACGCTCTTGCGCCCGAGGTAGGCCCCGGAATAGCCCAGCGAGTAGATTGCGATCGCGGCTCCCAGCATCGAGACGATCGTCACAAAGAAACACGACAGTGGATCTGCCTGAATAACAAGCCGCAGGTTGGGTGCCGGCCCCGACCAAAACGTCACCGCCCCACGGGCCGCCGCCTGGCCAGTCGCCAGGGACGTAACCCCGGAAAGGAATCCGCATGCCCCGCCCACTGCCGCCAGGCCGAAGCCGACACTCAAGGCCAGCCGCCCGACGCGCCGCAGCAGCAGCGCCCCCGCCATCCCCGCAACGTACGCGCAGGCCGCGACGATCAGCAAAATGGCAGGGTAATCCATCGCACCCCCCCTAGCAACCTGTCGGACTTTGGAAAGTCCGACAGGCTCCTAGTAAGCAAAATCGCCCGGCACCTAATTGGTTGCGATACATGCGGGACAAGCGAAATCGCCCGATCTCCACCCTGACATCGAGACGTGTCATTTTGTCTAACTCTTTCACCTTCAAACAAACAGGCGGTTTTGCCAGAGGAATCTGTCGGCCTAAGTCCCGACAGATTCCTAGCCCTTTCCCGAAGGACCACCCAACCGGTCCAAGAGCCTCAACAGTCCGTCGAGGATGGTCAGCGGATGCGGCGGACAACCGGGGACGAAGAGGTCCACGGGCACCAGGGCGCCCGCCCCGTCGCTCACCTGCGAGTGACCCACGAATGGCCCACCCGCGATGGCACAGGCCCCCACCGCTATCACGATCTTTGGATCAGGCACCGCGGCATAAGTCTTCTGGAGCGCCAACGCCATGTTCTTCGAGACAGGTCCCGTGATGAGCAACCCATCGGCATGCCGCGGCGAAGCGACAAACTGGATGCCGAAACGTCCGAGATCCCAACCAATGGTGCCGAGCACGTTGGTGTCGGCCTCGCAGGCATTGCAGCCGCCGGCGCTGACCTGCCTGAGCTTTAGCGAGCGCCCGAAAAGCCCGCGTAACCTCTCATTCAGCGCCGCCGCCAGACGCACCTGCTCCTTCCCGGTCCCGCCGAGCACAAGGTCTTCGCGGAGGCGCGCCGCGAGGCGATGATCTCCGGTCTGCGTGATCGCCCGGTCCGGACACGCCCTGACGCATTCGGCGCAAAATAGGCATCGGCCCAGATCCAGCGCAACGGCTTGCCCCGAGGCCCGCGTGATGGCCTCGGTGGGACAGACGCTCACGCAGGCGGAGCAGTCGGCGGCGCATCGCGCGGACTCCACCCGCAGTCCCCCGCCATGGCGGTCGGGCAGCGCGGGCGCGTCGCCCGCCGGATAGTCCATCGTCTCGCATCCGCGCTTCAGCCGGTTTAGGATTGTGTCGTGGATGAACATTGCCGCACCGCGCTACTCTATAGGTCAAAGCCACAATAGCTCAGGTTGAAACTCTTATTGCAGAGCGGAAAATCCGATATGGCCTGCCCCCGCAGCGCGAGGGCCAAACCCGTCCAGTTGTGGAATGACGGATCGGTGATCTTGTAGCGCCGCAGCCGCCCCGCCCCATCCGTGAGCGCCACGTGACAGACCTCGCCACGCCACCCTTCGACCAATGCCACCGCGAGGGTGTCGGCTGCCGCAGCGGCCAATCCGCCCCGGGCGTCGCCCTCCGGCCCGGCCTCCAACTGTTCCCTCAGGAATTCGCCCGATCGCTGTGTCTCTAACCACCGCACGCGCGCGCGCGCAAACACGTCCCCGTCCGGCCAAACCGAGACGGGGACCTGCGCGAAACGATGCCAGCCGATGGGATGATCGAACCGCCCGTCCCGCACCAGGCCGCACGCGCGCGCCGGTGGTCCGACAAGGCCGATTTCGGCAGCCTGCCTGCCGTCCAGGCGCCCGGTGCCTTCAAACCGCGCCCGCACCGACGCGGCGTCCCACAGCCACGCCGCCGCCTGATCCACGTCGGCCAACGCCACCCCCAGGCGTTCGCGCAACCGGCCCAGGCGCTCCGGCTCGAGATCCATCGCACAGCCGCCGGGCCGGACCAGCCCCCGCCCGAACCTATTCCCGCAGAGGATCGCCGTCAGGTTGAGGAAATCGCCGCGGATCTTGCCGCACGCCGAGGACGTCGGCAGGAATGCCACGTCTCCAGCCAAGGCCCCGAGGTCGCCCGTGTGGTTGGCCAGCCGTTCCAGTTCGAGGGCGATCGCCCGCAGCCATTGGGCACGCAACGGCGCCTCCGTCCCCCCCAGTGCCTCGAGGGCCACGGCATACGCGGTGGCATGGGCAATCGTCGAATCGCCCGCCACGGTCTCCATCTGATAGACCGTCGCGCGCCCGGGACCACCGGCCATCGCTTCCTCGATGCCCCGGTGCTGGTAGCCCAGCGCGATCTCAAGATGGACCACCTCTTCCCCGGCGCATTGAAAACGAAAGTGCCCGGGCTCGATAATGCCCGCGTGCACCGGGCCGACGGCCACCTCGTGAATCTCGCGCCCATCCACGCGGAAGAAATCCATCACCGCGGGACCGCTTCCGTGGTCCAATCGCACCGGCTTCAGCCAAGGGTGCCCCTCGGGAACAACCCCGTGCTGCTCCCATACCTCGCGTTCGAACAGATGCGCCTGCGGATGCCTCGCGGACAGCGCCGGATAGCGGGCCGAGAACGGCTCGCTTCGCCCCACGGACAACACGCTGTCGGCGTCGAAGGCTATCACCGCAACCAGCCGCACGGCATCGCCCTCCGCCACGCCGAAAAGACTGCTCAACCGCCCGCCGCGGTCCAGTTCGGAACCAACGGCGCGCACAAACTCGATCACCGGCGACTCGGGCACATCGGCCCATGGAAGCGCCGTGCCGTTCGTCAACAGGGCAAATGGGGTTCGGTCGCTCATGGCGTCGCACACAGTTGTCTGACCGCCGCCGACCAGGCCTCCCGCAGCACGTCCGGCGTCGCCACCCCAAGCCACAGCGCAAAAATCAGCATCGCCAGGGGCGGCACAAGCACGTCCACCGTTTCCTTGAATCGCCGTCCACCAGCCCGCGCGGCATGGCGCGGCCGACCATGGACAATGGCGAACACAACCCGCGTCAGACCGAAAAACGCCAGCAACAGACAGACCAGAAATAGACCCGCCGCCCCGCCGTGCCCCGTGCCAAATGCCGTCTTCACGATGAGCAACTCGCTGAAGAATGGCCCAAAGGGCGGACACGCCGTCACCGCAAACAGCCCCGCCACAAACAGCGCCGCCGACCGCGGCGTGATGACGGACATGCCCCCGACATCATCGATGGTTCGCGCCCCCGCCGCGCGACGGATGTTCCCGGCGCTCAGGAAGAGCGCTCCCTTGGTCATGCTGTTGTTCCAGACGTGAAAGAACGCCGCCCACATGCCCGCGCCACCCAGCGCCGTACCCAGGCTCAGGATGCCCATGTGCTCGACGCTCGAATACGCCAGCATCCGTTTGAAATCACGGGTCGACAGAAGGAACAGCGCGGCCACCAGGGTCGAGAATAGGCCGATGGCCAGCAGCGTCCTATTGGCCACGACGCCCGCGCCGGCGGCATCCACCACCGCGCGGACGCGCAGCACCGCCGTGAACGCCACCGTAGTGACCCCTCCCGCCAGCATCGCGCCCACGATCCCCGGCGCCTCACCGTAGGCATCGGGTTTCCAAGTGTGCATCGGCGCCAAACCCATCTTCGTCCCATAGCCCACCAGCAGCAGCACCCATGCGATCAGGACCCACGGCCGAGAAAGACCGCCGCCCTGCCCCATCAGGGCGGCGAAAGTCAGGTCGCCCGCGCCGCCCCCGTGCAACGACGCGTAGCCCAGGCAAAACGATCCCAGCAGCGAAAGCGCGATGCCCGTGCCGCCAACGAGGAGGTATTTCCACGTTGCCTCGAACGCGCGCGGGGTGTTGTTGAAGTGCAGCAGGGGCACGGAGGCCAGGGTCAGCGCCTCCGTCGCGATCCATAGCACGCCGAGATGCCTCGCCATGTGCGCCGCACTCATCAGGCCCAGCGCCGCAAGAAAACCCGCCACGAACATGCGATTCGATCGTTCCGCGCGCAGCCGCAGATAGGGCACGCCATAGGCCGCGCACCCCAGGAATAGCAGCGACACCGCCGGCAACATCGCCCGGGCCAGCGGATCGAAACCGATCCACGCGTGCATCGGCGCCGCCGGCGGATGCACCAGCAGCCCGACCGCCAACACCGCGTGCGCCAGCCCCGCCGCCGGCAAAAACCATTGGCGCGTGCGATTGTCCGGCCAGACCGCCGCCGCCGCGGCCGCCAGCATCGGCACCAGAATCAAGAGCGATTCGATCATTCTCGGAGCACAGTCAGTTTTCGGGTGTCGAGCGAGTCGAACGCCCGTTGGATCCGGTCCACGATGATGCCCGTCACGAAAACCGCCACGGTAAGATCCAGCAGGATGCCCCCCTCCACCAGGAGCGGGGTCGACCGGATCAGCAGTAGACCAAAAAGATAAATGCCATTTTCCAAAATGAGATAGCCGCAGACCTGCGAAATGGCCTTGGACCGCCCGATGAGCAGCAACAGGCCGGTGAAAACCGACGCCAGCGCGCCGGCCACCAGCAGCGACTCGTGGTGTTCCGGCAGGAGGGGCAGCCATCGCGCCAGCACCACCGCCCCGATCATCCCGGCCGCGCCGAGCAGCAACGATTGCAGGAATCCAATGAGAGGAAACAGGTCGCGATCGATGTTGGCGGCGCGCATCGCGCGGCGCAACAGCCACGGGATCACAAAGCCTTTGATGGCCACAGTGGCCACCGCCACCAGCATTACCATCGCACCCGGAGCGTGCCCCATGACCAGCGGCATGATGCCCAGCACCACGCCCTGCATCGCCGCCAGGCGGATCAGCGACGGCAGTCGGCTGCTGCCCAGTGCGACGAGATTCAGGCCCATGGCCAGCCCGATCAGCACATTCAGGTGCCCTGTCATGCGGAGCCCCCCTTCCACGCCACCAGCAAGGAGAAAAGGCAGAGCAGGAATCCGGTCGTGAGCAACAACGGCACCCTGCGGAACGCGTAGCGCGCCAGCAGCGATTCCACCAGGCCGACCGCGACGGTCACCGCCAGCACGCCCGCGACCAGCACCGCCCAGGCCGTTGCCGCGCGCATGTCACCCAGGGGCAAGACAGCCTGAACCAGCAGCACGGAGAACAGCATCAGCTTGATCGCGGCCCCATGGAGCACCGCGGCCAAAGGCGGCCCGCTGTGGTCCAGCACCATCACCTCGTGAATCATCGTCAATTCCAGATGGGTGTTGGGATCGTCGAACGGCACCCGGCAATTCTCGGCCAACAGAACCATGAACAATCCAACGGCCAACAACACGGAACCGGTCCCGGCAGAGGGACCCAACATGGCGGCCAATGACACGGTTCCGCTTTGCACACCCAAGACCAGCACCGCCGTGATCACCGACGCCTCCGCGAGTACGGCGTAGCTCACTTCCCGCGCCGCGCCCATCCCCTCGAATGCCGATCCCGTTTCCAGGGCCGCCCAGGCCGTGCAGAAACGCGCCAGTGCCAGCAGGTAGACCAGCAGGATCACGTCGCCGCGAAAACTCAGAGTTCCGCCGAGCGAACCCAGCGGCATTAGCAGCGCCGCCGCCACCACCGCCAGCCACGCGACGGCTGGCCCGGCCACAAAACCCGGCGAGGCGAGCGTGCTCAGCACGACGCCCTTCCGCCACAGGCGCGCCAGATCATAGTAGAGTTGCAGCACCGGCGGCCCCTGCCGCCCCGCCACCCACGCCTTGACCCTGTTGATGATGCCGGGCAGCAGCGGTGCTACCAGAAGCCACACCAATAGCCGGGAAGCGAAGTCAAGCACCGCAATCATCGCATGCTCCCATCAAGGGCCGGGATCGGCCACGCTGGGGCGACGGAGCCAGCAACCTGCTGAACCCAGCCAACCTCACGAAGGATCCCCGCTTTCTTGCCCGGTGCCGCCGGATGCGTCGGCCGCATCCAGCGCCCGAAAAACTTCCTCGTCAGCCGCGCCCTTCTCCACCGCGTCGCGCAAAGGCCCCCTCACGATCGCCCGACTGAGCCGCCCCAGCGTATCGAGATGCGCGCGCGGCGAAGGCGGAACAAAAAAGAAAAGCCGCCTCACCGGCACGAGATCGGCCGGCGCCTCCGCCACCGGCAATGCGTCGCGCAACAATACCAGAGCGACCACGCCCCCGCCCGGTCCCAGCGTAACCCGCGTGCTGAAATGAGGCAGGGCGAACCCCAGGCCCACAGGCGCCCAATTGACACCGCCGTCGGACTTCAATCGTTGCGCCAACAGCGCGCGCACGGGCCCGGGAACTCCCGCCAGGGAGCCGATCACCCGTTCCAGAACCCCGATCACGCCCCCGGCGGGAACATCGCGCCAGATCCCACCGGCCCGCAACATCGGCCCCAGCGCAAAACCAGTCTTGAACGCCGCGTTTTCGGGGGCGAGGAATCCCGCCCGCGCCGCCAACCCGTGCTCGGTCGCCCACTGGACCACGCGCGCCCGGTCAAATAACAGTCGTCCACGATCCGGAACATGCGGAAGGCCCTCGTCGCGTATCCAGTCTTCGACGACCCTCTCTGCAACACCGAACGACTCGGCTATCTCAACCAGATTTAAATACATGATTCGTCAGTAATCCGCTATTCCATTCACCGGCCTCGCTCCCCTTCACCCGCACCAAGCCAACGCCATGGCCGCCACGGCCGCCAGACCCACGATCAGATAAAGCACATAGGCTTGCACGCTCCCGTGCTGCAATCGCCGGGCCAGTCCAGAGACCAGCATCACGCCCCGCCCGACCGGTTCGATCACGCGCTCCAGGACGGTCTCCGGCGTGTGCTCTTCAAAAAAGGCATGCCGGGGAAAAACACCCTCGGGCCGATGCGCGTGCCGCCGCGGCTGAAGGATCCACGCAAACCATTCCGTGATGATGCCCGCGAACGAACCCGCCGTGTATTGCATCCGCGCCGTCGGCGCCGCATAGCCACAGTCCCAGGTCGGCCCGCGCACACAGCCACCCCGCCGCGCCCGCCGCCGCAGCCAGACCGCCCCCGCGACCGCCGATGCGGCCAGCGTCAGATGGATCAGGCCCAGCGTCGCCAATGATTCCGGGGCCGGATCCCCGCCCCACGCCCCCTGCCATGCCGCCACCGCCGAGTGTGTCGCCCTCCAAAAAACGACGGGTACCAGTCCTATCGCCACGCAGCCCGCGGCCAGGACGACCATCGATCCGCGCATCCAAAGGCCGCACTCGTGCGCCCCTTTGGCCGACTGTGCCCGTGGCGCCCCAAGAAATACCACGCCGCAGACCTTCACGAAACAAGCCAGCGCCAGCGCACCGGTCATCGCCAGCAGCACGATGGCGGGTATTGCCGCCCAGACCGCAGCACCCGGTTGGTTGACCGCATCGAATAATCCCAGATAGATGAGCCACTCGCTCACGAATCCATTCAGCGGCGGCAGCCCAGAAATCGCCACCGCGCCCAACGCGAACAGTGACGCCGTCCACGGCATCCGCCGCCACAAACCGCCGAGCAGGCTCATCTCCCTCGTGCCAACCGCGTGCACCACCGACCCGGCGCCAAAGAACAGCAGCGATTTGAACAGCGCATGGTTCCACACGTGCAGGAGCCCCCCCGCCAGAGCCAGGGGCCCCCATGCCGGATGACCGTGCACCGACGCCACCATCGCAAACCCAACCCCGATCAAGATGATCCCGATGTTCTCGACGCTGTGATAGGCCAAGAGCCTCTTGATGTCGTGCTGCCCCAGCGCAAACGCCACGCCCAGCACCGCGCTCACCACGCCCAACAGAGCGACGACCCACCCGGTCCCCGCCGACGACGGCAGCCAACCGCTGAAACGCACGATGCCATAAATGCCCATCTTGATCGCCACCCCCGAGAGGATCGCGGAGACGTGGCTCGGCGCATTCGCGTGCGCCGACGGCAGCCAGATGTGCAGCGGAAACATGCCGGCCTTCACGCCAAAGCCCACCAGCGCCAGCCAGAACAACGGCGCCAACCCCGCCTGATCGCGCACCGGTCCCAGGTCCCAGGTCCCCGTGCGCGCGGCCAGCAACGCAAAAAACGCGAACAGCCCCAGCGTGCCCGCGTGCGATGCCGCCAGATAGAGCCAGCCCGCCGACCGGACCTCGGTCTTCTGCCGATCGAGGGTGATGAGGAAATAGCCACTGATGGCGAACGCCTCCCATGCCATGAGAAAATGGAGGCCGTTGGAGCACAGCAATAGCAGCCCCATGCAGAACTGCAGCGCACTCCACCACCACCGGCCCGCCCCCGCCGAAACGGGATGAGCCCGATCCCCCCAATACTCCCTCGAATATGCGGCACCGGCACCGCCCACCACCGCGACCGCGACCAGAAATAGCGCGCTCACGCCATCCAGCCGCAGGTGCAACGGCTCCCCGGCGATCCGAAATGCGCTCCGCCACTCCCAGGCGACCCCCGCGCCCAGCACCCACGCCCCCGCGATAAGCGCGGCAAATGAACCCACGAGCAACGACGCCAGCCACCAGCGCGGCGCACGGACCGCGCCCAACAGACTGAGCGCGACAGCGCAGGCAGCAACGAGAAGCACCGCGCCCGGGCTCACGGACACACCCCCATGGGTTCTCCCAGCTCAGCCCAGTTCGCCCCTCCAGATCTTCTTTGAGCGAACCTATCCATCCGCAGTTTGAACCCCGTGCGGCCTTGGCTGGCTGGCGCTGATCCGCCGAATCGCCACCAGCAATTCCTCGCGACCCGCCTGCGCCAGCAGCAGCGCCTTGAATTCTGGATCGCGCAGCGCAAACGAGACCCGCGAAAGCAGATGCAGATGCGCGCGCACGCTCGGGCTGATCACGGCAAACAAAGTCTGCACCGGCCGACCATCCAATGCGCCGAAATCGATGGCCCGCTCCAGGAAACACAGCGCGACCAACGGCTTCTCCAAATGCAGCACGATCGGATTGCGCGCGTGCGGAATGGCGATGCCATCCCCAATGCCGGTCGAGGCCAACTGCTCCCGCGCAAGAAGCACCTGCAGCAGAAACTCCCGATCCACCTCATCCGGCAACCGCACGACCTCCACGACGCTCCGGAGCGCGGACTCCTTGTCCGAACCCCCGAGCCGATAAAAGATGCCCCCCACCTGAAGACCATCGGCGAGCGTCGGCAGGGGCTGCCCCTGCTCCTCTGCCTCCTGCAGCGCACCCACCGACACGTTGAGTTTGTTGGCCGTCGCCCACTCCAGAACTTCGGCGCGGCTGAACCGATACTGGCCGCTCATCCGATAGCCCGGCAGTTTCCGCTCCGTCAACCACCGGTATACCGTCTTTTCCGAAACGTCCAACATTTCGGACACATCTCTGACAGTTAACTTCATTCTGCCTAAAATATCCTAAAACTCTATAGAAATGGATATTTCTGGACATTTATGCCAAGCACCGGGTCCCGTGTCAATAACGTTCTCTGGCGTGTCGGAACTCTTTGAGAATGTCCCCTTTTGGACTCGATAGAAATGTCCCCTTTTTGGCGAGGCGGCAGCAGCCACCCTGCCCACAAAATGGAGACGTTAAGGATGAGTCGGAAGGAGAGGG